>Ga0137364_10001435_pt1 | contig 11188 bp, 10 predicted proteins | sample SagtaG_10_FD_104798 | JGI IMG/M metagenome (GOLD analysis project Ga0137364, IMG submission 104798) | Vadose zone soil microbial communities from Sagehorn Ranch, Mendocino, California, USA - Sage1_L_20_16 metaG | ecosystem: Environmental > Terrestrial > Soil > Vadose zone | place: USA... | reverse complement strand
TTCTGACCCATACCCTCTATCGCCGGAGTGTTGGGGATGCTGCTGTTGAAGCATTTCTCCATCTCAAGCAACTATATGATCATGAAATGCTTTTCCAATCGAACCTTTTTCGTCGTGTGTTCCAGGCATCTCTTTAGTGAAAAGGAGAGATTTTCCGTAGCTTAGAGGCAAAACAAGTATGCAGAAAACAGAAAAAACTTCATGGAAGACCTTACGAACCATTACTCTCGCTGTTGGAACAGCGAGCTTCCTTATGGTACCGCTAGCATTAGAAGTTCGACTGAAACGGGCGACCCAACCCCTGACAGATGCATGGCAGTATTTGCCCATCGAATCTCGTCGTTCTACGCTTCTTGGCATTAGCTATCGTTCACCACAAGTTGACACGCTTGGATTAGATTCACGAACTACTTTACCAACCTTGCTCGCCTATCCGTTTCAACTCATTCGGCTAGGGGCATACTGGAATCGTATGGAACCAGGACCCGGGAAATTTCTTACCGATGAACTTGATTGGCAGATCGATGCCGCCGAACGAGCAGGAAAGCTCATTATACTATGTGTCGGCCCCTTGAAAACCTTTAGCTATCCCGAGTTCTTTGTGCCAACACATCATCTGAGCCACCCTTTCCCAGAACATACCCTGATTAAGCCTTCCGCTTACCCATCACTGCTGACAGCTACGACTGAATTTATCACTCGTCTAGTGGAGCGCTATAGACATCGGAAAGGGGTTGTTGCCTGGCAGCTTGAACACGAAGCCGTGGATCCACTGGGGGTAGAACACACCTGGCGTTTGGATCTCGCGTTTGTCGAAAAAGAAGTTGAAACACTTAGAAGAGCCGATCCCACCAGACCGATTATGATGAATGGTTTTTTGCCTACCTCATTACCGGTGCGTCTCTCTCAATGGTGGCAGACACGTGATCAGGGTGACTCACTCACAGTAGCACAACGCCTGGCGGATATCGTCGGGATCGACTATTACCCACGTCATGCGTTGATGGCTGTTGGGACAAAAACACTGTATCTAGATGGAAGTAAGAGCCCCTGGCAGCAGCGGAGACGAAAGCAATTGTTCGTCCAGACTCGCGCGCATGGACAAAAGCTAATGATTGCTGAGGGACAGGCAGAGCCGTGGGAAACGGTGACGACCCCGCCCAATCCAGATGGACAGGGCATGTACAGTTGTTTGCCGGAACGCATCATTACCAACTATAACACGTGCATGCGCTGGTCTCGACAAGAAACCTCCCTATATGCATATCTCTTTTGGGGAGCAGAGTATTGGATGCTTCGCAAGCAATCTTCTGACCCAAGCTATCTCCAGGCGTTTGCTCATATCCTTGAACATGGATGACACTCGCTAAAAAGCCGGCACCTCAAGTGTATCAGCACGAGACCAATGCGGGAATGGGAGCTATCTCTTAAAAACTTCTCCCATTGATACAGCGAGTAACACAGCGCGACAACCGCTACAAGTGCGACAAGTGCAACAATCGCGACAAACCTGATTGAAATGACGCTAGTAAAATCGAAAGCCGCAGAAAGTGTACTGTACAACAGTAGAAACATATACTGGACCTGATTACGTTGTAATAGGACATCGATTTTCGTTATAATTAAAACACGTTCTAAAAGTAAGGAGCAGCGTACGTTGACCAGCATCGTTACCAGTACGGTTCAAATCAGCGACCAGGATGACAACACCTATGGAGCGCATCGGAGATGAGCATGCCTGGCAATTCATCACAGACGCGTGCGGAGTTCATCCGCCAGTTTCTTCCCACATCGCCTTATGTCGGCCACCTCGCTATCCAATTGATTGATATGCAGCCAGGAGTGGCAACACTCAGACTTCCATTCGCCGATTCTCTCGTTACAATTGGTACCACCATCCACGGTGGAGCCATCGCCTCGCTGATTGACACCGCAGCTATGGTTGCAGCCTGGTCTGATGACTCAGTTCCCGAAAATCTGCGTGGCACAACCGTGAGTCTGACCGTCACCTACCTCGCACCAGCGGAGCATGAGGATATCCAGGCCACGGCTCGTGTGTTGCAGCGGGGTCGCAACCTGGTCTTTCTCGATGTCGAAGTGCAAAGCGTCTCGAGAAAGAGCATCGCCAGGGGCCTGGTTACCTACAAGCTTGGCTGAAAGACTTCCGCCATTTCCACCGGGACGTCCTCTAGCGCTATTTCGTTTCTAACACAAACATCGGATGGCTGACCACAGCTCGCTCAAACTCCTCAATGGACGAGTCCGCGGTGACGCCATAGGGGCGAGTGAAGGGGTTGCCGCCCTTGGTTTCTTCTTGCAAAAGGAGGGCTGCCTCGCCTGTGGGCAGTTCTATTGCATTCACCGTTTCCGAAAGACGCCCACGCGTGAGAATGGCCTCTCCTGCTGCTCGTAGATTGCGCACCCAATCGACGATTCCAAATGGGGAGCCGATATAGCGCTTCCCATTACGCTCTATAATCGCGAGCGGGACCGTACGAGGCTGCCCGCTTTTGCGCCCGCGCACCGTAAGTAGGTACATGCGGTACTTTCCAATGACGAGACCTGGTCCTACCAGCGGCACGCCTGCGCGCAGCAGGGTCGTGGTCAGCACATTTGCCACACGGACATATCTCGGGGCCTGATTTGTTTTTGCCATCTATTCCTTCTCCTTCTCTCAAGTAGTCATGTTCTCTGGGGAGAGACGTGTCACCAGGATCACCCTATGTGGTCCTCACAAAGAATGAGGGTTGAACTGCCCTTTTTGGGACAGCTTTCCAGGTTGATCCACACGCTCAGTTTGCGTTGACAACTGTTTTTTCCTACCTCTTCTCATTTTTCTCCTTGTATTCTATTATATCTAAGGAAGAGAGCAGTTAGTAGAGAGGCCAGAACTTGATGTGTTTGCCTTTATGCAACGAATAGACGTGGATTTTAGTGGTATCATTATGGAGAATATTTAAGCTCCTAGCAACTTCAAGGTTGAAGCACTTTTTAGAAACTTGCAAGGGCTTGTGCTTTTAGTGCTTTCAAGTATGAAGGTTGCATTCCTCTTGACCCTCACTTAGAGAAACGTCGAGAAAGGAGATACCGTCATGAATGTTGTAGATGTCATGACTACCAACGTGATTACGATTACCGCCCAACAGACCAAACAGCAGGCGGCACGTTTGCTTTCACAGCATCGTATTAGTGGTCTTCCTGTCGTGAATGATGAGCAAGTGGTCATTGGAGTAGTCAGCGAGTACGATATCATCAGCAAACAGGGGCAGACTGTCGACGAGATCATGACACGTGGCGTTATCAGCGTAACGCCGGATACCAATCTGGATGAGGTGAGTCATCTCCTCGTGCATGAGCGTATCAAGCGCTTACCAGTGCTTGACCAGGGAAAGCTCGTTGGCATTGTCAGTCGTGCCGACCTTGTCAGAGAGGTGGCGATGCGTTGGGTGTGTCATGTGTGTGGGGAAGTGGTACATAGTGAACAACAGCCGGAGCGCTGTCCACGCTGTGGAGCGAATCAGGTGGCCGTTTTGTTTGAGCAGCAGGCTCCAGGATCATAAGAGGCTGGTTGTTAAGACATATTTCTCTCTCATTCTCGCTCGATGGAGGAGTAGGGTTTCGCTCCTGCGAGTTTATTGATACGAAAGGATCAGGTATACTTTGAATACGAAGAGGAACCAGCAAACAGATGTGCAGGGTGCGATATCCGCCCCTGAACAAACCCGGGCACAAATACCCGAAGGGGAAGACCGCGATACGTTACTCGGTTACTATCACCAGATGCTGCTCATTCGTCACTTTGAAGAGAAAGCGGGCGAAATGTACACCAAAGCCAAAATTGGCGGGTATTGTCACCTCAATCTCGGAGAAGAGGCGACAGTGGTCGGTTTCTGTGCCGGGCTTGAACCAGACGACTATGTTTACACCAACTATCGTGAGCATGGCTATGCCATCGGCCGTGGCATTACTCCTGGCATCGTGATGGCAGAATTATTTGGCAAGGAAACAGGTTGCTCTCTAGGGCGCGGTGGTTCCATGCATTTGTTTGACATCCATCGTCACTTCATGGGTGGCTATGCGATTGTAGGAGGTCAGCTTCCTCTGGCTACAGGAGCGGCATTTGCTGTAGCCTATCGGAATGCTCACGAGGTCGTGGCTTGTCAAATGGGGGAAGGCACCACCAATAACGGGGCTTTCCACGAATCGCTCAATCTCGCCAAAATCTATCATCTGCCTCTTGTCTACTTCGTCGTGAACAATCTCTATGGGATGGGGCTGCGTGTGGAAAAGGGATCAGCAGTCGGTGAGATCTACCGTAAAGCCTGTGCCTACGACATGGCCAGTTGGCGTGTGGATGGCAATGATGTCCTGGCTGTCCGGGATGCTGTGCGAGATGCTGCCAAACTGGCCCGCGAACAGCACGAGCCGAGTCTCGTGGAAGCGGTCAGTTTCCGCTACCGTGGCCACTCCGTGGTGGATCCGGACCGCTACCGGGATATACAGGAAGTGCAGCAAGGCCGTGCCGCCGATCCGATCATCACGTTCGCCCATAGGCTCATGGAGGCTGGTCTGATCGATGAGAACGGGATCCATGAGATGGAAGAACGCGTCGAGCATGAGGTTGATGAGGCGGTCACGTTTGCCGATGATAGCCCCTTTCCTTCGGTGGAAGCATTCATGCAGGGCCTCCAGGAGTATGTCTATGCCCCCATCGAGGCAGAAGAGAAAGGAGCCTGAGCATTATGGAGATCACCTATCGCCAGGCATTGCATGACTGCCTGCGTGAAGAACTCTTGCGTGATGACAATGTGTTCCTTTTGGGTGAAGAGATCGGCAATTTTGAGGGCTCGTATAAGATCACTGCAGGACTCTTGAAGGAGTTTGGTTCCAAACGAGTAGTGGACACGCCCATTGTGGAGAATGGCTTTGTCGGGATGGCTACGGGTGCTGCTATGCTTGGGCTACGCCCAATTGTGGAAATCATGACGATCAATTTCATCGTTCCTTCCATGGACCAGATTGTCAATCACGCCGCGAAAATCTATGCGATGTTTGGTGGACAGTGTCCCATTCCATTGGTCATTCGTACTCCTGGTGGTGGTGGTCAGCAGCTTGCAGCCACTCACTCGCAAAATTTGGAGGTCTGGTTTGCACACGTCCCTGGACTCAAAGTGGTTGCTCCATCAACACCAGCCGATGCAAAGGGGCTGCTACGAACCTCGGTGCGTGATAACAATCCCGTCATTTTTCTCGAAAACCTCGCCCTGTATAATGTGAAAGGTGAAGAACCTGCTCCTGACTACACAGTCCCAATTGGACAGGCGAAGGTGACGAAAGAGGGAACAGATCTGACGGTCATTAGTTACTCCCGTATGGCTGCTGTGGCTCTGGATGTGGCTCGTCGCATGGAGCAAGAGAACAATCTAAGCATCGAAGTGGTGGATGTGCGTTCGCTGCGTCCGCTTGATCATGAGACCATCCTGTCGTCGGTCAAGAAAACGAATCGAGCCATCGTGTTTGAGGAAGATTGGCGTTCGTATGGGATCGGCGCAGAGATTGCAGCAACGCTGCAGGAGGAGGCATTTGATGACCTTGATGCGCCAATTAAACGGGTGGCAAGTCTGGAAGTACCGTTGCCCTATTCGAAACCACTGGAGCTTGCAACACTTACAGGCGCTAAGCAGCTCCTGGAAGCTATCAACGAACTTGCACCACGTCGGAGAAGAGGAAAACAATGAGTGAAATAACTATGCCACGGCTCAGTGATACGATGCAAGAGGGGACGATTGCTCGCTGGCTCAAGAAAGCTGGTGATGAGATCAAGAAGGGTGATACCCTGGCAGAGATCGAAACGGATAAAGCGACCATGGATTTGGAAGCCTATGAAGCGGGAACGTTACAGCAAGTGCTGGTTCAGGAGGGTGAAACGGTGCCTGTTGGGCAGGCTGTGGCTCGTATTGGTAGCGGTGCGCCAGACAAGGATCAAGGAGCAGAGAAGACGACTCCAGCCCCACAGCCTGCATCTGCCACCCAAACTGGTGGAGATCATACACCTACTACGGATGCAGCTCCGACCGTATTCGAAAGAGCGACGGAACGGGATGCTGATGAGGAGAGCACGGGTTCCAAAACCGCTCAGGATGGGAGTGGGAAAACAAGCAAAGCTTCTCCTTTGGCCCGTAGAATGGCTGAAGAGCATAACATTGATTTACGTCAAGTGCAGGGAACTGGCCCTGGTGGTCGTATTGTGCGTGACGATATTGAGGATGTGCTTGAACAACGCGAAACATCTCCTGCTCCTGCACCTATACCTGCTGCTCCTCAACAGGAGACTCCTACTTCCACAGCCCCCTCAGAAGCTGAACGGGTGAAGCTCTCACGAGTACAGTTGCTGATTGCGCGTCGTCTGACCGAATCAAAACAGACCATTCCACACTTCTATGTCAGCAGTGAGATCGATATGACGGATATGCTGGTCATGCGTCAGACACTCAACGCAAACATTGGAGAAGAAGGCGTGAAGGTGACCGTCAATGATTTGATCGTGAAGGCCTGTTCGCTAGCCCTGGAAAAATTCCCCGAAGTTAATAGTTCTCTCAAGGAGGATCATTTCGTCCGCTATAAGCAGATCCATGTCGGCATAGCCGTCGACGCCCCGACGGGGTTGGTCGTGCCGGTGATCCGCGATGCCAATACGAAGGGAGTTCGCTCCATTGCGCGTGAAGCCAAAGCGCTGATCGCAAAGGCGCGAAACAACAAGCTCGCTCCAGTTGATCTAGAAGGTGGAACCTTTTCGGTCTCGAATCTGGGTATGATGGACGCCTCGCAATTTGTCGCGGTCATCAATCCCCCGCAATCCGCTATTCTGGCAGTAGCCGCCACACGCAAGCAATTCGTGCCAGTGGATGGGCAGCCAGTGATTCGCGATCTGATGACGGTCACCATGTCTGCTGACCATCGTATTCTCTCTGGAGCAACGGTCGCTCACTTCCTCCAGGAGGTCAAGCAGTTACTGCAGAACCCATACAGTGTGTTAGGCTAGCAGACGGGATAATAGTTGGGAGGAGATGATTGAGCATGCAAAGGAGATGGAACGTATGACAACATTGGAAGGCGCTGTGGTTGTGATCACAGGCGCAGGTCGGGGTATAGGACGTGCGATCGCTCGGGAACTAGGGCAAGGTGGAGCACAGATCGTCGTGAACTATGCCCATAGCAAAGAGCCGGCCGAGGAGTTAGTGCAGTGGCTTAGAGAGCACGGATCACAGCAAGCGATGGCAATTCAGGCTGATGTCTCCGATGCGACTCAGGCGGCCTCACTCATCAATGAGGCAGTGCAGCGCCTTGGCCGCATCGATGTGCTCGTCAATAATGCAGGTATCAATATCGATCGATCACTGAAAAATCTCAGTGTGGAAGACTGGAATACGGTGCTGCAGATGGATTTGCACAGCTACTTTTATACGGTAAAAGCTGCCGTCCCATATTTCACGAAGCAAGAGAGTGGGAAGATCATCAACATCAGTTCGGTTGTCGGTCAGGCGGGCAACATCGGACAAGCAAACTATTCGGCTGCCAAGGCTGGAATCATCGGATTCACAAAGACAGCTGCTCTGGAACTAGCTCGCTCGAGTGTCACGGTGAATGCGATTTGTCCTGGATTCATTGAGACCGAGATGTATAGCAACATACCGGATAAAGTGAAGGAGGCTATTCTCCAGCGTATCCCTCTCAAGCGTGTCGGAACTCCCCAGGAGGTAGCGCGCGCTGTCCGCTATCTGATAGTCGATGGAGATTACATCACCGGCCAAACACTTAACATTAATGGAGGCTTTTACATGTAAGCGTGTTGTATCAGTCTAAGCCGATTTCGACGAAGTTCTCATCTTTTTCGCCGAGTGAAGCAACTTCCTTTTGTCGTAACCTTTGATAGATCTCCTCGATTTCCTCAGGTGATAGGATTGAAGCTGTCCATGGGCCGGACATGAAACGGCGAAGCTCTTGCGCTGGTTTTCTCTTGAGATCTGCAACGAATAATGATTCTGTTTTGTCGCTATTCAGCAGTACTTGATTGGTAGTCATTTCTTTTTCCTTTCATAAGAATAACAGTCTGTGTATGAGATCCTTTTTCTGTTGTTAGTTTAGCTCTTGTTTGTCACATACTTATCTCGGAATAGGCAGAAAATGTCACATGAAGGTCACACTGCAATGGTTCGTCCATTTTGCGATGTTTGCAACAACTTTTGCTGAAATCACTACCAAAAGCACGTGACTTGTTTTGCTTTGTAATATATTGTAAAAAGACTGTGCGAGGATTGTGAGGAAATGCCTCGCTCTTGTGATGAAAATGTGATTTTACTGTCCTACCCTTACATTCAAACAAGTTTTAGATCTGGCGACTGCCAACTAAAGAGTCCAGTTCAGTTGCAGTACATGTTGTATCATCCAGTTGCATTGTGTGCATATATTTCAACTGAACCCGCATAACCGAGGAGGAAAAGGTATGGATATGACCTATCAAGATTTTCATCGTCGCTCCATTGAACAGCCTGAAGCTTTCTGGGGTGAGCAGGCCGAGCTCATTGACTGGCACACACCCTTTACGAATGTGCTGGACTATTCCCGGCCTCCATTCACAAAATGGTTTGTTGGCGGAGAGACTAACCTGTGCTACAATGCTGTGGATCGGCACCTGGCTGAACGTGGCGACCAGAATGCGCTGATCTTTATTTCCACTGAGACAAACGAAGAGAAAGTCTATTCGTTCAAGCAACTGCATACAGAGGTGAATCGGTTCGCCGCGATCCTGCAAAGTCTGGGTGTTGGAAAGGGCGATCGGGTGCTGATCTACATGCCCATGATCCCCGAAGCCATCTTTGCTATGCTCGCTACCGTGCGCATCGGTGCGATCCATTCGGTTGTGTTTGGTGGGTTTGCCTCACACAACCTGGCCACTCGCATCGACGATGCCCAGCCAAAGGTGATGGTGACGGCCGATGCCGGCATGCGTGGCGGCAAACCTATACCCTATAAGCATCTGGTGGATGAGGCGCTACGCCTATCGGAGTATCCACCCAGGCATGTGGTGATCGTGAACCGTGGATTGGACAAGGACATGCCACTCACTGCCGGCAGGGACCTGGATTATGCCACCTTGCGGGAGCAGCACCTGGATGCGAGCGTCCCTGTCACCTGGTTGGAGTCTAATGAGCCATCATACATCCTCTACACCTCTGGTACGACTGGGAAACCAAAGGGAGTGCAGCGAGACACAGGTGGCTATGCCGTGGCGCTCGCCGCGAGTATGAAATACATCTACTGTGGCCGTCCAGGCGAAACCTATTTTGCGACTTCCGACATTGGTTGGGTGGTTGGCCACTCGTACATCGTCTATGGGCCGCTGCTGTATGGCATGGCTACGGTGATGTATGAAGGCTTGCCGATTCAACCTGATCCTGGGATCTGGTGGAGGATCGTGCAAGATTACAAGGTCACAGTGATGTTCAGTGCACCCACGGCGATTCGCGTCCTCAAGAAGCAGGATCCCATGTATCTGAAGAAGTACGATCTCAGCCACTTTCGCCATCTGTTTATTGCTGGCGAACCGCTCGATGAGCCAACTGCCAAATGGATCGCTGAGTCGCTCAATAAGCCAATCTACGACCACTACTGGCAAACCGAATCTGGCTGGGCCATTCTGACTGCTGTCCCAGGAGTGGAGAATACTCCCGTCAAGTTCGGTAGCCCGAGTTTCCCGGCGTACGGCTACAACTTGAAACTGCTACGTGAGGACACCGGCGCGGAGTGCGGCATCGGTGAAAAAGGCGTCGTGACCGTGGAGCCACCGTTGCCACCAGGATGCCTCTCCACTGTATGGGGCCAGGACGAGCTCTTTGTGGAGACCTACTTCAAAGACTTCAAGGACAGGCTGACCTATTCCACTTTCGACTGGGGTATCCGAGACAAGGATGGCTACTACTTCATCCTTGGTAGAACAGACGATGTCATCAACGTGGCCGGCCATCGGTTGGGTACCCGCGAAATTGAAGAGGCCGTCAGCTCGTATCCATCCATTGCCGAGGTGGCGGTGGTCGGGGTATCGGATCAGCTCAAAGGCCAGGTCCCACTGGCCTTCGCTGTGGTGAAAAACCCGAGCCAGATCGAGACTGCGGAGGAACGCAAGGCGATGGAAAAAGAGATCATGAACACCGTAGATAAGCAGTTAGGTGCAATCGCTCGCCCTGGGCGGGTGCTCTTCGTCAGTCAACTGCCAAAGACCCGTTCTGGGAAAATGCTACGGCGCAGTATCCAGGCGATCGCAGAGGGTCACGAACCTGGAGATCTCACCACGCTCGATGATCCTACGAGCATCGAGCAAATCCAGGCGGCAGTGGAGGAGATCCAGCAGACCTAAAGGGGAAATGAATCCTATTTTCCCCTAAAAAACGCCTGAACAGCAAACCTTTCTGGAGGCGAGGGCGAAGCGGAGTGTTGCTCTTGTTTCCGACGAGCATGACTCCATCAGGAGTTGCTGTTCAGGCGTTTTTGGAACTTGCCAACTCAAAAACGTGTGCACGAGCCGATTCATGTGGAAACTCTGTTTTTAGGATGGAAATGCTTATGACTGGTTCTTCAGAAAGAAGAACTACATGATCGATTGTAGATTGCGAGATAATTCCTGAGCGGTAAGTTCCTGTGGCTCTCTGCTTGTAATTGACCCATCCCGGCTGATGAAAATAGTTTGAGGCAGGGACGTTACTCTATATTTGCTAGCAATCGACCCATTTATATCCAGCCCAGCCAGGTAGGTGATTCCATATTGCTGTAAGAAGCTCGTAGCATCGCTGCTTGATTCCTGAAAGTCAATCCCAAGGAAGACGATATCTTTTTTCTGAGCTTGCAGTTGCTTCCAGGCATTTTCTAGAAGTGGCAATTCGTCTTTACATGGTTGGCACCACGAAGCCCAGAAATTCAATACAATCGGTTTGCCCTTAAAATTCGAGAGCGAGAGTGAGTTCTTCCCAGAATCAGGATGTAGCATGACCAGTGAAAAATTCGGTGCTGCATGGCCAACAAGCGGATCTGATATAGAATGTGTTGTAGGCGTTAGTAATTGTGTCAAGATCAGTGCAAGTAATCCTACATTTAACAGGCTTACTACACAAAATATGACAATTCTTCGCTTGCG
>Ga0137364_10001431_pt1 | contig 11200 bp, 8 predicted proteins | sample SagtaG_10_FD_104798 | JGI IMG/M metagenome (GOLD analysis project Ga0137364, IMG submission 104798) | Vadose zone soil microbial communities from Sagehorn Ranch, Mendocino, California, USA - Sage1_L_20_16 metaG | ecosystem: Environmental > Terrestrial > Soil > Vadose zone | place: USA... | reverse complement strand
CCACCGCTACCGGCGCAGCGATCAGCATACAGATTCCAACGAGGACGCACGCGTCTCTTCTCATTTCTCACCTCTCCGTTTGCAATCAGAATAATTCTCGGGCCACCAGGAATTCGGCAGATGCACCAAAGGTTCCGCCCACTCTGCGAAACCTCTGATTGGACGGGTGAACGGTTTGTCGAGTTTCACATTCAGGTTGGGGAGACCTGATCCAACTCTCGGCGGCTTACTCGTACCGCAGGGCCACGATCGGGTCCACGCGCATGGCCCGCCGGGCTGGGACGTACGCAGCCACCACCGCCACGAGAATCAGCAAGAGGGCAACGCCAAAAAACGTAACTGGATCGTGCGTCCCCACGCCAAAAAGCAAGCTGGTCAAGAATCGTGCCACCGCGAACGCTCCGGCCAGTCCAATCGCTACACCAAGGACCGTCAACTTAATGGTTTGCGCGAGGATCATTCCGCGGACATCAGCGGTCTGCGCCCCCAGCGCCAGGCGCACGCCAATTTCCTGCGTTCTCTGGCTCACTGTGTAGCTCATCACTCCATAAATGCCCACGGCTGCAAGCACTACCGCAAGCATGGCGAAAATCCCAACCAGCATCGCTGAGAATCGCCGGGGAGAGATGGAATCCGTGAGCAGTTCATCCATGGTCGTCACGTGTGTGACCGGCAGATTTGGATCCACTCTATGAATCACGCCTGTGACCGCGGTCGCAAGCGCCACTGGATCGGTTGCCGTCCGCACCACCACATGCGGAGTCCATCCCCCCGCGAAGTAAACGTCAAAGGTTGGTTCGCCATCCAGCCCAAACTGATGCACGTTACCCGCGACGCCAATGATCGTGCTCCAGCACGGTTTGGGATCGAGCGAGCACAGGTTGATGCGCTTCCCCAGTGCGTCGCCCTTGGGCCAGAAACGCCGCGCCATGGTTTCGTTAATCACCGCTCTCGGAATTTTCCAGTCGTCCTCGGTAAAGAACCGGCCCTCGCGCAGAGGAATCCCCACGGTAGAGAAATAGCTGAGGCTCACGGTCCGGAATTGCACAATCGGCCGCGCTCCCGCATTCGGGACGGGCTGTCCCTCGATCACGAATCGCGACGCCTGGCGAAATTCGTTGCTTAAGGGCAGATCGTCGATGCCTCCGGCATCGCGCACGCCCGGAAGCGCGCGAATCTGTTCTGTGATTTGCTCGAATTGCAGCGACTGCTTCTGTTGAAGGTGGATCCAGTCTTCCTGCGAAAACTTGCTCGCCTGCGTAAAGGGCAGCGCCGCTTGTTCCACGTCCATCGTCAGGATATGGTCCACGCGGAAACCGGGGTCCACTTGCAATAAATGTTGAAAACTCCGCAGCAGCAGGCCCGCCCCAATCAGCGGCACGAGCGCCATGGCAATCTCCGAGATCACCAGGGCGTTGTGTGTCCTGTGCCGTCTCGGCCCGCTCGTCCCTTTGCTTCCTTGCTTGAGAGTCCCCGCGAGATTCGCCCGAAGCGTGCGCAGCGCCGGAAGCAGCCCGCAAATCATCCCAGTGGCCAGGCAAACCGCGGCGGTGAACGCCAGTACCTTGCCATTCAGGCCGCTCTCCCGCAGCACCCCTAGATCCGCCGGCACAAATGCCATCAAGGCACGCAAACCGGCAACCGCCAGGAACAATCCGAGCGCTCCGCCCGCCAGCGACAACAGCATGCTCTCCGTGAGCAACTGGCGCGACAACTGCCAGGAACTGGCGCCCAATGCGGTTCGCAGCGCCACTTCCCGTTCCCTCCCCGAATTGCGGACGAGCAGCAGGTTCACGATATTCGCGCAGGCTATCAGCAGCACCAGCCCCACAGCCCCGGAAAGAACCAGCAGGATGCTTCGCAGCTTCGCCACCGACGAGTCTTCCATCGGCTCGACCAGCACGCCAAAGAATTTGTGCGAATCCGGGTACTTGATGGTTTCCTGTTCGTTCAGTCTTTTCATTTCGTCTTGAGCTTGCGCCATGGTGACGCCCGGTTTGAGTCGCGCAACGGCGTTGAATGCGTGATGGATGTGCTCGGTCAGGTCGTCGCCAAACTGGCCGACGGGCATCCACAGATCCGGCCAACGCAGAAGACGAAAATCGGCTGGCAACACGCCCGCCACCGCATAGCCTTGGTTGTCGAGCGTGATTGTTCGTCCCACGACGCGGGGATCGCCGCCAAATCGGCTTTGCCACAGGCGGTGACTGAGCATCACTACCGGAGAACTGCCCGCCCGGTCCTCCTCCGGAAGGAAGTAGCGGCCCGCTGCGAGACGTATTCCTAGCATGGGGAACAATCCTGCGCTGGCGTAGCTCCCGAGCACGCGCTGCGGCTCGCCTTCGCCCGTCAAGTTGAATCCCTGGGAGATTTGCGCGTATCCCCCCATCTCCGAAAAACTGGCATTTTGCCGACGCCAATCCGCGTAGTCGCCCGGAGACAAGGCGCCGCGCGGAACCTGCGGCGGATAGGTATTCCAGATTTGAACTATGTTTCCCGGCTGAGGATAAGGCAGCGGACGGAGCAACACGTTCTCGACCACGCTGAATATCGCCGTGTTGGCTCCGATGCCCAGCGCCAGAGTCAACACAGCGACCGCCGCGAAGCCCGGATGCTTCAACAGCGTGCGCGCCGAGTAACGGATGTCTTGCAGCAAGCGCTCTATGGGACTGCTCCTCCCCGCTAGAAATACTTTAGCTCACGAGCCTATTCAACTAATGCAACGCGGCGGCGAGTTTCTTGACCAGCAGCGGTTCCTGCTCGGGGAAAACCGTTCGCAAGTCAAGAACCAGGCGGTCTTCTTCCACACGGGCGATGACCGAAATTCCAGCGGGCGCGCGCCGCAGCCGCTGTTCCAGCTTCGCCGCGGAATAACGCACGCTCGCAATGCGAATCACCTTGCTGGGCAGCGATTGCGTGGGCGTCGAGCCGCCTCCCGCCAGCGAAGCTCCATCTACAATTTCGACCTCTACTTCGTCCAGCGGCAATTCTGGCCGCAACTTACCTATGAAATTCTCCGCGCGGCGCTTCAGTTCCTGGGGCGTCATTCGAATCATGCGCATCACCGGGATTTCTTCCCACGCCGCGCGCAGGTACGCGCCGAGCGTGGCTTCCAGCGCCGCAATCGTGAGTTTGTCCACGCGCAGCGCACGAAATAGCGGATGCCGCCGCACGCGTGCGATCAAGTCTTTTCTCCCGGCGATGATTCCCGCCTGCGGCCCGCCGAGAAGTTTGTCTCCGCTGAACGTCACGAAACCAACGCCGGCTTCGACGCTCTGGCGCACCGTGGGCTCGCCGATGCCGTGCTCGGTCAAATCCACGAGGCAGCCGGAGCCCAGATCTTCCACCAGCGGGATTCCGCTGCGCTGGCTCAGCGCCACAAGTTCTTCAAGGGAGGGTTTGTCGGTGAATCCGCTCACCTTAAAATTCGAGGGATGCACGCGCAGCAGCAATTTCGTTTTTTCGTTGATTGCGTTTTCGTAATCCGCGAGCCGTGTGCGGTTTGTCGTTCCTACTTCGCGCAGCAGCGCTCCGCTCTGCTCCATGATTTCCGGAATGCGAAAGCCGTCGCCAATTTCAATCAATTCCCCTCGCGAAACAATCACTTCTCCGTCGCGAGCGAACGCCGCGAGTGTGACCAGCACGGCCGCGGCGCAATTGTTCACCACAATCGCCGCTTCCGCACCCGTCAGTCGCGTCAATAATTCCGCGGTGTGCACGTCGCGTTTTCCCCGTGCCCCTGCTTCCAGGTCGTATTCCAGATTCGAATACTGCGTCGCACTGCGGCGGAATTCTTCCACCACGCTTTCCGGCAGCGGCGCGCGCCCCAGATTCGTGTGCAAAATCACGCCGGTAGCGTTTATCACCGGCTGGAGCGAACTGGCCAGAATTCGCTCCACCAGCGCCGAAATGCGCTCTTCCAGAGCGCTTCGGTCGCAAGTAATCGGGGAAATTTCGCTGAGAATGGAGGACGCTATCTGCCCGGTGATGCGGGCGCGAAGATCGTCAAGGACTGTGCGCGCAATTTCAACCACCAGATTGCGGTCCACGCGCTGTGCCAGTGCCGCGAGCCGCGGCTGCGCCAGCAATTCATCCACCGAGGGGATCTGCCGCAGCAGCTCCCCTTGTTCCGCGGAAATCGCGCGTTTGGTCCGAGCAGGCATGCCGACATTTCAACACAGTGCCGCCCGCCCGGCAATCCTTACGCTTTTCGCTGTGCAAAACACAAAACAGCGCAATCCGGCCTCAAGCCGTATCGCATTCGAGGCACCTTTTCACCCTGCTTGTTGACGCTTTCACTGAGTCACCCTAGCATGGAGATTCGGGGGCCCCGCTCGCATGGCGACCATTGACGAAGATCTCGGCCAGATCGAAAAAGACATCCGCCAGCTCAAAATCGAGTACGACCAGTATTTCGGAGGCGGCCGAAAGCGGCCGCCCACCGAAATTGAATGGCGCATCGATCTTCTGGTCAAGCGCTACAACGAGCGCGGTGGTGAACTGAAGTCCCACCAGAGATTCCGGTTCAACAACCTCACGCAGACCTACGCGAAATACAAGGATGTCTTCCGCAAGAAAACAAAGCAGAAAGAAGAAGGCACCATCCAGCGGCACTTCGGTGCGGCGGCAAAGGAAATCGAAGCGAAACGAGCCAAAGAACATGAAAAGGAGGCGGCAGCGGCAGCCGCGGCGGGGAATTCCAAAGCTTTTCGCATGGTTTGTTCAAAACCCGAAAGCGAGCCGGAAAAGGTCGAGAAGTTATACGAAGCGTTCCTGCAGGCCAAGCAACTGGCCGGTGAACACACGGGAAAATTGTCGCGCTCCAGCTTCAATCAATTTGTGCTGAAAAAAACCAAGGAATTACAGACGCAGAAAAACTGCAAGGATGTGGAATACGTCGTCGAAACTATCGAAGGCCAGGTCAAGCTGAAAGCCCTTGTAAAGTCCTGAGCATTCAAGAAATTTGGTCTGGCTTTCTTGGGATTCTTTTCGTTTTCCTTTCTCGCTTCCCTTGATTCTTCTCAGCTTTTCATTTCGTTTCTCTTCCAAAGTTTTACTGAAGACTGATAACTGACAACTTTTTCCTTGTTTTCCACATCACGGCACTTTCAGAAACTGCGCCGGGCGCTTACACTGATGTGTTTTTCTCTTTGCGGAGGGACTCATGGCGGTGCAGCGGGCGCTGATCAGCGTTTTTGACAAAACTGGAATCATGGACTTTGCGAAGCGGCTCGCCGCCATGAAAATCGAAATCCTCTCGACCGGCGGAACCGCGAAGCTCTTGCGCGAAAACGGAGTAGCGGTGCGCGACGTTTCCGATTTCACCGGCTGGCCTGAAATGCTCGGCGGGCGCGTGAAAACGCTTCATCCCAAAGTCCATGGCGGGTTGCTTTTCCGCAGGAAACATGCGGATGACCAGAAGCAAGTCGCGCAACACGGAATCGCGCCCATCGATCTGGTGGTGGTGAATCTGTATCCGTTCGAAGCGACCGCGGCGAGAGCCGGACTGTCCGCGGAAGAACTCATCGAAAACATCGACATTGGCGGGCCCACCATGCTGCGCTCGGCCGCGAAGAATTTCGAAAGCGTGACGGCGGTGAGCGATCCCGCCGATTTCGAACGTGTGGCCAAAGAAATCGAAAGCGCCGGCGACACCACATTTACGACGCGGCTGGAGCTGGCGCGAAAGGTTTTTGCAACCACTTCGCGTTACGACGGAATGATCACGACGGAATTGGAGCGGCTAGCGGCAGCTTCCGAACACATTTCGCTTGGAGCGAAGCCGGTGCTTCCCGAGCGCGTGCATCTAGCGCTGCGGCGGCAGCAGGAATTGCGCTATGGCGAAAATCCGCACCAGGCCGCGGCGTTGTACGCGCCGGCGGGACGCGCGCAGGAAGGATTGGCGGCGGCAAGGCAGCTCCAGGGCAAAGAGCTTTCGTACAACAATTTCGTGGACCTGGAGGCGGCGCGGAGCTTGGCCGCGGAATTCGAGAATCCCGCCGCGGTGATCATAAAACACAACAATCCTTGCGGGACGGCGGAACAAGCGACGCTGCGCGATGCGTATTTGAAGGCGCTGGCGTGCGACCCGGTCTCCGCGTTTGGCGGCGTGCTCGCATTTAACCGCCAAGTGGATGCCGCCACGGCGGAAGAAGTGGCGAAGCTGTTCGTGGAGTGCATCGCGGCGTCGGGATTCGCAGCTCGCGCGAAAGAGATTTTTGCGGCGAAGAAAAATCTGCGCTTGCTGGAATTACCTCCAGGCGGACTGGAGCCTGAGCACGAACTGCAGCTCAAACGCATTCTCGGCGGCATGCTGGTGCAGCAGCCGGACTTGGGCGGACTCAATGACAGCGAACTGCGCACGGTAACGAAACGCATGCCCACGCCGGAAGAAATGCACACGCTGCGCTTCGCCTGGAAAGTGGCGAAGCACGTGAAGTCCAACGCCATCGTGTTTGCGAAAGACGGCGCGACGCTGGGCGTCGGCGCAGGACAGATGAGCCGCGTGGACTCCGTGAAAATCGCGGTAATGAAGGCGCAATCGCCGCTGGCGGGCAGCGTAGTGGCTTCCGACGCGTTCTTTCCGTTTCCCGATGGCGTGGAGGAAGCGGCGAAGGCCGGGGCGACCGCGGTGATCCAGCCGGGCGGCTCGGTGCGCGACCCGGACGTCATTGCGGCGGCGGACCGCCTGGGTCTGGCGATGGTGTTCACCGGAATGCGCCACTTCCTGCACTAAGGGACGTGACGGGTGACTTGTAACCGGCGACTCGTGATTCGTGACTCGCGATCCTCGAAGCCGCCTCGACCCTCCCCGGTGTCGGCCCACATCAGCGAAGCTCGTCCCACGCCAATATGGTTCGGGGTTTGCCCCGGTCTTCTCTGTGGTCTCCGTGCCCTCTGTGGTGAACTTCTATCTGGCACATCGTTTGTAACGATGGCCGAATCTTCCAGATGGAGGATCGCGATGCAACACAATTTGCGGGACACGATAGCGTTGCTTGCTCGCACGCCCGCCGTCCTTGTTGCGCTTCTGTGGGATTTGCCGGAAACGTGGACGCGCCGCAACGAGGGCGAAGAGACCTGGAGCGCATTCGATATTATCGGCCACTTGATGCACGGCGAACGCACCGACTGGATGCCGCGCGCGAAAATGATTTTGCAATTTGGCGAGACCAAAACGTTTGAGCCCTTTGACCGCCACGCGCAGGAACGCGAGAACCAAGGCAAGTCGCTCGCGCAATTGTTGGATGATTTTGCCCGTTTGCGCGCAGAAAACCTTAATCAACTGCGCGCCTTGAATCTCCAGGCTGCGGACTTCGACCGGCGCGGACTGCATCCGGCGCTCGGCGTTGTGACACTGGCGCAGTTGCTGGCGACATGGGCCGTTCACGATTTAACCCACTTGCATCAAATCTCGCGAGTGATGGCTCATCAGTACCGCGAAGCCGTGGGTCCTTGGAGCGCGTATCTTGGCGTGCTTCACTGCTCCGGGCACAGCGCGTAGGGGCCACCTTTAGATCCGTGGTTCGACCACTCTTGCGGATGCCCTCATTCCCTCGCGTCCAGCGGCTTTGCGCGAGCGCGGACGCTAGGCCGTCTAACAATTGTTCGTAACCGGGGACGCGCTAAAGCGCGCCCTTGCAGTATTGCGTTCCCGGGAGCACATTTGTGCCACGCTGAATCTTCTTGTCGGTGCAATCATCCAAAGGAGTACGCAAGTGAAATCGGGGGAGTCTGCACTGACCCGCGCGCAAAGGGAAAAGAAAATGGCGTTGTTTGGGGAACTGGAGGACCGGAGGGAGCTGGAGGAGAAGGCGAAGGCCGAGGGGCGGCTGCCGCCGGGGCAGTCGCTGACGCTGAAGTGGCCCGTGCTGCATTACGGGAGCGTGCCGGCGTTTGACGCGGCGAAATGGGACTTCAAGATTTCGGGGCAAGTGGAGGAACCGAGACGGCTGACTTGGGAAGAATTTCGCTCCATGCCGCAGACGGAAGTGACTTCGGATTTTCATTGCGTGACGCGCTGGAGCCGGCTGGACAACCGGTGGAAGGGCGTGCTGTTCACGGACGTCTTGAAGCTAATGAAGCCGAAGCCGGAGGCGCAGTTTGCGCTGGTGCTGGCGGAGGAAGGTTACACGGCGAATGTGCCGCTCGCGGATTTGCTGAAGCCGAACGTGCTGTTTGCGTTCGAGCATGACGGCGAGCTGCTGGCGGCGGAACATGGCGGGCCGCTGCGGCTGGTGGTGCCGCACTTGTATGCGTGGAAGAGCGTGAAGTGGGTGCGCGGGTTTATCCTGCTGGACCACGATCGGCTGGGATTTTGGGAGAGGAATGGATATCACGCTCATGGGGATCCGTGGAAGGAGCAGAGGTATTCGGGAGGGTAGAGCGAGGTAAACGCCTCTTGGGCTGCGAGTCCTCTCTCTAGAATCCGGAATCCGAGACATCTTCGAAAATCAGTTCCTTGTCCATTTCGAGCATCTGCTTTCGATAGAACCAGACAGCCCACAGAACAATGGAAAACAGCGGCACGAACCAAACTATCCTCCAGGGATCGCCTAGAGACCAATTTTCAATTTGCGCGAGGCCATCGGTGAAGACGAAATAGCCGAACAAATAGGCGACGACGGTGAGCCCGGAGTAGCTCTTGAAAGCTGGATAGGGGCATGTAAAAGGGATTTTGCGAAACCTGAGGAGCAATACTTCCACCAGGACAACGGTGCAGAGAGTGAGTATTGCAGTGTGCTGCAGGGCGACCGTCCAGCCCCAAAATGCCAGCGTCGATAGGAAGCATGCGGGGACAAGCCAGGAAAGACAAAACAGCAAGAGCACGCGCCTGGCGATGGGTCTGGCTTCGTGCTGTTCGCGGTCCAGCCAGAATCTGAAGATCCAGTTGGCTTGCAAGTCCGCAGGAATTTCGAAGGCAAAGCGGACTCCTATAATCATGCAGTAGCTCAAGATGAAGGAAACGGATAGAGATTCCACCGGGGGCGCTTTCCCCGTGACGAGGGAATGAAGATTTGGGGAAGAGGTAAGAGCGGCCGCCGAAGCGACAAGTCCTAGCGCCATGAAGCCAGAAACAACCTGAAGATGGCCGTCGCTACGAAGAAGAGTTCTCGCCGCGAAAGGATAACAAGCGCGTTGCGCCGGGGTATGGAGCAGCACATCACGAAGGCGTGGCAATGGCGAAAGAGAAAACGGAACTCGAGGAAGGGGTCCGGCATCCGGCGTTTCCGGAATGCGGATGAACGATCTGCGAAAACTGACAGCGTAAGCCAGGATGGTGGTGAAAAATGCCGCCCCCAAAGCAGCCACCGCTGCTTTAGTCATGCTGGCGGCAAACGGTTCACGTCCTCTGCCCCAAACGGTTCGCGCCAGGCCCAGAAACGAAACCGGGGGTAACACGGCCACTCGATGACCATCTGCAACGGACAACTGGGTAAGCCAATGAGGAACGGCGAAACTGGTGCCGAGAAGCGCGAGTAGCAAGACGGCTAAATTGAACCGAACCAAGAGCGACACGCGGCGAAATACTGGGGCTGGTAACAGCGCCATTAAGACACCGGCTACCGCAAACACAGCAAAGCAGCTAAAAGTGCTTGCCAGGAACACGGCCACGGAGTGGCCTAAGGAGAAGCGGAAGAAAACGGCAAAAGATCCTTGAGAACCAACAACAGCGACAGGAAATAGGACGAGCGAGGCCGCGTTGACAACGAGTGTAAGGAGCCCAATGAGAACGAAGATAGCGCATAGATTCGCGAAGAAAATGCTGCGCAAGGAGATCGGCAGCGGCACAAGGTTCATATAATCGCGCCGATCGAGAAAGATGCTATCCCACCGCCACAGGGCGGCGGCTCCGCTCACCACCATGGAAAGCACGAGGAAGAAATACACATCCGGGATCGTGGCCGTAAAAGGATCGTAAACTCCATCGCCGCGCAGGAATCGAATCAGCGATCCGTATTTTTCAAACATCAAGAGGGAGACCAGCACGCCCGGCATAGCCAGCAGAATAACAATTACGCCGACCCCCAGATCCAATCCGCCAGCGTCCGGGTCCGCAGTGCCGTGAAACATGCGGCCGACGCACAAGCGGACGAGGCGTCCGAATGGGGTCTGCGAAAACTCCTCCCATCTCCTTCTCAGGAATTGCTGCGCGCCGCGCATCATGCAGGGACGACCACGCTTATAATTTCATTCGCCACCTGCACGACGTCTCTTTCCTCGACGAGTTGCAGGAAAACTCCCTCCAGGGAGGACTTGCCGATGTGTTCGCGAACCTCGCTGGTCGTTCCCTGGGCAATCACCTGGCCTTTCCTGAGAATAATCAGGTGGGAACACACTTTCTCGACGACCTCAAGAATATGCGAGCAATAGAAGACGGATTTCCCTCGCGCACTCAAGGCTTGAATCAGATTCTTGATGATGAGGACGGAAGTTACGTCGAGGCCGGACAGAGGCTCATCGAGAATGAGAACATCGGGATTGTCCATCAGAGCGGCAATGAGAAGTATACGTTGGCGCATGCCTTTGGAATAGGATCCCATGGTCACGTGCCGATGGGGCCAGAGCGAAAAAAGATGCAAGAGCGAGCTGATGATCTTGCTCTTGTGGGGCTTGGGCATCGCCCGCAACGTTGCCACCATGTCCAGGTATTCTTCGCCTGACAGATAGGGATAAAGATTGGCCTCCTCAGGCACATAGCCCAAGCGTTTCCGATATGCAGTCAGATTATTGCGGATGTTCTGTCCGTTATAGACAACTTGGCCGTCCGACGGCTCGAGCAGGCCCGTGAGCATCTTGACCGTGGTGCTCTTTCCAGAGCCATTGGCGCCCAGGTAGCCCACCACCTGCCCAGGTTGCAGACAAAAGCTGATGTCCCGCACGGCCAGGACTGAACCGTAGAATTTGGAGAGTCCTCTCGCCTCGAGCACGGGGCCCTCGGTCCGGTCTGGGCGGACCCCTCTCGGGGCTCCGGATATTCCTTTGACACCGCCGAAACCAGGAAGTTCCACGAACTAATGAAATCGGGCCTTAGCCTTCCGGGCGTTGGTGTTCCGCAGGCTCTCCGCGAGACTTACTGTGGTACTTGACATTAGTCCGTGAGCCTCGTAGGAAAGGCATAGTGACGGAGCAAGGAACTGAGCGTCACGGTGGAGGGCGGAGTGAGTGGGCAAAGGCAATTATCTGAACGGCGGGAATT
>Ga0137364_10001427_pt1 | contig 11203 bp, 12 predicted proteins | sample SagtaG_10_FD_104798 | JGI IMG/M metagenome (GOLD analysis project Ga0137364, IMG submission 104798) | Vadose zone soil microbial communities from Sagehorn Ranch, Mendocino, California, USA - Sage1_L_20_16 metaG | ecosystem: Environmental > Terrestrial > Soil > Vadose zone | place: USA... | reverse complement strand
CTTATTTCAACGACGCGCAACGTCAGGCCACCAAGGATGCCGGCAAGATCGCCGGCCTCGAAGTGCTGCGCATCATCAACGAGCCGACGGCAGCGGCCCTCGCTTACGGCCTCGACAAGACCAAGTCCGGCACCATCGCGGTGTATGACCTCGGCGGCGGCACCTTCGACATCTCGATCCTCGAGATCGGCGACGGCGTGTTCGAGGTGAAGTCGACCAATGGCGACACGTTCCTCGGCGGTGAAGACTTCGACATGCGGCTCGTCAGCTATCTGGCCGATGAATTCCAGAAGGAGCAGGGCATCAACCTGCGCAGCGACAAGCTGGCCCTGCAGCGCCTGAAAGAGGCCGCCGAAAAAGCCAAGATCGAATTGTCCTCGACCACGCAGACCGAAATCAATCTGCCGTTCATCACCGCCGACCAGACCGGGCCGAAGCATCTGACGATGAAATTGACCCGCGCCAAGTTCGAGGCGCTGGTCGACGATCTCATCCAGAAGACCATCGAGCCCTGCCGCAAGGCGCTCAAGGACGCCAGCCTCACCGCCGGCGAAATCGGGGAAGTGGTGCTGGTCGGCGGCATGACCCGCATGCCGAAGGTCCAGGAAGTGGTGAAGCAGTTGTTCGGCAAGGAGCCGCACAAGGGCGTCAATCCTGACGAGGTCGTCGCCATTGGTGCCGCGATCCAGGCCGGCGTGCTGCAGGGCGACGTCAAGGACGTGCTGCTGCTCGACGTCACCCCGCTGTCGCTCGGCATCGAGACGCTGGGCGGCGTGTTCACCCGCATCATCGATCGCAACACCACGATCCCGACCAAGAAGAGCCAGGTGTTCTCGACCGCCGAGGACAACCAGAACGCCGTCACCATCCGCGTGTTCCAGGGCGAGCGCGAAATGGCGGCCGACAACAAGGTTCTGGGCCAGTTCGATCTGATGGGCATTCCCCCGGCGCCGCGTGGCATGCCGCAAATCGAGGTCACCTTCGATATCGACGCCAACGGCATCGTCAACGTCTCGGCCAAGGACAAGGCGACCGGCAAGGAGCAGCAGATCCGGATCCAGGCCTCGGGCGGGCTGTCGGAGGCCGACATCCAGAAGATGGTCAAGGACGCCGAAGCCAACGCCGCCGAGGACAAGAAACGCCGCGAGGCGGTCGACGCCAAGAACCATGCCGATGCGCTGGTGCATTCCACCGAGAAGGCGCTGGCCGAGCACGGCTCGAAGGTCGAGGAGAGCGAGCGCCGCGCCATCGAAGACGCCGTCAGCGATTTGAAGGAAGCGCTGAAGGGTGACGATGCCGAAGCGATCAAGGCCAAGACCAATACGCTGGCGCAGAAGTCGATGAAGCTCGGCGAAGCCATGTACAAGCATCAGGCCGAGAGTGATGCGGCCAAGGATGCCGCAAAGGACGACGTGGTCGACGCGGAATTTACCGAGGTCGACGACGACAAGAACAACAAGAAATCTGCTTAAGCGGCTGGCATCATGGCCCTCATTCCAACGAGCGCGCGAGCTGCGTCTCCAGGGATGGGGGTCATTTTTCGTTAAGCGGGGGGCTGCATTCTTTGGGACGCGTTTCCTTGAGCTGGAATTCCTGGAAACGCATGGTTTCGGAATGAGAACGAACTTCGGGCGGGTTTGACTGATGTCTACCAAGCGCTGCTACTACGAAACTCTTGAAGTCGACCGCAATGCGGACGAATCCAAACTCAAGGCTGCATTTCGCAAGCTCGCGATGAAATGGCATCCGGACAAGAACCCGGGCGACGCGTCGAGCGAAATCCGCTTCAAGGAAATCAACGAAGCCTACGAGGTTCTCAAGGACGGCGACAAGCGCGCGGCCTATGACCGGTTCGGTCACGCTGCCTTCGAGCAAGGCATGGGCGGCGGCGGCCCCGGCTTCGGCGCAGGCTTTGCCTCGTCATTCTCGGATATTTTCGAAGACCTGTTCGGCATGGCCGGGCAACGCGGACGTGGTGGCGGACGCGAGCGCGGGCAGGACCTGCGCTACAATATGGAAATCACGCTGGAGGAAGCCTTCCAGGGCAAGACCGCCCAGATCGAGATCCCGGTTTCGGTCACCTGCGAATCCTGCTCGGGGACCGGTGCCAAAGCCGGCACCAAGCCGAAGACCTGCTCGATTTGCGGCGGCGCCGGCCGCGTGCGGCAGGCGCAGGGATTTTTCACGCTGGAGCGAACCTGCCCCGGCTGTCAGGGCCGCGGCCAGATGATCGAAGATCCCTGTCCGTCCTGCGCGGGCTCGGGACGGGTAACGCGCGAGCGGACATTGTCGGTCAACATTCCGCAAGGCGTGGAAGATGGCACCCGCATTCGGCTTGCCGGCGAAGGCGAGGCCGGCGTCCGTGGCGGACCGCCGGGCGATCTCTACATTTTCCTGTCGCTCGCCTCCCATCAGTTCTTTCAGCGCGATGGCGCCGACCTGCACTGCCGCGTGCCGATCTCGATGGTGACGGCCTCATTGGGCGGTGAGTTCGAGGTGCCGACCATCGACAAAGGCAAGACCAAGGTGAAAATCCCGTCGGGAACCCAATCGGGCCGGCGCTTTCGCATTGCATCAAAAGGCATGCCGGTACTCCGCTCGCGTCAGACCGGCGACATGTATGTTCAGGTCGTGGTCGAAACGCCGCAGAATCTGACCAAGAAGCAGCAGGAATTGCTGGCCGAGTTCGAAAAATTATCGTCTGGTGCAACGCAACCTGAGGCGGCCGGCTTCTTCACCAAGGTCAAGGACTTCTTCGGCAGCCGCGCCAACACCTGACAAACTCTCCGGCTTGACCGTGCCGGCTGCGATCTATACGTGTTTGTGACTGTTTTCTGACAGTCCCCGCCTTTGCGGTCCCGCCTGGTAGCGACATGCCTTTGCAATCGTCCGTGCGTGCGTTGAAAAAACCTCCTCGTCTCGACGATGAGGTTCGTTTTCTCCGTTCATGGATCGAAAAACCGCTTCACGTGGGCGCGGTGATGCCGTCGGGAAAAGTGCTGGCGCGTACCATGGCGCAGTATGTCGACATCGGTTCCGAGGGACCGGTCGTCGAACTTGGGCCAGGGACCGGCGCGATCACCAGCGCGCTGATCGAGCATGGTGTCGATCAGAAGCGCCTCGTGCTGGTCGAATATAATCCGGGCTTCTGCGCGTTGCTGCGCGATCGCTATCCGCACGCCAGTATCGTGCAGGGCGACGCCTATAAGTTGCGCGACTCGCTTTGGGAGGTGTTAAGCGCTCCTGCGTCCGCCGTCGTATCCGGCCTTCCGCTCGTCACCAAGCCGATGCTGACGCGCCTGAAACTGATCCGCGATGCCTTCGTCGCGATGGCGCCGGGGGCGCCGTTCGTGCAGTTCACTTATTCGGTCGCGCCACCGATTCCAAGATCGCTGCCGGGCGTGTCCACGGAAGCTTCCGAGCGTATCTGGATGAACCTTCCGCCGGCCCGGGTCTGGGTGTATCGCAAGCGCTGAGCTTCGCTCGCGCTGCTGGCGCGGTTGGCCGTCTGACTTGCGACTTAAATCATGTCCGCGCTGAAAATCCTCGTGATCCCAGGTTCGCTGCGCACCGGCTCGCTCAATGCCAAGCTTGCGGCGACGGCGGCGTATCAATTCGCCCAGGCCGGTGCGGACGTCACGCGGATTTCGCTCGGCGATTTTCCGCTGCCGATTTATGACGGCGATCTGCAGGCCAAGTCGGGCATTCCGAAGCATGCGATCAATCTCAAACGCATGATGTCGGCGCATCACGGCGTCCTGATCGTGACCCCGGAATACAATTCCTCGGTGCCGGCGCTGGTCAAGAATACCATCGACTGGGTGACGCGGGTGCAGGATGCGCCCGAAGCCCGCGGCCAGGTGTTTCGCGAACGGGCGTTCGCGATCGCTGCGGCGTCGGGAGGCCGGCTCGGCGGAACCCGCGCTCTGGCGGCGCTGCGGCTGATTCTGTCCGCCTGCCACGCAACCGTTATTCCGAACCAGCTGGCGCTGTCGTTCGCGGCCGAGGCCTATGACGACATGGACAGATTGAAGCATCCGGCCGACGTCGAAGCGCTCAACGCGCTGGTGCGGCAATTGATCGAAGTTTCCCAGCGCACGATGTGAGGTGAGCATGCAGCCAGCGAATATCGTCCCCCGCGACCGATTGATCGTGGCGCTCGACCTACCCGATGCAGGGCTGGCGGACGCGATGATCGCCCGCCTCGGCGACAGCGTGACGTTTTACAAGATCGGCTATCAGCTCGCCTTTGCCGGCGGCTTGCCGCTGGTCCGGCAACTCGCGGACAACGGCAAGAAGGTGTTCGTCGATCTCAAGCTGCATGACATCGGCAACACCGTGGCGCGCGGTGTCGAGAGTGTCGCAAAACTCGGGGCCACATTCCTGACCGTGCACGCCTACCCGCAGACCATGAGGGCGGCGGTCGAAGCCCGCGCAGGATCGGGCTTGAAAATTCTCGCGGTCACCGTGCTGACCTCTTATGACGACGGCGATCTCCACGCCGCCGGTTACCGGCTCGGCATTTCCGATCTGGTCGAGGCCCGCGCCCAGCAGGCGCAGGTGCTCGGCGTCGATGGTCTCGTGAGTTCGCCGGAAGAGGCGGCAGCCTTGCGCAAGATCGTCGGTCATCGGATGAGCCTGGTGACGCCGGGTATTCGCCCCTCCGGTGCTGCAGCCGGCGACCAGAAGCGTATCATGACCCCGGCCCGTGCCATTGCCGCGGGAGCGGATTATCTGGTGGTCGGACGTCCGGTGATGCAAGCCGCCGATCCCAGAGCGGCGGCGGAAGCGATCCAGGCCGAGATCGTGCAGGCGCTGGCGTAATCAAAAAAGGGAACAACGCAGATGGCAAAGGCTTACTGGATCGCGCGCGTCGATATTCACAACATGGACGGCTACAAGGAATACATCGCGCAGAACGGCGCGGTGTTCAACAAATACGGCGCCAGGTTTCTGGTGCGCGGCGGCAAGTTCGAGGTCAAGGAAGGCTCATCGCGGTCGCGCAATGTGGTGCTGGAATTCAGGGATTACGATACCGCGGTCGCCTGCTACAATTCACCGGAATACGCCCGCCTGGTCGCGATGCGCAGCCCGCACTCCGAGTGCGACCTTGTGATCATCGAAGGCTACGACGGGCCGCAGCCCTGACGCGCAAATACCGCAACGGCATGCCTTCGGACTTCGCCCTGGCGTCCGGATATGTCCGCCGATGGCCCACAACGGAAGTCGGGCCTGTTGATGAATTGGCAGACCATCTGCGCACGAGCGAAAAGTAATTCAGTCGATCCACGCGCTAACCTGAGCGGACAGGTCGGGCGGTAAGGACAAGCCGAGTTTGTCAAGCGTCGAGCGATTGACGCTGATAGTGAAGTGTGTTGGACCCGTGATCGGCAAGTCGGTCGAATTTGCGCCGCGGAGAATCTTGTCCACATATTGGGCGGCATTGTAATAGCCTTCGTAGTGACCTGGACCAAGTGCCATCAGACCACCCGCTAAAACGTACTCGTCGTCGGAGTAGACAACCGGCAGCTTGTACTTCTCGGCCGCGGCTGCCAGCGCGAAGCGCCGGGAATTGATGAAAGTATCGACGGCGTTCACGAGTCCCCTCGCGCCGAATGCAAGGGCCTTTTCGAACGCTGTATCGACGTCGTCGGGTTTGCGAATGTCCAGCGGCTGCACCTCGATGCCAAGTTTCCCGGCTTCTGAACGGAGCAATTCGAACTGTGCAGCGTTGTTAATATTGTTGCCATTGAGAAACATCGCCACCTTGTCGAGATTGGCCACCAAGCGTCTGAGTATCCGCAGGCGTTGCCCGATGAGCTGGGGGGCGTATGCTGTGGTGCCGGTGACGTTCGTTCCCGGCCGCTCCAGACTCCTGACCACGCCGATGCCGACCGGGTCAAAGACCGCCATCATCACAATGGGGATAACGTTCGTTGCTTTAGCGGCTGCTACGGTTGCAGCTACATTCGCAGCTAGGATCACGTCGACCTTCTGGTTGACAAGTTCAGTCATCACGCCGCGGTACTCTCCGTCCAAGACGGCTTCGCGGTATTCGATACGAATGTTCTTGCCCTCGACGTAACCTAGCTCCGTCAATCCCTGCTTGAAAATTTCAAGTCGCTTCGGGTTCGCATTCTTGGCGGCCACATAGCCCATGACCGGCACTATTTGAGCAGCCGCGTCCGTGATTTGCCCCACCGCGGCTAGCGCTACCCCAACTGCCCACGTATGCCAAAACGACATCGCTCAATCTCCGCTGCGGCCGGCTCCGTTGATTGAATTGCATCGACGATGAGCCGACAAGCAAGAAAACGGCTCGATCAAATCATTCCCCATACCGTTACGGGAGATCTGCGGCACGATACGGCGGCGCATGGCGGAAAGGCTAGCCGCACCGCGACGGGGCATTGGCGCGGGCTCGGCGGCCGGGCGACCCCGCAAGTACGCGGACCGTCCAGCGCATTTTTGTTCCGGCCGGCCGGTTTTGACTTGGCCTCGAAATGTTCCCCCCTGTTGTCCGAGAAGGGGTCTCACGAGTTGCCGGAACAGCCTCTCCCGGCTATACGGCAAGGCGCGAGGTTCCAGGAATGTCCGACATGCGCTTGATCGTTGCGGGGGCCGGCGGCCGGATGGGCCGCGCGCTGACGCGTGTCATCTCGGAGACGCCGGGCGCGGTTCTGACGGGCGGGCTGGAGGCGCCGGGTTCTGACCTTCTGGGCAAGGATGCCGGCGTGCTCGCGGGCCTGCCTGCCAACGGCGTGCTGCTGTCCGCCGACCTGTGGTCGTTGTCGGCGAACGCCGACGGCATTCTCGATTTCACGGTGCCGGGCGCGACCATCGCCAACGTCGCGATCGCCGCCCAGCGTGGCCTCGTCCACGTCATCGGCACCACCGGGCTCTCGGCGTCGGATGACGCCGTGATCAGAAGCGTCACCTCGCGCGCCATCGTCGTCAAGTCGGGCAATATGAGCTTGGGGGTCAACCTGCTGGCGGCATTGGTGAAGCGGGTCGCGCAATCGCTGGACGAGGACTTCGACATCGAAATTCTGGAAATCCATCACAAGGCCAAGGTCGATGCGCCGTCGGGGACAGCGTTGATGCTCGGCGAGGCCGCCGCCGCCGGCCGCGGTATAGACCTTGATGCCCATTCGGCGCGGGGCCGCGACGGCGTCACCGGCGCGCGCCGGCCCGGAGACATCGGCTTTGCCTCGTTGCGCGGCGGCACCGTCACCGGCGATCACAGTGTGGTCTTCGCCGGCGCGATGGAGCGGATCGAACTAACCCACCGAGCCGAGGACCGGACGATGTTCGCGCAAGGCGCCGTCAAGGCCGCGCTGTGGGCGCGCGATCGGAAACCTGGCTTCTATACGATGACCGACGTGCTCGGGCTCACCGACTTCTAGAATCCCGGAACGGAAATCCGCACAACGGAAATTGAGAATGAGCGATCGTCTTCTCGTGTTGGTACGCCACGGCCAGAGCGAATGGAATCTGAAGAACCTCTTTACCGGCTGGAAGGATCCCGATCTGACCGAGAGCGGGGTAGCCGAGGCCAGGGACGCCGGCCGCAAGCTGAAAGCCGAGGGCCTGTCGTTCGACATCGCCTTCACCTCGGTGCTGCTGCGTGCGCAGCACACGCTTGACCTGATGCTGGTCGAGATCGGCCAGACCGGCCTTCCGACCAAAAAGCATCTCGCGCTCAACGAGCGCGACTATGGCGATCTGTCCGGCCTCAACAAGGACGACGCCCGCAAGAAATGGGGCGAGGAACAGGTGCATGTCTGGCGCCGCTCCTATGACGTGCCGCCGCCGGGCGGCGAAAGCCTGAAGGATACGCTGGCGCGCACCCTGCCCTATTACGTTCAGGAGATTCTGCCCTGCGTCTTGCGCGGCGAGCGCACGCTGGTCGCAGCCCACGGCAATTCGCTCCGCGCGCTGATCATGGTGCTGGAGAAACTGACGCCGGAGCAGATCCTGAAGCGCGAGCTCGCGACCGGCGTTCCCATTATCTATCGGCTCAATGCCGACGCCACCGTGGCCTCGAAGCTCGATCTGGCGGCGTGAGGGCGAAAGCCGACATCGCCGTTCTCGAAGCGCCGCTTTTCGGCGCGGACCTCGACCAACTCGCGTCTGTACTGGCCGACTGCGTCGAGGGCGGCGCCAGCGTCAGCTTCATGTCGCCGTTTTCGCAAGCCGACGGGCTGGCCTTCTTTCGCAAGGTCGCAGGCTCGGTCGCCTCAGGCGACACCGTGTTACTGGTGGCGCGGCTCGATGGCAACATTGTCGGCACCGTGCAGCTCGGCCTGGACACGCCGCCCAATCAGCCGCATCGCGCCGACATCAAGAAACTGCTGGTACATCGCTCGGCCCGCGGCCATGGCGTCGGCGCCGCGCTGATGGCGCAGGTCGAGGAGGAAGCTAGGCGACGCGGCCGCTGGCTTCTGGTGCTGGACACCGTGCCCGGCGAAATCGGCTATCGGCTCTATAGCCGCGCGGGCTGGAACCAGACCGGGGTCATCCCGGACTATGCGATGTTTCCGGATGGCCGGCTGTGCGACACCGCGGTATTCTGGAAACGGCTGCAGCGGTGATCAAGCTCGCGACGAGACTGCAGGGTGGGCAAAGCCGCCGGGTCGCGCGAATGCCCGCCCGATGACAGGCTCCGCGTGCCCACCATTCAAGGTAGCGATCGAACAGATGGTGGGCACGGCGCAAGAGCGCCTTTGCCCACCCTGCACCATCACTACACTTGGGAGCGGCTGGACCGCTAATGTATTCCCACCTGCCCGGCTTCCCAGCCCAGCATCGCCTGCTTGCGGGTGATGCCCCAGTGATAGCCGGTCAGCTCGCCACCCTTGCCGAGCGCGCGATGGCAGGGCACCACGAACGACACCGGATTTTTTCCAACCGCCGCGCCGACGGCGCGCGACGCCTTGGGGCGGCAGATTTTGCTGGCGATGTCCGAATAGCTGACCGCGCGGCCCATCGGGATCTTCAGCAGCGTCTCCCAGACCCGGACCTCGAAGTCGGTGCCGATCAGGACCACGCGCAGCGGCTGATCCGCACGCCATAGCCGCGTGTCGAAGATGCGCTGCGCCAGCGCCGCCGTGCCGTCGCGATCCTCGACATAGGCCGCTCGGGGCCAGCGGCGCTGCATGTCGGCGAGCGAGGCCGGTTCCTGGCCGGGATCGGCGAAGGCAAGACCTGCCAGCCCGCGGCCGCTGGCGATCACGATTGCGGTGCCGAACGGCGAAGGATGGAATCCGTAACGCAGCGTCATGCCGGCACCGCCATTCTTCCATTCGCCCGGCGACATCGCCTCATGGGTGACGAACAGATCGTGCAGCCGCCCCGGACCGGACAGCCCGGAGTCGAGCGCGGCATCGAGCACGCTGGCGGAATCGCGCAGCAGGCCCTTGGCATGGTCGAGCGTCAGCGCCTGCATGAAGGCTTTTGGCGTCAGCCCGGCCCAGCGGCGGAACAGATGGTGCAGCTCATCCGGCGTGACGCTAGCCGCATCCGCCATCGCTTCGATGGTCGGCTGTGCGCGCCAATGCTCGGAGATAAAGGCGATGGTGCGCCGCACCGAATCATAGTCGCGTAGCGCTGAGTTCTGGGGGCCCGGCTTGGCCAGGCGATGTTCATTCATGGCAAGGTTCATCATGCCTGTCGATGTAGGGCGGACGGGACGTCAGAACCACCCGATTTCCGATTAACTCACAAAACCGGATTATAGGTCGGGCCCCGCCTGGCGGCCTGCAGCGCTAAAGTTAAGGCTTTGGCAAAGCTAGCCTTTTCGTCGGGACCCAAAAAGCGCGCGATCGACACGCGACGGCCCTTGGAGACCAGATAGAGCTTTTCAATGCCGAATTCGGCGTGGGTTATCTGGTCGAGCCGCACCCACAGCGGATTGAGCACCCATTCGACCACATGACCACGGTGGCTGACCCGGCGCACCCGCAGTTCGAATGGCGTCACCGAAATCTCCTCGATGGCCTTGGCGTCGCGGAAATTGATCCTGAACGCCCAGTAGATGACCAGCACATCAAGACCGAAAAAACCGAGCACCGGCCACGCGCCCATCAGCAGAAAGGCGAGCCCGGCTGCGAAACTCACCGCGCTGATAAACCCCATCAGCACCAGGAACCCGGTGCGATTGAGCGAGCGGTGCGGCGTCAGCAGCGCCGAGAACAATTCCGGCGGCTCGGTGTCCAGCTCAAAATCATTGCCTGTGCTCATGGCGTATCAGTATACCCGGATCATGGCGAAAATCACCCGCGGTCCCCGGCCGAAATCGAAGCCCACGACCGCTGCCAAGAAAACGCGCAAAAAACCCCGCAAGTCACCCGCGGCCAAGCCGGGGCGAACTTCCAGGAAAGTTGCGGTCCGTTCGGGTCCCGCGCGCGCCGCGGAAAGGTCCACCAGGGCAACAAAACCCTGGACGGCGGCGGAGATCCACGAAGCCTTCAGCCGTTTTCGCAAAGCCAATCCGGAGCCGAAGGGGGAGTTGGAACATCTCAACCCCTACACGCTCCTGGTTGCGGTGGTTTTGTCGGCGCAGGCGACCGACGCCGGCGTCAACAAGGCGACCCGCGCGCTGTTTGCGGTGGCCGACACGCCGCAACGGATGCTCGCGCTCGGCGAGGAAAAGCTCCGCGACCACATCAAGACCGTCGGCCTCTACCGCAACAAGGCCAGGAACGTGATCGCGCTGTCGGAAAAGCTGATCGCAGAGTTTGGCGGCGAGGTGCCGCGCACCCGCGCCGAGATCGAATCGCTGCCCGGCGCCGGGCGCAAGACCGCCAATGTCGTGCTCAACATGGCGTTCGGCGAGCACACCATGGCGGTCGACACCCACGTGTTTCGCGTCGGCAATCGAACTGGGCTGGCGCCCGGCAATACGCCGCTCGAGGTCGAGCTTGGTCTTGAGAAAGTGGTTCCGGGCGAGTTCACGCTGCACGCGCATCACTGGCTGATCCTGCACGGCCGCTACACCTGCCTGGCCCGCAAGCCGCGTTGCGAAGTCTGCCTGATCAACGATCTCTGCCGCTGGCCGGAAAAGACGGTGTGACCTCCCCTCATCCTGAGGAGCCGCGCATCTTGCGCGGCGTCTCGAAGGATGGGCCGCGCATCGGGGCCTCATGGTTCTCCCGGCGATGCCAACGGGTCGCGCGAACGCGCGCCCGACGACGAGCGCAAT
>Ga0137364_10001426_pt1 | contig 11203 bp, 7 predicted proteins | sample SagtaG_10_FD_104798 | JGI IMG/M metagenome (GOLD analysis project Ga0137364, IMG submission 104798) | Vadose zone soil microbial communities from Sagehorn Ranch, Mendocino, California, USA - Sage1_L_20_16 metaG | ecosystem: Environmental > Terrestrial > Soil > Vadose zone | place: USA... | reverse complement strand
GGACATTCGCCTGGCATTGGCGACGCCGGGGCTCAAGGTCGTGTACGGCACGGACGCGGTGGCGGGGGCAGACGGCCGCAACGCCGAGGACCTGATTTGCCGGGTGCAGCAGGCGGGGGAGGCGCCGATGCACGCCATCATCGCGGCCACATCGCTCAACGCCGAGGCGCTGGGGCTGGGGGACCGCCTCGGTGCGCTCGCGCCGGGGTTCGAGGCGGACATCATCGCAGTGGATGGCGACCCGCTCCGCGACATCACCGCGCTCCGGCGCGTGAGCTTCGTGATGAAGGGGGGCCGGGTGGTAAGGAACGACGGGGTCGCCCGGTGACCGCCCGGCGACCCCGCCCCCAGCCGCACGACAGCGATGCCGAGGCTGTCTAGCGTTTCACCGCCTGCACCGCGGCGAACGCGTCGAGATAGCCTGCGCCCACCTCCCACAGCGCGAACCCGGGCAGCGGCCGCGCTGTCTGGGTGATCACCGTCGCCACTTTGTCGGGCGTGAGCTTCCCCCCCGCCGCCTCCTGCATCAGCGCTACCACGCCGACGACGTGCGGAGTCGCCATCGAGGTGCCGGAGGCGCAGGTGTAGTACGACGCGTTCGTGATGGTCAAGGCGCAGGTGCTGGTGAGATCGAAATCGTGATTCGCGTCAAGCGCGTTGAGCACGGTGCCGGTCGACGCCCGCGTCGAAACGATGTGCACGCCGGGCGCAGTGATGTCGGGATGGTAGAGCGGGTCGCCCGGGATGCCGCGCGAGGAAAAGTCGGCGAGGATCGGCGCGCGGTTCTGCCCGGTGGGATCGTCGCAGTGGATGGCCGAGATCGTCGGGTCGGGGGTGACGAGCTTGCAGCCCGCCGCTGCGCCAATCACCCAAGGCGCCACGCTGTACGGGTTAAGGGTGTTCTGGTCCGGCCCGTCGTTCCCGGCGGCGAACACCACCGTGATCCCGTGGTCGTGGACCGTCTTGGAGGCCTTGTTGATCGGGTCCTTGGGGTCGAACGCTCCGCTCGTGCCCCAGGAGTTGTTGACGACTTTGATGTTGTACTGCACCTGGTGGTCGAGGATGTAATCGAAGCCGGCAAGGGCGAAGAAGATGAACAGCACGTCCCCCGTCCCGATGCCCACCAGGTTGGCGCCCGGCGCGACCCCGGTGTAGTAGCCGTTCGAGGCGACGCCGAGACCCGCCGCGATCCCTGAGACGTGCGTGCCATGGCCGACGGACGTCTCGCTGTTCGGCAGATTCTCCACGAATATGTCGGCGCCCTGCTTGATCGTCTTGTTGATCGAGCCCGAGAAGGTGACCAGGTCCCGGAGATTGAACAGGACCTTCACGTTCTGGACGGTATGGGACGGAAACACGAGATCCGGGTTGTAGAGTCCGTCGATGCCGGAATCCAGAATCGCGATCCCGACGCCTTTGCCGGTGATTCCCATTGCCTGCACGGCATCGGCCCGGATGGTGGGGACGCTCTCGTGGAGGAGCAAAGCGTAGAGGTCCGCGCCCCGGCCGTAGTACTCGAGCGCGCGGTTCAAGTAGATCGACTGCACGCCGCGCAGCCCGGCGATCGCCGTGACTTGCGACGGCGTCGCGACGCCCGCCACGAGATCGAGGTGCTTGAACTGCACCACCCCGGCGCCTAGTGAGAGCATCTGACTGGTGACGGCATCGCGCGTCGTCACCGTCGCGTCGTAGTTGACGATCACCTCGAGGGTGGCGCTCGGGGCTGCCGTAAGGAGCGCGGTGGTGAGGGACTGGTCGACGAGGGCGCCGCTGAGGGAAAGCGGTCCCGAGCGCTGTGGCGCCGTCGCCTCAGGGCGGGGTTCACACGCAGTTGCAGCAGCGAGGACGGAAACGATGCACAGCCAGCGGTTCATGGATCCTCCCTGGTTGGCGGGGACGGGTGTATCGCGTGGAAGCGCAAGACGGGTGCCAGGGTCTGCATAGCCGCAGCGGAGCGTCGCTTGTGGCTCGGACGCAACGAGGCGGCGTGACCCTCGCGTGAGGGAGGAGGGTGGTGGTGCGGAATGACGGGGCGGTGCGGTAAGACGGAGGGCGCAGGACTCGAACCTGCAAGGGCTTTCACCCGCCGGTTTTCAAGACCGGTGCCTTACCATTCGGCCAGCCCTCCAAGAGGCCGTTCACGGTTGTCGGTTATTGGTGGTCGGTAGGCGAGACCGTAAACCGATCACCGTGAACCGACAACCAATATACCGTCGGGAGTCCTAGCGAGCTGATCGGATGTCCGTCACCGCACCTCGCCCGGCGGCTGGAAGCTCAGCGTCGTGTTCTTGAAGATCGAATCCGCGACCACGAGCGCTCGGCTCGCGAGCGTCGGGTTCGTGCGCCGCACCGCCTCCGAGAGCGCCGTGTACATCAGGCCGTAGGTCTGCAGGATCCCCTCGGACGGCCGGTCCACCCAGCCCCGCGGCCGCGGGCGCGCCGCGCCCGAAATGTGGTACACGTCGAACAGCAGCGCCGCCGACCGCGGGATGTTCACGTAGCCGAGCTGCCCCACCGGCTGGATCGAATCCGACGGCGTGATCGGCTGGCCGTGCAGCCTGCGGGCGAACCCCTGGCCCTCGAGGTACCCCGTCAGGCCGAACTGATCGGCGTAGATCCCCACGGTCCGCGAGAAATAAATCGGTCGCTTGGCGAGGTTGTCCTTGATCGCCTCGAGCACGACGATGTCCGCGCGCTCGATCCACTCGCGCCCCAGCTGTTGTGGATCGAGTGTCACGAGCACGCCGCTCAAGTTGAGCCCCACGCGCTGCTGCAGCGGGTAATACTGCGGCAGGCTGTCGACCTGCTGCGGGGTGAAATTGAGCAGCGGCGTCGTAGGCTTGGGCCAGGTTTTGCCGCGGTAGATGGCCGGCCCCGCGGCTTCATCGTAGGTCGGGAGCGTGCGGCGCTGCATCTGGCGCACGTACCAGTCGGTGTTGGCGAGCGACAGGTTCACCACCGTCACGTCGGGGCGGATGCTCTCCACCTCCTGCGCGTACCACAGCGGGAAGGTGTCGTTGTCCCCGGCGGTCACCAGCACGCCGTACGGCTCGACCGAGTTGAGGAGATCGGCCGCGAAGTCGCGGGCCAGCGTCTCGTGCGCGCGCGAGGCGGTCAAATGGTTGGTGTAGAGCGGGACGCAGGCGAGGACCAGCACGGGCGTCGCCATCGCCCAGCGCCGTGCCTCCTCGGGGATCGCGGCGCGCAGCGCGTCCTGGATCCACTCCATGAGCGTGGCGAGGCCGATCCCGACCCACACGCCCCACAGCGCGAACGAGGCGATGAAGAAGTAGTCGCGCTCGCGCACCTCGCGCAGCAGGTTCGGCCGGTTGAGGTACTGCGAGTACCCGTACTTGAAGTTCAGGTAGAAGATGAGGATCAGCGTGAACGTCACCATCAGCGACGTCATCGCGATCGCCCGCCGCCGGTCCGCGAGCCAGTGCCGCCACGCGCCGAGGACCCCTAGGAACCCGAACAGCACGCCGAGCAGCGCCTGCCACCGTTCCGCCAGGTCGCGGCCCCACTGCCACGAGAAGTACTGGCCCCACATGAAAATCTGGGCGAAGAAGCTCGCCTGGCGCTGCGTGATCGGCGGTTTCCCGTACTGGCCGCGCGTCAAGACGTCGTAGAGGGCGTGCCAGGTGGTCGGCTCGCCCTCGTTGATCGGCGGGTAGTGCGCGGCGCGGATCGGCAGGAACACGATTACCGACAGGCCCAGCACCGCGACGCCCAGCGCCAGCAGGGCGAAGCGCCAGTTGTTGGCGTGCCACCAGGCGAACAGCAGCGCGCCCACATAGAGCACGCAGGCCGCGGCGAACGGCTTCCAGCTCTCCAGCCCCGTCGACACGATCAATCCGAGCACGGCGGTGAAGACCCACCACTGCGTCCACTCGAGGCGCCGCTCTTCGGGGCTCACCGCGCGTTCCCCTTTGAGCGGCGGGAAGAGCAGGACCGCCACGACCAACCCGACGAGCACGCCCATCATGTGGTTCGTGGACGTGAGCGCCAGCAGGTAGACGATGAGCAGCAGGTGGTGATCGTGCGCGGTGCCCGCGGGTTGGTCGTCCCAGCGGAGAATGAACCACAGGATCAGCGCGATGGACAGGAGACTGAAGGTGTACACCTTCTCGTTCACGACCGACTGGTTCCACACCGTGAACGCCGTCGCCGCGCACAGCGCCCCGGCGAGCGCCGCGAGCCGCCGCGGCCACGTGGCGGGCACGATGCTGCGCAGGAACCGCTCGCCGATCAGGAACCAGCAGCCGGCCGCGACGGCGCTCGTCACGGCGGCGAAGAGGTTGATGCGCACGCCGTAGTTCGCGGCCCAGGGGATCATCCCCCAGGTGTGGGCCACGAGCGTGAACAACGGGTTCCCGGGCGGGTGCGGGATGCCGAGGACTTTGGCCGCGGCGATGTATTCCGAGGTATCCCAGAACTGGGTCGTGGGCGCGAGCGTCAGGACGTAGAGGACCAGCGTGCCCAGGGCGACCAACGCCGCCATCAGATACGGGGGGCGCTCCGGCTCAGCGGCGACGTCGATGATCACCGTCGGTTTGGAGATGGAGCGCTTCGGGGACGCCACGGAAAGATTGGTCATGATCTCTCGTTAGTGTCGGAACTGCCGCACGCCGGTGAACACCATCGCCAGCCCGCGCTCGTCGGCCGCCGCGATCACCTCCGCGTCGCGCACCGAGCCCCCCGGCTGGATGATCGCCGCGACGCCGGCGGCCGCGGCCTCGTCCACGCCGTCGCGGAACGGAAAGAACGCGTCGCTCGCCAGCGCGGCGCCGGCGGGATCGAACCCCTGCTGGCGCGCCTTATGGACGGCGAGAAACGACGCGTCCACCCGCGACATCTGTCCGGCCCCGATCCCGATCGCCGCTTCCGCCTTGGCGAGCAGGATCGCGTTCGACTTGACCGTCGCCACCGCGGCCCAGGCGAACCGCAGATCGCGCCATTCTACCCCGGACGGCGCCCGTTTGGTCACGACCTTCCACCGCGCCTCCTCCGCCTCCCCGCCGTAGTGGAACCGGTCCTGGACGAGGAAGCCGCCGCGGATGCGCTTGAAGTCCCAGGCGGGCTCCGCCGTGGGGCGGGGGAGGGGGAGCTCGACGACCCGGAGGTTCTTCTTCTCGCGGTACACCGCCAGCGCGTCGTCATGGTAGCGCGGGGCGACGACCACCTCGACGAACAGGTCGCGCATCGCCTCGGCGGCGGCCCGGTCCACCACCGTGTTGAACGCGATCACCGACCCGAACGCCGACGTGCGGTCGGTGTCCAGGGCACGGGTGTACGCCTCGGCGGGCGTCGCGCCCAAGGCGATGCCGCACGGCGTCGTGTGCTTGATGATGACGCACGCCGGGCGGTCGTCCCAGGGCGCGAGCGCCGCCACCGCCGCGTCCACATCGAGGAGGTTGTTGAACGACAGCTCCTTGCCGTGGTGCTGCACCAGCTCGCGGATGCCGCGCGCCTCGTCGGTGGCGTACAGGGCGGCCCGCTGGTGCGGGTTCTCGCCGTAGCGCAGCGCCTGGCGCCGCTCGAGGATCAGGGTCAGCGTCGCGGGCAGCGCTTCGCCGCTGCGGGTCAGGTAGTCGGCGATCGTCGCATCGTAGGCGGCGGTGTGCGCGAAGACTTTGGCGGCGAGTTCTCTACGCAACCCCGGGGACCCCGGGCTTTCGCCCGGGGTTAGTGACCCCTCTCGCAACCTGGCGATGACCTTCGGATAGTCGTCTGGGTCCACCACCACCAGCACGCTTTCATGATTCTTCGCCGCCGAGCGCAGCATCGAGGGGCCGCCGATGTCGATGTGCTCGATCGCCTGCTCGAACGTCGTCTCCGGCTTGGCAATGGTCTGTCGAAACGGATAGAGATTCACCGCGACGAGGTCGATCGGCGTGATGTCGTGCTCTTTGAGCGCCTTCGCGTCGCCCGCGTGGCCCCGGCGCGCGAGCAGACCGCCGTGCACCTTGGGATGCAGCGTCTTCACGCGGCCGTCCATCATCTCGGGGAAGCCGGTGACCTGCTCGATAGGGACGACGGGGACGCCTCCCTGGCGCAGCGCCTCGGCGGTGCCGCCGGTGGACACGATCTCGAAGCCCAGTCCGACCAGCGCGCGCGCGAACTCGACGATGCCCCGCTTGTCGGAAACGGAGAGCAGCGCCCTCACCAGATCTCCGCGATGGCTTGGATCAGATCGGCGAGGCCGGCGACGTCCTTCAAGTCCACCACCTCGGCGGGGGAGTGCGAGTAGCGCAGCGGCCAGCCGAGGGCGACGTCCACGACGCCGTACGGCGTGAACGTCGAGCCGTCGTTGCCGCCGTTGGTGGTGCCGACCTGGAGCGCGATGCCGCGCGAGCGCGCCACCGCGCGCAGCGAGTCCACGTACGCCGGCGGCGTGACGGCCGAGTTGTCGAGCGCCCGGGCGACGGCGCCCAGGCCGATGGGCGCGACGGCGAAGTTCTGCAGCTCGAGCGGTGAGTCCGCCGAGACGAACGTATCGATGGCGTGGACGCGCTTCGGCGTCGTGCCGAGCGCCGCGGCCACGGCGGCCGCCCCCTCCAACCCGATCTCTTCGCGCGTGCTCCACACGAAGATCACCTGATGCTTGAGCTTGGACGGGTCGAGGTGGCGCACCGCCAGGATCTGCGCGGTCGAACCCACGCGGTCGTCCATGGCGCGCCCGGTGGCCCGCGTGCCCGCGAGGCGAGCGAAACGCTTCGGCATCGTGATGGTGCTGCCCACGGCGACGCCGAGCGCCTGCGTGGCCGCGCGGGTCGTCGTGCCGACACTGACGCGCAGCGGCGGTGGCGCGCGGCGGACAGGCGCGGAGTCGCGCGGCGCCTCGCGGGGGAGGAAAATGCCGGGGACGTCGCCCCGGCCCGTATGGACCAACGCCGGCTGCGATTCGAACAGGGAAGAGAAAAACCCGCCGCGGGTGCGCAGGTGCAGCGAGCCGTCGTCGAGGATCGAGTCGACAGTGAAGCCGATCTCGTCCATATGCGCCACGAACACGACCAGCGGCTCGCCCTGGCCCACGCGCAGCCACAGGTTGCCGGCGCTGTCGGTCTCGGTTTTCGCCCACGCGGGGAGGAGCCGCTTCACCGTTTCCCGCACGGGCGCTTCCATGCCGGAGACGCCGTAGGACTCGATGAGAGGGGCAAGGACGGATGCGGCCTCGGCGATGCGAGAGGAATCTTGGGCGGTCAGGCGGTCGGGTGAAGCGGCGGTCAACACCATGACCGCAAGCGCTCCGATGACCGCCTTGACCGCCTTGACCGCCCTGACCGCCCTGACCGCCCTGACCGCCCTCATCGCCCACCTCCCATCCACTCCACGATCCGTTGCACCGCCGCGCGCGCGTCGGTCAGCGCCACGGTCTCGACGGGGGTGCCCTCGAACTGCGCCGGTACCGCGACGAGGTTCACCTCGGTGAACGGGCCCGCGAGCCGCTTCACCGACTCGAGGCCCGCGTTGGAGGTCTGGAGACTCTGCACCGTGAACGCCACGACCACCGTGCCGCTGACGCGTGGCTTCGCCTGCACGGCGGCGGCGAGCGCCGCGCACGCGGCGCGCCGGCCGGCGGCCGGAGCGGCGAGCAGCGCGCCGCCGTCACCGCCACCGTAGCGCTGCGGCTGCTTGAGCGTGGCGACGGGGGTGAGCACCGGGAGGCCCAGCGCCTCGACGTCGGCGCGGCTCGCTGCGCCCACGTCCACGTAGGCGTTGTCCACCGTGAACGCCGCCTCCGACCCCGCCGGGCGGCCGCGCGTGAGGTGAGTGGAGCGCACCGCGGCCACGCCGGGCACCGGACCCTTGAGGCCGAACAGGGTGACGCGATGGCCCTCGAGGTTCTGCTGGTCGAAGAGCGGCGCGGCGGCGGCCGTCACGCGCCCCACGCGCCGCAGCGTGAGGTAGCCTTCGTCCGTCACGTTACCGACCACGTAGCCGGGCTCGTCGAGCGGGCAGGCGACCAGCCGCTTCGGCGTGCCGCGCCCCAGGGTGAGCACGACGTTGCCCACGCGATCCTTCGCCGCCTGGCCGGGGAACAGCGCCACCAGCGAGTCGGCCACCGCCTGCTCGTAGCCGGAGATGGCGGTCATCGCCGAGAGGCGGAGCACCAACTGGTCGACGGTGTTTTGGGCGGTAAGGCGGTAAGGCGGTAGGGCGGTCAACAGCACCCCGACGACTACCGCGACTTGCCCAACGGCGCTGACCGCCTGACCGCCTGACCGCCCGACCGCCTCAGATTTCATCGTCGATCTCCACGTCGAGATTCGTGATGTGCAGCCGCACCGGCGTGGTCCACTCGCCCCGCGCCGCCAGCGCCCGCACCACCCGCGGCAGCAGCTTGTGCTCCGCGGCGAGCACGCGCGCGGCGAGCGTCTCCGCGGTATCGCCCGGTCGCACCGGCACCGGCCACTGCGCGATGATCGGGCCGCGGTCGTACTGCTCGTCCACGTAATGCACCGTGGGGCCGGAGAGCGCCGCTCCGCTGGCGAGCACAGCCTCGTGCACTTTCGGGCCGTACATGCCGGGGCCGCCGAACGCCGGCAGCAGAGCGGGATGGATATTAATCATCCGCCAGCGAAAGCGCGCGACCGCCTGTGGCGGCACGAGCTTCAGGTAACCGGCGAGGACGGCGAGGTCGCAGCCGTTCAGGGTCTGGAGCAGCTCGGCGGCGTCGCTGGGGTCGCTAAGCACCGTCGTGGGCACGCCGGCGCGCCGGGCCCGGTCCAGGGCCCCGGCGTCCGGCCGGTTCGAGATGACGCGGGTGATACGAGCAGCCGGGGGGGGGGCGGCCTTCGCTGCAGTGGGCGCCGCCCCGGGGAAGGTGTCGAGCAAGGCCTGCAGGTTCGTGCCGCCGCCCGAAACGAGCACGGCGACACGGACCGGCGTCACTGATCGCGGCGACAGCGGGCGAGGGACTTGGGCTTGGAGCCGGTCGTCACGCTCAGCGTGTACGCGCCCGTCGCGTACTTCCCATCCGTGTTGACAATGACCTCGTAATCGCCGGTCTGCGGGAACGTCATCGTGAGGCGCGCGTGGCAGTTCCCGCCGGAATCGTTGTCCTGCAACGAGCGGTCGATGCCGGGCCCCATGACGAACAGATAGGAATCGAAATCATCCGATTCCAGATCGATCGTTACGACCTGCCCGCCGGTCCCGTGCAGCGACCACATCTGCGCGTACGTGCTGTCGCGGTCGCGGAACACGTCCTGCCGCGTCAGCCGCCCCTGAATCGTCTGGCCGATGGTGATCGCCTGCATCGCGGACTCGCGCACCAGAGGCTCCTGGGCGCCGCTGGGCGGCGTGCACGCGTCCTCCATCTTGTCCTGCTGCCCGGCGGTGACCGTCAGCCGGAAAGTGCCCGTGGCCCGCGTCACCGCGGTCGTGGTGTTCACCTTGATCATGTACGGCCCCGCCTGGGGGAACACGCGGGAGATCCGCGCCGCGCACCCCGGCCCGCCGTGCATGTTGCCCTGGAACTCGGTGATGCCCGGGCCCTCGAGCATCAGGTACGGCTCGAAGTCGTCGGAGGCGAGGTCGATGGTGTAGGCCCGGCCCGGGGCGGCGGTGAACGACCAGCGCTGCAGGTACGTCGTGTCGGGGAACAGCTCGTCGTTGGCGGTGAGCTGCCCGGTCATCGTCTGGCCCGACGCGATGGTGCGGCCGCCGCTGGAAACCGCCACCGGTCCACCTCCACCCGCCGGCCGCTGCGACGGGGAGCAGTCGCCCTCGACCTTCCCGAGGCTGTCCTTGATGACCGCGAGCGTGAAACGACCGGTCTGGCGCAGCGGGTGCGTCGTCGTGTTCACGCGGATGCGATAGGGACCGGCCTCCGGGAAGCGCGCGGCGACGCGGGCGGCGCAGCCCTGGCCGCTGTGCAGGTCGCCGTCGTTCACCCCGGGCCCATCGACCATCAGGTACGGGTCGAACTCGTCGGAGGAGAGGTCCACGGTATAGCGGCTGTTCGGCACCGCGGTGAGCGTCCAGGTCTGGATGTAGGTGGTATCGACCCACAGCGAGTCGTCGGTGGTGAGCCGGCCGCTCAACCGCTGGCCCGGGGCGATGGTGCGGTCGCTCATCGCCTGGGTGGAGACGGGGGTGGCCGTGGGCTGGCCGCCACCGCCGGCGGGGCGCGAGGCGACCGCGGCGCCGCTGAAGCGGCAGTTCCCCTTCGGCGAGGTGGGCGACTCGCCGTCCGTGACGCGCAGCGTGTAGGTGCCCTGCTGATTCTTGCTCGCGGTCATGGCGATGATGCGCAGCGGCCGGTCATCGGTCGAGGTGTAGACGATGCGCGAGTTGCAGCCGCCGCCGCCGTCGTCGTTTTCGACGATGAGGTCGCGGTGCCCGCGCTCGAGCCGCAGGAACGGGTCGAGGTCATTCGAGGTCATGTCGATGGTGAACGTCTGATTCGCCTGCACGGGGAGGATCCAGCGCGCGAAGTAGATCGAGTCCGTGAATTTCCCTCCGCTGTCGTTGAGCGCCCCCAAGACACTCTGGCCGACCTGGATCATCCCGGCGACGCGCCCGAAGCCGCTGCACGACGTATCGGTCGGCGCGGGGCGCGTGCCCTTGACCAGCGTCAACCGGAAGCTGCCCAGCTCGGAACGGTACGAGGAGTTCGCGTAGAGGCGGTAATTGGCCGCGTCGGGGAGCCGGTACTTCACCCGCGCGTTGCACTTCCCGCCGGAATCGTCATCGGAGGCCAGCCGGTTCCCATTGGCATCGGCGATGATGAGGTTCGTGTCGAAGTCGTCCGAGGAGAGGTCGGCGGTTACCGTGTCGCCCCGGTTGCCGGTGAAGGCGTACATCTTGTAGTGCGTGCTGTCGGGGAACATCGGGTCCGACGGCACTAGGCGCCCGCTGGCCGGACGGCCCGCGATGAGCGGGACCTGGGCGGCGACCACGGGGGGGGCGACCGGCAGGGACGCGAGGGCGAGGACGAGCAGGGAACAGGAGGCTCTCACAACAACTCCTTGTCGGGGTGCGGGGGCCGCGGGGGGCGCGGGGGCGCGGGACCAAAATGCAAGCCGGGACCGGCAGGCACAATCGCGGGTCGCAATCACTCGCGATTGCAAGGCGGCACGCTCGAGCCTGATGCCGGCGCGCCGGCCTTCACCGCCAGCCGGAACGGCCCCGTCCCCCTGGGCTCCGCGGTGTTGACGAGCAGCTGGTAGCTGCCGCTCTGGGTGAAGGTGATCGT
>Ga0137364_10001419_pt1 | contig 11237 bp, 11 predicted proteins | sample SagtaG_10_FD_104798 | JGI IMG/M metagenome (GOLD analysis project Ga0137364, IMG submission 104798) | Vadose zone soil microbial communities from Sagehorn Ranch, Mendocino, California, USA - Sage1_L_20_16 metaG | ecosystem: Environmental > Terrestrial > Soil > Vadose zone | place: USA... | reverse complement strand
GGCGGCGGGCAACAATTTCGGGCGGTGGGCGTGCTGGCGGATTACGCGGAAGTTGAAGAGAAGCACGAGGCGGCCATCGAACAGTTTTTGCGCGATGAGCTGGAGTTTGTCGTGGTGGAGACCTTCGACCACGCGCGCACGGGGATTTCCATGCTGCGCGATGAAGTGGGCGGCCGGGCAACGTTTTTCGTGGATTCATTGCGCAACCTGCGGCTTGAGAACGAGTATGAACCGATTGCGAACTTCCACGCGGGAGACGGCGTGATTTCGCGGATGGACAAGCTGGTGGAATTCCGCGATCCGCTGGGAGCGGCGGCGAAGCAGTTCCTGCCGCGGCTGCGCGCGGCGTATTTGACCGACAGCGCAGCAGCCGCGGAAAAGTTGGCGCAGAACAATCCGCAATACGCGTTCGTCACGCCGGAGGGCACGTGCTACCAGGGGCGCATGGTAACCGGCGGGCGCCCGGACGAAGCGGGACCACTGGGCATGAAGCGCGAATTGCGCGCGCTGAATGCCGAAGTGCTTCAGCTCGAACACCAGATGAGCGAGAAGCAGGCGGCGCTGGAGGCGGTGGCCGCCGAGCTGCGCGCGACGGAGCAAGCGCTGGAACAAATCGATACGAAGCAGCGCGACGTGGAGCGCGAAGTGATTTCCGCGCAGCACCGCCACGGCCACATGCAGATGGAACTGGCGCGGCTGGGAGCAGAGCTGGCGGTTTGCCAGGGTGAGCTGGCGCGCGTGCGGAAAGAAGCTGAGGGAGCGCGGCAGCGCGCGGAACGCGCGAGGCACGAGCATGCCGCGGCGGCGCTGAATCGCGCCGAAGCAGAAACGGAGAGCACGCGGCTGGCGGAGGAACTTGTGGGTCTGCGCAGCTCCGTGCAAACGGAGCAGCAGGAGCTGGCCACCAGGCGCGCCGGGCTTGCGGCGATTAACGAGCGGCTGGCGGCAGCGGAAGCTCTGGCGGCGCGGCTGCGCGAAGAACGGGCGGAAATGGAGCGGCGCGAGACGGCGCTGCAGCAGCAAGTAATGTCCATCAGCGATGAAACCGCGGGGCTGGCCAAGCAGAGCGAAGAGCTGGCGCAGCAACTGGAAGGGCTGCGCGGCGAAAAGCTGCGTCTGGACGCGCGGCAGAAAGAACTCGAGCAGGAATGGGAATCAGCCCGCACGCGCGTAACGCAAACGGAAGATCACCTGCGTATGGGGCGGCAAGAACTGCAGGAATTGCGTGAGCACCGCAATCATGCAGAAGTGGAGCGCGCGAAGAACGAATCGGACAGGGCGCACCTGCGCGAAACGTGCATGAGCGAAGTGAATGCACCGCCGGAAGACCTAATCGCCACGGAAGCGGCGTTCATGAGCGGCGAGGAATTGGCCACCGCGGAAGCGAGTTACCGCGAGATGAAGCAGCGCATCGAGTCCATGGGCGCGGTGAACATGATGGCGCTCGAGGAGTTCAACGAGTGCGAGCAGCGGTTCACGTTCCTAACACGGGAACGCGACGATTTGTTGAAATCGATTGCCGACACGCAGCAAGCGATCGCCGAACTCGACCAGGCTACGAAGGAAAAATTCGAAAACGCGTTCCATGCGATTAACAAGAGTTTTTCGGACGCATTTCACGCGATTTTTGGCGGCGGCATGGCGGAGATGCGCTTGACCGAACCGGACAGCTCCGGCGATGCGGGAATTGACATTGTGGCTTCGCCTCCGGGGAAGCGGCTGCAAAATGTGCTGCTGCTGTCCGGCGGCGAAAAGGCCATGACGGCGCTGGCGCTACTGATCGCGATCTTCCGCTACCAGCCGAGCCCGTTCTGCATCCTGGACGAAGTCGATGCGCCATTGGATGAGGCGAACGTAGGCCGGTTCACGAGATTGATTGGCGAGATGAGCAGCCAGACGCAGTTCATTGTGGTCACCCACAACCGCAAGACCATGGAGATCGCCCCGGTGCTGTACGGTGTGACCATGCAGGAGCCGGGCGTTTCGAAGCTGGTCAGTGTGCGCTGGGAAGAAACGGGGAGCGAAAACCTCAATCCACGCGCGGCGGCGGCTTCCGCAGCGTAGCGAGCCCGCACATTTCCCACAGAAAGAAACCAGACAGGCAGGGAACGCTGAGAATTCTTCCAGACGTTATTTATCACTGCTTCCATAAAGTTTTCCTATTGAGTTTAACGGCTTTGCGTTTCGCACAATTTTCCACCGCGCTTGGGTTTGACTTCGCGATTCGGTGCGCTAGAATGCGGAGCACCAAGTCGGGGAGATTTTCTCGGTGTCTTCAGCTCCAGCCATGAAAGTCCTGAGGGAGACTCAGTTCGCCGGATTGTCGCCGAGCGCGCGCGGGAAGGTGCGCGACATTTACGATTTGGGCGACAAGCTGTTAATGGTGGCCACGGACCGGCTCTCGGCGTTCGATGTAATCCTGCCAACACCGATCCCTGATAAAGGGCGCGTGCTCACGCAGCTTTCACTCTTCTGGTTTAATCTTTTGAACGACGTTATTCCCAATCATGTGATCAGCGCCACGGAGTTCCCTGCTCCGTTTGACAAATTCAGCGATGAACTGGCCGGGCGGTCCATGCTGGTGCAAAAGACGAAGCCCTTGCCAATTGAGTGCGTGGTGCGCGGCTACGTTTCAGGCTCAGGTTGGAAGGATTACCAGGTAACCGGCAAGATCTGCGGCGTCACGCTTCCGAGCGGGCTGCGCGAATCGGACCGCTTGCCGGAGCCGATTTTCACACCTGCGACAAAGGCCGTGAGCGGCCACGACGAAAATATTCCGTTTAGTCAGGCCGAGAAAATGGTCGGCAAGGATCTTGCGGAAAGAGTTCGCGCGGTCAGCCTGGAGCTGTACCGGCGCGCGGCAGAGCATGCGGAGCCGCGCGGAATTATCGTGGCAGACACAAAATTCGAGTTCGGCCTGCTGAACGACGAACTGATTTGGATTGACGAGGCGCTGACGCCGGATTCGTCCAGGTTCTGGCCCGCTGCGCATTACAGCCCTGGAGGGCCGCAGGCTTCTTTTGACAAACAATTTGTGCGGGACTACCTCGAACGGATGCGCTGGCCCAAAACCCCGCCAGGGCCAGAGCTGCCACCGGAGGTAGTCGACGCCACTCGCGAGAAATATCGAGAGGCGTACGGCATTTTGACCGGACGCGAATTGACATGGCAACCGGGCCCCGTGCACAAACATCCCAGCGGAGCGTGAAAACCGTGAAAGATCAACTGGAAGGGCTCGTCAATCAAATGGTGGAGCGCGGGATCTACTTTGACGAAGCAATCGAGGAGTTCGAGAAACGATTCATCAAGCGAGTATTGGACCGCGCCAACGGCAACCAGTCGCGCGCCGCGCAGCTTCTTGGCATCCATCGCAATACGCTGAGCAGAAAAATCGAGCAGTACAAGCTGGATACGAACGGCCATCGCCGCCGGCCGCGCTAAACCCCTTGCAATTTCCAAAAAAGCACCACGGCTCTCCGGGATGCCGGAGAGCCGTTGTGTTGATCCTGAAGGCTATGAGAGAGCTAGTTGGACCGGCCGCTTGGCTTCTTTGCGGGCCGTCGCACGGGCGGCTTTTTGGCGGGGCCCTTTTCCTTCGGAATATCTTCTGCCTTGACCTTAGCCTTGTCCCAGTGCAGGAAAAAGGGTTCGGGATCGTAAGAAACGAGCGTTCCCGTGAAATGGACGGCGCTGTCTTTTTCGACGCGCGCGGCCTCGGGCTGGCCAACCACTTTGACATCCATGTTGGGGGCAGTGGCAGCCTCAAATTCAGCGTCACTGGTTACAAAGGCAATCTTCAGAACGATCGGATCGCCGGTAGCGACAGAGATGACTTTGCCCGGTACTTCCGGGAATTCCAGACCGCATGCTGCGAGCCAGGTCAGCTTGCTCTTGTCGCCTCCGGCCTTGAGGTCAGTGAAGACGGAAGCGATGGTCATATCCTTTTGAACGGCGCTGATGTCCGCCCCGCTTGGCAAGGAATAGGTGCCGGGACGCTCGGCTGAAGTACCCGCGAGCTGCAGAAGTTCGTTCAACTCACCATCGATCAGGTTGTCGCAGACGTTCCCGCCCTGGTAGTTGGCCATCTGAGCTTTCAGATACTTCTTTACTTTGTCTGCTTGCGCCTGCGTAGCACCCTTGGAGGTCACCGCTCTTGCAAAATACCAGAAGGCCTCCATCCACTGCGGAGGTGTCATTGCCTTGTAGGCCAGGCCCAAGTTGTAGTTCGTGCTCAGGTCGTCAGGGTTCAGCGCCAGTACCGCCTTGAAGGACTCCACGGCCGCCGCATAGTCCTTAGCCAACATCGCCGCGTTGGCCGCCGTATAGTTGAAGAGAACCATGGGCTGCTGTTTTTGCTTTTTGAAGTCCTCGTCAGAAACGTTGTCGGGCTTTTTGACTTCGTCCAGAGTTTTCAGGCCAAGCAGCGCCGACTCGCGAGCCTTGGCCGCCCCGGCAGCCTGCTCGGGGCCGGTTAGACTCGTGTAGGCAAGGGCCCGGGCATACAACACCTGGTAGCGGACCACAGGTTCCACTTTGTCGGCCAACGCCACGGTTTTATCGGCAAACTCAATCACTTTCTGAGGATTCTTCAATTGGTTATAGGCATTGACATAGAGGGGATAAACGTAAATGAGGAGCGCGGAATTGGGATACTTTGAAACGAAATCATCAAGGCATTTGACCTGCGTCGCAGGGGCTTTTTCGGCCGCGCACGCCTGTTCCGCGTTGTACTCGACAAGCGTATAGGGCGGAGCCTTTGCGGTGTCCTGGGCGGCCGCAGGTGCTTGCGCGCGCAGGCTGCTTGAGCTGCCAAGAATCAGACAAAGCACCACCGCAAGCGCGATGCCCACCCATTTCCTTGTTCCATTCATTCCGGTTTCTCCTCGTTGAGATTCCGTGCGTCGATTTTTGTATTCCGGTGCAACCCGAAATTCTTCCACCGGGAATCATTCTGTCTCGGAAAACGTTGGGATTATAGGAAAAGCCGCGCCACATCCGCAAGACGTTATCCTCGACGAAGCTCCTGATGATCTTTCCTTGGTGCCGCGGGGGCCACTTCACCATTTCCGCCACAGCGAACAGGATGGGCGCTGCCGCAGAAACTTCTGATGATAGGATGAGTTTCGCACAAAAAGAGTGGCCCGTGCGAGGAAGAATTCTCATGGCTGGAATAAATAGCGCAAATAGAGGACGCCTTAAAGACAACCCGCTTAGCGGGACGGTGGCGCTGGTAACGGGAGGGGGCCGCGGGATTGGGCGCGCCATCGCACAGCGTCTGGCAACGCTGGGCGCTTCGGTCGCCATTTGCGGGCGAGACCAAAAAGCGCTGGAAGATTCGGCTGCAAGCTTGGAAAAGCAAGGCTCACGCTCCTTCTTCCACGTGACGGATGTCACTAAAGCGGCGGAGGTATCCGAACTTGTCGCCAAAACGGAAGCCGCTCTTGGTCTAATCACGATCCTAGTGAACAACGCGGGGATCGGCATTTTCGGCCCGGCGCACGAAAGAACGGAGACAGATTGGGATCGCGTGCTGGACACGAATCTCAAGAGTGTATTTCTGGTTGCGCGGGCGGTGACGCCTTCAATGATTCAGCGCGGCACGGGAGACATTATCAATATCAGCTCGCTCGCCGGGAGAAACACGTTTGCGGGCGGCGGGATTTATTGCGCATCCAAATGGGGCCTGATGGGCTTAACGGGCTGCATGGCGGAGGATTTGCGCGAACACGGAATCCGCGTGAGCGTGATTTGCCCCGGGAGCGTAGCCACGGAGTTTTCCGGGCGCGAGCAGAAAAATGCCGCGAAGGCTTTGCAACCGGAGGACGTGGCGCACGCCGTGGAAGCGATTGTCACGCAAAAGCCGGGGAGCTTTCTGAGCGAGATCCAGCTGCGCCCGCTGCGCAAGGCCTAGGAAGTGGCGGTTGCGGCAACTGGCTTTTCCTCTTGACAATAGTCGTTTACACGACTAATATTCCATCGTGAGCCGAAAATACAAATCCCAGCGCCCGCCGGCTTCTGTGGAAGAGCGCATTTTCCTTGCGTTGCTGAAAGCAGCCGATGCGCTGGGCCAGGAGGCCGAGCAACTGACGCGCACCTCAGAATTGACCGGCACGCAATACAATGTGCTGCGCATCCTGCGGGGCGCGGGACCCGAGGGGATGGCTTGCCGCGAGATTGGCGAGCGGATGATTACTCACGATCCGGATATCACGCGGCTGTTGGACCGCATGGAAAAGCGCGGGTTGATCACACGCGAGCGGCAGAAAGATGACCGGCGCGTGGTGAAGACTCGCATCACACCGCAGGGACTAGAACTCTTGAAGCCACTGGACCAGCCCATGCGGGATCTGCACAAGCGGCAATTCCGGCACATGGCCGACGCGCGACTGAAGACTCTCCATGACCTGCTGGAAGAAACCCGCGCTGGCAAGAAGGAGTAACGACTTACGGACTCGCGTTTCAAACTCCAACTAATGAAGGAAGGAAAAACCCAAAGATGAACAAATACTTCTCACGAATCACCATACTCTCAAGCATCGCGATGGGCCTTTTGATACCTGCCAAGGCCGCCGACTCCACCTGGCAGGTCGACCCGCAGCACTCCTCAGCGCAGTTCGCGGTGCGTCACCTGGGCCTTTCCACAGTGCGCGGGGCCTTCAGCAAGCTCAGTGGAACGATGGTGCTCGATAATCAAGACATTACGAAATCCAGCATAGAAGTAAGCATTGACGTGAATACCGTGGACACTCGCGAACCCGACCGCGACAAAGATTTGCGCAGCGAACGCTTCTTTGACGTTGCACACTTCCCCACCATAACTTTCAAATCGAAAAAGGTGGAACAAATCGCGCCGGGAAAGCTCCGTGTGACCGGCGACCTCACCATCAGGGGCACGACCAAAGAGGTAGTGCTCGACGTGGATGGGCTGACTGCTCCGGTAAAGGATCCCTGGGGAAATCAGCGAGTCGCGGCCACGGCGACCACGAAAATCAACCGCCAAGACTTCGGCGTGAAGTGGAACGCCAAACTCGATAACGGCGGCGTGGTGGTGAGCGATGACGTGAACATTACGCTCGACGTGGAGCTGATTCAAAAGGCTGCGCCGAAGTCCGGCGATTAGCTTGCTCCCTGGAAATAGCGGAAGGGACCGGGAGGCGGCGCGATGCACCGCCTCGGTTGCCGGAATCATCTAAGAAGAAGTCACAAGTAGAGGGATTAAAAGCATGCAGAAAGCAGCAGTAACGGACTATCCCGTACACGATCTCATCCGCAATCGTTGGAGCCCGCGAGCATTCTCGGACAAAACCGTTGAACCAGCGGTCCTCGCCAGCCTTTTCGAGGCGGCGCGCTGGGCGGCATCCAGCTATAACGACCAGCCCTGGTCGTATCTCGTCGCCACCAAGGATGATGCAGAAAATTACAGGAAAATGTTGAGCGTTCTGGTGGAGTTCAACGCAAAATGGGCCAAGAACGCACCAGTGCTGGCGATCTCTGTGGCGCGCCGGAACTTCAGTCACAATGGTACGCCGAACCCCGTGGCCGTTCATGACGTCGGCGCGGCTAATGCGCAACTGACTGCGGAAGCTACCTCACGCGGATTGCTCGTTCATCAGATGGCGGGCTTTTACCATGATAAGGCCCGGAAGGAGTTCGGGATTCCCGAGGGCTGGGATCCCGTCTCGGCAATCGCCATCGGATATCCCGGCGACCCGCAAACTCTCCCGGAAGACTTCCGAAAGTCAGAAGTGGCGCCAAGGACACGCAAGCCGATCCGCGAATTCGTAATGACGGGCAGTTGGGGGCATACTGCTCCTTTCGCTTCCAAGTGACTGGAGAACAGGGACGCCAGCCCAGCCATGCATCGCGCCTTCGATTTCCTCATCCACCACGGACACGCGGTATTGTTTGTGTGGGTTCTCGTGGAACAGATCGGCGTTCCCATTCCCGCAATGCCTTTGCTGCTTGCTGCGGGCGCCCTTGCCGGCGCGGGACAACTTAATTTCTTTGCCTCACTTTTGTTCGCGGTGTTAGGTGCGCTGACGTCGGATTCCGTTTGGTTTCAGCTGGGACGCCACAAAGGCATCAAGATTCTGCAGCTTCTCTGCCGGATTTCGCTCGAGCCGGATTCCTGCGTGCGGCGGACGGAAGGCATATTCTCCAAGCAGGGAGCGCGATCGCTTTTGTTGGCGAAGTTTTTGCCGGGTCTTGGGCTGGTTACGCCGCCGCTTGCGGGAGTCTTTCGCATGCGCTTCCGGCGCTTTTTGTTGTTTGACGCCATAGGTTCGGCGCTGTGGGCGTGCGCTTTTCTCGGAGTAGGGTACGCCTTCAGCGGCGAGATTGAGCGCGTTGCGGCGCGTCTGGCTTCGCTTGGCGGCTGGCTTCTTGTGCTGATGGCCGGCGCCCTGGCTGCCTATATCGGCTACAAATTTGTCGCCCGCCAGCGCTTCCTCCGGGAATTGCGTATCGCGCGGATTACCGTGGATGAATTAAAGAAAAAAATTGATTCGGGAGAACCGGTCACGATCGTGGATCTGCGCCATTCGATGGATTTCGAAGCTGAGCCGGAGACCATTCCCGGAGCGCTGCACATGGAGGCCAAGGAGCTCGAGGAAAAGAGCAACCGTCTCCCGCGGGATAGTGAGGTGGTTCTTTACTGTACTTGACCGAACGAAGCTACCAGCGCCCGTGTGGCGCTGCTCCTCAGAAAGAATGGAATCAAGCGCATCCGGCCGTTGGAAGGCGGCCTGAATGCATGGCGCGAGCGTGGCTATCCGTTGGCGGGCCATGCTTCCACGTGAGCCAATGTGAATTCAGGCCTGTTCGCCTTTTGCTTTTCCCCCGAAAGTGGAACTTCTTCTCGTTTTGTTGCGGCGCCAGGCAAACATTGCTAAGCCGAGCACCAGGAGTATCGCGGCAGCGAAGATTCGCGTCACGGTATTTGACACTGCCGTCACCTTCACCACGGTACCATCCGCCAAAACACGGCTCACTCGAGGATTGCCGATCAACTCTGCCGCGAACGTCGGCAAACCCCAATCTTCCATGACCAGGATGGAGTTTTTTTCGACAGCCACTCCCGTTGGTCGCCAACCCCATCCGCCGGAGCTGAGCCAGTTTGCTACTCCGCGAGACTGGAACACGACACGCGTGCCGTGCGCTGCATCCCAGCGAAGGATATGGTTGCGGCCATAGTCCACCACGTAGACAACGCTTTGGTCGTCCACCGCAATGCCCATGTGATGATTGTAAAGGCCACCGATTCCCGGGAGCCCTCCAACCACGGTAGAAAAAATATCTCGCTGTAGCGTTTTGACTGTTCCATCCGCGGAGACGCACCGAAGATTCCCTTCGTCCGCCAGATAAAGCGACCCGTCAGCGGTCGCCGCCATCGCAGCCACCTGGCCAAACTTCGCCGTGTTTCCGGCCCCATCGGCAAATCCCCATAAGTCACCTGCCAGAACTCTTAATTCCCCTTGGGGCGAGCGCTCGAGGATTCTTGAACGGCCCTTCGTCTCCGGGTTCCCCTCCCACGCATAGGTGTTGCCCTTGGCATCGCGCACAACCCAAATGCTCGGGTCAGGCCTTGCAGTGGGAGCCAGCAAGAACTCCCGCTGGCCTTCAGGCGCCAGCCGCCATACCCCGACGACACCTCCCGCGCGCGATTCGCCGCCGACATTTTCTCCGTACACCCAGCCATCGTAGCCGAGCACCAGGGTATGACAGTGATTGTGATCAAACAGCAGGCGCAGCCCTCGCGGCTCCCACAGCCACACCTTGTCGCGTTGGATGTCGCAGAAGTAAAGCGCGCCGCGGTTGTCGGGGGCCACCGCCCAGTTCGACTGCGCCCTCGTAGCGGCTGTGAACATCAGCGAAAGCCCAGCCCCAATGATTGCTCGGGTGGAAGGTTTCATTCTCGAGCCAAGCGTTTGATACCGTTGACGTCCGAGCCTTACAAGCGCGGAAGAACGATGCCGCCTTGTGCCTGGTATTTGCCTTTTTTGTCCTTGTAGCTGACTTCGCAGTCTTCGTCCGACAAAAAGAAAATCACCTGGCACAAGCCTTCGTTGGCGTAAATCTTCGCGGGCAGAGGGGTAGTGTTGCTGATTTCCAAAGTCACGAATCCTTCCCACTCCGGCTCGAAAGGCGTCACATTGACGATAATCCCGCAACGCGCGTAGGTCGATTTGCCCACGCAGATAGTCAGCACGTTGCGCGGAATGCGGAAGTATTCGACTGAACGGGCCAAGGCGAAAGAATTCGGAGGAATGATGCAAACGTCACCTTTGAATTCCACGAGCGACCGCGGATCGAAATGTTTGGGATCGACGATAGTGGTGTTCACATTTGTGAAAATGCGGAACTCCTCCGCCACGCGGATGTCGTAGCCGTAGGAAGACACTCCGTAACTGATCACTCCTTCGCGCACCTGGCGGTCCGTAAACGGCTCGATCATCTTGTGCTCCAGCGACATGCGCCGGATCCAGCGGTCTGGCTTGACGGACATCCATTCCTCCTGAAAGTAATTGCAAATTTTGTTCGATGACTGCCGCTCACCGGCGCAACACGCCACGCCAAAAGACGTTCAGTGTAGATTACCCCTCACGTCTTGACAACCCGCCCTGCACCCTCTAGCATCTGCCTCGGAAGTGCGGGAGGATCGAGTGATTAAGCTGGACCTGGTAAACGCGGTAGTGGCCGCGACGAACATTAGCCGCACGAAGGCCGAGCAAGCCGTCGAAACGATTTTTGAATCCTTGAAGCAAGCGCTTGGCCGCAGTCAACGCATCGAGCTCCGCCGCTTCGGCGTTTTTAGCGTGAAGCCCCGCAAGACGGGAATTGGGCGGAATCCGCGAACGGGCGAGGAAGTCAACATTCCGCCGGGAAAAGCTGTGCGCTTCAAGCCGGGCAAGGAACTTCAGGGCAAGGACGACGACAAGAAGACGGCGTAGCGGTTCTTTGGAAGCGCAGAAAGCAATCGGCAATCCGAGAGATTAGGATCCTCAGTGGTTTCCTTTGTAGCGTGAACCTGTCCACCTGTGCTGTACTATCAGTGCCGCGAACATTCGCCGTGCCAACGACTTTGTGACTCCGCCACCGCCACCGCCACCGCCACCGCCACTGCCAGAGAATCCCCCGTCATCGATACCAGCAAATGTTGATTGGAGTTCCGATCTTGTCCAGCAATGGTATTCCGCGCAGATTCCCCCTCGCCCTACGCTGAAATCGCTGATTCTCGC
>Ga0137364_10001411_pt1 | contig 11255 bp, 10 predicted proteins | sample SagtaG_10_FD_104798 | JGI IMG/M metagenome (GOLD analysis project Ga0137364, IMG submission 104798) | Vadose zone soil microbial communities from Sagehorn Ranch, Mendocino, California, USA - Sage1_L_20_16 metaG | ecosystem: Environmental > Terrestrial > Soil > Vadose zone | place: USA... | reverse complement strand
TGCAGGTTCCGTTATTGCGGATGATCCGCAAGCGTGCCGGTTGGTTGGCGGCGCTTTTTCTGGGTGAAATGCTCACTGCTACGGCGATGGGGCAATTTGAAACGGAGATCGCCCGCGCGGTGGTGTTGGCGTTGTTCGTGCCGCTCATTATCAGCAGCGGTGGCAATTCAGGCTCGCAGGCAACCACGCTGGTCATCCGCGCCATGGCGCTCGGCGAAGTGAGACTCCGCGACTGGTGGCGCGTCATTCGGCGTGAGGTGCTGACGGGTTTGGGGCTTGGCGCAATTCTCGCGACCATCGGACTCGTCCGTATTCTTTCATGGCAGGCACTGTTTCACGCCTACGGCGACCATTATTTTCTCGTGGCGCTGACAGTCGCTTTCAGCTTGGTCGGCGTCGTCCTCTGGGGCTCGGTGGCCGGATCCATTTTGCCGTTCATTTTGCGCGGTCTGGGGTTCGATCCGGCAAGCGCTTCCGCTCCGTTTGTGGCGACGTTGGTTGATGTGACGGGTCTGGTGATCTATTTCAGCATCGCTCAGGCGATACTGACCGGCACGTTACTTTAGGTTGTGCGCGCCGCGCCCTCGCGCTCACGACTGGGGGTAATCGACAAATCCCTGAAACCTGCAAGCCGCCCGGCTTTCTCGCCTCCCACGATTGAGATATCATCCATTCAGCTTCGTAGCCTTGGATGTGTGACTTCGTGCCCGCAGTGAATAACGTTGCCAGCAAACTCGCAAAAGTTATTAATCCGGCGCGGATTTCTGTCGATCCGTCACGGCTCGACGAATTGTCGTGGGATGCGCTGAGCGAAAGTCGCATTCATCCTCGGCATCGCCCTCAGCTGCATGCGCCGATTTGCGCGGTAAAACCACAATCGACGGACGAGGTACGCCGCATCGTGCAGTTTGCCAACGCCGAAAAGATTGCATTGGTACCGTTCGGCGGTGGCTCAGGACTCATGGGCGGCGCGCTATCGATCCGCCCAAGTGTGGCGATCGATCTGCGCGATCTGAGTCAAATTCTTGAAGTCGACGTGGAAGCACATTCCGCGCGTGTGCAGGCCGGAGTTGTTCTTGAGGCGCTGGATCGGCAGGTCAACCAAGTCGGTTTTATTCTTGGCCACGATCCGTGGACGGTGCCAGTGGCGACGATTGGCGGCGCGATCTCGACCAACAGCGTCGGTTATCGCGCCGGTATCTACGGCTCCATGGGCGAACAGGTGCTCGGTTTGGAAGCGGTATTGCCAAACGGCGAGATTCTGCGCACGCGGTCGGTGTCGAAACGTTCGGCAGGTATCGATTTGAACGCGCTCTTGATTGGTGGTGAAGGGTGTTTCGGGGTAATCACCGAAGCGACTCTTCGCATTTTCCCCAGACCCCAGGCCCGGGTTTTCTGCGGTTTTCTTTTCTCCTCGTTTGAACAGGGTTTTGCGGCGATCCAAAAAATGTTTCACGAGCGCATGCGGCCGGCGCTGCTTGATTTTGGTGACGACGAAGAGAAACATGATCCCGGTGCGTTGTTGTATCTCGTCTTCGAAGGGAACGCGGAAACGACTGCGGTAGAAGAAAAACTCGCGATCGCCGTTTGCTCCGGACAGGGCGGCGAGCCGTTGCCGCGCGAAGAACCGGAACGTTTTTGGCTCGAGCGTCACGAGATTGCGCGCCGCTTCATGCGGAACCGCCGCCAGCGCCGTGAGCGCGGCGGTGACGGTGTCTATCGCGATTGGATTCACGTCGCGCTGCCGGGCTCGAAAGTGCTCGCCTTCCGGCGGGCGGCGCAAGAAATGATTGAACAGCATGGCGTCATCTTGCAAGAGAGCGGTTTGTGGGTGTACCCAGAGCTGTTTTCCATGCGGCTCGGCATTGAAGAAGGTGCCATCCCGAATGCGCAACTCGCTTTAGAGGAAACGATTGAAGAGCTATTGCGTTTGGTACAGCAGATGGGCGGATCGATGGAATACACCCACGGAGTCGGGATCAAGCTCGCGCCGCTCATGGCCGAAGAGCATGGTTACGGCTTGGAAGTGATGCGACAAATCAAGCGCACCCTCGATCCAAATAATATTATGAATCCAGGGAAATTGGCGCTCTGACGAGAGCAAGTTGCTTCGCTGATTATGACCGACGCAGCCAATCCAAACGGATTCTTGCGCCCGTGAATTTCAACCGTTAGTATTTCTACGTGCGTCAGCCGCGCGAGGAGGAGCGCGTCATGCGCCGTGGCTCGCGCAGCGCAATGATGAAAAAAATCCTCGCGTTGGTTTTGGCACACTGTTTAATCGCCGGCTGCGCGACTGCGCCCTATACCGGCCGAAGCCAGATGATTTTGGTTTCCGAAGGCCAGGAATCTGCGCTCGGTGATGACGCATACCGGCAGAGCTTGCGCGACAATGTTGTGACTCATGACGCCGAAGCTGAACGGATCGTCCGCAAGGTCGGCGAACGGATCGCGAGCGCGGCTAACAAACCCGCATATAAATGGGAGTTCACCGTGATCAATGACCCGGAAACGGTCAACGCCTATGCCGTTCCCGGTGGTAAGGTCGCCGTGTACACGGGAATCTTTGGGCCGGCGCGCGACGAGGCAGGGCTCGCGGTCGTTCTCGGCCACGAAGTTGCGCATGCGTTGGCGCGACACCCGGCGGAACGAATGAGCCAAGGGATGTTGCTGCAGCTTGGCAGTGTCGGCCTTGGGGTCGCGCTCGGGCGGAATCCCGCGCTCGCCAATCAGGTGCTGCAGGTTTATGGCCGCGGCGCGGGCGTCTGCGTCGCACTGCCGTTTAATCGGGCGCAGGAAAGCGAAGCCGATCACATTGGTCTGATCCTTATGGCAAAAGCCGGGTACGATCCGCGTACGGCCTTGGACCTTTGGCAACGAATGGAAAAAAAAGGCAGCAAAGGCGCGCCGCCGGAGTTTCTCTCGACTCATCCGGGATATGAGACGCGCGTTCAGTAGCTTCGCTCGTTTTTGCCCGAGGCGCTAAGCTATTATCGGCCTGGAAACGGGTAGTCGAATTGCTGCCTTCCGCGGAATTGCTCGATAATCCTACTGCGAAAGCGGAACGGGCGTTGCTGAAACGCCTTGAGGCAATCAATCGATTTGTCCAGGAGCAAAATGGTGAATGTAGCGTGGTGGAAGCCTTGGCGTTTGAGCTGCGCATAAATCCGCAAATCATATTGCAAGAACGACAACAGATTGGCGTAGGCTACGGCCAATACTCGGCTACGAGGTGTGTCGCGTTTGGGGCGTGGCTCGATCAAAAGAATCATCGACGATTATCAACGTGGCCGATCTTGGTCTGAAATCGCATCCAATAATGGCAGTCAGTTAAGCGAGTTGATGTCATGGATGGATGATGTCGTTCGCACGACGAACCAGATGGGACGCCAGCCGCGAAACCAAGAGTTTTCCGGCCACCGGTAAAGTTCTTAATGAGGCTAAACGTACTGCAGTAAGCCGGTTATTCCGCGATAGAAAATAAAGCCACGAATGCGCTCCCATGGCTTTGACAACAGAGATAATTCCATATAAGTAAACGGTTGAGGCCTTTTTTCGGGAGTGAACAGATTAAGACTAAAACGATATTTAGCCGCTAGCATTCCAACAATAGAAATGCACCCAAACGGGTGCATTTTTTTTTCTAATTGGAGGGTTCGAAGTTGCAAGCACAGATCGAAATTTTGGCGTCGTTGCAAACCGTTGACCGCGAGATAAGGGAACAAACAGGCCTTAAACAAAAGCTCCTCGACGAGCTCCGCGTCACGGAAAAACAGATCCAAGTTAAGAAAACCGAAATCGACGTCCTGCGGGCGAGCTACTCCGAAAAGGAAAAATACCGCGGCGAAAAGGATCGAGTATTCCAGGATGAAGGCAAAAAGGCGATGGACAAGCGCATGCGCATGAATCGCATCAAGAACGTGAAGGAGCTGCAAGCCTTGCAACGTGAAATCGAACTGATGAAACAAACCAACGGCGACCTTGAGGAAGAGATCATCAAGGTCATGCAAGAAATGGATGTCATCAAGGCGCAGATTCAATCCAAGGAGTCGGAAATTGCCGCCATGCAAGAGGAATGGCAATCCAAACAGAATGAACTGCAGGCGCAGATCAGGGGCATCGATGCGGCTGTCTCCGCAGCGGCGACGCGGCGACAAAGTATCGCATCGCAAGTGACCGGCGACCTGATCTCCCGATATGAGTTGATATTTTCCCGGCGTGGCGGTACCGCCGTGGTGGAAGTCGCCGCCGGCATCTGTCAAGGCTGCTACATGAATTTGCCACCGCAGTTGTGGAACGAAATTAATAGAAATGAAAAGCTTCATTTGTGCCCGAGCTGCCAGCGAATTCTCTACGTGAAGCCAAGAGCGGAGTAGCGCAAAGGATACTCTGTAGATCCTACATTCGACTCTTTCATAGGCTTGCTTGTCTGCAAAAACTTCTTCAATCGTTAGTTTCTCTATGGTCATTGTGCCGGTTGCCTTGAAGTGCTGTTTCAGCGAACCGTGAGTTGCGCCAGTTCAACTCCTATCGTATTCTTCATGTCCGTCGGGGAATGAACAAATTGGCCGACCGATTGGCTAATCGTGGCCTCGACGATGGAATCAAAGGAAGTATTCCGGGCTAAAGTGGATTAAGCGATCGCGCTTCGTGCTCGCATGGAGCGAGGAAAGTCCGGACTCCACAGGACAAGGTGGCCGTTAACCGCGGCCTCGAGTGATCGAGGGAAAGTACCACAGAAATCATACCGCCTGCTGTTAACGCAGCCGGTAAGGGTGAAATGGCGAGGTAAGAGCTCACCGGTTCGCCAGTGATGGTGAACGCATGGCAAACCCCACCTGGAGCAAGACCAAATAGGAGGGTTGGGTGGTCCGCCCGCAGCCCTCGGGTATGGTCGCTCGATCTCTTGAGCAATCAAGAGGCAAGATGAATGATCGCTGTGGCTCATGCTATGAGTCATCACAGAATCCGGCTTATCGATCCACTTTAGCCCGAATCCGCTAGCAGATCTTATTGGAATTGCCCGGATTTATCCGTCTTCAATTAAATCCAGCGACCTCGGTTTACTCAATAATCTTTGATTCTCGCTGCACGGAAATTGACGTTTCCAGTGTTCGGAGCGCTGCGTCTCGAAGCTTTGCGGCGATGGTTTTTCTAATGGCTGGTGAAGTGCGGCCTGAATCGCGGAACCTGGGCCTAAACCGAACCAAAAAATCTCCAAAAACCCGTGAATTCTAATCTTTTTTGTTGACAGGTGGAGTAGAACAAATTATAAGTGGCGCTTAGTGGGAAAAGGTGGGATAGAGGCCCGTATCCAGCATACTTGATCACCATAATTATGTTTCGCGGCAGCTTTGAGCACACACTCGATAACAAAGGGCGCTTGAGCATCCCCTCGAAGTTCCGCGACGTGCTGGTGGGGAAGGGCGACGAACGAATCGTTATGACCAATTACGTGATCGACAGCCAGCGTTGTCTGGACGTGTATCCGATGGACGCCTGGTTACAGTTCGAAGACGAGGTGCGCAAGAAACCTAAGTTCGATCCGCGCATGGTCCGGTTTCAAAATTACTATCTTGGATCGGCCTGTGAGTGCAGCGTAGATACCCACGGTAGAATTTTGATTCCGCCGGTGCTCAGAAAATACGCCGATCTCAAGCGCGATGTCGTTTTGGTTTCAGCGCTGGAAAAGTTTCGAGTGTGGGACCGAGAGGCGTGGAAAAAGATCTTCGTCGAGGCTGAGGACAAACTCATGCAGGATCCGGATTTCCTCGGTGACTTGGGATTGTAGGAGCGACAGGAACGCGCATACCTAAGTCGGCGAAAGGAGAATAACGAATGCTAGAACGAAAACCGATTCAAGATATCTCCGTGCTTGACGTCACTGGCGATATCGATTTTCGTGAAATGATCCGCATTAAGGAGGCGATTGGCTCATTGATCGAAAAGGAACGGACCAAGGTGGTTCTCAATCTCAAGTCCGTCGATCATATTAATTATTTAAGCATCGGTGTGTTGCTCGAACGGTTGAAGCTGCTAAGGAACTTAAATGGAGATCTGAAGCTCGCGGGAATGAGTCCTTTCCTACGTGATATTTTCAAAGTCGTCGGCATGGATCGCTTCTTCGAGGATTACACCTCGCTCGAGGATGCCATCGAGAGTTTTGACGACGACTGGGAGGGTGACGGCACCAGTCACTGAGCCGTGTACGCGCACGTTTCGGTCCTGTTGCAGGAAGTGCTCGAGTTGCTTTGTCCCGGTCCGGGTAAACGATATCTCGACGGCACGCTCGGAGGTGGAGGTCACACCGAGCAGATTCTCACAAGAAGTAGTCCTGACGGGTCGGTGTTGGGGTTGGATCGGGATGACGATGCGCTCGCGGCGGCTCGTGAGCGATTGCGCGGATTTGGTCAACGTTTGATCGCGCGGCAGGCTAGTTTTGCCGAGGCGATCAATATTCTCGCTGAAGTCGGCTGGCAGCGGGTGGATGGAGTTGTTTTGGACTTAGGGATCTCATCGCATCACATCGATTCGCCCGAGCGAGGTTTCAGCTTTCGCTCGGACGCGCGGCTCGACATGCGCATGGATCGACGCCAATCCACAGATGCGGCGCACATGGTAAATTCATTTGCCCAAAATGAGCTGGAGCGCATTTTCCGAGATTACGGCGAAGAGCCGCAAGCGCGTCGGCTCGCCCAAGCGATTGTCGCCCGGCGTAAAACCCAGCCGTTACAGACAACCTCGGAACTCGCCCAGTTAGTCGAACGCGTGAAGGGATTGGGCCGTCGCGAGCATCATCCGGCTACGCAAGTGTTTCAGGCGTTACGGATCGCCGTCAACCAGGAGTTACAGCACCTCGAACGCTTTTTGGAAAGCGGCTATGAAACGCTGCGGCCGGCGGGGAGAATGGCGATCATTTCATTTCACTCGCTTGAGGATCGAATGGTGAAAACGGCTTTTCGCAAGTGGAATCGCGCTTGTCTTTGCCCGCCGCGGGTTTTGCGCTGTCAATGCGGCTGGAGTCAAAAAGCCAAACTGTTGACCAAGAAGCCGATCGTGCCCTCTGCCGCCGAGATAAGTTCAAATCCGCGCGCCCGTTCAGCGAAATTGCGTGCCATAGAGAGGGTATGAGCCGTGGGCGCGACAGTCAGCGCGCCAGCGCGCCGGACAACCAGCCCCAAGCGTGAGCGGTCAGGGCGTGCCGAGCGCCGCGGGCGCAGGCAGATTTTTTTTACTGCGTTTCTCGGTCTCGGCTTGATTGCGGTGGTGTTGGTTCATGTCTGGCTGCGCTTGCAGGTGGTGAAAACCGGTTACGTGCTCTCGACCGCAAGCAAGCTGCAGAGCCATCTGGAACAGGAGAACCAGGAGTTGAAAATCGAGTTGGCTACGATCACTTCACCTGATCGCCTGGAGTCGCTTGCGCATCGTCGATTGGGGCTCGTGCAGCCGGAAAAGGGTCAAATCATTATCTTGCCATGAGACGTCAATCGCAAAACAATCATCGCCGCCTCGCTACTGCGAAGATCTTGTTCCTCTTGATGTTCTTGGTGATTGGCGGCCGCGCCATTCAACTGCAGGTGCTGCAGGGAGCAAAGCTCATGCGGCTCGGCCAACGTCAGCATTTAAAGGAATGGATCGTGTTGCCCAAACGCGGCGCGTTGTTTGACCGTGCCGGTGAACCGCTAGCTCTAAGCATGGAGTCCCAATCGGTTTATGCGCGTCCGCACCGCATCCAGGATCCCCATCAGCTGAGTGGTAGCCTGGCGCAGATTCTCAACCTGCCGGTCGCCGACGTCAAACAAAAGATCACCGCGGAAAAGCCTTTTGTCTGGCTCAAGCGACAGGTCTCGTCGATGGAAGCGGAAAAAATTCAAGCGCTGAACGCGGACGGGATTGGCATGTTTTACGAGCCCAGTCGTCAGTATCCGCAGGGTCAATTGGCCGGCCAATTGATTGGCTTCGTCGGTCGGGATTCGGAGGGATTAGAGGGCTTGGAGCTCAAGTACAATGAATATATCCGCGGTGAGACCGGCTCGTCGATCACGGAGCGCGATGCTCTCGGGCGCCGGGTGTTGGTTCAGGGTGTCGAAGGACTGCACATTCCACCGGGCAGCGACGTTCATCTCACGCTGGATACTTCTATTCAGCATATCGCGGAAAAGGAATTAGAGGCCTCGATCGTAAAATATCGTGCCAAGGCGGGCGTTGCGATCGTGGTAGAACCCTTCACGGGCGAAGTCCTTGCGTTGGCAAACTATCCGTCATTTGATCCTAACGGTTATGCCAAAGAATCGGCGAACCAAAGGCGCAACCGCGCGGTGACGGATAGTTTTGAGCCCGGTTCAACATTCAAGACCATTCTTGCCGCAGCATCGCTGGAGGAAGGGATCGTCGGCAAGGACGACCTGTTCTATTGTGAAATGGGCAAGTACCCTTATGCGGGCAAAATCATCCACGACACCCATCCCTATGGCTGGTTGTCGTTTTCGAAGATTCTCCAGGTGTCGAGCAACATCGGCTTTACCAAAGTCGCGGAGAAGCTCAAGAAGGACCGTTACTCCAGATACATCGAAAAATTCGGCTTCGGTCAGCTGACCGGCATCGATGTGCCGGGAGAAGTGGCGGGAGCGGTGCGCAAACCCGAGAGTTGGTCGGCAATCGATTTGGCGACCCATGCATTCGGCCAAGGCATCTCGACCACGCCGCTTCAGTTGGTTATGGCGTATGCGGCGATTGCAAACGGCGGTTTTCTGATGCGCCCTTATATCGCACGACAGGTGATTAGTCCCCAGGGAGAGGTGGTGCTTGAAAACCAACCCCATGTGGTTCGGCGGGTAATCTCGGAAAAGACCGCCAAGCTCCTGTCTTCCATGCTGCAGGATGTGACCAACGAGGGCGGAACTGGCGTGATGGCAAATGTCGAAGGCTTCGACGTTGCTGGCAAGACCGGCACAGCGCAGAAGGCCGATCCGGTTCGCGGCGGTTACGCGGCCAAGAAACGGGTCGGCTCGTTTGTCGGCTTCGTACCAGCGAATAACCCCCGGCTGGTCGCGCTGGTGCTTATCGATGAACCCGAAGTGAACGTTTACGGCGGTGTTGTGGCCGCGCCGGTTTTTCGTAATATTGCTCAGGGAGCTTTGCGTCATCTCGCGGTTGCGCCGGAAAGGGCAGCGCCGATTCCAGCGCCGCAGAGAGAGCCGGAAATGAGCCGGCGTGTTGCGAAGCGAAACAACGCGGGCACACCGGACCTGAGCGCCGACGCGACGCCGGATTTCGTCGGCTTGAGCCTGCGCGAGGCTTTGGAGAAGGCGCAAACGTTGAAACTAAAATTGCGGCTGCAGGGAAACGGTTATGTGGTCAAGCAGTCACCGGCTCCCGGAGGGCGCTGGAGCGAAGACGAAACCTTCGTTCTCAACCTGCAAGGTTAGGGCGATGCGTATCAAGGAGTTTCTGACGATTGATGACGTAGAACAGGCGGAGGGGAATCTCGATCAAGATGTGAACGGGCTCGCGTACGACTCGCGCAAAGTTGGGGCCGGGCAAATATTTTTTGCCGTGCCTGGAGAAAAGGCTGATGGTCACGATTTTATCGGCGAGGCCGTGCGCCGCGGCGCCGCGGCGATTGTTTTTTCACGGGTAGGCAACTGGCCAAAGGCCGCCGCTTCGATTCGTGTCAAAGATGTCCGCCGTACGATGGGTTTGTGGGCGGCGCATTTTTTTGGTCGTCCCAGCGAAAAGCTAACGTTGGTCGGAATCACCGGCACCAACGGCAAGACAACACTCTCGTATCTGGTCGAGTCGATTTTAGAAGCCGCGGGTATGGAGCCCGGTGTCATCGGCACGGTCAACTATCGATACCGCGGATATCAGATTTCTTCTCATCATACGACGCCCGAGTCGCTCGATTTGGAAGAAATGCTCAGTGAGATGTCCCGAGCGGGGGTTAAGTCCGTCGCTATGGAAGTATCGTCCCACGCGCTCGTGCAAGAAAGGGTGCGGGGTTTGGCATTTGACGTGGGCGTGTTTACCAACCTGTCGCGCGATCATCTCGATTTTCACCACGACATGGACGATTATTTTTCAGCGAAGTCGAGGCTCTTTACCGACTATCTCCAGGTAAGCGCCAAGCCGAACAAAGCGGCGGTGATTTTCGGCGACGACCCGCGCGGTCGGGAGCTGATCGGTGAAGTCCAAAGTGGAAACGTCGATGTGTGGAGCTACGGCGAAGGGGTCCAGTGGGACGTCCGGCCGCTGCGAGTGGAAAGAGACGTCGGTGGACTCCGAGGGATGATCGCAGCACGGAAATCCCAGATCGAGTTTAGCTCACCGTTGATCGGGACGGCCAACTTGCAGAATATCCTGGGCGCGGTTGGCGTCGGTTTGGCATTGGGAATTGAACCTAAAACGATTGCTCGCGGCGTTGACCAGCTCAAGTCTGTGCCGGGCCGGCTGGAAAAAGTTGCGAATCGCCTCGATATCAACATCTTAGTCGATTACGCCCATTCACCAGATGCGCTGGAAAAAGTTCTCGCCGCGGTGCGTCCGCTCACTCGGGGAAAGCTAATCACGGTTTTTGGTTGCGGCGGCGACCGCGACCGCGGCAAGCGGCCAGTGATGGGTGAGATCGCCGGCCGATTGAGCGACATCGTCGTGCTCACTTCAGACAATCCGCGCACCGAAGACCCGCAGACGATTCTCGATGAAGTGCAGACCGGCATACGAAAAACCGGATTTGAAAAGATTAGCGTCTCGCGTCTCGAGTCCGATGTTTTCCAAACTCGAAGCCCCAAACCTAAAACCAAAGGCGGCTATTACGTTGAACCTGATCGGCGCCTTGCGATTGGCATCGCGCTACGCGTCGCGCAGCCCGGCGATCTTGTGCTGATTGCCGGCAAAGGACATGAAGATTATCAAGTTTTGGGCACGACGAAGATTCATTTTGACGATCGAGAGGTCGCCCGCGAAGAGTCGGAGCGGCGCTTTAGCGCATGAGTGATGAGGGATGGCGTGGAGCAAGGCAGACATTCTCGCCGCGACCGGCGGCAAGATCGTCAGCGACGGATCGAAGACGCGCTTCGGAGAGATCGTGACCGATTCGACCAAAGTTAAAAGCGGCTCAGTATTCGTCGCGTTGAAAGGCGAGCGCCATGACGGTCATCGCTTTGTCGGGGACGCGGTGCGCCGCGGCGCGGCCTGTGTGATTGTGCATCGCTCGCCACCTAACTCCACGATCAGCGCCGCGACCGCGGTCAAAG
>Ga0137364_10001372_pt1 | contig 11366 bp, 7 predicted proteins | sample SagtaG_10_FD_104798 | JGI IMG/M metagenome (GOLD analysis project Ga0137364, IMG submission 104798) | Vadose zone soil microbial communities from Sagehorn Ranch, Mendocino, California, USA - Sage1_L_20_16 metaG | ecosystem: Environmental > Terrestrial > Soil > Vadose zone | place: USA... | reverse complement strand
TATTCGCTGCTCGCGGCGGCATACCGAAGGAGCGGTAGGCCCGACGAATCAGAGGCGATGCTGACAATTCTTGCCAAGCTGAATCAGGAGCAGGCCCAAAGAATCAGGGCAGCTCCTGGCGACAGGAAAGCAATCCCAGGCGCGTCGGGTGCGAGTCGAGGCGAGCAGAAACCGCAAGCAGGCGAAAGAAAACCTGTCTCGGGTCCGGAAACCGGTTCAAGATTTGGCAGGAACACGGGGAAAGGGCCGGGTGACCAAGCCTTTGCCCTCCTCAATAGCCAAAATCTGATCGGATTTCAGGTTCGTAAGTTTGGTCAACCCGCCGCTGGGCCACTTAATTTCGACTTCTTCGACCGTGCGGCGCTGGCCGAGCCCGAAATGTAGCCGCGGATCCTGCGCGGATTGGTAGCTCATGCCGCCTTTTCTTTCATCGTAAAGAATCAGATCGCCGGCGGTAACTTTCACTCGCGCCCCCACGGCATCGCGATTGGACCGCGTGCCAATCAGAAAAATCTGGAGCCAATGATTGGAGTTGCCTCCATCATTGCGCAGCAATTGCGGAGGCTGCCCATTGTTGCTCACGAGGATGTCGAGGTCTCCATCGTTGTCAAAATCAGCGATGGCAGCGCCCCGGCTCACCCGCGGGAGCTGAAAATCCGATCCCAACTGCTCGCTCACGTTCTGGAATATTCCATACCCGGTGTTGCGGAACATTAGCTTCGGTTCCGCGTAGGTGGTATCGGCGTGATAGCGCTGAATGTTGTCCAAAACGTGTCCATTGGCAATGAACAGATCGCGCGCGCCGTCGTTGTCATAATCTACAAAGCGCGTACCGAACCCGCTCAGATGAAACGTAGCATACGAAATCCTTGATCTAAACGTTGCATCCTCAAAATATCCTTCGCCAACGTTTTGGTAGAGGCGCGCCAATTGTTGATCCACGTGTGCGACTATTAGGTCAAGCCGGCCGCTTCCGGTGGTGTCGGCGGCGTCCGTTCCCATACCCGCTTCGAACTGCCCGTCGATGCCGACCGCCACACCCGCCGAGTATCCTATCTCTCGAAACGTGCCATCGCGATTGTTATGGAACAAATAATTCGGCATTTGGTCGTTGGCGATGAAAATGTCCTGCCACCCGTCGTTGTCATAGTCAAAGGTGACCACACCCAGCCCGTTTCCCGGCTTGATTCCCAGCCCGGAGCGCTTGCTCACGTCGCTAAAAGTGCCATCGCCGTTGTTGTGATATAGCGTTGGGGGCTCGCCGTGATACACGTCCGGGTGGCAATAACTTCTCAATCCAGGCCCCTTGTCGCCGCACCAGAAATTTCGCTCCGGTGACCAATCCACGTAGTTAGCTATCACCAGGTCTAGCAGGCCATCGTTGTTGTAATCAAACCATGCTGCACTCGATCCCCATTTCCGGACATTTCCGACACCGGCTCGGTTAGTCACATCTGTGAACGTTCCATCGCCATTGTTGTGATACAGGATGCACCGTTCGTAACCGAGAATGAGTAGATCTGGGAATCCATCGTTGTCGTAGTCGCCCACGGCAACTCCCATTCCAAACAGATCTTCCGCGGCCACGCCAGCCTTTAACGTGACATCAGTAAACGTTCCATCTCCGTTGTTGCGATAGAGGGCGCTCCGCAACGCGTGCTTGGGCGAGTACAGCCGCGTGGAAGCCCCATTGACAAGATAAAGATCGAGCAATCCATTCTGATCGTAATCAATCCATCCGCAGCCCGAACCCATCGTTTCAATCAGGTATTTTTCGGAGGATGCTGCGTTGTCGTGCTGGAAGGAAATGCCCGCGGAACGCGCAACGTCGACATATCTCACGGGGTTGACCGCCACGCCGCTTCGGAAACCTGCGCTCGACCCCACAAGAGTCATGCCTGCAGTCTTCAAGAATCGCCGTCTGGAGATCACCGAAGGCTTCCTGAGTCGAGAGGTACAAGGCTTGCAGCATCTCGCATATCCACCACAAGAAACACCTCTAAGAAAGGGCCAGCCTCTAGTCTTTTGACCCTAATGCAATGCTCTCCCGTCGCTCCCAACGCGAAGTCATCCCTTAAGATGGTTTGGCGTTGCCTAAACACAGCGTCTTAAGTAATTGCGCATAGACGACGCAAGGTTTCGTTTCCGCGGGCCCAAAGTCCAAACTGTGCTTCGACGGTCGTGACGACTTCCTCCAGCGTGGGAAAGTATCGGTTGTGTATGCATTGGCGACGCGTCAGTTTCCAAACCCGCTCGATGGGATTCAGCTCAGGACTGTAGGGCGGTAGGTATTCTAGCGCAAAGTCCTCGGCGTGGTTTTCTCTCCATTCTTTGTGAAGCCGCGCATGATGGTATTTGGCATTATCCGTAATGACCACTACGCGGTGGCCTGCCGGGATACTAGTGCGCCGTAGTCTCTTCAAGAAGGCCAAGAAGGTAAGCGCGTTGAATTTGCCCGTCTCGAGAAAATCCGAATTTTCCATCCCGCAACCGCACGGCACCAAAGTATCCTACGCTGCGCCGCGTCGGATGATGCAACAGCACCGGGTCCTTGGTTTCCGGCGGTACCCACATGCGACAACGGGAGCCGTGCTGTTGAAAGTGCACTTCGTCCGTGGCCCACAGGTCCACCTCGTTATCTCCCATTAGCCCTTGGAGTTTTTTTTATGCGCCTTCTGCCGTTCGGGATCGGCCTGAGCAATGGCAGGACGCGGTTTGCGCAGTCGAAAGCCCAACTGCCGGAACAAACGTTGACACTGCCGCACGCCTAAAGCGATCCTGTATTGCCGCTGGATCCAAGCCGCCAGCGACTTGCCGTCCCATACGTTCCCGCCCAAGCCTAACTCCCGCGGCATCCGCCGAAGAGCGGCGTTGATCGCTCGAAGATGCTTCTCGCTCAGGCGTCCGGGCCGTCCCGACCGTTCGCCCTCGCGCAATGCGGCTAGCCCCTTCTGCTCGAACCCGCGAACCCAATACTCGACGGTTCTCGGCGCATCTCCCAAAAGCGCTGCCGCCTCCGGACAGGTCATGCCGTGAGCCACCAGCAGCACGCCGTGAAGCCGGTGATCATAGCGTGATTCTTCGCTTCGTCGAATTTCATCTTGCAATCCCAGAATGATAGTTTCGGACTCTGCAATCGTGAGTGGTTTCATTCTCCTAGAAAAGCATACTTTGCCACAATGCGCAATTACTTATGACGCTGTGTTTAGTTAAATGTAATCGCTTGCGTAGCAAGATATTCCCGAGGTTCCTTCACTGTCAAGAAGAATACAGGATACAAATAGAGCAGGTAAGCGCCTCGTTGCAAGCGCTTGCGAACTGTTTCGCTGGATGGCATCCTTACCGGCACGATCGTGGTTTGCGGGCACTCTCGCTTGAGGAAAGCGTTCGCATGCCGCTAGAATCGAGCTTGGTCAAATTTCGGGGAGATCATGGCGCAAGCCAAGAATGCCGATCTGCGAAACCTGGATGGAGTTGCCAAGAGGGCGGGCGTATCGACGGCCACGGTTTCCCGCGTGCTTAATAACCAAAACGTGGTTAAGAACTCGACGCGAGCACGGGTACTCAAAGCCGCGGAAGAATTAAAATATCATCCTAATCTCCATGCGCGGTCTTTAGCCAGGGGAAAGAGCCGCACACTGGGAATTCTCGTCTCCAACATGGAGAATCCCTTTTTCTTCGATATCTACCGCGCACTTGAGTCCGCCGCTCACGCGCGGGGCTACGAAGTCGTTGTCGCCAACACGGACTACAGCTCCGAGCAGCTTGTTTCCAGCGTGAGGTTGATGATTGGCTGGCGTGTGGCGGGCCTCGCGGCCATCGTGTCCGAGATGGACTCGCACCTCATGCAGGTGCTCACCGACAGCAAGATTCCCATTGTGTTCTATGATGTTGGAACGCCACAAAAAAACATCACAAACGTGCGCGTCGACTATCGAAAAGGGATGAAGAAGATCGTCGAGTATCTGCACTCGCTCGGTCATACGCGGATGGCCTTTTTGGGCCATCATTCGACGTTGGGACCGATCAGCGAGCGTAGGAAGACCTTCCTGGAAACAGTAGCTCGCCTTGCTCCAAATGCTGAAGCGCAAATTGTCGCGGCGGCTGACGGATTGGAGGGTGGACGTCAGGCAGCCCGAGAATTACTTTCGTCGGGCTTTCAGCCGACTGCAATCCTTTGCGTCAACGACTTTATGGCAGTAGGCGTTCTTCGCCATCTGCGCGATCAAGGGATCCGCGTGCCGGACGATGTTTCGGTGACCGGGTTCGACAACATCAGGCTCGCAGAGTTTTGCTCACCGGCGCTCACTACTGTTCATATTCCTCGCGAACGAATCGGTCAAACTATTTTTGGCAACCTCGTTCCTGATAAAGCCTCTGACCGATTGACCGGGCAAGAAATCCTAGTTGATCCGGAGCTCGTCGTCCGTGAATCCACCGGCGTTGCCCGCCAGACACAGGCGATCGAAAGCCGGCAGCGTTCTGCCTCAGGACTTCCCGTCTAGAGGGACACTTCCACCGGATGTCCGTCGAAAACGGCGGCGCGCGTACTCTGGCCGAGCTTGACTTCGATATTCCGACGGAGGGGCGGGAGAATCCGCGAGCCGCTGGCCAAAGAAAGCTTCAGCACGCGCCGGGCATCGTGCCACGCCATCTGCACGCCCATCCATTTGCCTTTGCGGTAGTCGAAGGAACTGCCGTCGTCTTCGTACAACAAGAAGGAAGCATCGGCGCCGGGATAGATCGAGATGGAAAGCGGCTCGTCGACTTTGTGTTCGACATACTGTTTCGCGGGACCCAGAGGCAAGATCGCCCCGGCACGCACGTAAAGCGGTGTAGTCTCCAGGTCGACCTCACGCCTGATCTCGGCTCCGCCCTGCACACGTTCGCCAGTCCAAAAATCGAACCAAGCACCGCGGGGAAGATAGATTTTGCGTGACGTAGCACCCTGCTCGACGACGGGTGCGACCAGGACGTCGCGTCCCCACAAGTATTCGTCCTGGCGTGCGACCGCCTTGGGATCGTCGGGATGATGGAGCCATAAGGCGCGCAGGATGGGCATGCCTGTGGTGGCACATTCCCGTACGGCGCTGTAGAGATAAGGCAGGAGTCTGTAACGCAGTTCCAGGTATTTGCGGCAGATCGGCTCGACTTGCGGATTATGGAGTTGGCTCGAATCAGGAATGGCGGCACCGTTGTAATTGTTGATCTCGAGCGGTCCGGAATCACCTGTATTCCAACCCCATGGAAGGCGCAACTTCCAGTTCCGACCATGGGAACGGAAGAGCGGGCAGAAGGCACCAAACTGGAACCAACGCAGATACAACTCCGCCGTGAATTCCTTCGTGGGCACGAACCCGCCGATGTCCGTTCCCCAGTAGGGAATGCCCGTAAGCGCGGTATTGATGGCGATGGGAATGTGAACCTTCAACGTCTCCCAAGTGGAATAGACATCTCCAGACCACAGGAATGACCCGTAGCGCTGCATGCCGGCATAACCGTTGCGGTGGAGAGCGTACGGCCGCTCGTTCGGCCTTTCGAGCTGCGGGCCTTCCCAATACATTCGATTGCGAACGAGCCGCGACGTGGTGTCGAGCGGATCGCCTTCATCCGGCCACCAGCCATCAACACCCATCGCAAAATCTTTACGGTGCGCGTCCCAGTGGCAGCAAGCCTTTTCCTGGTCGGCACAACCCGGCTCGCAGGGATCGTGCACTGTCCCAGTGAGTTTGTTTGTCTTGATTACCACGTGGAGCACAGTGCGAAAGTTCTCCTTGTGGAGTTCATCGAGGATTCCCTTGGGATCGGGAAACACGCGGGAGTTCCAGGAAAACGAGCCGTTCTCGGTATTCCAGCCGGAAGGGCAGAACCCGGTCCCCAGGTAGATCACCGTGTCGCAGGGCAGTTTCTTGTCCCGAAACGTTTTCGCCTCGGCCATGATTTCCTCGCGGCTGGCGAGCGTGCGGTGGGACTGTTGATAACCAAAGCTCCAGAGCGGAGGCATCTCGGCATAACCCGTCAGACGCGCGTATTCGGCCATGATCGTCACGGGTTCGTTCGCGGCGACAAAAAAAATGTCGAGAGGTAACGCGGCTTCAGGGCCTGCTGGCTGGAACTTACTTTCTGTTCCCGAGAAGTCAAACGTCCCAAAAGGCTGGTGAATGAACATGGCCCATCCAGCGGTACCGATAAGCCAGGGAATAGGAACACGCCCGCCGTGCGTGCGAAGCTGATATCCTCCCTGGCCACTGCGCATCTGATCGATAGACCCGCGACGGTCGAATTGCGGCCCGCCCTCTCCGAGTCCAAGCAATGGTGAATCTCCGGAGATGAATGAGACGGCGCCCGTGTCCTTGTCCACGGTTAGGTGCTGGACCGTCGCGCCTCGCAACGTTTCAATGGAGAAAGCCACGGGATCGCAAGAAAGCTTCACGATCAAATTGCCAGTCTTGACGGTTCGCACGGCACTTGAGGTGCGCAGCTTCAAGATTGGCGCTCCCCATGACGTTTGCACAAGCGATCCATCTCCCCCGACGGGCATTGCCTGGACACCCTCAAGGGAATTTGTGAGCGGCAAAATGGTGAGCCTCGCGGTGTATTGGCTGACGGGAGTAATTTGGATCTCGACTCTCTGACCGGCGATCCGAAGTGCCTGCTCCGTGGCTTCCGTTCTTGCCGGCAAAAGCAACGCTGCACAGGTCGCGGCTGCACCTTTTAGAATCTGGCGACGGTCAGGTTGTTTATTCATTGCGTCTCTCTTCTGAATTCACGATTCTCTAAATCTCGGTCGCGGCTCGTGGACGCCGAACTTGGAATCTTCGGAGAAGGTTCGGTCCCGCGCCGCGGGCAACGAACTGGCAGAAGCAAACGATTTCCTCCGGCTCAAGCGCACAATTCCGAATCGGCCATGCGTCGCGTCCTAGTGATCAGCGACCAGATCAACCCAGGTTGGACCTTTAGCGAGTGGCACAATGTAGGCGTCTCGCTCGGTCTCTAGGGGCTTGGCTGGGTGAAAGATTGCAATACGTTGCAGCTTGGCGGGTTGCTCGATGCGCAGGCGAGCCGCAGATGTAAACTGCGTGGCAGCGCTGAGGCAAACGCGTACAGCGCCAGTTTTCGAATCCACTTCCACGCTCTCAAACTTTCCGGCATCAAGCGTCAGCCATAGCCCCTCGGATGCCACATAAATGCGCATGCGGAAAGAATCAAGCGGCGTGACCTTGACCGTGTTGCCATCGACTCTTGCATTGCCGCCAAACGTCACCCAACCGAATTCGGGATGATGCACGATGTAGGTGGCAGTGTTGAAAGCGTGGCCAAAAAAATTCGGGCCATTGTCACCCGAAAGCGGATCGAACTTGAGCATGTCGGGAGAGGAATGGAACGCAGGAGATAGAAAGCCCTCGCGATCGATGTCCGTGAGCGTTCCCATGGTGCCGCCATAGCCGACGCGCAGAAGGTAGAAATCGTCGGGATGCTCGCGATACTCCGCGAGCGCTGGGATAGCATTGAGACCCGACCCATAATGATGGAGCTGTCGTTCGAGCCGGGTGTACTTGGCGGCGAAAACAAAGTCCCAGTAGCGCCGCGCACTCCCGTTGTAACCCCAGTGCGGGATCGTGGGGTCGTAACCGAGGACGGCGTTGAGAGTTACATTGGCCTTGTCCTGGTAGCCGAAGTATTTCATCCACGCGTACACTTCTTCCTGGCCAGTGGAGTCCCACGGCATCTCGCTCCCAAACGGGTAGGCTTCAGCCTTCCAACGATTGGCGCGTGCCTGCATTCCGGCTTCGAGATTCTCAGCTTCCTCCGCCATGCCCTCGCGTTTGAGGTCGGCCAGAATCTGAACAAAGATGCTGCCCTCCATCTGGCCGAAAACGGAAAGACCGTGAGCAAATCTGGTCATCGCCACGGATGTTTCATAGGCATGCTTCAGATACCAGTCCCAAGGTTGGTTGGTAACGAGACCCTGGTTGTTACGCGCAAGACGATACAGCACCCAGTAGGCAGCGGCGACGTGGGGATAATTGTAGGAGCGATTTACTTGTTCAGACGCTTGCTTGTTCCAACTTGTCCAGCTGCTCCAATCGAAATCGCTGCGATAATAATTCGGTGGCATCTGATCTGGCTGATAGTAGAAGAGACTCTTGCGCACGCCATATTGATGCGGTCCATCCTTGAATTGCAGGCCGCCCCAGAGCACGCCACCCACGAACTGTTGAACCTTGTCGAGCTCTTCCTTGTTGGGCTGGCCCAGTTGTTTCATGATGGACGCGAGCCAGGAACCCGATCCGCCCTCGTCTCCGAGGCCAGCAATCCATACACGGCTGTCTTGCATAGCGATCTGGTTGGTTTCCCGATCATAGCTCATGACCGAGGGGCTACGGTGAAAAGGATCATTAGAATCGGCAAACCATTGCTTCGTTGTCAGAAAACTGCCCATGTTTGCGACGGCCTGCGCGGCGGGTTTGACGACAAAATACTGGATGGTCTGAACGAGTCCGTCCTCGTACGTGATCGTTAGGCGCGCGCGGCCCCATGAATTGCCTTTCAGTTGAAACCCTTTCCACCCTAAGGATGGAGCGTGTAGTTTACCGATCGTAATGGCTCCGCTGGGTTCGGCCACCAACGACTTAATACCTTCGGCATATTTCAGGAACAGTCGCGCGTCGATATCCATGGGCAGCACATAGCCGGGGACGCCTACTGCCACAGGCCGATGGTTTTCTACGAGGGTTTGCTCAATACTTCGGATCGAATCTGCTACAACAAACTTGAGTCCGTACATTTTCGACTCGCCGGGTGCTAGTGTGAACGATGTCGGGGGATTCCACTGCTGGGCAGCCTTCCACTCATTCTCCGCAAAGGCCTTGGTATGTACCATCCAATCGTAGAAACCTTCAAACGTGACCCAGCGCGGCGTAGGGTCGGTGAAGATTGCCTCCGGGCCCTTTCCGCGAGGTCTGCCTTTGCTTAAGATTGGGCCGTAAGCCTCGAACGGCGTCTTGCCATCGGGCACCACCAGTAGCGCCGGACCGTGACCGTTGAGCCGGGTGACCTGAAGATAGCCCGCGTCTTCTCCAATGTAGGGATCATAGAAAGAACATTTGGCATGGGCTTCCTCAAGCGAGCGATCATTGAGCACGTTATTGAAAACCATGGGAATGCCCAGCGCTCCCACCTCTACGGCGTCTGACATCTTGTTCTTCAGCGCGAAACGCAGAACAAGCTTTCCTTCTTCAAGCGCCCATGTGCGTGAGATCTGCAAGGGAATGTCGGCAGGAAGCGTGGGTGAGAGATCGGCGACAGCTAAGGTTGTACCTGACGCTGGAAGAGCGATAACTGGTTGGCGGGCAACGGATGTCGAGTAGTTCTTCCACGCGCCCGAGTTTCCTATTCGTACGCGCAGGTTTAAGTCACCCAAGTGGTAGTAGCCATCCTTTGATCGCTCAACAAGAAGATCGCCGGGAGTGAAATCGAATTCGGGAGCCGCCTTAGGTTTCAGGCCTGCGACCGTCTGCGATGAACGCACAAGGTCGAGAGTAAATTCCGGAGTATCGAGAGTGATCCTGCCCTGAGCAAGCATGGGCCCCGGAGTCGGAGACTCCTTGTGCGCGCGTTCCTGTGCGCCCGACCTCTCGCACAATGCTGGAATCAAGTACGGAACCAGCAAGCATGGCAAAATCGCCTTCGCCAGCCGGAAGTAACCTCTTCTCATTGGCTACGCCTCATCCCGGCGTCTCCATTCCAACTCCTGTCCGCCATGTAATTCTTAACAAGGAGAGAGCCTGTCTTGGCAACGCGAACTCAAACCTGATCCGGCCTCCCGTCACCTTTCGCCATCACGGTGAAGTTAATTATTGCGGTCTGGCCCGAGTCTTCCAGCCGGCGATATTCGTCGGCAGAAGGATTCATCGGAGAACCCAGCCGTTGCCACTCGGCGAGCGCGTTGCTCTGGTTGTTGTCTATGCGAAAGTGTTCGACCAGTGTCTGTTTTACTGCCGGGGGTATTCCCGGACGGAAAGCTTGACCAGAGTAGCTATCGCGGGTACATCGTCATCGTGATAGTTCCAAACGAGAATCGTAATTTCCCCCTCCCGCCGCGTCGCGATGGCTTTGACATCAGGATGGCCGCGGACTCCTGCCTTCAGTATTTCGTCGGCGGGAACGGCTCCCGCGCTTTTGACTGCGAGACGCCTTCCGCTCAGCTGCCCTAGCATACGGAATGCATTCAAGACCGGCTTGTCGATCCCGTTGGTCGCTAATTCGCGAAACCCAGCAAAATAAGGTTGGCTTTCGAATTCAAATGACCAGGCCAGAGCACCTTGGAAATTGACGCGCCCCTGTGAAGCTAACGTGTCGATCTGGTCTAGGATCGCCGCCGTATAAGCTGCGAACAGCGGGCAATTTCTGTAAGCGCTTTCAGGACGTTTCTGGGACGAGCAGGCGGCGCAGCCTTCAGGATGGGATTCTCCCAGGACGATCGTAGTATTCCTCGACTCGGGAAACGAAATAACAATCTCAAAACCACGCTGTATAGCGGCAAGTTGATTGCGAATCCCCATCCGCACGTGGCCGTTCTCGACAGTCGGTGTCCCCTCCACCTTCCTAGAATAATGTAATCGCTTACACATCGTGCGCTGCTATCGCCCCGCGGTTACGGTGGGATCTTGGACTCTGGGATTCTAGCCGCATCACGGCCCGCATGACAACCACTAACAAAACTGGAGCCAGTTTCACAGCTAAGGAGGTGGCATTTACAGCTGAGATCAAAAAGAAGATGTCCTGCGGATGGATCCAGAAATGCCCTCAGCCGTTTCCGGGCGTTGGTTAATCGTCCCACCCATTCCAATTGCTCCAAGTTGCTCCATGATTTCGGAAGAATCGGATGTCGAATTGGCGTTGGAACTTTAGTAGAATCAATTGAGTAGGCAGGGAACTCAGTTGGATAGAGCGTCTGCCCTTCACACTGACGCTCAATCCGTCGAAAACAGTGTCAGTGCGAGCCATAAATCCTTTAGAATGAATGCGGGCAAGGCGCCCGTAGCTCAGTTGGATAGAGCATCTGCCTTCTAAGTGGACGCAAATTCACTCTAAGTCGTTGCTCCGGTTGCTCTTACGAGTTCCGAGCCGTCCTTGTGCTGCTCCAAAGTTGCTCCACAAGTCAAAACTCGCGCTAGTCTCTGGGATAAAACCCAAGCACTCGGGCAATTTCCCAACGTCAGCTGAGACGACTGTGCTGCCACGGTTCGCGATCTCTAAGAAGGTAACGCGCCCACGCTTCCGATCAACTGGCACAGAATTCAATCGCCTCAAGGTCCGTCGGCCGAACTGAATTTGTCCACTTCGCTGACTTCCCAGATCCG
>Ga0137364_10001367_pt1 | contig 11385 bp, 10 predicted proteins | sample SagtaG_10_FD_104798 | JGI IMG/M metagenome (GOLD analysis project Ga0137364, IMG submission 104798) | Vadose zone soil microbial communities from Sagehorn Ranch, Mendocino, California, USA - Sage1_L_20_16 metaG | ecosystem: Environmental > Terrestrial > Soil > Vadose zone | place: USA... | reverse complement strand
AGCAGGTCGGTATCGTGCTCGTCGCGATAGGGTTTCTCGTCGAGATCGGCCGGCACCTGGGTCAGCCGCTCGTCGCCGATCTCCTTGACGTATTTCTGCATGAACCGGTCGTAGTCGCGCCATTCGATTCCGGCCGCGCGCACGGCGGCCTGCTCGGCGCGCGTCGCGATCTGATGCGCATGGAGGTAGTGCAGGTTGAGCTGGTCGATCAGGGTTTTCTCGACTTCCTCGTGCAGGATCAGGAAGCGATCGGTGTCGATGTCCCGTCCGCGGTAGCGCAGCGACGGCGGCATGTGGCGGTCGATGTAGATCGTCTTGCCGTCCCGGCTGTAGCCGGCGAGGTAGGGGATGTCGTGCTTGCGATCGAGATTCTTGACCCGGCGCACGACCGCATCGAGCGCGCGGTCCATCATCAGGCTCGAAACGTACCATTCCGGCAGCCGCAACTTCTTGTGCGGAGCATCCATATGACAGAAGTGCCAGGTCATCGCGCTCTCCTAGGGCTAGCGAGCCGGCAGTATCGGCGATTCGCCGCCGGCCAAGAACCAAAACCGCCGTCCCGGCTCGCCCATGCGGGGCCGAGGAGCCGGTTGGGCCGCCATGCCCGGCCTTCATCGGGTCTGGTAGACTTGCACCCGATGGTCCGAGCGCGGGCCCCCGCCGCCGGGCTCGCCGTTTTGAACCCGATCCTCCGCCGCTGCGACCAAGGCTGAGACCCCCGGATGCAAGCCACATCGGACGAGGCGCTGATCGGGCGGATCGCGGCCGGCGATAAGCTCGCGATGCATCTTTTGTTCGCGCGGCATCACGTGCACGTCTATCGGTTCGCGCTGCGGCTCGTCGCGACGAGAGCGGTTGAGATTGCGCCGGGAGGCGAAGAACGAACGCCGGAGCGGAGGGGAGGGGTCGCGAAGGCATGCCCGCCCCTGGACCTTTGCCACAAAGCTTGCGACAAAGGCGGGCCGCAGGGGAATTGGCGCGTTCGATGGCCAACGACATCGTCCTCGAGACCGAGGGCCTCACCAAGGAATTCGCGGGCTTCGTCGCGGTCCGTGACGTCAACCTGCGCGTCGAGCGCGGGACGATCCACGCGTTGATCGGCCCCAATGGCGCCGGCAAGACCACTTGCTTCAATCTGCTGACCAAATTTCTCAGCCCCACGCAGGGCCGCATCGTCTACAAGGGCAACGACATCACCGGGCTTCGACCCGCCGACGTGGCGCGGCTCGGGCTGGTGCGCTCGTTCCAGATCTCGGCGGTGTTTCCGCACCTGACCGTGCTCGAGAACGTGCGCATCGCGCTGCAGCGAAAACGCGGCGGATCGTTCGATTTCTGGCGCTCGAAGCGCGTGCTCGACGCGCTCAACGCCCGCGCGCTCTCCCTCATCGCCGACGTCGGGCTCGCCTCGTTCGCCGGCTGGAAGGCGGTGGAATTGCCCTATGGCCGCAAGCGGGCGCTGGAGATCGCCACCACCCTGGCGCTCGACCCGGAGATGCTGCTGCTCGACGAGCCGACCGCCGGCATGGGGCATGAGGATATCGAGCGCGTCACCGCACTGATCCGAACGGTCGCGGCCGATCGCACGGTGCTGATGGTCGAGCACAATCTCAGCGTCGTCGCCAATCTGTCCCACCGCATCACCGTGCTGACCCGCGGCCGCATCCTCGCCGAAGGCGATTACGAGACGGTCTCGGCCAACCCGGAGGTCCGCGAGGCCTACATGGGGGTCGGCCATGCTTGACGCCAAAACCGCGGCGCCGCTGCTTGCGGTCGACGCGTTGCAGGCCTGGTACGGCGAATCCCACATCCTGCACGGGGCGACGTTCGCGGTACTCCCCGGCGAGGTGGTGACGCTGCTCGGCCGCAACGGCGCGGGCAAGACCACGACGCTGAAATCCATCATGGGCATCGTCGGCCAGCGCCAGGGCTCGGTGCGGTTCGAGGACCGCGAGCTCATCGGCCGCACCTCGGACCATATCGGCCGCTCCGGGATCGCGTTCTGCCCGGAGGAACGCGGCATTTTCGCCAGCCTCGACGTCGAGGAGAACCTGCTGCTGCCGCCGCAGATCAAGCCCGGCGGGCTGCCGCTCGAGACGATCTTCGGCTTGTTCCCCAATCTCCGGGAGCGCTTGCGCAGCCAGGGCACCAAGCTCTCCGGCGGCGAGCAGCAGATGCTGGCGATCGCCCGCATCCTGCGCACCGGCGCACGGCTCTTGCTGCTCGACGAGCCGACCGAGGGTCTCGCGCCGGTCATCATCCAGCAGATCGGCAAGACCATCGGCACGCTCAAGGCGCAGGGCTTCACCATTCTCCTGGTCGAGCAGAATTTTCACTTCGCCTCGACCGTCGCGGACCGCTATTACATCATGGAGCACGGAAAGATCGTGGACCAGTTCGCCAATTCCGAGCTGAACGCCAAGCTCGGAACGCTCCACGAATATCTCGGCGTATAACGTGAGCACCAAACAGGGAGCAGACAGGATGAAGCGTCTTTTCAGCATTGCCGCCGTCGCCGGCGCGCTTGCCTGCGGCACGGCGTACGCCCAGACTGCCGACGACGTGACCAAGATCGGCGTCCTCAACGACATGTCGGGGCTTTATTCCGACATCACCGGCCCCGGCTCCGTCGTCGCCGCGCAGATGGCGGTCGAGGATTTCGGCGCCAAGCAGAAAGGCATGAAGGTCGAGATCGTCAGCGCCGACCATCAGAACAAGCCGGACGTCGGCACCAACATCGCGCGCACCTGGATCGACGTCGACAAGGTCGACGTCATCGTCGACGTGCCGACCTCCTCGGTCGCGCTCGCCATCAGCGAGGTCGTTCGCGAAAAGAACAAGGTGTTCCTGGTTTCGGGCGCGGCCGCCTCCGATCTGACCGGTCCGAAGTGCTCGCCCAATACGATCCACTGGACCTACGACACCTGGGCGCTCGCCAACGGCACCGGCAAGGCGCTGGTGAAGACCGGCGGCGACAGTTGGTTCTTCCTGACCGCGGATTACGCCTTCGGCCATGCGCTCGAGCGCGACACTGCGGCGACGGTCGAGGCCAACGGCGGCAAGGTTCTGGGCAAGATCCGCCATCCGCTCAACACCAGCGACTTCTCCTCGTATCTGCTGCAGGCTCAATCTTCGAAGGCGAAGGTCATCGGGCTTGCCAACGCCGGCGGCGACACCATCAACTCGATCAAGCAGGGCGCCGAGTTCGGCATCGTCAAGGGCGGCCAGAACTTTGCCGGCCTCTTGGTGTTCATCAGCGATGTCCATGCGCTCGGCCTTGCATCCGCCCAAGGGCTGGTGCTGACCGAGTCGTGGTACTGGGACATGAACGATGCCAACCGGGAGTTCGCCAAGAAATTCTCCGCGGCCAACAAGGGCAAATATCCGACCATGGTGCAGGCCGGCGTCTACGGTGCGGTGACGCACTATCTCAAGTCGGTCGAGGCGCTGAAAAACGACGAGGACGGCAAGGCCGTGGTCGCCAAGATGAAGGCGATGCCGACCGACGACAAGCTGTTCGGCAAGGGCACGATCCGCGCCGACGGCCGCAAGATCCACGACATGTATCTGTTCGAGGTGAAGAAGCCGGAAGAGTCCAAATATCCGTGGGACTATTACAAGGTTCGGGCGACCATTCCGGCCGCGGAAGCCTTCCGTCCGCTCAAGGACGGCGGCTGCCCGCTGGTGAGCGGCTGAGCCGCCGCCCGGCGATCACCAACCAGCGAGGCGCCGCCGGCCGCGGCGCCTCGCGGAGCCGATGCTGATGTTCGAGATCTTCGGCATTTCCTCGCAGGCGCTGTTCGGGCAATTGCTGATCGGGCTGATCAACGGCTCGTTCTACGCGCTGCTGAGTCTCGGGCTCGCCGTGATCTTCGGCATGCTCAACATCATCAATTTCACCCATGGCGCCCAATACATGATGGGCGCCTTCGCGGCTTATCTGCTGCTGCAGTATTTTGGCATCAGCTATTGGTGGTCCCTGCTGATCGCGCCGATCGTCATCGGCTTTACCGGCGTGCTGATCGAGCGCAATCTGATCGCGCAACTCAACAGCTCCAGCAAGCTGCGAACCGTGGTCTTCCTGGGCTCCACCGCCGCGCTTTTCCTCCTCGCCAGGCCGAGCTTCGGCCCGACGCTGGGACTGGCCGTGGCCACGGCGGGCGGATTTGCCGTCGTCGAAGCGTGGGCCTATTTCAGACCTCCTTCGGAATCCGCCCAACACGTCGATCACCTCTATGGCTTGCTGCTCACCTTCGGGATCGCGCTGATCATCCAGGGGGTGTTCCGCAATTATTACGGCTCCTCCGGTTTGCCCTATCGCGTTCCCGACCAACTGCAGGGCACCCAGAACCTCGGCTTCATGTTCCTGCCGAACTACCGCGGCTGGGTGATCGCGGTATCGCTGGTCGTGTGCTTCGCCACCTGGTTCGTCATCGAGCGCACCCGGCTCGGGTCGTATCTGCGGGCCGCGACCGCGAACCCGGCGCTGGTCCGCGCCTTCGGCATCAACGTGCCGCGGATGATCACGCTGACCTACGGGCTCGGCGTGGCGCTGGCCGCGCTCGCCGGGGTCATGGCGGCGCCGATCTACAACGTGAGCCCGCTCATGGGCGCCGACCTCATCATCGTCGTGTTCGCCGTAGTGGTGATCGGCGGCATGGGATCGATCATGGGCGCGATCCTTACCGGCTTCGGGCTGGGCGTGGTCGAAGGACTGACCAAGGTATTCTTGCCGCAAGCCTCCGATACCGTGATCTTCGTCGTCATGGCGATCGTGCTGCTGATCCGGCCCGCGGGGCTGTTCGGACGGAGCACCTGAGATGGAGCGCGTCGCCGCGCCGATCGCGACCACGGAGCGGGCTCCAGCGAGCTGGAGCGTGCCCGCCGCCTTTGCGGCGATGACGCTCGCCTTCGTCGTCGCGCCGGCTTTCGTCTATCCGGTATTCCTGATGAAGGCGCTGTGCTTTGCGCTGTTCGCCTGCGCCTTCAACCTGCTGATCGGCTACGTCGGCCTGCTGTCGTTCGGCCACGCGCTGTTCTTCGGCTGGGCGAGCTACGTCAGCGCCTATGCGGCCAAGGTCTGGGGGCTCGACCCGGCGCTCGCGATCCTGTCGGGCACCGCGGTCGCCGCCGGTCTCGGGCTCGTGGCCGGCGCGATCGCGATCCGGCGCCAGGGCATCTATTTTGCCATGATCACGCTGGCGCTGTCGCAGATGATGTATTTCTTCGCGGTGCAGGCGCCGTTCACCGGCGGCGAGGACGGCATCCAGGCGGTCCCGCGCGGACGTCTGCTGGGGATCTTCGATCTTTCCAACCAGATGACGATGTATTTCTTCGTGCTCGCGGTCTTCCTGGCCTGCTTCCTGTTGATCTACCGTATCATTCACTCGCCCTTCGGCGAGGTGCTCAAGGCGATCCGCGAGAACGAGCCGCGCGCGATCTCGCTCGGCTACAAGGCCGACCGTTACAAATTGGTCGCGTTCGTGCTCTCCGCGACGCTGGCCGGGGTTGCCGGCGCCACCAAGTCGATCGTGTTCCAGCTCGCCTCGCTCACCGACGTGCATTGGGGCATGTCGGGCGAAGTGGTGCTGATGACGCTGGTCGGCGGGCTCGGCACCGTGTTCGGGCCGGTGGTTGGCGCCATCACCATCATCGCCATGGAGAACTATCTCGCCCAGACCGGGCAGTGGGTGACCGTGATCCAGGGCGTGGTGTTCGTCGTCGTGGTGCTGCTGTTCCGCCGCGGCATCGTGGGCGAACTCGCGAACGCGCTGAAGATCCCGTTGTAGCTAGGTCATTGAGGTCCGGTTTTGGCAGCCAATCGGACATTTTCCGAAAGGCGCTAGGCGACCGCAATTGACCCTTAAGAGACATCGAGCGGACGCCTCATTCGATCACCTCGTCGGCGCGGGCGGGCAACGAGAACGCACGCTGCGCAGGATTGGAACGTCAGCTCTTCGTTGCAGGAGAGCCACTGCCTTCGATCAGCCCTCTTTCGAGCAGTCGCGCGGCACAATGTTCATCTTGGCGGCGTACTTGGCCGAAAGTTCTTTGACTATCGGCTCAGTCACCGTCTCGTCCGCGGTATACCAGCCGGAAATCACTTTCCACGCGCTGCCGTCCCACTGCTGAATGCGTGCAGTCCTGGCGCCCTCGTGATCGGCGCAGGAAACCTTCACAGGCCTCATCATGCCCTCAAACCCGAGTTCTTTGAGGCGCGCCTCGTTAAGGTCGAGATTCTCGAGCCCCCATCGCACTTGCTCTCCCGTCAGCGGAATCTTGCCGAACTTCTCCTGGGCTTTGCGAATCCCCTCCACTCCGAGCATGGCTCCGATAAGCCCTCGATTGTAGAGGACCTCTCCGATCTCCTCCGCTTTGGCCAACCCCTTACCCTTGGCATAGACGTACCGTTGAATATCGGCATGCACCGTGAACTTGCCGGAGCCGTGCTGGAGCATCAGGGTCTTGTATCCCCTCGCGTCATCACCGGCCGGCCTCACGTCGGCCTCCGAACCGGACCACCACACGCCGATCATCTTGTCGCGAGGATAGCCCATCGCCGCGGCCTGCTTAATCGCGGCGCTGTTCATCGCACCCCAGCCCCAAAGCAGCACGTAATCCTGTTTGTCCTGACGAATGGCCTGCCATTGCGGTTCCTGTTCGAGGCCGGGATGGGGCACCGGGATCGACCTGAACTCGAAGCCGTGCTTCTGGGCGAGCGCCAGCAGCGCGGGAATTGGCTCCTTGCCGTATGGGCTGTCATGAAACAGCAAGGCGATTCTCTTGCCCTTGAGCTTGTCGACGCCGCCAATCTCTTTCGCGATGTGCTGGATCGCAATATCTGCGGCTGACCAATAGGTCCCGAGCAGCGGAAAATTCCACATGAACACGGAGCCGTCCTTCGAGGCGGCGCGTCCATAGCCTGGCGTCAGGAGGGGGATCTTGTCGGCGTTCGCCCTATCCGTAAGTACGGCGGCCACACCCGTTGAAAAGGGATCGATGAACGCCGGGCCAGTTGGGCCCTTGCCCTTGAGGCGCTCGTAGCATTCCAGACCCCTATCGGTCGCGTAACCGGTCTCGCACTCCTCGAACACGATCTTGATGCCGTTGATGCCGCCGTCCCTCTCATTGACGAGCCTGTAATAATCGACCCGGCCGTTAGCATAAGGCGCCCCGCTCACCGCGTAGGCGCCCGTCCGATACACGAGGCCAGGTATGAACTGCTCGTTCTGCGCCGAGCCTGGCGCGACCATGGCAAGCGCCCAAAGTGCGGCAGCACACGACCGGTGAATGTTTCGAGCCATTTGCTTTCTCCATGCTCTCTGGCCACTGACCCTGTGGGATGGGGGCAGCCAACGCGAGGTGCCATTGTCGGAATGCATCTCAGTCGATGACCTCGTTGGCGCGGAGAAGTACGGAAGGCGGAACCGTCAGTCCGAGCTCCCTTGCTGCTTTGAGGTTCACGATGAGATCGAATTTTGTCGCCTGCTCAATCGGAAGATCGTGCGGTTTGGCGCCCCTGAGTAAGCGGTGGACATACGAGGCCGCGCGGTGCTGCAAATGAGCGTTATCGGCCGCGTAGGTCAGGAGCAGCGCAGTCTGAGTGTCGCCGCGCCAGGATGCGGCGGCCGGTATGCCGCGCGCCAACGCCATGGCCGCGATCATGTTGCAGGTTCCGCCCAGCGCGCCCGTGTCGACGATCAGGAGCCCGTTTGCTTTCTTCGCGAGGGCTTCGGTGAAAGCTCTCTCGACGTCGCCGCTCCCCTTGGTGTCGATCCAAAGCGCCTCGATGCCGAGTGCATGCGCAATCGACTCAAGGGCATAGTAGGTCTCGCCGTAGTAGTAAAAGATGGCAAGCCGCGACACGTCCGGCACCATCTCCTTCAGAATCTCGACTTGCTTGGCGTCGATTTCGGTTTGTTGCAGAGCCAGACCGGTGATGTTGCCGCTTGGCCGGGACAGACTGGCGACGAATTCATAGGGATCGTCGACCGGTGCCATCACGACCGGTATGGTCGCGGTCGCTTCCTGGGCGGCCCTGGTCGCCGCCCGCCCGTTGGCGACGATCACATCCGCCTGCTGTCGGACGAGTTCTCGTGCGAGCGCGCGCAGTTCCGCGTTGTCCTGAGCCGAGCGCGCATCGACCCGTATCGAGCGTCCTTCAACATAGTCGAGCTCGCGAAGTCCCGCGCGGAACGCGTCAAGCGAAGGGTCCGAGCCGGGGGCGGACGATAGCCAACCGAGGAAGGGGACCTTGTGGCCTTGCGCGCGAGTAACCTGTTGCAAACATACGGATAGCGCGGCGAACGGCCACGCCGCCGCAGCGCTGCCAAGCAATGAAACGAATTGCCGCCGCCTCATGGTTCCCCCGAAGTTGCGAGACGATAGCATGCCTGTGCAAATCCGCACTAGGCGGCTGGCCTGTCGGAGCGCGCTTTACTCACGGCTCAACGATAGGGACCTAGATTGAGGACCGCAGATGAACATGACCGCTCTTGGCGAGCCGGTCACCGCTGGAAATGTCCGTTCATTGGGGTGAAGCGGTCAAGAAGGCTCCTCGCTCGAAATGACGCGATTGACCCTACTCGGACATGGCGGCCAAGGCGGAAGGCACCAGCATCCCGCCCCTCCCGGAACGTGAAGACCTCACGCTCGCGGCGTGGTATCGTTCTTTTAGGCGCCCTCGCGCGGGAGGGCATATGACAGTCACCATCGGACGGCGGGAATTCATAGCCGCGCTCGGCGGCGCGGCGCTGGCGTGGCCGCTCGCCGCGCGTGCGCAGCAGCCGGCGATGCCGGCCATCGGGTACCTCGGAGCTGGGTCACCCGACAAAGACGCGAACCGTGTGCGCGCGTTCCGCCAAGGGCTGAGCGAGACCGGCTATGTCGAGGGTCAAAACGTGGAGATCGAATACCGCTGGGCGGAGGGCCAAAACGATCGACTGCCGGCGCTCGCGGCCGACCTGGTTCGCCGTCAGGTGGCCGTGATTGCGTCGGAAGGCGGCAGTGCTTCGGCACTGGCGGCAAAGGCAGCCACCGCAACGATTCCGATTGTCTTCCAGATAGGAGCCGACCCGGTCGAGTTTGGACTTATCGCCAGCCTCAACCGGCCGGGTGGCAACCTCACTGGCGTGACCAGTTTGACCGCGGAGGTGGCGGCGAAGCGGTTGGAGCTGCTGCACGAGTTGGTCCCCACGGCGAACATCATCGGCCTACTTGTCAATCCGACAAATCCCCCTGGTGCCGAAATCGCGTCAAGAGACGCGAAGGCGGCGGCCCGCGCCCTTGGGCTTAAGCTCCATGTCCTTCATGCCAGCGCCGAAAGCGACTTCGACATCGTTTTCGCGACCCTGCTGCAACAGCGAGCGGGCGGGCTGGTGATCAGCCCCGATGCATTCTTCACTAGCAGGAGCGAACAGCTCGCCGTAGCAGCGCTTCGCCGCGCGGTTCCGGCAATCTTCGCGTTTCGTGAGTTCGCTGCGGCTGGCGGCCTCATGAGTTACGGAAGCAATTTTACGGAAATTCATCGTCAGGTCGGCGTTTACACCGGCCGGATTCTCAAGGGCGAGAAGCCTGCCGACCTCCCGGTCCAGCGAGTCACGAAGGTCGAGCTGATCATTAACCTCAAGACTGCCAAGGCGCTTGGCCTCACCTTCCCGCTCTCGCTGCTCGGCCGCGCCGACGAGGTGATTGAATGAAGCGGCGCGATGTCTCCTCCTGGCACCTTTCAGACGAGTCGTACTGCATCAAGAATGTCCGCTCATTGCCGTGGAGCTGACACGCTGACTCTCTTTGGGAAAAGACTATCATTCACGCGTAACATCCTTGAGCGAGCATCGTGACCGAACTAAGCCAGACGGTTGCGTCCCAGCGCTGTTATGAGAACCGCACGGCATAAACTGGCGGCAGCGTGTGCGTCACGCAGGTCCAGCTGTCGCCTTGGTCCTCACTCACCCAAAGGCCCCCTGTCGTAGAGCCGAGGGCGAGCCGGTCGCCCGACTCGCTGAGCGCGAGGGCGTGGCGGTAGACGACATCGTAGGCGTGCGATTGCGGCAGCCCCTTGGTCAGGACGTCGAAGCTCTTGCCGCCATCGCGAGTGCGCGTGACCACCAGCTTGCCATCGCGGGGAATACGCTTCTCATCCTTGATTTCAGGGACAAACCACGCGGTATCGGGCTCACGTGGATGGACGACAACCGGAAAGCCGAAAGTCGATGGCTGGACACCGTTGATCTCGGAAAAGGTCCTTCCTTCATCGGAGGAGACGAAGATTCCGTTGTGGTGCTGCACCCACATGCGGTGCGGCGCAGCCGCGCATTGCACCAGGCAATGGACATCCTGGGCGATCGGGTCATGCGTCAGCTCCGGTGGCACGTGCTCGGCGCGCATTCCCTCCCCACGCTGAGCCCAGCTCGCACCGGCATCCTCGGTGAACCAGATGCCTCCCGTTGAGACCGCGACCCACACGCACCTTGAATTGCGCGAATCGACACAGATCGAATGGATGCCCGGCAGATCGGCGCCACCACCCATCCATTGCTTGCGCTTGGGATGATCCCAGAGGGCGCGGATCATCTCCCAACTCTGCCCATAGTCTGTAGAGCGGAACAGCCCGCCCGGGAGCGTTCCGCACCAGACGACGCCGGGCTCGTCGCGACCACCGGCCTCGAGCGCCCATATACGGGCCGTGCTCCATCTCAGCGGTCGACCCCACATATCGTGCTCTTCGTAGCCGTCCGGCTGGGGCGGATACGTAGGAGCAGCGATCTCCTCCCAGCCCGTCCCAGTCGAGCGGTGGAGCTTGACGCCAAAATGACCGTGGTCGAGAGCCGCATAACATCGTCCGTCGCGCGGGTCGGACAGAGTGACGGAAACATTGTCTCCGAGGAAATCGACGGCCGCGATCTCCCAATGTCCCGTGTTGCGGCAGACCGTGAAAAGCCCTTTGCGGGTCGAAATGAAAAGCTTGTCGCTCATTATCAGCCTCCGGACAGGGCTTGGAACAGGTAGACCGTGCTGCTGTCGCTCACCCCGTCGGCGAGCCGCGCGCGATCGCGGATCATCTGCCCATCGACGAAGATCGTCATGTGCTTCCGCAGCCCCGACTGATCATCGAGCACGTAGGCACGCGCCTGCGGGTTCTGCGCGAACACGTTCTCCAGAACCTCACGCACAGTGCGGCCGGCGACTTCGGTGTCGGGGCAAACGACGTGGCGCTGAATATTGGGCGTGAAGATTACCTTGGCCATTGCTACGCTCTGTGTGAGCGGATCAATTCGAGATTGGGACTAGGTGACCTTGGCCGCAAAAGAACCCCCGGGAAATCGGATACCGGGGGCAAGACCGTCGGCCGGCATATGGGAGGAAAACCGGCTGACTTTGTATTCT
>Ga0137364_10001361_pt1 | contig 11401 bp, 8 predicted proteins | sample SagtaG_10_FD_104798 | JGI IMG/M metagenome (GOLD analysis project Ga0137364, IMG submission 104798) | Vadose zone soil microbial communities from Sagehorn Ranch, Mendocino, California, USA - Sage1_L_20_16 metaG | ecosystem: Environmental > Terrestrial > Soil > Vadose zone | place: USA... | reverse complement strand
CATGGCATGGCATGGATTAGGCGCACGCTGCGGCCAACTTTGTAAAAGGATTGGCTCAGTTCTTCGGCTTCGGTTTGACCGACCCCTCTTCGCTGAACTGGATACCCACGCCGCCGCCCAAGTTGGCGTAGCTTCTTGAAACGTAATGATCCGTGTTGGAATCTCGCCCATCGGCTCCGACCTTTGCGAAGAGGCTGACATGGTCGGCGACCGGGATCGATGCTTTGACTTCTCCGCTCGGAAGCACGTCGGTGCGCCGGGGCCGCCCTGCCGGGGTGCGATCGGTCCATTTGCCTGCGACCACACGACCCGTAAAATCCAGCGTTACCGGGCCCGCATGTTCCGTGACCCTGCCCTGCGCGACAGCGTCGACGCGGTTGGTGAGCCCCGGGCCGGCGCGATACCCTGCTTCCGCGTGGACGGCGACACTGCCTACGCCCGGCAGGTGTTGCTGCAAGTCCCCGGTGACCGCGATGTGCCCGAATCTGATGCCGGCGGGTTCGTCCGTCGGATCGCCTGGCCTCATGTGGAGAAGATTGCTGCCGACGAGCTTTCCCTCGACGCCCACACCCACGGGGCCAATCGTGTGGTCGACTTTAACGTTCCCGGTGTACGCGATCGCCGACGCGTTAACGAGGCTGGACTCCCTGGCCGTGAACCCGGCACCGACGGTCACTCTGTTGCCCCCGTTCGCATGTGTGAAGCTCATATTGCCGGCTTGTGAAGCGACCACGCCCGGCTTGTTGTTGTCACGGCTCAGCGTCTGATCGGGATTCACGGGATGGCTGCCTCCGGCGAAAGCAAGACCGCCGTCGACGTGAATGAAATCCGACACCGGCACAGGCGGCTCCTTACCAGCGGGAGGCGACGGAGGTGGAGCTTCCTGCGGAGCCGGATTTGCATGAACCACGGCGGCCCCGGCACCCGTTCCTGCGGTCGTCGGTTGCCCGGCGGCCTCCTTGGCCGGCGCCGGCGCCACCGAACAATCCCGATCTGCAGTCGACGGCTGAGTTGGCTCGATACCCATTGTCAGTCCTTTCCAAAATCACGGTCCCGACCAGATGATTTCTGCTCGCGATCATTCCCGGTTTCAATATAGCTCCGTTTTCGCGAAGGCGCTGTGCCAAAGATTACAAGAGCGAGCCTTTATTGCCGATGAGGAAACAAGAATGAGCGCCACCACTCCCGCCATCCGCAGTATCAGGGCCCGCGCCGTTGTCCGATTTCGCGGCAACTTGGTTGTGCCAAAGATGACAGGTTGTGAACGGACGATAGCGGCGTCGCTTGCGCGCGCGGCGTGATTGAGTGGCCCTGCACAAAACCCGCGCATCGTTCAGCGCCGAAACATGGCTGACAACACGTCCGCGAAGGCGACCGCAATCTGGCGCAAAACTTCAAGGACGCGCGAAAGACCCGGCAAGTGTTCGATGGCATTTGCTTTACCAGCACCGTCTATCGCTGGATGCTCAAATCCTATGTTTCGCAGGTCGCGCCGCTCGCCAATTCCGTATCGCACCCACGCGATCTCGCGACGGCCGCGGCGGGCTGACACCCACCGACCGAAAACGCGCATCGGATCGCGGTGCTAATAGTCGATGCCGAACTCATCATAGAGCCGCCGGAACACCGCCGGCAGCACTTCCGGCAGATCTTCCGCGATCAGGCCGGGACCCGCCTCGCGCGCCGCCTCGCCATGCATCCACGCTCCAATGCTGGCGGCCTCGAAGGCGCCCACGCCTTGCGCCAGCATGCCCGCGATCATTCCTGCCAGGACATCGCCGGCGCCGGCGGTAGCAAGCCATGGCGGCGCGTTGGCGGCGATGGTGGCGCGGCCGTCCGGTGACGCCACCACGGTATCCGGTCCCTTGAGCAGCACGATGGCCCCGGAGCGTTCGGCGGCCGCCCTGACCCGTTCGAGTTTCGAGCGGTACGGATGCTTGTTGCTGATGTCGCTGAACAGCCGCGGAAATTCCCCTTCATGCGGCGTGAGAACGACCTGTTGATCCTGCGACGCCTTGATCGACTGAAACAGCTGATCGGGCGCGTCGGCGAAACTCGTCAACGTGTCCGCATCCAGCACGATGCGCCGCTTTGCCGACAACGCGGTGAGGACAAAATCGCGGGTGCGCGCGCCGACACCGGCGCCCGGTCCGATCACGCAAGCATTGAGGCGCCTGTCGGCCAGCATCTCCGAGAACTCAACCACGGTATCGACGATGCGAACCATCACGGCCGTGAGCGCGGCGGCGTTGACACCGAGCGCATCCCTGGGCGAGGCCAGCGTGACCAGCCCGGCGCCAGCCCGCAGCGCCCCGCGCGCCGACAGCCGCGCCGCGCCGGTCGCGGCGATGTCGCCGGAGACGACAACCGCATGGCCGCGGGCGTACTTATGGCCATCGATCTGCGGTACGGGGAAGGATCTTCGCCAAAACTGCGGGGTATTTTCGAACGTCCGCGGATGAATTTCCTCAAGCACGCGCGCATCGATGCCGATGTCGGCAACCCTTACGCGACCGCAATGCAGCCGGCCCGGCAACAGCAAATGCGCCGGCTTTCGCCGGAAGAACGTGACGGTCTCGGTGGCGCCGATAGCAACGCCCATGACGGCGCCGCTGGTGCCGTTGACGCCGCTCGGCAGGTCGATACTGAGAACGGGCGCGCCGTTGGCGTTGATCGCCTCGATCATATCGTGTGGATCGCCCTTCACCATCCGGTTCAACCCGGCGCCGAACAGCGCGTCGATGATCAGCGCCGGCTTGCCGATCGCCTGGGGATTGAACGGCAGCACCGGATATTTCCACCCCCGTGCCGCCGAGGCCGCGTCGCCCCGCAGGCTATCCCGCTCGCATAACAGGATAACCGAGACCTCGCGTCCGCGGGCGGCGAGTTCAGCCGCCGCCACGAAACCGTCGCCGCCATTATTGCCACGGCCGGCGACCACGAGGATCGGCCCCTCCTCCACCAGCTCGATCGCAGCCTCCGCCACGGCCTGACCCGCACTCAGCATCAGGGCGAAGCCGGGCGTACCCGCGGCAATGGTCAGCCGGTCGGCTCGCTCCATCTCGGCGGTATCAAGAACTTCCATGCCAAATTTCCGATCCAAGCGCCTTATCCTGAGGCATTTCCCGTTCCCACGCCAAGGAGCACCGCGGACAATTGCACATCAATTGATCTTATTGCCTACTTCATGGGCTGACGTATGGTTAGCCGCAGGGCTCAACCCCGTGCGCAGACCAGTTAAAAGTCTGATAACGTTTCAAAATCAGACATTTTGACAACTTGGCATAGACCCTGCTTTTGAGGAAGCCGGCTCTGGAGATCGTATTCAACGGCGATTTATTTGTTATTTGATGTTCCGGCTACCCGCCGCGGACAGATGGTCGACAAACAGCGCACCACTCGCAATGCGGAACCAAACCTGCAGTCTTGAAAAATGGAAGTGCCCGGGAGGCGTTCAGTGAAGAAAATCGAAGCCATCATCAAGCCATTCAAGCTCGACGAGGTGAAGGAAGCGCTTCAGGAGGTCGGACTGCAAGGCATCACCGTCACCGAAGCCAAGGGTTTCGGACGGCAGAAGGGGCACGCCGAACTCTATCGCGGTGCCGAATACATCGTGGACTTCCTGCCCAAGGTCAAAATCGAGATCGTGATCGGCGATGACCTGGTCGAGAAGGCGATCGACGCGATCAGGCGCGCGGCCCAGACCGGGCGCATCGGCGACGGCAAGATCTTCGTGTCCAACATCGAAGAAGCCATTCGCATCCGGACCGGGGAATCCGGGCTGGATGCGATCTGAACCGGGGCTTGCGAGCCGGACTGGCCGGCACTCCGATATTGTATTGAGCTTCCCCCGATTGTAATGAGCATTACCCGGTCGCTGCCCGCGGCCAGATCACGACGACCTGCAAGCCAGAAGGGGTATTCATGAAAACCGCAAAAGACGTCCTGAAATCAATCAAGGACAACGACGTGAAGTACGTCGATCTGCGTTTCACCGATCCGCGCGGCAAGTGGCAGCATGTGACCTTCGACATCGGCATGATTGAGGAGGACACCTTCGCCGAGGGCTTGATGTTCGACGGCTCGTCGATCGCGGGCTGGAAGGCGATCAACGAATCCGACATGTGCCTGATGCCCGATCCGGTCACCGCGACCATCGACCCGTTCTTCGCCGAGACCACCATGGTCATCATCTGCGACGTGCTGGAGCCGACCACCGGCGAGCCCTACAACCGCGACCCCCGCGGCATGGCCAAGAAGGCCGAGGCCATGGTCCAGTCGATGGGCGTCGGCGATGCCGTGTTCTTCGGACCCGAGGCCGAATTCTTCGTATTCGACGACGTCCGCTATCAGACCACACCCTATAACACCGGCTTCAAGCTGGATTCGTCGGAACTGCCGATCAATTCGGATACCGAATATGAGGGCGGCAACCTCGGCCACCGCATCCGGACCAAGGCCGGCTACTTTCCCGTTCCGCCGCAGGATTCGGTGCAGGACATGCGCTCGGAAATGCTCGGCGCGATGGCCAAGATGGGCGTCAAGGTCGAGAAGCATCACCACGAAGTCGCCTCCGCCCAGCACGAACTCGGCATGAAGTTCGACACGCTGACGCTGATGGCCGACCAGATGCAGATCTACAAATACTGCATCCATCAAGTCGCGCACATCTACGGCAAGACCGCCACCTTCATGCCGAAGCCGGTCTATGGCGATAACGGCTCGGGCATGCACTGCCACCAGTCGATCTGGAAGGAAGGCAAGCCGGTATTCGCCGGTAACAAATACGCCGACCTGTCGGAGACCTGCCTGTCCTACATCGCCGGCGTCATCAAGCACGCCAAGGCGATCAACGCCTTCACCAACCCCTCGACCAACTCCTACAAACGCCTGGTCCCGGGTTACGAAGCCCCGGTGCTGCTCGCCTACTCCGCGCGCAACCGCTCGGCCGCCTGCCGCATCCCCTATACCTCGAACCCGAAAGCCAAGCGCGTCGAGGTGCGTTTCCCCGATCCGATGGCCAATCCCTATCTCGGCTTTGCCGCGATGCTGATGGCGGGTCTTGACGGCGTCAAGAACAAGCTCGATCCGGGTTCGGCGATGGACAAGGACCTCTACGATCTGCCGAAGGAAGAACTCAAGGCAATCCCGACGGTGTGCGGTTCACTGCGCGAGGCGTTGGAAAATCTCGACAAGGATCGCGCGTTCCTCAAGAACGGCGGCGTGTTCGACGACGATTTCATCGATAGCTATATCGAGCTGAAGATGACCGAAGTCGAGCGCTTCGAAATGACCCCGCATCCCGTCGAATTCGAAATGTACTATTCGCTGTGATTTTGCCGGCGGCAGTTTGGGCCGCGCACATCACGGTCCAGAGAAGACAAAAGGTGCTCCCAACGGAGCGCCTTTTATTTTGTCAAACACCAAAAATCTTCGCATAGCGCGCCTTGATCTCCTCGCTCTGCGCCTGCACGGCGGCCGGATCGGCCTTGAGCAGTTTCAGGCTCGACAGCGGTACGTGGCCCGGCTTCTCTTTGATCTGCGCATGAAACGAACGATGGGCGAAACCATCGACCAGCAATTGCTGACCCTCGGCGCTGAAGAAGAAGTTCTGGAACAGCCGCGCGGCGTTCGGATTGGGCGCGCCCTGGAATATCCCTGAGGGAACGATGATCAAGGGCGAGCCTTCGGTCGCATAGACCACCTCGACCGGCTTGCCCTGGTCCTTGAGCAGGACCAAATTGTAGTCATTGCCGTCGGCCATGACTGCGCGCTCGCCGAGCTGTATTTTCTTCGGTGGATCCGCCGCCGATTGCACCTGCATCACCTTCTGTTGCGCAAGCTTCTCAAGGTAGGGCCAGCCGAGATCGCGTGCGAGCACGAAGGTCGCGGTCATGATGGCGCCGCTGTAGCCGGGATGGGCCTTGACGATCTTGCCTTGCCACCTCGGATCCAATAGATCGGCATAGCTCTTCGGCGCGTCCTCGCGCTTGACCAGGCTGGTATTATAGCCGATCGCCTCGGTCCATGCGCACGAGGTGGCGTGCATGCCATCGGGATCGATCTGATCCGCCGGAAAATGCTTCGCCACCTCTTCGGGAACGTAAGGCGCGAGCCAGCCGCTCCTTTTCCAGTCGAGATAATGCGCGGGATCGGTAGAGTTGGCGACGTCGACCGCGTTGATGCCGCTGCCCTGCTCCTGCGCGATGCGCTGAAAGATCCGCTCCGCGCCGGAACGCTCGACCCGCACCGCAATGCCGGGATATTTGGCTTCGAACGTCCTGCTCAAGCGTTCGGCCGTGGTGAGTTCCAGCGCCGTGTAAAACGAGACCTTGCCTTCCTTGCGCGCGGCGTCGACCAAGGCCGGCGTCACCGCCGTTGGCGGCGGCGCGGCGGCCCTCAGTGGTTCGGCGAAAAGCCCGCCGGCGGCCGCTACCGCCGACGCCTTGATCACCGCGCGCCTCGACCATTTCCGGTCTCGCACGACAGCCTCCCGTGGTTGCGTGACCGTTCTCCGGCCGCCGCGATATTGATGGACGCATCCTAGCAGATATCGTTGGCTGCTGCCTGCACCTCGCGCGGTATGCGAACCCCGGCAGTTCGGGTCAAAAGCCCGCGGCCCGATCAGACGGTCCTGGGCGGGCTCGTGGCGACGACGATCGGTGCATCGAGGCACCGGCGCAGCATGCGCGCAAGCTGCGGCCTTCGGTATGGCTTCGGCAGGAAAAAGACGTCCGGCACAAGCCGGCCATCCCGAATGATCGTATGATCGGTGTAGCCGGAGGTAAGCAGCACCCTCAGCGAGGGCCACCGCAGCCGCATCCTTTCGGCCAACTGTTTGCCGTTCATTTTTCCGGGCATGACGATATCGGTGAACAGCAGATCGAACTCCGCGCCGCCGTCGGCAATCGCAAGGGCCTCGGCCGCATTGGAGGCCGCGATGGCCTTGTAGCCGAGGCTCTCGAGCTGGGCGATCACATAGGCGCGAACGCTGGCGTCGTCTTCGACGCACAGGATGGTTTCGGTTCCACCGGCCGATTGCAAATCGTCTTCCGACGGAAGTTCGGAGGCTTCGACATCCGCCTTCGGCAGATAAATCCTGAAGCTGGTACCGCGGCCTTCCTCGCTGTCAACTTCAACATTTCCACCGGATTGCTTGGCGAAGCCAAAGACCATGCTAAGCCCGAGGCCGGTGCCCTGGCCGGTTTCCTTGGTCGAAAAAAACGGGTCAAAAATCTTGTCGCGGATTGGTTCCGGAATGCCGGTGCCCGTATCGGTCACCTCGACGACGATGTAGTTGACCGGACGATCGAAGCCGCTTGCCGCATCCCGCCCCTCAAATGTGATATTGCTGGTCGCAAACCTCAGCGTCCCGCCGTCGGGCATCGCATCGCGGCCGTTGATGGCGAGATTGACCAGCGCGGAGCTAAGCTGGCCCGGATCGACCAGGGCCGGCCACACGTCGCCGCCCAGCGCTGTCTCGATCTCGATCTGCCTGCCCAGCGTCGGCGCCATCAATCTGACCACCTCGTCCACAAGCGCATTGACGTCGATCTCGACCGGCTGCAAGGGCTGCTTTCTCGCAAATGCAAGGAGATTTGCGGTGAGCTCGGTGCCACGATCGGCGGCTTCGCTGATCAACGTCACAATGCGCGCCAGGTGTGGCTCATCCTTGACGGCGTTGGCCAGGATTTCGACCGTACCGGTGATGACGGTAAGCATGTTGTTGAAGTCATGAGCGATGCCGCCGGTCAACTGGCCCACCGACTCCATCTTCTGGGCCTGGATCAGTTGTTCCTCGGCGGCACGCTTCTGGGTGATATCCCTGATGAACGCATTGATGATGTGGCCTTCGCCGCGACGAAGCTCCGTGAGCGACATTTCGGTGAAAATCTCGCTGCCGTCCCGATGCAGCAAGGGTGCTTCGAATCGCCAGCCCTTGGCGCCGCTATCGACGTCATGCAGAAATTTTCTGACCCAATGGTTGTTGGCGTCGCGTTGCAACTCCGGAACGATCAAATCATCCGCCTTGGCGCCAACCGCCTCCGATCGCGTCCATCCGAGCATGGCTTCGGCGTGCGGGCTCCAGTTGAGGATAATGCCCGCCTCATCCATCTGGATGAACGCGTCGATGGCGGTGTTGATGATGGCCTGGGCCATTTGCTCGCTGTCGACCAGAGACTGGTGCGCGCGCTTTTGCTCGGTGACATTACGAAGAACCGTTACCGCCCCGCGTAGCGCGCCGGATTCGTCCTTTAGCGGCCTTGCGTTCGCGACGATGTAGGCGGGCACGCAAGTCGCTTCCGGCTCGACGATGAATTCCTGATCGTCCACGGTTTCACCGCGCACCGCGCGCGACAGCGCCAGGCTTGAGGCCGGCATGCGGGTCACGCCGTCAGGATAGAAATAGCCAAGCCTCCCTGCTCCATTGGTCGCGCCGGAGCCGGGAACGATTTCGAGCAGCCGTTTGGCGGCGGCATTGGCGATGACGATTTGTCCGCGTTCGTCGGCTACCAGAACCGAATCGCCTATGCTTTCGATGGTATTTTCGAGCAGCGCCTGCTTGGTTCTGATTTGCGTTGCCATCTCGGCGAACGTCGCGGAAAGAACGCCGATTTCGCGGCCGCCATCCGACGGCATGGCCATTAATTCGCCCCGCGACAACCCTTCGGCCGCACGGGTTATTTGCACCAGGGGCTTGGACAGCGACCGTGCAATGGCGACCGCGAGGACAATCGCCAGCAGAACGGCAAGCGCGCCGCCCGTCATCGCTGAACTGTTGATGGCCGCGAAGCCGAGATTGAGTTGGGAATAGGTGGCGGCCACCAGGATCGATACGCCGGCTCCGTCGGCGAGACGCACCTTGGCCCAGCCCACCCCGTATCGTACGCCGTCTCGATTCTTCCAGACTCCGCTATCGTTGACCGCTCGGCCAGCCAATGCCTCGTCGAATTCCGGAAAATCGCCTTGAATGCGCACGGGGGCGCCGGTCTCGAAGGCGAATTCCCGAATTCGGTCCGGATGGATCAGATAGTCACCGGCTTCGTTGGCAACGAAGACAAGATTCTCGCCGGCCCCGGCGGAACGTATTTCATCGAACTTGGGTCCCAGGTCGAAATCGATCACGCCGATCCCGAATGGCTGCCCCAAGGGCGTCAACAGCGGTATCGCGACGTGAAGCGTCGGAACCGCGGGACTGCTGGCACCGCCCAGTTTTTGCAGCTCGATCGGCGATACATAGACGTCGGACTTTGCTTGGCCGACCGTGCGCCTGAAGTAGTCATGTCCGCCGGTCTGAATCAGCTCGGCTTCGGGGACGATACGAGGGGTGCCGCCCGGCCCCCTGCGGTCGACGCGTAGCAGTTCGCGCCCACCATCGGCGACACCGATCAAACGCAGCTGGGCATATTCCGGCTTCGCCAGCAGCACTGCCAGATACCGGGTGGCAATGTTTTCTCTCAAGACCGTATCCGGCACCTGCTCGAACGGGTTCGCAGCCCGTGCCGCACCCATTTTTACCACGCCGATCGAGCCTTGAATAACCAGGATGTCCTGTCGCGCAACTTTAAGCGCCATCTCCACTTTGGTGGCGGACAACAAGGCTTTGGTGGCAAGGCGGTCGAGCGCTCTCGGAATCCCCGCCTCGGTCACGAAGTGATAGGTGATGAGGCTTAGTACACCCGTCGTCACCACGACCAACGAGACCATTGCAAGCGCCAGCCGCGTCGGCAGCGAGATGCCGCTGGCCGTCGGTTTTGCCTCGTTCTCGATATGTTGCGCGTGATTTTGCGCTTGGCGGCCGACCAACAAAGTCATTCGAATTGCAAATCTTCATCCAGCATTGAGGGCTCGGTTAAATTCAAACCGGCGTCATCAGCATAACTGATCAACTCCGTAAAATTACGGCGGCGGAGGTCCCCACGCGCAAAAATCGTGTGCAAAAACATCGGCCGAGCTCGAACCGAGCTCTGGTCAGGAGTGCGACGCAGGGCCGCTACGAACGGTGCTTGCTTACCAATAGCGCTTCGCCAAACGCCCTAAACAATGCATGGTTGATCGGATTTTGTTGCGGATCGTACTCGGCATGCCATTGCACCCCGAGCGCAAAACCTCGGGCGTCGGCGATCCTGATCGCTTCGATCGTGCCGTCTTCCGCGACGCCTTCGATGATGACCCGCTCGCCCGGTTCGAGGATGCCCTGACCGTGAAGCGAGTTGACGCGGATGGTCTCGCAACCGAGCAGCCGCGCAAACGCGCCGCCAGGAACCAGACTGACGTCATGCCGGTCGGCGAAGACGACCTTCGGATCCGGATGGATTTCGCCATTCTCGAGCCTTGGCATCCGATGGTTCATGCGCCCGGGCAAGTCGCGGATTTCCGGATGCAGCGAGCCGCCGAAGGCAACGTTCATCTCCTGCAGGCCGCGGCAGATACCGAACAGAGGTATGCCGCGCTCGACGCAGGCTTCCGATAGAGCCAGCGCCACGTCGTCACGATGGATATCGTAAGGCTCGTGCTTCTGATGCGGCTCGGTGCGAAAACGCGTCGGGTGAACATTGGCGCGGGCGCCGGTCAGCACCACGCCATCGACCGCATCCAGCAAGGCGCCGATATCCGTGATCTCGGGCGAGCCGGCAAACATCAGCGGCAGCGCGCCCGAGACTTCGGCCACGGCGCGAAGATTCCGCTCTCCGACCATTTGCGTCGCAAATCGATTTTCGATGCGATAGGCGTTCCCGATCACACCGACCACCGGCCTCCTCATCGCCCGCTATCCAATCTCACGCCGCAAAAATCCGCCCGATCATGCCCTGCGGCCGGCCCCGGATCAACATGTTGCGCACCCCAGGCATGCTTCTGCATAGGTCGAATGCAGAAGGAGCGACAACCGGCTCAATTAGACGACAGCGACAGCTTGGCGTCGAGATACGCACCAAGCACGGTCTTCAGTTCTTCGAGCAGCTTGCCGCGCTCTCCCGGCTTGCTTCGATCGAGGCTCGCGGCCATGGCGCCGGTGATGTCCGACCAGGCCGCAAGCATACGCTTGCGATCGTCTTTCGCCAGCTTCGGAAACGCTTCGGCGAAGACGCCGTCGAGGTGATGGATGAGGGTGCGACGAAGATCACGCGCCAGAGCATCGAAGCGCGCGTGCGACGGGCTGCCCGAAAATACGCAGACGAACGCCGACGTTTCAGCCTGAATGCCGGCAATGCCGTCGACCAGCCGCGCGATAAAGGCCCTGTGGTCCTGCACGGCACAAGCCACATCCAGCTGCTCGCTCGCCAGGCGGAGAATGCGGCCCTGAAACTGCTGCACGAGCGCGGCTACGATATCGTCCTTGGTCTCGAAGAACTGATAGATCGAGCCAACCGGAATATCGGCGCGTTCCGCGATCAAATTG
>Ga0137364_10001359_pt1 | contig 11403 bp, 10 predicted proteins | sample SagtaG_10_FD_104798 | JGI IMG/M metagenome (GOLD analysis project Ga0137364, IMG submission 104798) | Vadose zone soil microbial communities from Sagehorn Ranch, Mendocino, California, USA - Sage1_L_20_16 metaG | ecosystem: Environmental > Terrestrial > Soil > Vadose zone | place: USA... | reverse complement strand
GCCATATGGTAGGGATTCAATGCGGCAGACTTCACATCGTCGTGCATGGTCTGCATTTCTCCTTTTCAAAGGGACGAGACACCATCTACTGCGTTGGTGTCTCGTCCAGTTTTTCTATGAGTATCTTTCGAACACTATCGGCCTTCGCCTGACCTCGGGTCTGCTTCATCACCTGACCAATCAAAGCTTGCAGAGCATTTGTTTTGCCAGCCCGATAGTCATTAGCGGCTTTGGAATTGTTGGTTATCACCTCCTCTACAATTCGCTCCAATGCACTCTGATCACTTATAGGTGGTTCAATCCCCTTTTCTTTCACAACCACCTCGGGCATCTTACCTGATGCAAAAGCTTCCTCCAATACTTCTTTGGCTTGTTTGCCTGTTATCCGTTCCTTCTCAAGCAGATCAAGCAAGTTCGCTGATGCTGATGGAGAAAGGGGATTCTCTGATACGGATATAGAGTTGGATTTCAGTAACCGCACTACATCGTTGAGCACCAGGTTAGCGGCATCTTTTGCCCGTTCTTTCAGATTACTTGTTTGAGAAACTGCTAAAACCTGCTCAAAGTAATCACCAAGTGCCTTGTCTTCAGTCAAAACATTTGCATCCTGGGTTGAAAGTCCATATTCGTCAATGTATCGCGCGCGACGAGCATCAGGTAATTCTGGAAGTTGTTCACGTAACTCTTCAACCCAATCGCGGCTAATTAACAAGGGTGGAAGATCAGGCTCAGGAAAGTAGCGATAATCATGCGCATATTCCTTACTGCGTTGTGGGACAGTTATGCCTCTTACCTCAACCCAACCTCGTGTTTCCTGATGAATAGCCTGTCCATTTCGTAGCAACTCAATTTGGCGTTGTGCTTCATATGCCAACGCTCGCTCTACGGAACGGAAACTATTCATATTTTTGATTTCTGTCTTGACCCCTAATTCTTTCTGACCATCAGGTCGAATAGAAATGTTGGCATCACAACGCAGGCTTCCTTCCTCCATACGACCCGAAGAAACGCCCAGATAGACCAGAATTTCGCGCAGCTTCTGCATATAAAGTCGTGCTTCTTCTGGTGAACGCAAATCAGGCTCACTGACAATTTCCATCAATGGAGTACCAGAACGGTTAATATCCACCAGGCTATAACCGTCATGGTGCAATAAACGGGCAGTATCTTCTTCGAGATGGACACGAGTAATACCGATGCGTTTTATATGCCCATTGTGCTCAATGGCGAGGTATCCATTTTTACTTAAAGGTATGTCATATTGCGAGATTTGATAACCCTTCATCAGATCAGGATAAGGATAGTTTTTGCGGTCAAACTTTGAATAGAGAGGAATCTCACAGTTGAGGGCCAAAGCGGTCATGATTGTATAAGCAATGGCCTGTTGATTTATAACAGGTAATACACCGGGCATACCCATACATATAGGACAGACATGCGTGTTTGGAGCGGCATAGGCATAATCTGTGCTACATGGGCAGAACATTTTACTTTTGGTTAGAAGTTGCGAGTGTACTTCTAGTCCAATGACAACTTCGTAATCAGCAGCAACTATTGTATCAATAGCCAATTTTTCCTACCTGACCTTTTGTATAAATTTTCATAAAGTAAGTTGAATTGATTGTAAGTCTAGTCCTTTCCAGACTAATCGTCAATGGTTAGAAATCAAGAACACATCACACTTTTATAAAGCATTTTCAATGTCTCTTAACATATCCAATACGCGCAGATTCGCCCATGCATCCTCAGCTGGGTAAAGCAAAGGAGTTTTTTTTAATACACAAGCCGCAAAATGCTCAACCATGTGTTTATATGGGTCAGATGGCGCAAACTCCTTCTGCTCAAAGGCTGTGCCACGCTGGATGAGCAGTATCGATGCTTCATCACGCCATGCTGTAAAGGCAACTGGCGCCAAGACGGCACCAGTTGTGCCCACTACCTCGATTACCTGGTATTCAGCAGCCACGAAACTAGATTGAATATGAGCAGACACATTTTCACTAAAACGCAGGATAGCACTTGTGCTCAAATCAATAGAATTCTGATTATAAGCAATGATCACCCGCGATGATTCTGGCTCAGAGCCAATTAGCCAACGAGCTGCATTTACACAGTAACTCCCTACATCAAGTAAAGCGCCGCCTCCAAATTGTTTATAAGCACGATAATTACCCGGTGCATTAAAATTGAAAGAAAACGCAGCATGTAAAAAACGCATATCACCAAGTTCGCGAGCCACCAGCATCTGTTTCAGATAGTGCATGCGAGGATGAAAACGATACATCATAGCTTCCATTAACAGTACATGCGCTTGTTGGCATGCAGTAATCATTTCGTGGCATTCAGCAGCATAGATCGCAAGCGGTTTCTCACAGAGTATGTGCTTCCCTGCTGCTGCCGCGCGTAATGTCCATTCATGATGCAGATGATTTGGTAAAGCAATATAGACCACATCAATGTCGGGATCGACAAGCAATGACTGGTAATCAGAATAGAACCGCTCTATTCCAAAGCGAAAGGCGACTTCACTTGCACGTTGTTCATTGCTGCTTGCAACAGCCAATATACGGGAGTTCGATGCCTCTTGCATAGCTGGGATAATAGCACGAGTTGCAATAAATCCAGGACCAAGAATTCCCCAATTACAGTACATGTGCTGCTCCTGAAAGCTTTAGTTTATCGTTTAGCAACAACAGGGAGAGTCAGAGAGGGAAAGCTAAGCTCCCGTATCTTTAGACCTGGAGATACAGCTTTCCCTCTCAGTCCTCCGACTTTTAGATAACGCTTGCAATCTATCTAAATGTGTCGTACACTATGTCACCGAACGGGTGGAATTGGCGTTCCAAGCGTTCTTCCGTCGCTGCAAGGCAGGTGAAGACCCAGGTTATCCCCGCTTTAAAGGCAAAGGGCACTATGACAGTTTCACCTACACTCAATCGGGTTTCTCCCTTACCCATGACAACAGGGTGTGCCTGTCCAAGATTGGCAGCATCAGGCTGGTCTATCATCGTCCCATCCGTGGCAAGATCAAGACAGCTACCATTCGTCGTTCCTCGACAGGCAAGTGGTACGTCTCGTTTTCCTGTGAGGTGGAACCAGAACGCTTGCCAGAAACCCCTACACAAGTGGGTATTGACGTCGGACTTGCGACTTTTGCAACACTCTCGGATGGCACGGAGATTGAGAACCCCAGGTTTTTCCGTAAGGAAGAGAAGGCGTTGGCGAAGGTACAACGCAAACATTCCAAACTGGCGAAAGGCACCGCTGCTCGATGCAAGCATCGCAAAGCAGTAGCCCGTGTGCATGAACGCGTCGCTTGGCGACGACAGAATTTTACCCATCAGCAGAGCCGTAAGATCGTCAACACCTATGGGGTCATTTGCGTCGAAGACCTCTCGGTGAATCGGATGATTCATAACCATTGTTTGTCGAAAAGCATTGCAGACGCCTCGTGGTCGGCCTTCTTTGGTCAACTCTCTTGCAAAGCGGAAGAAGCTGGCAGAACGTTGGTCAAAGTCAATCCCGCCTATACGAGTCAGACCTGTAGCAGGTGCGGACATCGACAAAAGATGCCTCTTTCTGAAAGAATATTCACCTGTCCCTGCTGCTCTGTTCAACTTGATCGAGACTTCAATGCTGCGCTCAATATTCGTGCTGTGGGACTACACAGCCTGGGCTTAGCCCTAGAAGCCCTTCCCTTTAGGGATGGGGAGTAGTCACTTATTATAGTTTAGTGAATATTTGGCAAGTTGGCAATTTCGACGATATGCTGCAACCACGAGTTGCGCAAAGAGGTATCTTTCGTAGATCTCATGTCTCCTCCCCCAAAGAAGTCTACATGGTATACTCCCAGGAAGAGATCTATTGGCCATCAAGCAAGGAGAGAGCTATGACGCATGCTTCTTACAATGATATCGCCCAGTGGTATGATCAGTTTCTGCGAGAAAGACCAATCTACATGGAAGTGATCCTGCCGAACTTGTTAGCACTCATTGGAGAGGTCGAAGGGGAAGTCATATGTGATCTGGCCTGCGGGCAGGGTTGGGTAGCGCGAGTTGGCCCGACGCGGAGCACGGGTCATTGGTCTTGATCTGGCACCGAACCTACTGGCAATCGCGCAACGCTATGAAGAGCAGGAACCACTGGGAATTGTGTATGTGCAAGGAGATGCTGAACGGGCTGAGCAGCTTCGCGACAGTCAGTTTACTGGCTGTGTCTGTGTCATCGCGCTGATCAATATTCCTGATCTGCAAGCCACCTTTCAGAGTATAGGACGGATTCTCAAACCGGGAGGCTGGTTAGTCTTTGCCATTCCTCACCCCTGTTTCGAGACCCCTCACGCTCAGTGGGCAACTTTGCATGATCCTGAGCATCCACTTGCCAAGATCGTCACTGGCTATTTTGACGAACGACAATGGGTCTCATCGAACCAGGACGGAGTCCGTAGCCGGGTCGGAGACCATCACCCAATGCTTAGCACATATCTCAACCAGCTCTCCGCTGCGGGTTTTATACTTGAACGTGCCCTCGAACCAGGCCCCTCTGCCAGACAAGCTGAGCGGGTGCCAGGCATCCGCGAAGTCCCCACGCTCCTGCTGATTCGTGCTCATCTCTCAGACAGTCGGCAGATCGAGCAAGGCTGCAAACGCTGAGGGCGCGCCGAACAGGATGATATCCACACAAGGAGCTGAGCGTTCTCGAGCATTAAGAGCCAGACGCTTTGACCACGAGAGTCGCTAATGTGCTTGCTCTTCGCGAACAAGCCTTCTCGCGCATATTCTCCAGGAGATGATACTCATGTCTCAGTTCATGAAAGCTGGTGATCCAGTATGGATCACTCCCTATAATGCAACTTGGCCCGAGTGGTTTCAACAACTCGCACAGCCATTTCGTAACGCCCCTGGACCTGCTGCCTTTCGCATTGACCATATTGGCTCAACTTACGTCCCTGGGCTTGCCGCTAAACCAGTCATTGATATTCAAATCTCTGTGGCTGATTTTGAGCCTCTTGACGTCTATCAGCTTCCATTAGAGCGCCTTGGATATATCTTTCGAGCCGACAATTCTGATCGGTCAAAACGCTATTTCCGCGAGGCCCCTGGTCATCTGCGCGTGCATATCCATGTTCGGCAAACAGTTCGCGCTGCTCTTTCGAGACTATGTGCGGACGCACTCAGATGTTGCTTCCCAATATGCTCAGTTGAAAATCGAATTGGCACAGCGGTATTCTCAGGTTGAGGATCGAGTTGCTTACGCGGTGGCGAAGAGTCCCTTTATCTGGAAGGTTATCGCTCAAACCGACGAATGGGCTCAACAGAGGGTTCGAGGTAGTTATAGCGAAAAGGTAGCTTCACTATGCTCGACTCGTATTACCTGTTTTTCCTACTCATTCAGCACGTGTAGGACTAAAGTACTATGGAAATCCACCCTCTTACCCAAGGAGCAGATGAGCAAAATAACAAGCGTCAGTCGTTTAATTAAAAGCGCAAGCTTTTGAGGGGTCGTCTAAGCTCAATTGACATCCAAGGAATTTATTGTATACTGTTGCGTAACAAAGATGACTTAAACAAGGCGACCGAATCAAAGGTCGCCTCTACAGTTTAACTGTCAATTGTGATGAGTATGTTCTGGATGAACTATGTTTCAGCAGGTAGGAGAATAACCACAAATGTCCTTAATAAACATGGCCAAAAGAGAAATTAATTGCAAGATAGTCTACTACGGCATTGGTCTGTGTGGCAAAACCACTAACCTGCATTATATACACCAGGCAGTCAACCCTAGAGATGTAGGTGACATGGTCTCGATTGACACTGAGACCGAGCGTACTCTTTATTTCGATTTGCTTCCACTTGAACTTGGCAAAGTTCATGGATTCCAAATTCGCTTCCAACTCTATACAGTGCCCGGACAGGTACTCTATCAACAGACACGAATCTCCGTTCTCAAAGGGGCCGACTGCGTGATTTTTGTCGCGGATTCTCAGGCAAGTAAATTGCAAGAGAATATCGAGAGCTGGAATGAACTTCAAGAACAACTCAAGCGTATGAACAAAGATGTTAACGATTTTCCATTAGTCATGCAATGGAACAAAAGGGACCTGCAGGATATTCTGCCTGTTTCTGTACTTGAACAATACCTTAATCCTTACCATATGCCAAGCTTCGAGTCCGTCGCTGTCACAGGAAAAGGTGTGATCGAATGCTTGCGTGTAGGTATCAATTCAACTTTAAAACGACTTGAACGCATTTAATGCATGAAATCTTTACTCTTCAATTTTCTCCAAAACACTTACCTATCATCAGATTGGCTATCTAACAATTGTTCAGCGTGCGATTTGTGTGTATAATGATGCAATAGCTGGGAAGGTGATGAATGCATAACTTTCCTAACTACACTCCCCCCCTTTAAATTCGAGGAGTGAATATTTTCACCTATATTTTGGAATAGAAAACTAGAAGTATAGACAGTACAGCGACAATTCCGCTTTAACTGCTCTGCTGTGAGGAATTCGATGGAAACGATAAGAGTGATTGTAGTTGATGAGCAACCCCTATTCCGGCAAGGTATATGCTCTACACTTGAACAAATGGGCGATTGTGACATCATCGGTAAATCCACCGATGCTGAAGAGATACTCGAACTGTCGCGTACGGGAAACCCTGATGTGGCACTTATCGATGCAGGTCTCACCACAGCTGATCCATTAGAGATAGCAAGGCAAATGCGCCATCTTGTTCCACAAATGGCTATTATGATCCTCACTCCTTCAGAAGATGAGGAGCGGCTGTTCCAATCAATCAAAGTGGGGGCAGCCGCTTACTATACGCGCAATATTACACCAGAAGAATTAACAGACGCAGTGCGTAGGGTGAGCCATGGCGAGTATCTCATCAATGATGATGTGTTGTCAAAACCACAACTTGCTAGCCGTGTCCTTAAATCGTTTCGAGAGCTCTCAGTAGAAGAGGAAGAAGCCCCCGGCAAAGATTCCTACTCACCGTTGTCAACTCGTGAAGTTGAAATCCTGGACTATATTGCGCGAGGCAACAGCAACAAAGAAATCGCTAAATCACTGAAGATAAGCGATCAAACTGTCAAGAATCACATCACCTCTATACTTAAAAAACTTTCAGTCAATGATCGTACCGCAGCTGTTGTGCACGCGCTACGTCATGGCTGGATTCAGATGCACGAAAGCTAAAGTAAAGGAATCAAATTCTGTGAAAGTTTTTGGCCGAGTAACAGTTTTCCCTATCATGCCTCCCCGCATTAGTCGACTTTATGAACTGGCCTACAATCTATGGTGGAGTTGGCACCCAGAAGCACTTACTCTGTATAAAGAACTTGATCCAATACTGTGGGAAGAAGCCGGGCATAACCCAGTCCGTTTTCTCACTGAAGTTCAACCTGAGCATCTTGAACAAGCAGTTAATAACGCTACTTACCTGGAACAATACGATAGCGTGCTCAGAGACTTTGACCACTACATGCATCCCCGTACAGAAACATGGTTTTCACAGCATTATCCCACATTGGTAAACAAAACAATAGCCTATTTTTCAGCAGAATTCGGATTACATGAAGCGTTACCTATTTACTCCGGTGGCCTTGGCATTCTTTCTGGTGACCACTGTAAAGAGTCAAGCGACATGGGCCTGCCATTTGTTGGTGTTGGATTTTTCTATCCTCAAGGGTATTTCAGGCAAAGCGTGACTCGCGAAGGAGTGCAAGAGGCATTTTATGACAAGCTCCAGTTCTCCGAAGCTCCTGCCATCCCAGCTTGCGACCCAAATGGTAACGAAATAATGATTCAGGTCGAATTGCCAGGAAGACGAATTCACGCCAAAATATGGAAATTGCAGGTTGGACGCATACCGTTATATTTGATGGATACAGATGTCTCCCTCAATGCTCCAAATGATCGGGAGCTTTCAGCTCGCTTATATGGGGGTGACCGAGAGATCCGCATTTCTCAGGAGATTGTACTGGGCATTGGTGGCGTCCGCGCTTTACGCGCGCTGGGCATTTCACCTTCCGCCTGGCATATCAACGAGGGTCATGCAGCATTTCTTAATTTGGAGCGTTGTCGAGAATTAGTAGCATCAGGGCTAAACTTTAACGAAGCTTGCGAGGTCGTGGCTGCCAATTCGCTCTTTACCACACATACTCCTGTACCTGCCGGTAACGATACGTTTTCCTTTGATCTGATCGACAAATATTTTAGTTCTTATTGGGGACAACTTAGATTAACTCGTGATCAATTCATTGACGTGGCACGCGAGGATCATGGTTGGGGATCTTCTTATAGCATGACTGTGCTTGCGTTGCGCCTGACCGGTCAGCATAATGGTGTAAGCGCTCTACATGGAGCAGTCTCCCGGGATATGTGGCAGTTTTTATGGCCAGGTGTAGATGTTGACGAGGTGCCAATTGATTTTGTTACCAATGGAGTGCATTCTCCTTCGTGGATCGCGCCAGAGCTGAACTCTCTTTTTAAACGCTACCTTGGTGAAGTTTGGGAGGAGCATGTGGATGAACCCGATCTATGGAACGCCATCATGGATATTCCTGATGAGGAACTATGGAATGTTCACATGCAGCGGAAAGAAGCACTCGTCAGTTTTGTTCGGCGCAATCTAAAACGCCATCACCTACGTCTTGGAGAAGGAACTTTCCAGATGGCTGAGTTCGAACAAATGCTTCTGCCAGGTGCCTTAACCATTGGTTTTGCACGGCGCTTCGCGACATATAAACGAGCTGCGCTCATTTTCCGTGACCCCGAACGTTTAAGACGTATACTCAACAATCCTGAGCGACCCGTTCAAATCATCTTTGCGGGTAAAGCTCATCCTGCCGACGGGCCGGGCAAATCTCTGATCGAGCAAGTGTACCGTTTCTCTCGTAGTGATGAATTCCGAGGCAAGGTCATTTTCCTGGAAAACTATGACATTGATATGGCACGTTACCTGGTTTCCGGCACGGATCTCTGGCTAAATAATCCTATTCGCCCACATGAGGCAAGTGGTACCAGTGGCCAAAAAGCGGCGCTTAATGGTCAGCCAAATTGTAGTATTCTTGACGGCTGGTGGGCTGAGGGCTTCAATGGCAAAAATGGCTGGGCGATTGGCGAGGGTCGTGAATATCACGACCCAGAAATCCGGGATGAGGCTGATAGTCTCTCACTGTACTCGATAATCGAGGAAGAGATCGTTCCAACGTATTATGATCGAGGAGTTGATGGTATTCCTCATGCCTGGATTGCTTTTATGAAGGAGGCCATACGAACCTGCGCTCCAGCTTTCAGCATGCGACGTATGGTGAAAGAATATACCAAACGTTTCTATGTACCAGAGATTCAGCAAAGTATGGAAATTGAACAGAACAATTACGCCGCAGCACGCAACTTAGCTTCCTGGAAAGACAAAGTAAAGCAAGCCTGGTCTGAACTACAACTGTATGTAGAAGGACAACGCGAAGGGCAACTGAGCCTCGGACAGGGTATTGATATACGAGCGTGGGTGCGTTCAGATAAACTTCAACCTGAAGACTTTGCTGTTGAAATGGTTTTCGGTGAGGCTACAAATGAAAAGATTGTCATTCAGCATGCATTGCCTATGGAGTACGTAAAGAAAGAGCTAGACGGTTCGTACTCGTATAAACTTCACCTTACACCTCCAACAAGCGGCAGTATTGCCTATGGCGTGCGAGTACTGCCAAACCATCCAGCACTTGCAGGTAAACACGATCTAGGGTTGATTCGCTGGGGTTGATTCATGCATGGTTTATTCGTGGCTTGAAAAATTACAGGTCAAGTTGGCGCTAAGCAAAGGAGAGCCGATCCTGATCTGTATTTTTCACTTCTCTTCGAGTGAAGATACCTGCATGAGGTTCATAATCTCCTCATCACTGAGGATATGCGTCGTCTGCTTGGCCGCGTTCAAGATCAATGTGATACGTGAAGATGTTGGTTCCATTTGATGATCTTTCAACCATGCCACAACATTCGCTTGTCCACTCATTGGCCCAATTGTAATAGTCTGATGTCGTCCAACCAGTGAAGCAGGGATAGCACTATAGACACGATCCTCTAACCACGAATCACCTTTAGCGTGAGCTTTAAGTATTGCCGCTGCATGAACACCTGTACTGGTGACAAAGGCATCTTCACCTAAAATAGGATAATTTCGAGGAATTGGTATGCCTGTCATTTCACTCGCTACCTTGCAATATTCATCAAGCGCGCTCAAGTCTTGATCCATCCAACCCTGCAGTACCAGGTTTACAAGAAGGGTATCCAGGGCAGTGTTGCCAACGCGCTCTCCAATGCCTAGCGCACATCCATGAACCCGGCTTGCACCGGCAGAAAGAGCCGCCATACTATTCACAACATCTAAGCCACGATCACGATGACCATGCCAATCCAGCATAAGTTCACCGAAACCTGCTCCTTGAAGTTGCTCGCGCAGAAACCCAACGAGGTGCTGTACACCTGATGGGGTCGCATGCCCTACCGTATCAGAAATACAGAGTCGGGATGCTCCAGCTTCTGCCGCTGTGAGATACATTGCCGCAATATGGTCCGGCAGCGCACGCGTTGTATCTTCAGTAACAAACATAACTGCAAGATTGTGGCTATGTGCATACAAGACAGCTTTTTCAATCGTTTTGAGTAGGAAAGATAAATCCCACCCCTCAACAAATTGACGAATAGGGCTGGAACCGATGAATAATGCAGCTTCAATTGCTTGACCACTGCGCTGCTGAGCTTCAAGAATTGGGTTAATATCGGCTTCGTGCGTTCTCCCAGCACAGTTAGGCTTTACAGTTAGGTGTTCATCCAAGATAGTCTGCGCCAATACTATCACATCGTCTAATGCCGTCTTGCTTGCTGCTGCATAGCCAATATCTGCAGAGTCTATACCTAATTTCGGCATGAGACGTAGAAACGCTAGTTTCTGTTCCAATGTTGGTTGCAACACTGAAGGACACTGTAGACCATCGCGAAGTGTCTCATCGTTCAGTTCGATGAGTTGTGGTGGATTAAACTGACAGATGAATGGAGACAACTGATTCCAGTCGTAAATAAGGGTGTCTTTCTGGATGTCTTTGGAAGTAGGGTACTGTTCAGACATAGAGGTGTATCTCCTTTACAGGCTTGTAGCCGAAGATCGATTAAACGGATTGTTTTGCTTTCGTTGTAATGCTTTACCTTCATCTGGCTATCAGGGTATCACACCCTTACTATCCTTAGTATAACTGGCTCTATTGAAGTTTCGCTAGTGATGCAAACAGATAGGTAGACACAAATTCAAGCATGAATTGAAACAATCCTTTTTCAAGGCCGCTTGCCATTAGGGGGGCAACAGATGCGTTTTGGCCGATCAAACGCATTTGCTTTCT
>Ga0137364_10001358_pt1 | contig 11408 bp, 6 predicted proteins | sample SagtaG_10_FD_104798 | JGI IMG/M metagenome (GOLD analysis project Ga0137364, IMG submission 104798) | Vadose zone soil microbial communities from Sagehorn Ranch, Mendocino, California, USA - Sage1_L_20_16 metaG | ecosystem: Environmental > Terrestrial > Soil > Vadose zone | place: USA... | reverse complement strand
CGGCCGAAACCGCGACAGGTTTCGCACGCCCCCAAGGGGCTGTTGAACGAGAAGAGATTGGACGTCGGATCGCGGTAAGTAATATCGCAATGAGGACAGTGCAGATGGTTGCTGAACGGTTCCCGACGCCAGTTTTCTTGGGGCAGAAAAAAATTGAGTCGTCCTTTCCCGTAGTGAAAGGCTTGTTCCAAGGAATCTAGAATTCGTTTCTGGTTATCGCGTCGATAGGCGAACCGGTCGACTACGATTTCCAAGCCGTCAGGCGGCGCGTCGTTTAATTCGTCGAGTTCCCGAACGGATTGCTGCACAAGCAAGCGGTGAAACCCGGCCTGCTGGAGTCCCTTTCTTACCTCGTCCCAGGATACTGAAGAGGCGGCAAGGGGAAATGTCAGAACTACAGGCGAGCCTTCAGGCAAGGCAGCGAGCTTATGGAAAACCGACTGAGCGGTATCGCGCTCCACTACTCGCTCACAGCCTCGACAATAGAGCACGGCAATCTTGGAGAAGAGAAGCTTTAAATGATCGTGGAGTTCGGTCATGGTGCCGACGGTGGAGCGCGACGTCTTAACCGGCCGGCTCTGATCGATGGCGATGGTCGGCGGAATGCCTTCAATGCTCTCCACGTCCGGCTTGTCCATGCGGTCGAGAAACTGCCGCGCATACGCCGAAAAGCTTTCGACGTAACGTCGTTGCCCTTCCGCGTACAGAATGTCGAACGCCAAGGTCGATTTTCCTGAGCCGCTTACGCCGGTAATGACCGTGAGAGCGTTCAGTGGGATTTGCAGGTCAAGATTCTTGAGATTGTTTTGCTTGGCGCCGCGGATGTGAATGAAGTTTTCGCTCATGGGTGGTATTGGCTGTTTAGTCGGTTACTCCGAAGTATTTTGTAACCGGAGCATTGGAGTGGTGGAGTAATGGAGTGATGCATCTAAACCCAACACTCCAGTACTCCAATACTCCAGCACTGCGTTGCGCTGCTGTTCGGCAGATCCGCTTCATCGTCACTGTAGGTGGTACTTCTCCACCAAGATCCGGCGAAAGCGCGAACCGTAGATCAAATCGAAGGTCTCCTCTTTATCCGGAAAGAGTTGCAGGGCGGTGTGTTTGGCGTGGTTCACCACGTCTCGGGCTTCCTCCAGGGTGAGATCGACCTGCCAGAGCAAAGTTGCTGCAATGTCCATTGCCCGGCGAAGCCGGCGCAGTTTTTGTTCTTCCGCCAGCAACGCTTGCTTGTCCACGCTCATAGCTATCCAAGAGTCAGGCTAATATAGGAAGACCGTTTTCTGACAACACCAAGCTATTACATCTATCACACGCAAGGGCGGAGGTCGAGTCAGCGCGGTCTTTCAGCGGCAGCAACTTTATTCATTTTGAGCGCTTTGTTAAAGTATCACCGTGCGAATCTCCGAGATCTTCTATTCCATCCAAGGCGAAGGCCGGCTCATCGGCACGCCCTCGGTTTTTATCCGTACCTCGGGTTGTAATCTCCGCTGCGTTTGGTGCGACACGCCCTACACGTCATGGAATCCGGAGGGAGAAGATTGGACCATCAAGGAAGTTTTACGGGAGGTCCGTAAGCACTCTGCCCGTCACATCGTCATAACGGGCGGCGAGCCATTGCTGGCGGCGGAAATCCAAGAACTTGCGGCGGCGCTCAAGCGGGTCGGCGCTCATATAACGATCGAAACCGCGGCGACGATCTTCAAGCCGGTGGCGTGTGATCTCGTTTCGCTCAGTCCCAAGCTAGCGAATTCGACCCCTTGGAAAAGACAGCAAGGCAAGTTCGCTCAAATGCACGAAAAACGGCGGCTTGACCTGGATGTGATCCAGAAATTTATCGATGGGTACGATTACCAGCTCAAATTCGTCGCGGACCAGAAAAGAGATTTCGATGAGATTCGAGCAATTCTCGACCAGCTGAAGGATGTTGATTCAGGGCGCGTCTTGATCATGCCGCAAGGCAAGACGTCAAAAGAATTGCGCCGAAAGGCCCGCTGGATTGTGGAGCTGTGCAAAAAAAATGGTTTTGGCTACACGCCGCGGCTTCACATCGAGTTGTTCGGTAATCGCCGGGGAACTTAACTAATCCTCGGGACGAAAGGGTTGGAGCGCAGTATCGGAATCTCTCTTTCTCCCCTTAGCGCCCGGGTACCGTGTGTACTTCGGCCAGATCGGTTCAACGGTTGTCGTTCTTTTGATGGTGGAGATAAGACGCAAATAAAGGACATCCCAAAGGCCAAAGAATTTTGGCAGGATTTTAAGAAGCGGTATCATGGCAAGAAAAACTAAAAAACCTTTCCGGCATTATGAAGAAGATCTCGTGAAGCGCCTGAAGGACCCCGAATATGCTTATGAGTATCTAAAGGCAGGTATAGACGAAAAAGACGAGCCCCGGATCTTTATGAACGCCTTAAGCCACATTGCTAAGGCCAAGGGGGTGCGCGAGATCTCGGCAAAAACAAAACTCAACCGAGAAAGCCTTTACCGACTTCTCTCCACAGGCGGGAATCCGACGTTGACCTCACTCCATGCGATCTTGGACGCCTTAGGACTCAAGCTCTCGGTCGAACCGAAGAAAAAAGTCGGCTGAAGTTGACAAACTGCAAGCTGCCCCCTCCGGACACCAAGTCGAAATCAGCCGGTACAATCTCGCCTAAAATGTTTACGTCCTCCTTTCCAATCCTTTTACCAATGGTTACGATTACCAGCTTAATTTTGTCGCGGATCAGACAAACGATTTCAATAAGATTCGAGCGCCTCGACCGGCTCAAGAACGTCGATTCAGGGCGCGTCTTGGTCATGCCGCAAGGCAAGACGACGAACAAGTTGCGTAAGAAGGCTCGGTGGATCGTCGAGCTATGAAAAAAATGGCTTTGGCTACACGCCGCGACTTCACATCGAATTGTTCGCTAACCGCCGCGGAACATAAGCGTTTTCTCAGGCCGGCACTTTTTTAGCCTGAGGTAGCCGTGTGGTTTTATAATTTGGCCTCAATGTGGCCTTTTCTGCCTTTGAGGCGCTCGATCTTGCCCCTGCAAACGCTTCTCGAAGATTCTATTTGACGCCTCTAATTTCGCGAGTACAATAAGCCGGGGTTGATAGATAAGACGGCGTTGGTTTCACCTACTCCGGCCAACACATCGGCCTTACGGGAATTTCCGTCTAATGCCAGAAACTTTTGCTCAATATCTTGACAAGTGGCTAAAGCAATCCACTGCGCAGGGTTTGAACAACCCGCTCGTCAAAATGCCGGTCAAGCGGTTCCGGCTATTGCAACTACCTGAATTCAACTCCATCGCTAACGGTGGCGCTCTCGCCATTGGCACGATGAGTGAACCGATCGCCCGCAACCTTTACAAGAATTTCCAAACTCGTATCCGTGAACGCGGAGAGCATTGTGCATTCATTTGCTATGGCTCAATTGAGATGACCATAGCCGGCGGAGTTGGCCAACAGGCGCGGTCGGCTTTGTTTCCGGTTTGCCTCAAGCGTTCCTCACTCCAAACCAGTGGTGATCAAATTAAAGTGTCGGTCTCGGAGGATGAAGTTTGGCAATTTAATCCAGTGTTGGAGGCGAACCTAGGAGGATTCGGCATCAAAGTTTCCGCAAGTTTGGCTACTGACCCCGAACATGCTACGAACTGGGTAAAAGCCCAATTGGGTAACCAAGCCTCGCAGGTAAAGTCTGACGGCTACGTCGGCCTTTTCAGCAGTCAGCAAATGGTTCTTCAGAGTCGGCTAACGGACCCGCCACTAAGGCAAGCTCTCGCTCGCAATCCGATTGTTCAGTCCAAAATTGAGGGCACAAAAGTACGGGCGGTCGAGTTGGGAGAAATTAATGATGAGGGATTAGAGGAACTTGGCCTTGTACTTCCATGTGATGATAGCCAATTACGCGTTGTGCAGTTATCTGATCAAGGTTGCTGCCTGCAAGTCGAGGGGCCACCTGGTACTGGTAAGTCGCAAACAATCGCGAACATTATCAGCAACGCCCTGTACCACGGCCGCAACGTTCTATTGGTTTGCGATAAAAAAGCGGCAATCGTTCAAGTCGAAGAGCGCCTTTCTAACTGTGGATTAAAGCCAGCTCTGCTGAATTTGCACGACGAAGACCTGGACAAGCGGGAGTTCCTCAAGCAAGCGATAGAAAAGTTTCCATCAGTCACTTTTGCGTCCGGCCGATCATCGCCGGCAAGTTATCCATTTGAACAACTACGTGACACACGCAAGACTCTCAACGACAGAGTTAGGTTCGCGCGCGCCATCGCTCACCCATCGCTCCAAGTCACCAAACGCGATGCGCTAGGTGGGCTGATTCAGCTGCGGAAAGAGCTCAAGAATGTACCGAATATTCAAATCGCGAATTGGCAGTCGCTTTCCAAAGACCGTCTGTCGAAGCTGCTCGGCTGCTTGGCGGAATGGCCTGATCTCGCGGACATACTTACCGACGCAGAAAACATCTGGAACGAAGTGTGCGTTGAAAGCTTCGACGACAATCCGAATGCCGAGAATGATATCCAGAGATTGGCTCAAGAAATCCTAAGCCAACTGGAATCCCTTGATACGGTGCGAGAACAAGCCGCATCTGTAGGCATCGAGCTTCCCGTCAGGTCAGATGCACACGTCGCTGACGTTGTGACGCTGGTTGAAACTGTTTTGGCAAGACCAGCCTGCCATCCAAGACTAGTAGGAAACCTCCAAATCCAATTAGAAGAACTTGAGCGATTGAAGAACCAATGGGAACGACGCGAAGAACTCGTTTCAATGCGGCATCCCGTTTCATTAACAGACATTTATCCAGTGGATGCGGAGCAGCAGGCGACAGTTTTGCTAGCCCGAGAGAATGCGACCACATGGCAAGACTTGTCACAACGGGAGGCTTATCACACCGGCCGACACGCTGAGGTCGATCAAATCCAGAATCGCTATCGGCGCCTCTGCGACCAAATCGGCCTTGTCTATTCACCTCTACTAAAAGTTCGACGGGCGCAGCTGCGCGCCGTGCTATCGTTGGGCGCGGTAGGAGCATCTGTTCCTCGCTCCTGGTGGACTTCCAGCGCTACACCAGTTCTATCAGTCGCTGGCTGGAAGGCCCATTTCCAGGCGTGTGTCGAGCAGGCCAAGCGCGCACCACTTCCGCTGAATTTTATAGCGTTGCAGCGCATCGCCGAAACTCACTGGCAGCATATCGAGGCAAAAGCAGAGCATGGTTTTAACTTGGTTAGCTACTGTCTGCATTTCGTAAACGATAGAAAATGCAAGTTCGCTCTTCGTCAAGTCTTTCCTGCGATTCCTTCGAGACGGTTTAAACAATGGCCGGATGTCACACTCCATGCCGTTAGCGCGTTACACGAAATGAATTCCTTGCGGTCGGTATCCGAGACCCACGTCGTCTTACAGCAATTGACCTCTGCATACCTTGCGGTGGCTCACGATAACCCCGACCAGGCTGAGAGCTACCTTTCCCATGAAGACGTGCAGAAGCTCGAGAAAGCTGCCGCCTCGGTTCTACAGTTGCGGGCAAGAAACGACTGGTTTGAGATTGGCAGTCCGCATTGGCAGACATTTTGGGAGTCGCAAAATCCAAACCTGCTGACCCAGGTGGAAAACCTCCTCTCAGAGCTCGACACCTTGAGCCTGCCGGAAAACCAAACAGATAATTTAGAGGAGGCACTGAAATTTTACAATCAGTCGAGACACAGTATTCGGGACTTTCTTCAAGGTTACGAACGCTTGGACGGTGACCGCAGTCTGGGAGTGATGGCAGCGTTTGCAGCGCAAAAAGACTTCGCTCGCTGCCAGGACCGGCTGATTCCACTCGCGAAATATCTCGCATTGCAATCCGAAGGACAGGTGCAACCTGATTGGAACTGGCTTCACAAGGTAATTGCATGGCGGGACCTTTTTGAGCGACAGCGAGGCCAACAAAAATTGGACGTCGACAGCGCTATTTGGCTGAAGCTCCGCCAAGGGTTGCGTAACCACCAAGCCAGCATGAATAACGCTTATGAAGCATTACAGGCGCACTTCGAGGGTTATCGAGAACACGACGGCGATGGAACGTCGCTACTGACACCGTTCAACGGGTTAAGTGATTACGATGCCCTCACGGCAGCGGTAGGCGAGATAGTGAACGATTTACCGCGGTATCCTTTGTGGTTGGAGAAAAAGCGATGGCGAGTCAAGATTCCCGCATTCCCTGAAGTAAGAGAGCTCTGGAACAAGATTCTCGAAGGTACGGTCAGACCAGAACAGGCACAACGACTGTTCTGCTTTAACTTACTTCGGCTCTGCGACCCGATTGCAAGACCACACGGTCCTCAGTTGAAACAGACCCTTAACACTTTCGCCGAGCAAGATGAAAAACTTGCGTCGTGGGTACTTGAACATATAAAAGCGAACCTGCGGGAGTCTATGCAGGAGGCTACTGCAAAGGCGGCGTCCAGCGAATCGAGACTTCGGCAACTGTCCGGCATGCAACGCATTCGCGGCACTGTTCGGGAACTGGTCAACGCGCACCTCGATTACCTCCTTGCTGCCAAGCCATGCTGGATGATGAGTCCAACCTCCCTGGCCAATCTCATCGATTCGCAGATTTTCGAGGACCACGGTGTGCCATTTGAGCTCGTCATTTTGACGAGGCGTCGCAAATCCGTGTCCTTGACGGGCTCCTGTCGATGTCTTTTGGTAAACAAGTCATCATTGTTGGCGATAAAAACCAGCTCCCACCAACCGACTTCTTTGCCGGCTTCGCTAACGTGGATGAAGAATCGGACTCGCTCGATTTTGGCATAAGCGAAAGTTTGCTGGACGAATTTGCCGGAGCCTTCGACTGGGACCAAACGCAGCTTATGTTGATGTCCCACTACAGGAGCGAAACACCAGACCTAATCCGGTTTTCCAACGACTGGTTTTATGACAATAAGCTGGAGATGTATCCGCCTGCGCATGTTAGTGGCATCGGCCGGCGATTTCACTATGTGCCCAACGCTATTTACTCAGAGAAGGCGGGGCAAAGAAACAACCCCGTCGAAGCAAATGAAGTCGTAAAACTCATTGAATTGCACGTGCGCGAATGCCCCGACAAATCTCTCGGGGTGGTAACCATGAACATCCCGCAGATGGAATTCATTGACGAGCAACTTCAGTTTTTTACGTCTGAGGAAGTTCGTGCCTTTTGCGCCGACGAATCCAAGTTTTTCCTTCGTAATCTAGAAACGGTTCAAGGCGATGAGATGGACCGGATTATTCTGAGCCTAACCTACGGGAAGAATAATCCCTCTGCGCCTTTTAACGCGAATGTACTCGGACCTCTGACGAGAAGCGGAGGCGAACGTCGACTGAACGTCGCCATCACGCGTTCTCGCAATGGTTTGACAGTTGTTTCATCTTTGAAGGCGGCCGACCTGGAAGCAAGTCATGCTCAGAGTAAAGGGTTCCAATGTCTGAAGGCTTTGCTACTCGATCTAGAGAACACCGAGCAAGCGCGCACTTTCGGCATTGGCAACAAACGCTTCACCAAGAGACGCGATGGAATCTCGAATGTTGTTTACTGCGATTCGCCTTTCGAAGAACAAGTTGTCGAGTTCTTAGAAAACGAAGGATACGAGATCGAATGCCAATACGGTGCGGGTAAGTTTTGGATCGATGTCGTTGTCAAGGACCGAGGGAGGAACATTCTCGCTATTGAATGTGACGGAGCGGGGTACCACAGTTCTTTGGTGGCAAGAACTCGTGACCGGGCCAGACAACGAGTACTCGAAACCCTGGGCTGGCGCATCCACCGCGTTTGGAGCACGAATTGGTGGTATTTTGAGCAGCAGGAAAAAGAAAGCGATCATCGCCGCGATCAACGCGGCTCGAAACCAGAAGCCAATCTCACTGAGGGACCGGTCAAGACCAGTCACAATCCTGACGAACGACAAGAAAGAGCCAGAGAGAGCAGGTACCGAGCTTCGTGTCGATGGCGAACGACTGAGTAATCAGCCCGAGTCCCAGTCTGAGCAAGGGAGAAGAATCACCTCACCGCCGTTTCCTAAACCGAAATCCGAATTTTCAGAGCCCGAACAACCACGGAGTTCGAATCAAACACCGCGTTCCGTGGAAGCCGGGCGAACACCGGGAATCCAGGTGATCGAAGAGCTCCGCGCCCTAAACCAACGATTTGAAAACCCACAGTGTTCGGGGTGTGGCGGAAAAGCTAACCTAGCCATCAACAACGAGGGCCTAGTGATTATATGCGCTAACGGCGGATGCAAAAAGATTAAGCGCGTAGATGCGGAAACCCTGCAACGTCTCGCTGATTACCTGTCCATTCTCTGCTACTCATGTAAACAGGGCTCTCTGAAGAGCATTGAACGCAGTTACGGCAATATCCTCAAATGCCAGAATCCTCTTTGCGGTGCGAACAACACTTGGCAACACCTGGCAAGGGATCAGCGATAGGCTGCGCGAGGAGTTCGCACGCGGGCTCACGGCGAGACTTCTATTAGCAATTGTTCGACACTTGGTCGTGCAAAGCGCTGTTCCAGCAGCGGCCACCGTCGGGCCAATCGACCTAAGTCCTCAAGCGCCGGATGACGGTGGTTTGCTGGAGGGTAAACAAGTAAAGGCATGTCAGCATTATCATTTTCAGACGAAGGGGAACACCGGGAATAGCCATGTTGCGTTCCATTCCCTTGATAGCTGGAAGCTAGACTTTCCGTCATGAGGTTCACCACCAATCCCATAGACCCCAGTTGAGCGGTTAAAAACGTAACCCTCGAGTTACAAAGTGCAGGTGTTCGGGCCGCATATACTTTACTCTCCCTCAGACCTAGCGAATTTTATCGCATGCGGGCATTTGACGGAGCTTGAGCTTGCCGTCGCATTCGGGGAGATTACACGTCCAAATTTCGGAAACGCTTACGTCGATCTGATCAAGCGAAAGGGCGAGGAACACGAGCGCAATTTTCATGAGGCGCTTCGCGCGGCCGGCCACGCAGTGGCCCAAGTCGGTCTGGGTGACGATCGCGATTTCGCGGCTGCGGCCAACGCGACGTCAGAGGCAATGCATGCTGGTTCAAAGTACATTTATCAGGCCGTGTTCGTTGCGGATCGGTGGCATGGGATCGCTGACTTTCTCGAACGGGTTGATCGGCCCTCCGCGCTGGGCAACTGGGCCTATCAAGTCCTCGATACCAAGCTCGCCCGCCATCCTCGACCCGAACACGCGCTGCAGCTCTGTTTTTATAGCCATGCGCTGGAACAAATTCAGAAAGTCGCCCCCGAGATGGCCTACGTCATTCTCGGCACACGCGACCGTTTTCCGATCAGACTCGCTAACGTCTCGGCTTACTTCCGCCGCTTGCAGCGCCGCTTTCGCGCCGCCGTCACTGCTCGGGCGCAAACCGAACCCTATCCGTGCGAGCATTGCACGTTCTGCGGCTTCCAATCGGCCTGCGAAGCACGATGGGAGCGCGAGGACCATCTCGTTCGCGTTGCTGGAATCCGTCGCGACCAGGTTACACGCCTTACGACCGCTGGAATCGGGACGCTGACGGCCTTGGCTGAAGCACAGCCGAACACGCGGGTTCCGAAAGTTCCCGCCGCGACGTTTGCATCGCTACACGACCAGGCCGCGCTGCAATTGGAGACTCAACGTAGCGATGTAATTGGCTCGCGCGAGCTTCCGATTGAAGACCGGCGCGGATTCGCGGCGCTCCCGCGACGTTCCAAAGGCGACGTGATCCTCGACCTCGAAGGACATCCTTTTTTCGAACCGGCGCGGGGACTCACGTTTCTCTTTGGTGTAGTCACGGTGGATGGTGATGCGCCCCGATATGAGTCGTTTTGGGCGCACGATCAAGCCGAGGAGCGCCGCGCCTTCGAGAACTTTGTCGACCTTGTTCATGCCCGCCTTGCGCGTTATCCGGATCTCCACGTGTATCACTTTGGTGCCTACGAGGAGAGCGCCATCAAGCGATTGATGGGAGAGTATGCGACACGGGAATTTGAAGTCGACGACCTCCTCCGGCGAAAAATATTTGTCAATCTCTACACCGTTTTTCGGCAGGCCTTGCGAGTGGGCGTTCCGAGTTACTCGCTCAAGAAGTTGGAACCTCTCTTTGAGTTCGCGCGCGCCGCTTCTCTGCGGTCCGGCATGGAGGCCATTGTCGATTACGAGCAATGGCGCAACAGCAAGGACAACAAGTTCCTCACGCAGATCGCCGCGTACAACGAGGAGGATTGCCGGGCAACACTGGCGCTGCTCGACTGGCTTCACAAGTTGCGCCCGTGCGAACTACTTTGGCCCGAACTGCCGCAGCCGCGCGCCGTCTCAGAAGAAGCGGCAGAGGCGGTTGATGCGCGCCAGCGCTTGCGCGAGCAGCTTCTGGAAGGGGCCCAGCCCGGGAGCGCTCGGTGGCTTGCCGGTGAGTTACTTGAGTACCACCGCCGCGAGGCACGGCCGGCTTGGTGGTGGTATTTCGAACGGCTAGATATGACTCCGGAAGAGCTCGTCGACGATTCGGAGTCGATTGGCTGTCTGGAACCGGAGCCGCTCGTACCGCCTGAGCGGCGCAAGAGATCGCTGGTTTATACCTTCCGATTTCCCGCCCAGGATCACAAACTCGGACCCGGTCGCGTCTGTGATCCGGCTACAGGCGAGACCGCGGGTGCAATTCTGGAGATTGACGACGCGACCGGAACGCTCAAGCTTATGTGCGGTCCCAAGCTCTCCGGCTCGCCGCTTCCCGAAGCGCTCATTCCCGGCGGCCCCTACGATGACCGACCGCAGAGAAACGCTCTCTTTAGAATCGCGGAATCAATTCAAAAAGACGCCGGGAATTATCCCGCGCTCGAAGCGATTCTCAAGCGCGACTGCCCGCACATCCCGGAAATCGCCGCCGGTGCGCCAATCCAAACAATCGATCTCGCGGAAATCAAAGCACTCTCGCTGGGTCTCGATGGAAGCTATCTGTTTGTGCAGGGTCCCCCTGGCACAGGAAAAACGTGGACTGGAGCCCGCCTGATTGCGCATCTCCTCGCCAAAGGGAAGCGCGTTGGAGTGACGGCGCAAAGTCATAAAGCGATCCATAACTTGCTGCGTCAACTCGAGAGCGTTGCGCGCACAGACGGCTTGCGCTTCCGTGGCCTCAAAAAGTCGACAACGGACAATGCCGAATCGGAATACGAGAGCGAGTTTTTCAAAAGCCAATCGGATAACGCAAAATTCGCCGGGATGAGTCGTCAAGCCCCAGTTATTGCTGGTACGGCTTGGCTTTTCTCCCGAAGCGAGCTTGATCGTCAACTAGACTATCTTGTAATTGATGAAGCGGGCCAGGTCTCACTCGCGGATGCGCTTGCGGTCGGTACCTCCGCACGCAACTTGATTTTACTCGGTGATCCTCTGCAGCTTGCGCAAGTAT
>Ga0137364_10001355_pt1 | contig 11416 bp, 15 predicted proteins | sample SagtaG_10_FD_104798 | JGI IMG/M metagenome (GOLD analysis project Ga0137364, IMG submission 104798) | Vadose zone soil microbial communities from Sagehorn Ranch, Mendocino, California, USA - Sage1_L_20_16 metaG | ecosystem: Environmental > Terrestrial > Soil > Vadose zone | place: USA... | reverse complement strand
TAGCTCTGCGATGAATTCGGCGTCGCGTTGCGGTTTCCGAAGAACACCGGCGAGGCGCAGAAACGAAGCACGCAGCGATTTCCAAGTATGGCTCATGTGGAGGGCTCCGTCGCAGACAGGAATTTCGCGAGGATGGTTTGGGCCTGCTGCCAATCACGCGTTTCGCGTTCCAATTGCTTGCGGCCGGCGCGCGAGAGTTTGTAGTATTTCGCTTTGCGATTGTTGTCGGAGACGCCCCACTCGGATTCGATGCAGCCTTCCTGTTCCAATTTCAGCAAAGCCGGGTACAACGTTCCGTAATTGAGCGAGAGAAGGTCGCCGCTGGTTTGCTCGATGCGGCGCGCGATGCCGTAGCCGTGGAGAGGCCCGAGCGTTTCCAGCGTTTTCAGGACCATGAGAGCGAGAGTGCCCTGCCAAACGTCCGCTTTGTCGCTCATAGCGCTCCTATGGGAAAACAATAGAAGTATGCGCTTATCCTATGGGATGTCAATAGGAGCGTGGGGGGGAATAGCTGTGAGAAGCGGTGAGCGCAGGTCCCGCGCGGAGAGCAGCGAGAAAAAGGCGGGTTCAGTTCGTCGCTAGTCGCGGTCCCGGTATTCTTCTGGGACGTCGTCTTCAGGGACTTCGTGAGTTACTACTCCCATTTCGTCCGCGTTGTCAGCGTCCTCTACACCTTTGACGATGTCAGCCTCGTAGGCATTTCCTTCTTCCAGCAATTCTTCCACGCTTTCCGAGGCGGCGCGTTCTCCGCCAGAGAGTCCTTGCAAATCTCCCGCTTGTCCGCCGGAGCGTGCGCCTAAGCCGCGCGGTTCGAACGAAACAGCGTCTACCACCGTGGCCTTGCCGCGGACCCTTGGCTTCTTTTTTGCAGCCTTCTTGGAAGAAGACTGATGAAGAGTAGCTGCCATTTTTGAAGCGGGCTTCTTTTTGGCAGAGGACCGGGGACGAGCCACTTTCTTGCGCCTATCGCGCTTCTGGTTTTTCTTTTGGCTGGCCATTGCAGGAGCACCACTCTCCGATTGGTATGTTTACACCGGTGCGGGCGGGGAAGTCCAGCGCCTTCGGTGTCATCCACCCATGGTGTGGCTCCTAAACTTGCAGTTCCACAAACTCGACCTCGAACGGGATGCGCCCCAGGTCTAGACGCGCCACGGAGACCGGCAACTGAAATCGGCGTGGGCCCGCACTTCCGGGATTGATGTAGAGGACGCCATCGCGCTCGAACTTCCCGGGTTGATGAGAATGGCCGCTGACGACGACATGAAAACCAGCGGCGACAGGATTCAAGTCGAGGGCGTGCAGATCATGCAGGACATAGAGGAAAACCTTCCCAGCTTCCGCAACGGCTGTTTCTGGGAGGGTGCGGGTCCAGTCGGAAGTATCCACATTTCCACGCACGGCGATAACGGGCGCAAGCTCTCGCAGAGCGGTGAGAATTTCCGGCTTGCCCACATCGCCGGCATGGAGAATCAGCTCCGAACCACGCAGGGCCTCCAGCGCTTGCGGCCGCAGCAATCCGTGAGTATCCGAAATCAGCCCGATGCGCGTGCGTATGGCTGGCACGGAGGGATTCTAATGCTCAGTTGTTCTGGAACGAAGAAATTACAAGTGGTCAGTCGCGACTTTACTTTAAGCGGATGCTTTGTTGGGAAGCACGCGGCGCAACGGTTTCGCTCCGGGGACGGGGAACCGCATGTGCCAAAAATTTGTTTCGGGGGAGAGGAATTCCACGCCAACATATTGCTTGCCATCGCGGGCGCGGTGAACCGAAACAACGCGGCACTCCATAGATTGAGCCGTATGGTCATTGACCAGAATCACCGTTTGCTCCACCAGCACGATCTCTTCAAGTTGAAACAGTGCCCCGTGGCGATTGACGGATTGCGAGGTGGTGTGCGCGGAGAAGCGCTCGCCCGAGTCTGTTTTTCCGTGGACCGTCAGGGGAACAGTCAGAGCCACCCTTAAAGTGCGGCGGCGCTCTTTGACACGAAAGTGAAGCAGGGACATTTCTAGCTCGTTCTCAAACCTGATTTAGGGTTTCACCGCGGCTATCCGGTGCGTTTCATTCCGATGCAGCTCGCCTGCAGTGACGTGTCAGCAGCGTGCTAAAACGAAAGCACAACACAAGAGAGGTGACTAGCACGAATCTTGCCCACACAGCCCCATACTGCCTACCGATTTCTCCGGTGACAATGGCGTAACAGTACCACAAAACTTGAGCTCATGGGAGTACCCTCGTACCCCCCCACTTTGCAGGCCTGATTGAGCGGAGAAAATCGACCAAGAATGAGCTGCACTCATGGCGCACGCGACGACTATCTATTTCTCGTAACCTTTTGATTCTAAACGGCGTTCATCGTGCAGGCCGAGGCAGTTCAGTCTAACCGCACTCACGACGCATCCTGCATGTTGGTTAGTGTCGAATCGAGGGGTCCTGTTTCAGCCGCATTCCCGTTTTGGTACTTTACTCCGGATTCGCCGCCTCCGACGCAATCGGACGCTCGCTTTCGTTGCCGAGAAGTTTGACCAACTGGAGAGGGTTCACGCGCGCCCGCTCGACCGTCAATCCCCAATGGAGGTGGGGGCCTGTGACGCGGCCGGTGGCCCCCACTTTTCCGAGCACTTGGCCAGATTGCAGTTCGTCGCCAGGTTTCACGTCAATCTCAGAAAGGTGGGCATAGAAGGTATAAATGCCCAGGCCATGATCGACGACGACGGTATTGCCGGAAAAGAAGAGCTCTTGCGCGAGGGCCACTTTGCCCTGTTGGGCGGCATGAACAGGCGTACCGGTCACTGCCGGAAAGTCCACGCCGCCGTGAGGGGAGCCGGGCTGGCCGTTCAGAATGCGGCGCTTTCCGAAGTTGCCGCCGGTGGTGACGCCATCAAGCGGCACACGAAAGTCCCCGGCCCATAACTTCTCAGGCGTCACCTGGTCGAAGATGGCCCGCAACTTGTCGCGCTCTTCGTTGGCACGCTGGATTTGCTCGGGGCTGGGTTCGACGAATTCTTTCCCGACCTGTAGTTTCTCCGTGGCGAACTTCCCGGCTCGAATGGGGATCTGAATGGCGCAACTTGCGGGCTTACCGCTGGACGTTTGTACGTGGATCAAGACGGGATAAGTTCCAGGCGGTTTTTCCAAGTCGACTCCAAGAATTGCCTGGCGCAGGTCGATGGCTGCGGCTTTCGAATCGGACTGCGCATTAGCAGTCTGCCAGAACGGGACGTTCTTGGAGTTCCACTCGGCGGTCACCTCGCTCAATGGCTTGCGGCTTCTCACCTCCAATAGGAGCAAGCTGCCCTGGCTCGATACTGGGGCGCTCAATTTCAGAGTTACACCTGGGGCGCAGGCTTGTGGGGTTTTTGCGTCAGCGACAGCCGGAAGCAAAAACAACCCGACGGCCATGCGCAGGACGATGCTCAAGAGATGCCGAATGGAAAACCTGTGGAGCAATTTCAGGCTCCCCCCTTTGGGCGCAGCATATTCACGCGCGTTTCCACCTTCTCGAAATGCGCACGGCCCAGCTTTGACCCATAAATGGCTTTTTGCGAGAGCAGAAAGAGATCGGGATTCTTTGCTTTTTCGCGGATTTCCCTCAGGTAGGGGCGGACTTTGGCAAACATGAAGTACAACTCCCCGCAAAAAGCCGGCTCGAAGAACAACTTTTCACTGATGATGCCGTTGAGCACAAAGGTCGTGGCGATACCCCAGTAGCTGCCCACCTGACGCAACCAGTTGTTCTCTTGCGAGCCGAAATCCATAGCCACTTTCATGAAATCATCAGCGCATGTAGGCCAAAACGTGGTGAGCCACCACTGGCGCGCCTTGCGCATTTCAGGCTCGCGCCTGAGATTGTAGAGCTCCAGAATCAGACGGGCCTCGTCGACCGTCGGCTTTTTCGGCATCTTTTCCTCCCGATATTTCGGCAATGTCATTCTACCTTTCGCAAACACGTTGTGCCGCGTGTTTGTTGAGCGCGCGACGCTTCAGCGGGATGCTTACCCGGGGGTTGTAGTTGCGCGCAGCTTAAAGCGCTGAATCTTTCCTGTTACCGTCTTAGGGAGCTCGCCGCAGAAGCGGACTTCGCGAGGGACTTTGTGCGAAACGAGGCGCGCCTTGATGTGACTGCGGATTTCCTCGGCGAGCTCGCCTGATCCCTCGCAGCCTGCGCGCAAGGTGACGTACGCCACCGCATAGGTCAATCCGCGAGCATCCGTCGCGCCTACCACCGCAGCTTCGGCCACATGCGGGTGGCCCAGAAGCGCATTTTCCACTTCCACGGGCGAAACCCACATGCCCGCGACTTTCAACATATCGTCCGCGCGGCCGCAATAGTGATAGTAGCCCTCAGAGTCGCGCAGAAACTTGTCACCCGTGACGACCCAGCCGCCGCGTTTTGTGCGCGCCGTGAGTTCGGGAATCCGCCAATACTCCGCGAAGGCGCTAGCGCCGCGCACCCAAAAGTTGCCGATTTCCCCGGCAGCTACTTCGCTCCCGGCATCATCAACAATTTTTGCGCCATAGCCGGGCACGGGGAAACCGCAACTCCCCGGCTTGCATCGACCCGGCCGGCTGGAGATGAAAATGTGCAGCATCTCGGTCGAGCCGATGCCATCGAGAACCTCCAGACCAGTGGCGCGTTTCCAGCGGTCGAAGATCTCCGCGGGCAGCGTTTCGCCGGCAGAGACACACTGGCGGACGGAGGTGAAATCGAGAACCCGCCCGGCAGTTTCTGCCTCCCTGAGGATGGCGGCATAAAGAGTCGGGACCGCAAAGAAAACCGTGGGCCGATACATTGAAACCAATTCAATGACATGCTCAATGCTGGTGCGCTTGGGATTCAAGATCGTGCTGGCGCCGAATGCGAGCGGGAAATACATTCCATTTCCCAGTCCATAGGCAAAGAAAAGTTTCGAGGTGGAGAAGGTCACGTCGTCCGCATGCAGCCCGAGCACGCCCTGGGCGTAATTGCGCGTGGCGACCAGCATATCGCCGTGGCGATGGACCGCAGCTTTTGGTGTTCCTCCGCTGCCGGAGGTGTAGAGCATGAAGGCTGAGTCGCCAGAGGCAGTGTCTGCGGGCGCAAGCGTATCGGAGGCTGAAGCGATCCAGTCGTTCCAACTGGCGCAAGACACACCATGTGTTTCGTGCTTGCCTTTGCCGACAACGATTATCGGCATTTGCGGACGCTCGCTGGAGGCGGGCAAGAAGGCTTCGAGGGCTTCAGCGTGGACAATCGCCACTCGCGGTTCACTATCCTCAATGTAATGGATGTAATCGGTGGTACGCGCGTAAGGATTTACGGGCACGGCCAGGGCGCCGATTTTGGCGGCGGCGAAAAAAGAGGCGATGAATTCCGCGGAATCCGGAAGCACGATGAGAACGCGGTCGCCCCGGGATACGCCTAGTTCCTGGAGCGCATTTCCAGCGCGGTTGGCAAGAGCTGCAAGCTCAGCGTAAGTGACCCTGTTGGGCTCGCGGGCGATGGCTGTCTTATGCGGATGCCGCCCTGCGGGGTCATCTAAGAAGTACTGCCCAATGTTGAATTGCTCCGGAAGTTCCGCAGGCAGAAATGGTTCGGAGGAATTTGCCATCATATTCGATTTGCTTCTGCACCTGTGTTATTGGGCTGACGCCGTCGCTCCGGTAATGCGAATTTTGTACCAGGATGTGCCAGCGGGATAGAGGGCATCGTTGATGTCAGAGGTTTTCTGCCCTCCGGGCTCGATGGTTGCGGCGATGGTGCCCTTGTTGATGAGAATGGAATTATTGTTGGCGTCGACGTAGGTGGTTTCGTACTGGATATTGCTGTAACTGTAGGAAGCGGATCTGTTCTCGATGCTCACGAGCCAGACCGCGGTGGTGCCCGTGCGATCCTTGTTCATCGTGGCGCGCTGGACCTTCAAATCATGAACCGCGTCAGCGTTGCCCACAGGCTGTGCAGACGCGGCCGCCACGGCCAGCGACGGCTTATTTGCTTTTGCTTTCGAGATGAATAAATAACCGCCAAGGGCAATCGCTAACACAACGACAGCGAATGCGATCCAAAGGCCCTTTGATGCTCCGGATGTCTTTGCTTCTTGAGACTCCTTGAACATACGCCCCCCTCTCTCTGCCCCGGCAGTCCTTGCAGGACGTGCTCGTTCCAGGTGACAGGAAAACAGTTGCAGCGGTTCTGCAAGTGAAAGTGGCGGTCGCGCCGAAGAGCGTCCCCCGCCCGGGGCAAGAGCCGCCCTAGACATACCAGAGAAGTGTGGGGAAGTCTATCATCGGAATAGGCTGCTCCCCCGTCTCGGAGAGTTCACTCTTCTCCGATATCTTCCTTCCAGACTTCGGGATGCTCGTTTACGTATTTCGCGAGCAAGTCGATGCATTCGCGGGAGTGCAGGTCAATCACCTCGATGCCATTCTCGCGCAGCCAATCGATCCCGCCTTGAAAGTTCACCGATTCCCCAACGACAACAGCTCCGATCCCAAATTGGCGAATCAATCCGCTGCAATACCAGCAAGGAGCGAGGGTCGTCACCATGATTTTGTCGCGATAGGATCGCTGGCGGCCGGCGCGGCGAAACGCGTCGGTTTCGCCGTGCGCAGAGGGATCGCCTTCTTGCACCCTGCGATTATGGCCCTTGCCCAAAAGCTTTCCTTCGCGAGTAAAGAGAGCGGCGCCGATGGGAATTCCTCCTTCAGAAAGGCCCGCACGAGCTTCCGCAAGCGCGGTCTGCAGCATCGCTTCGTACTTTTCCCGGTTTTTCGGTGTGTCCGTATCCACTGGTGGAGTCTCTCTCCTTTCGGTGCTCCTTCATTCCGGCTGGCGGGCTGAAGGGAAAACGCGCAGGAACACAAGATGTGTTGGCAAGAAGAAGATCATCAAGGCTCCAAGCAGGATGACTGCCAGGTGCGTTGGAGCAGGCCCCCAAGTGCGGTGCAGCAAGGGATCCTGAAACGCATAATTCATATTCAGCTGCGGCGAAAGAAACCGCGAAAAGATGAGCAATAGCCCCGTGATCGCTGATTGAAATGCCAGGGCACGGCGATCGTACCCGAGGATTTGCAGCGCCCAGAGGAGAACCATGGGTAGAACGATGTGAAAACACGAAAGGAGACGAATCCACAAGGCATAATGCTGATCCCACATGTATTCTGTGCCGCCTACAAGATGGTGGGCCGTCACGATTCGCCAGAGGACGTCCAGGCTCCATAAAACTCCGACGAGCGGCGCAAGCAGGGCCTGGCTGGAAACCAGCAAGGATTGCCGGAACCACAGCCCCAGGCAGGCTATCACCACGCTGACGTCACACAGGTGCAGCATGTTCTGCCAGCCCCACGACCAGGTATAAAGGGGAAACCAGGTCAGAACCCAGACGAGCGCTCCCCACCGTGTGATGGTAAATGCTCTTGTTCCCACCGGCATGGACTCCATGCGAACGCCAAATCCGCCAAAGCGTACCACAGGCTCCAATATGGAGCTTGGACACTTCAAGAAATGGCTTGAGCATGCCCAGTCGTGACCGCGAGAGCACAGCAGGATAAAACTGTCGAGCGCTTGCTCAGTTGGCTGGGGCAGCGCGAAGATGAGATGGCCGTCCTGTTAGCCGATCTCATTGCCGTGCCGACGGAGAATCCACAGGGGAAGCATTATCGCGAATTTGCCGATCTTCTCATAAGCCGAGCGGAAACCTTGGGCTTGCAATTTGAGCGTCTCGAAGCTTCTTCGCAAGACTTCTCCGCGGGGGATGCTCCTGCGTGTCTCTCCGCGAGTTATGGGCAAGGGGAACGCACCTTCTATTTTCATGGACACTACGATGTGGTTCCGGCGCAATCCGAGGAGCAATTCCAGCCGCAGCGCAAGGAGCATTTTATGTTTGGGCGCGGCGCTTGTGACATGAAGGGCGGAATCGTCTCGATGCTTTACGCGATCCTGGCGTTGAAAGAATGGGGCGTGGAGTTCGATGGAAGAATCAATTTAGTTTTGGTTCCGGATGAAGAAACGGGAGGGGCGCGTGGTTCCCAGAGGTTGGCGGAGCAGGGAATCCTGGGAAGAAATGGAGTCGGCATGCTGCTGGCTGAACCGACCAGCGGCGTAGTTTGGAATGCCAACCGCGGAGCAATTTCGCTGAGGGTGAGGGTCTTCGGCAAGTCCGCGCACGTTGGTTTGCAACACCAGGGTGAAAACGCGTTCGAACGCATGCATTGCGTTGTTCAGCGGCTTCAAGAGGTAAAACACGAAGTGGAGCAGCGCACTACGGGCTTGACAGTGGGTGCGGGCCAGGCGCGCAATTCCATCTTGATGCTTGGTGGGCAGAGTGGCGGTGGAGCGAACTTCAACGTGGTCCCGGAAACCTGCTGGTTCACCATCGACCGGCGCATCAATCCGGAAGAGAACTTGGGAGAGGAAAAGGCCAGGCTAATCGAAGTTTTGAAGGCGTGCCAGCGTCAAGGGATTCCTCTCGAATGGGAGATTCTACAGGAAGGCGATGCGGCCTCGTGCCGCGAGGATGAGGCCGGTGGTCTAGCGTTGGCCCATGCAATCCAAGAAGTAACTGGCTCGCCGGCCCGCTTTGAGCTGTGCCCGGGTTTGCTGGAAACTCGCTTTTACGCAGCGCGAGGCGTGTCGAGTTTGGCCTATGGCCCGGGGCTTCTCTCCGTCGCGCATGGCCCAAACGAATACGTGGACCTACGCCGAGTCATCGAATGCGCTGGCATCTACGCCCTTGCGGCCATGAAGGTTTTCAATGCAAGAGCGTGCTAGTGGAATCTTGACCAGTCCCTCGAATTCCTAACTAAGACGAAAGGACAGGTTTTCGGAATGGGACATTGCTAAATTCTTGAGCCGAAATAGCTTATCGGGTACAAGGAAACGGCTTGTGTGATTGGACATGCTCTGAGTCCAGTTGTCCAAAAGTACTATTCAGGTTTTCCACAGATTTGCGGATTATCTCCAAGTATGCCAAACCTCTACTTCTGCCAGCCGCACGCCAAAAACCAGGGGATGTTAAGAGCCGTTCTTTCTGTGAATGAGTGCGAAACTGTCGTTCGGCAGCACCCAGCAACCTACGTTGGAGAGGACTTTCCTTGCTTGGGCAAAGATCCAGCGGCCGCCAACGATTTTGCGGTAATCCGCTTCAATCCCGAGGAAAAAACGGGCGCCTGGCGCCCGGGCTATTACCGCGTTGATTCTGACCTGAACCAGCTCAACGAATCGCTGCTCGCCCTTTCGCGGTAATTATCCCAACAATTTCAAGCCGAGTTCAGGAATCGTAGAAGGCAAGACAAGTGCGCGGGAGCGTCGCGCTCAACGCTCTTAATCTGCCGCGGGTAGCCACTGCCGCAAGACATTTGCTGAATTTTGCCCCACTTCCTTGAACCGAAGCCCCATTCCTAGATGTGTGAGGGAATAGGCAACTGTCGCAGCGGCTTCGAAGGATTGGGCTTCACTGAAGATTTTCACGCAGACGGACGTGCCATTCGGCAGCGGATTAATCATATCCACGTAGCAACCCAAGGCGCTGATGTCGCTGATACGCGCAGAAAGTTGAGAACCGTTGTTCTCCTCGCGAACTTCTGCTGAAGCAATAAAAGGGAATCGAGGTGACCGGCGTCGCTCTTGCTCCACGGGCCTCCTTTGAGACCCCAGCATTATATATCTATTCGCGTCGGCTGGTTGTCAAAAATCCGTTTTTGACGCGATGGGGTCCCGTGGTTGGCCCGAAGGCTGTCCGCTCGTCTGGTGACACCTTCTTTGAACCTTGCTGCTTGCGTGTCATTTCCCCACAAAGTCCGTGACGGAAGTAAATTTCCGCAAGTACTATGATTTTAGACTGTCCTCTTAGAGCGAATGATCTAATGCCTCCAGAAGGTGTGCGCCGAAGTAGCCGAATTCCAAAAGAGATCGATATCCTTTTGGTCGGCAGCGACACAGAAGGCAAAGTCTTCTCTGAACGCACGAAAACGGTGCTGTTGAGCAGGCACGGAGCAGGCATCGTTTCCCGCTACAAGCTTTCCGCCGAGCAGGAACTGATTCTTCGCCGCCTCGATACGAACAAAGAGGCGGAAGTGCGTGTGGTCGGCCAGATTGGCGTTGAGTCCGATGTCTACACCTACGGCGTAGCATTCATGGACTCGACCCACAATTTCTGGGGAATCCAGTTCCCCGTGCCTTCCGAAGCCGAAAGGCAAACGAGAGTGGTGGTGCTGGAATGCGGCGGTTGCTTGAGTCGCGAAACGGTGGAACAAAGCGACCTGGAATCGGATGTCTATCTGGTCAACGAAGGCATTGTCCGCTACTGCAAGAAATGCGGCTCATCCACGTTCTGGAAGCGCGCGTCGGAGGACGTTGAAGAAGCGCCTGTTGCCGTGGAGATGGTCCAGAGCCGTTCGGTCGGCTGGGTTGCTGAGGAGGAAGAGGCGCCTGCTCCGGTTGTCGTAGCGACCCCCGCAGAGCCTGAAGCGCCGGCGCGCCGAGAGAACCGGCGCAAGCATGTGCGGACGAGGGTAAACTTCAAGGCCTGCGTGCGGAGCTTTGCTCACGGGGACGACGTTGTAAGTTGTGAGGATGTTTCCCGTGGCGGCCTGTGTTTCAAGAGCCGAAAGCCTTACGTCGAAAACTTCAAGATTGAGATAGCCGCGCCGTATACGCCGGGGGCACAGAACTTCTTTAGTCCCGCCGAGATTGTCTACGTCCAGGAGTTAAAGGGCGAAAAGAAATTTCGCTGTGGTGTCGCCTATTTGAAGACCGCGCTGCGTCGTTAACCTGCGCAGAAATCGATGTGTGGGTTTGTCCCCAGGTACTTAAAGTTTCGAGGAATCGAATGGCTTCGGGAACAAATCCCGCATTCGAATCACTTCCGTCTTCCCTTTGAGATTTGCAAGGATCACCGGCACGTCGCCGCAGAATTCCCAGATCAGCTGGCGGCATGCGCCGCAGGGCGGCGTCAGCGTGTCCGTATCTGTCACCACGGAAATGGCGTCGAACCCGCGTTCGCCTTCGCTGATGGCTTTGAAAATAGCTACGCGTTCGGCGCACACCGTTAAGCCATAGGTTGCATTCTCGACGTTGCAGCCACCAAAAATTCTGCCAGAAGTGGCGCGAAGCGCGGCGCCCACGCGAAAATTCGAGTATGGCGCGTGGGCGTTTTCCCTTGCCTGTTTGGCGGCCTCAATCAGAGTGTCATTTTGGCCCACGTACTCTCCTTCCATCGATATGGCTACGCAACACTACTCAGGCAATCGCTTCCGCAATGCGCGGAATCACCGCTTTCAGCAAGCTGATAAACTGGCCCTTTACGCGCTCCGCCGTTTCGAGCACTTCGACGTGGTTGAGTGGCTGATCCAGGATGCCTGCGGCCGCGTTCGTCACGCAGGAAATGCCGAGCACGCACAAGCCGCTGTGCCGCGCGGTGATAACTTCCGGCACCG
>Ga0137364_10001353_pt1 | contig 11421 bp, 20 predicted proteins | sample SagtaG_10_FD_104798 | JGI IMG/M metagenome (GOLD analysis project Ga0137364, IMG submission 104798) | Vadose zone soil microbial communities from Sagehorn Ranch, Mendocino, California, USA - Sage1_L_20_16 metaG | ecosystem: Environmental > Terrestrial > Soil > Vadose zone | place: USA... | reverse complement strand
TTTTATGGTTTGTTATTTAAAGTCTTTGCTCTTTATCTTGATAATGATACGCTCACCCGAGCGGGTAAACAAGGGTACGGTAGGAGTACCAACGACACCTTCGGCATCAAAAGCGCCAAAAGTGCTACGGATATTATAAGACTTCATACCTTCAATCATGTCGGTCAACGAACGTTCGGCAACTATTGGCACAACGTCAATACCAAACTTAGTTGCCACATTTTCAATGCCTTCTCGCTTAAGCCACCAACCTCCAACGCGAACATCGAAAAGAATAAAGCTCATGTCCTGACGGTAATTGCCGCCTCTTTGAATACCGGCGCCGTAGCCTTCGCCGAAGAGAATCGCGTCGTTCTCACCGAAAGCCTGTTCGAACAATTCCTCGGGAAAAAGCTCTTGTAGCTTTGCTATTAGCTTCGCTGGAATTTGGGCATTATCGGTACGTCCACCAAACTCTACCCTGTGGCCGTCCCAGCCTACTCGGATGTTTGTCCCGTCAATCTTTTCGGTAAACGTCCATAGGTTGTCCTTTAAGTATTCAAATTCTGGCTTTGTCCAATCATCAATAATTATCTTGTTTCTGTTTGGTCCTTCGGTTTCTCGCTTAAAAGGTCCATAAATTTTATGGTACTCAATCATCATTTTCCCATCGATAAGTATCGATATCACTCAAGGGTCATCGGGTCCACAGAGCAGAGCTAGACCTTTTCGGGAGCTATTAACCTACCCTTTAAATCCTTGGCAACGTCCCACTCACCAAGCTCAAGGGCGAATTTCTGACCCCAACCAGAGCACTGCGCCGCATCGATTGCCATGTCATAGGCGGTTTCGATAATTTCCTCTTCGGGTGTGTCATCTGGTACGTCTACCGTAATTGTTGCACTAGCTGGAGTTTCTAAATAAACCATATATTCAGTCATCACCCACTCCTAGCATTCTTTTCCGCCTTAATGTACTTAATTCTTTCCTCGACTACCTTGGTGTCTTCATGGAATATAAGCGCCAATTCACGAATCATTCTAATGTATTGTTCTCGTACCTGCTTGTGGTGTAACTCGTAAGCGTGAGCTACCGTTTCCAGTTTTTCTTCTTCGGTTAACAAATTTTACCTACTTTTTTACTTTACGAAACTTGCGGCCAATTTGGCCACGGTCCCACAGACGAAGGCACCAGCGGCGGCAAAGAAATAGAAGTCAGATCCAGCCCACGTATACAAAGACAGAGCCAAACCTATACCAATAAAAACTCCGCCGAGAATTATAATTCCTCTAGCTATCTTAATCATTTTTCATCCTTTTATCCATTCATAGGTGTCCAGCGCCCGCCGATGACTCGAACATCGAAGTATGCCATTCGGGCTTATTACCTAAAGCAAAACCAAGACTAATCCGATAACGATAATTATAACCACTAAAGCTAGAATGAGGTCAAACCGCATTTACTTATATCCTATCATTGTATCTGATATCGTCGACCGTCCGTCAGTTGCTAAGTATGCGTAAACCTTAGCGATTTCGATGTAGCGATCGGCTTGAGCGACAGTGTTTCCTTCAGTGAGTCTTTCTGCCTTTTCAAGGAGCTTTACAGCTTTGTCGAATGCTTGAGTCTTAGTCACGAAATGTATTCCCCATTTTCAGCCCTGTTCTTGAGAATTTCTGGAATCTTGTTAAGGTCGAAGTCGTAATACTTAGCCAGTGTAGGGTTTTCCTTACAAAACTTTTCGATTTCGGCTAGCTCATTCTCTAGCCATTCGGTGGTTTCGTCGTTATAGTCAGTGCACATTAGTTATCATTGCTCCTTTTTGCGTATTTGTGAATCAGTTCGTGAATTAGGTCAGTTGTCCATTTCTTTTCAGAAACCATTTCATTCGTAAATTTTTCGAAGTTTTCACTACTCATTCTTTCACCGCATACCGTGCCATCCGGAGCAGTGAGCTCGACGAATGTGAATCTAGGGAACAGACGGCGGTAACACATGAAAACAGAGCCTACGTCATGTTTGCTAAACGTTATGGCTTTATGCGTTATTCTATGTATTAAGCTCATCATGCGGCCTCTTCCACGTGAAGTCCACAGTGCCGAAGAAAGCCAGCCTTGTCAAAAATTCTTGGTGCTGTGGTATTGGTAGCTAATTCATCCGCCAAGGTAATAGCCAGATCTTCGATTACCCCTAATGTATATCCGTGCATGAAGTAGTTGTCATTAGTGTGTTTTGTTTCTCTTTCGAGTGTTATTTGTTCACTTCGATATGCGGCAATAACGTTTGCCACAATTTCTAGATCATTCACTATGCGGCCCTTCGCTCTCGGGTTCCACAGAGGAAGGAGGTTTTGGTGTGAGGAATTTTGACGGGACGTCATGGCAAACGGTAGTTTTGCCGCACAATTCGCATGGCCCTAAACTTTTTACCATACCCTGTGGCCATTGATTCATTAATCGACATTGCTCACAAAAGAACATTAGCTGACATCACTCGCCCGCCGGTCATCTTCTACGGCTTCACGCCATGTATCGTTGGAATCTTCTATCCAGCGATCGGTAATGGCACGGATTACTTCTTCACGGCTGCGTCGGTGGTTTGGATTCAAACGCCATTCTGCATCGATTTGGCCGCGTACGAAGGCGTCGATGTCTTCACGAGTCATCATGTTAACCAGCTTTCCGAAGGTCTTCTAGCAGGTTGGCCACAGAGAGCAGGAGTTTGGCATTGTAAATCGATATATCGTTAATGCCCTTTCCGTACGCTTCTTCAAGAATGGCGCCCTTAAGCAGCTTGAGCGCAGCCACAAATGGTAGAAATCTCATCGCCCTGTGGAATGAGAATCATGTGTGCATCTGGCGGTAGGTGCTCTGTGTATGAAGCGTCAGATGAAAGCCTTTTTCGCACAATCATGTTAGTTTGTCCTTTGCTCCTTTTTGTAAGTTATTCCAAGGAAAGGCAGATCATTCACTCTGATCTGCCAAACCTTGACGCAACTTACGCGTTAGCGTCGGAATCCTTTTCGTCGTCCGCAATTTCCGCCGTGTTGGCCGAAACCCACTCGTCAACCTTGGTCCAACCATCCGTGCCGAAACGCTCCGAAAGCTGCCGGTCGCGCTTGGTGTACAGGTTTTCGGCCTGCTTGATCCGAGCCTGCAAACCCTCCAAGCGCTTCACCAGGGCGTCGCGCTTGGTGCGGGCCACGTCCGCTGCCTTGAACAAATCTTCGTCGCTCAGCCGACCACCTGTGGTACCGGAAGCACCCTCGCCGCGCGTCGGGCGGGTGTCCCAAGCCTCGAACGCGGCCGAAGGCAGCAGGGCGGCGTCTCCGACCAGGACCACAGGCAGGGGGTGGCGTACCGCACGCATCGCGGCATAAACGGCCGACTTGTCAACCACGCCATCAGCGCCGAGATTCTTCTCGGTGATGTTCTTTACGGTTAGCTGGTTGGCAAACTCGGAAATGGTCATAAGACCCTCGTCGTTGCCCTCTTCACGGGTTTCAACAATGTTGGTGTACTTGGGCTTGCTTTCAGAATCGCCCGAATCCGTACTGTCCGAATTACCGGACACGTCCCCATTGGAACCGTTGTCCACAGACGAAGGGCTGGGGGTGGAGGTGTCGGACGTGCTGTTGACGCTTTGCGCTTGCTCCGTTACCGAAGTATTCGGCCCGGCCGACTGCATTTGCACACTGGCGTTCTCGGTCTTCTGAAGTTCATCGAGGAAATCGAGGTCACTCATTGATCTTCCTATCCTTGAGGGCTGGTTGTTTGTGTGTTGCTTACGTTAGCAACTCTAGCACAACCCCGTCAAGGATTGCCAACTAACCACCGAAAATATCGCGTAGATTTTCGCCATTATCGACATCGGGAATCTCGGACATTTCGGACACACCAGGAGCATCTGAGAGATCTTCGACTTCATGTACTTCTTGATCAATTTGTGGCTTGATGTCGTTTTCGGTGGAATAGTCCGGCATGAACCAGGTCGGCGGCTTTTCCGAATTTATGGCTTTTTGGAATTTTGTGCCAGGATCGAACCTAGCCATGTAATCTTCGAAAAACCGGAATCCCGTATCACTTAGGGCAAAACCGACCGGTGGGCGTCCGCGCTTGGGGACATCTTCGGGTCTGATGTCTTTTAGGTCGATGAGTCCGAATTTGAGTAGGTTGTTGAACCCTGCCCATGCATTAGCGTTATTGCGTAGTGATGCGGCAAGTATCCATTCTACCCCGTCTACGGTTGTTGTCTTGTATGTAATGGTAGCTGGTAGTTTAGCGTTGTAACTGACTTTATCTGGGTGTAAGTCCCATAGGTGGCGCATGAGTTTTTGAGCACTGTATGAGAGGTTTCCCCAGACAACGATGTCCGACATGGTTTGGGCGTTTTCAGAGGTAAGTTTTGGTTTGCCGGTGTTACGGCTATGTACGCGTAATTTGAGGTCTATGCACCTTGCGTAGTTTAGGGCTTCTTCACCTTCTGGGGTGAAGATACCGAAGCTAGTTGTTAGGGGTGGATTGTAGCACCCTTTTCGAGATGCGATTTCTAGGTACTTTCGATCCCATTCGTTCCATTCGACATGTCTGGTATACATGCGGAGTAGGAATTCTACCATTTCTAGCGACAAGTCGTATTTGTTGTCTAGTCGGAAGAATTTGGGCCCGAATTTGGTATCTGAGATATCCGCGTCGAGTGCGTCAGTTGCGCAGACAAGGACTCGTCCCGATAGATGTGCTGACATGTCGGATTTGTCTCCAGGAGGGTATAGGCGCGTGAGAAGATTTATCGGAGTCGATGTAGAGATAGATCACTCTCTGTCGATGGCCTATAGACTATCATACTCTGTCTAGACCTGTATACAGGCAAATGGGACGCAAATGGCGTTTTGGGATACCTGTATCTATAGGTAGTTAGATGCGCGTTAGGTGTAGGTTAGTATAGATAGCAATCCTACAGCTCAATTGTATGCAACTGTATGCAACTGTATGAGACTTTTAGACTGTCCGAAATGTCAGGAAACTATGTAGGGTAATTGTTCCTAAATGGACTAACTATATAAGTAGTAACTATCTATAGTATAAGAGAAGCTAAGTTCAAATGTAGCGAAAAAAAGCTGTGGAGACAAAGCTAAGGGGAATGTGTTGGTATTTTCGTTCTGTCCCTCCTGCCCGGATTTTACACAGATTCCAGCATGTGGACACCCCGCCAGGAATGGGCGAAATGTGTTGGTGTAGTTGATCTCCGATGTGACTAGGGGGGGGGTTTTGGAGATTTTTGGATAGAGATTGTATATAGCAGTAGACATAATGTTATTTAGTCCTAAATGTCTTCCGATGGATGTGCATCTATTCGTTGCTCTGGCTGTGGAGAATGGGCTGGAAACCCCAAATGAAAAGGTTTGCATTTCCACGCTGGTCCAAGATCTCCGCCCTCCAGGTGTCCTGGTAAGGGTTGGTGTGTTGATCAAGCTAGGGGAGCGCACGGACCGATTCCCTGTGATTTTGCGATGTATGTCTGTTTAGCCCGATGTATGTATCGATGATCTTGGAAAGGTCTGACCTTTACCGGGTAAAAAGTCTGACTTTTACCCGGTAAAAAGTCTGACGTATGACATTTAGGTATATATCGTGACGCATCGTGATATATCGGACATAAGGTATAAGTCCGAATTTTGGGCACAAAAAAGGCGTACCGGACGGCATGTCCAATACGCCTGATTTGTGGAGACTTATGGTATTATGTCCTATTTTATGGTGCTACCATGATGTTTTTTTACATGAAAGTTCAAGTTGTCTAGAATGTCACGACATGTCTGTAATGCGGTCTAAGGCGGTATTGTCCGTCCTGTTCGCTTCGAGCAGAATGTAGATAATGTCCGATTCTTCCAATTCAGTGTCGTCGATGTGTGCTAAGACTCTTATGTCCGAATTGGCTGGTTTGTCACCGAATTACGATCTTGAAGGTATCTTTCCATGAAATGTTCGACATGTCTGATTTGTCCATTTTGACCTACTTTCCGAATAGTCCGCGAGATGATACGAATTGGTGGCATTCAGGGCAATTGCCTGAATAGTCCTTCTTGTTCCATGTTAGGTCAAATGTCACGGTATGTCCGATTTCTGGACACCATCCGTTGATCTTGAGTACTCCGTTTGAAATGACCGGATCGCCCGATTTGGTGTGTTTGAGTTGATAGTCTTGATTGTCCAGTTTGCTTAGTGTATCCATTGACGTCCCCAGTTGATCTTGAGGTCTCTTGTCCTGAATGTCCGATCTGTGCATTGATGTCCTTTTCGACACTCCTTGAACATATTGTTCACTTTGTCCTGCTTTTCCAGGCTTGCCCAGAATCGTACTTGTCTGCGATGGTATGGACACATTTGTCTTAGTTTGCCCCTTGTTTGGTATATTGGGTAGGTTTTTCCCTTTCGTCTGGACATGGAGGGAATCAGGATGTTTGATTGTATTTCTGTATGTTTTGTCCTGATTCCAACCAAATTCAGAGGTTTTTAGGGATTGGTGCGGTTAGTTCGTTGTGTCTGCTTTGTCCGGTTCGCCCTCTACTTCCGTTGTGTCCGGTTTGACCTTACAGATACAAATGCGCTTAAAACGACATCCTACGCATTCGACTGTTTTGTCCGTTTTGTACCTAATTAGGGTGCTTGCTGGCTTTGGCTTGATTGTCTGAATTGCCTGAATTGCGGCTGAATCGTCCTCCTGTGTGGGGTTTTTGATCAAGGGTTCCGAGTATCCTAGGACGTTGGATTCTGTCCCATTTGCTGCATCTTCCCACCATTTGACGTATCTGTCCGAATCGTCGGCTTTGTCGCCTTCGATCATTTTGGTGGGAGCGTAACAAAGGCACGATTCACTAGGTTCGTCGCAATCGTTACACATTTCGCAAAAACTGCAAATGTGGGTGATTTTCTTAATTGTCCCATAACTTAGACAATGGATGCATTTGTCGTATGTGTCCCATTCGTAGTGGCTTGCGTGCTTTGGCTGAATTGAGTAGATCTTACTAGTCCAGCCCTCGAATGCGTCATTTGAGTACCAAATGCCGTTATGCCAGATTCCTTGCGTTTCATTGATAATGACCGAGTTAAAGGGATATGTCGGATCTACGGTGAGAATTACGGCTTTGTTGTATTTTCCCATCCATCCGGCTAGTTGCTTTTGCTGCTTTTGGGTGGCAAAACGCAAATGGTCACGTTGTCCTAGGAAATCATCTGCTAATACCCTTGTGTCCGATCTGTTGTCATCTTTACCGGGTTGTACCGATTTGGGGAAGATTCCGTTATGTCCAATTACTGTGCGACTATCCCCATTTACTACGAAAGGGTGGCAGTTTTCTACTGAAATGCTGCCATGGGTGGAAAGTCGGGAATGGAACAATGCGGGACCTTCTGGGTAAATCTTCCTAGTTGCAACGAAATTGTCAATTGCCTGATCTAGGTTAAGTGACTTGAAAGTGATGATTGAGTTGTTTGCGACGATTGCCCAACCATGTCCGTCATCGTTGAATTGTGCGCCATTGCGCAATAGTTGCGCATCCGGTTGGGTATCCGGTGGAAAGTACGTTAGAAGACACATGCGTTAGATTCCCGTTCTGATCAGTTTGTCGCTTTCACTGGTCAATGGGAGGTAAAGCCCATTTTGGTCCTTTGCCCAATCGATGAACGTAGGCCAGGACCATCCCTTTTTCTGGAGAATGTCTTGGGTTGTGAGGTTTCGGGTATATTCGATCGATGCGTCCGCTAAGGCCAAAGCGGCCTTTACTTCCGTTTTGTCGAGGCTCGACCTGAATACCCGAATTTCCAGAGTTGCGTCGTTCTGAGTATTGATAGCCTGATAACGACCATTGTCCGATTTCATGCCCTTTGCTAGGCTCTTGATGTTTCTGCGATCGTTTGGGCTGAAATTGGTCCATTCGTTGGATCGGCGCCTAGCGATAAGTTCGACAGAACGGCTATTCCGGTAAAAGAACTTCATCCATCGGTAAAGGTGCATAGGATTAGAAAAGCCGTCACGAGATACATGTACGTGCAAACCGTAACCGTTACGGGTATAACCTCCTAAATCATCCAATTCGGACAGCAAGTGCCAGGGGAAATTGGACATTGCGTATTCATACGACATTGGGTGAGTAACTAGCTCGAAACCGTCAATCGACCCATCTTCCTTCAAATAGCCCAATGTTCCCAATTCGGACAATGCACGATCTGCGGATTCTTCTTCGCGTTCGCCGTCAATCCCGATTTCTAGCTCCATACCGAGATAGAGCGGACCATTGCCATGAAAGATAGGATCCGGCTTATAGTTCCAATACTGGACCTGACGCCCATTCGTGGCATTACGACGGCAATACCCGCAAGAGCACCCATACGTGACGGAAGTGCAGTCCGGTGGGCAATAAGGGCACGGAGTACCGTTTTGGTTCCATGTATCGCAAGTCGGACATGACGTATAGTTCTGCGTACGGCATGGATTGCATACCCTCGCACCGCTTTGTACGGTTCTGATACCGTACGACCGCTGAATACCGCATTCGGAGCATGTGCGGCTTTCTGCTAGCCTTCGTGCGTAATCGTCCCGATAGCGTCTTTCATCTTCCAATTGCCTGATTCGGTAGGAACCGATACCGTATGGCCTACAAGCTGCGCATGTGCACCCTTGCTGCGCAATGTACGGGTCTTCTTCTTCCTCCGGTTCGTCCGAGAAGTCTTCTTCTTCCTCGATGTCCGGTTCGGGCTCGATTGGGGGGATTTCGAGGTAACTGTCCTCCCACGCGGTGTTTGGTGGAGGTTGGTACCCTCTTGGCATGTCTGCTCCCTTTTTGTCTACCATGTAGCCATGTGGCACGAAACAGGCGCATCTAGACCGATGCGCCTGCATAGCACCCGATGGGTAGGCATGAGAGAAGGGCACCCTTACGGATGCCCTTGTCCCGTTATGCCTTGATTACGCGCATTAGTAGCTTCTTGCGCCAACTGTCCGGAATGTTGAATTCTGCGTCAAGTAGGACGATGTATCGCATTTCCGGATGTTTGCGAACCATGCGGCGTATGCGAAGAATTGTGTTGAATGAGGGAATTAGCTGAATTGCGTAGAATATCAGATATGCGATGGAAAAGTCGATAATGTACGATCCTAGGTTTCCGTGCTGAAATGCCCGAATTGCCGCTACTATCGCTAATCCCCACATTAGTACGGGTATTGCTATCTTTACTGCCTTTAGCACGTTTGCTCCCATTCGGGCATAAAGACCGATTTGGTGGGAACGTACAGAGCGTCATCATCTGTCCAAGAATCGCCTTCTTCGTACCAATTGCGACGATTGTCCGTTTCTACTGCGATTCGCACGGTTTCGGTGGGGTCGACCTTCATACCCCAAAAGTCAGGATCACCGGTAAAACCCAGCTTACGCATGGTTCGCTCCCTTTGTTAGCTGTTGTCCGAAACGTTCGGACATGGAAGGAATCGGATTGTATATCCGATTCCAACCAAATCAGCGCGTTTCGGCCCTACGTGCGGCCTTTGTCGCGTTGTTGACGATTTCCACGAATGTCCGTTCTGAACCGGTTTCCCCGTGGACGTGTCCTTCGTGGTCAGATGCGACCTTTGCAACTTCGATACCGAATTCCGCCAATGCCTCCGCGTATGCACCTTGCACGCGCCTTTGTACCGTTTCGGCGAAATCGAGCAAATCGGTGTCTTGCCTGGCATGTGCAACTTCGCGCAACATGTCCAGATCACGGTCGATTGTGGATAGATTGTGGGCGATTGCCTGAACCATGGTAGTACGCTCCGAATGAGCGTGAATTTCCATGATACACATATTCGCTCCCTTTTGCACCGTTGACAGCCATTCTGCCAACTATGAACGGACATAACCCGTTATGTGGTTGCGAAACAACCCATTTTCCGCTATGTCCGAACATAACCGTCAGAACAGATGGAACAGGATGAATGTTGCCATTGCGACAACGCACACCCATGTGGCGATTGTGTCGAACACGTCAGAACGGGACATTGCTCACCATCCACGCGATTGCCTCGGAGTGGTGAGAAACGGGCATTGCTGGACCCGCTACCCGCAACCACTCAAACAGGATGATTGACCCACCTCCGACCAAAACGTCACGAGTGGTACGCCAGCACCCTTTCAGGCAATCACGGATGATACGGTGCGTTTCGTGCGCTTCCGGGACCTCACGTACACTTTCGGGTGCTTCGTGCTTACCCATGTTATTCGCTCCTTTCGGTTGAAACACCCAGAGTCGGACATAGAGCATGTGCGACCTATGTCCGATTACAAGCTGTTTCAACGTAAAAGCTATCCATATGCCCTATGCGTGACCGGATGTCCTGTTTTCAGTGAGATGGGATGAAACGTTTGGTTATGCCATACATTGTCCCGTACTGATACGTTCCTACGTATTCGGATACTAACGGTACGTTTTCGTAGGTTCGCGGGTTGTATGTGATTAGTGTGGACATGGCGCCAATAACCTTTTCGCGCGTTGCGCCCGTTGCGATGAAATCGTCCACGAATATCCACCTATGTCCGATTCTGCCCACAACTTCGCTGGTATCGTGTAGACTGCGCTCTTTGCGCACGATTGCGAAGTTTTTGTCCAGAGCGTGAGCTAACACCGGAATGACCAAACTGCCGGATAGACCCGTTCCGACCATTGTGTCGTATTCGACATCCTTAAGCGTTTTGCGCGCCATGTCGATAAGGTCTGAAGGATCCTCGAATGCCTGATCGAAGTAGTTTGCCCCGACATGTACCGAATCCATGGGCTTAGACATAGTTCGCTCCTTTTTGTCCGATTCCATGCATTCCGGTCACGTATGAGGCATACGGATAGCTAGGCATCGTATATGCACATATTGGGGACAAGTCTTTAAGACCGGACAAGTCACGATCACCCGATATGCGCAGACTAATGCCTTAGTCTCATTCACCCTATTGACGTGTCAAGACACATGTTGCGGTGGTTTCTCCGGCAGCAACCTACTTGCGTAGATCCGTCCGATTCCGGGCCGATGTATGGTTCACACCGGTATCCGATGAATCACCCGTTCCAACCGCGATGTACGGTTTTCTCGTGACATAGGCCACGATTCGACGGAATCTGGACATGTGGCCCAGATACCATCGAAACGGTCCTACTTGACTTCCGTGCCCTTAATTGGGGCATTCGAGCAATACCACTCGAACCCGGTCGAATCGAGCACACAGTACCGAATCGCTACATCCTCCACGAATCGGCCTGAATGCACGCTTTCCACCCGCGATGTCGCAATTCCGACACCAGCGGCCATAACGGGCGCGAACGCCATAGAAGTGACAGCTACGACGAACATCAACTTTTCACGCATTTTCGCTCCTTTTGCCGACATATCCTCCTATGGCCTGCCGTGTCCGTTTTG
>Ga0137364_10001347_pt1 | contig 11444 bp, 9 predicted proteins | sample SagtaG_10_FD_104798 | JGI IMG/M metagenome (GOLD analysis project Ga0137364, IMG submission 104798) | Vadose zone soil microbial communities from Sagehorn Ranch, Mendocino, California, USA - Sage1_L_20_16 metaG | ecosystem: Environmental > Terrestrial > Soil > Vadose zone | place: USA... | reverse complement strand
GATCACCTGGTCGATCTTCGGCTGACCCTTGAGGGCGCGCTCGATCGATTCCTTCACCGCCCGATAGTTGAAGTCGAAGATCTTCTTGTCGTTCTTCGCTTCCCAATGGATGAACACACCCACCAGGATGCAATAGTCGTCCACCTTGTCCCGCGGGATGATGCCCGAGGACACGCTGTCGACCACCGCACGCGCGACCGCGGCCTGCGCCGGGCCAAACATTTGCACGGCCTGCGTGGCGTTTTTGATGGTGACCTTGTTGAAGAGGAGTGTGTCGGGTTTCGCCGGCAGGTTGGGCGTGACGACGGCGAGCAGCTTGGTGAAACCGTCGGTGTTGTTCGACAACGTGCTGACGAAGGCATGCCCGGCGTGGCCCGACTTCGACCCGATGATCAGATCGATGTGGGCGACCTCATTCCCGTCGCCTACCAGAGACTCGCCAATGAAGAAGTCCGCTGCCATAACTACCTCCCGATCCGGATGGGTCCACGAGTTTCACTTGCCGGCCGTCACGAATGCGGCGTTGAGAGCAGCGTGGCCAGAGGGGATGTGGAGAGCCACGCCGTCCCGCGTCTGCGGGTAGCTCCTACGAAACCGTATCGATGGGGTGCTAACCTGCCCGCCGCTCCAATGGGTGTCAAGGCCGCACTTTCGTGGCCTCCGGCGTGTCGGTCGGCCCCGGGCGAACGCCTGGTGCGGCGTTTCGTTTCGCGGCAATGTTCAGGCCGTGCGGACACTTGGACGGGCCCTCCCCGGGGGCCTCTTGGTCACGTGCCTCTGGTTTGCCGCCGTCGCGGCCGGCCAGACGCCCGCGGGCTCGCGGCTCGACCGCCTCAAGGCGGAACTCGCACGCGCCATCGACGCCAGGGCGAGGCTCGCCCAGCAGATGGTCGACCAGGTCTTCTCGTTCGCCGAGCTCGGCATGCAGGAGGTGGAGACCTCGGCGTACCTCACCGGAATCCTCGAGCGCAACGGGTTCGCCCTCGAGCGGGGCGTCGCCGGTATACCCACCGCCTGGGTCGCGCGCTGGGGCAGCGGGAAGCCGGTGATCGCCCTGGGGTCGGACATCGACTGTATCCCGCAGGCGAGCCAGAAGCCGGGCGTCGCGTCTCACGATCCCATCGTCGAGGGCGCGCCGGGTCATGGCGAGGGGCACAACAGCGGCGTTCCGCTCAACATTCTCGCCGCGCTCGCGGTGAAGGACATCATGGCGCGCGAGCGGCTGCCCGGCACCATTGTGCTCTGGCCTGGTGTCGCGGAGGAACAGCTGGCGACCAAGGCGTTCCTGGTGCGCGCCGGGGTGTTCCGGGACGTGGACGCGAATCTGTTCGCGCACGTGAGCGACGAGTACGGCATCTCGTGGGGCGACGAACCCGCGCTCGCCCTGATCTCGGCGCTCTTCAAGTTCAGGGGGCAGAGCGCGCACGCCGCCGGCGCGCCATGGCGCGGTCGGAGCGCGCTGGATGGTGTAATGAGCTTGGCCAACGCGTGGGAGTACCACCGGGAGCACATGGAGCCGGCGCAGCGCTCGCACTATGTCATCACGGATGGCGGTGACCAGCCCAACGTGGTGCCAAGCACCGCCGCCATCTGGTTCTACTTCCGCGAGCGGGATTACGAGCGCGTGACGAAAATGTTCGAGGACGCAAAGCAGATCGCGCGCGGCGCGGCCCTGGCCACGTTCACCAGGCTCGATACGGTGCAGGTCATCGGCTCCGCCTGGCGGCCCCACTTCAACAGGCCCATCGCGGAGGCGTTGCATGCCAACGCGGTGCGCGTGGGCATGCCCTCGTGGGACGACAAGGACCAGACGATGGCGCGGGCGGTGCAGCGGATGATGGGCCAGCCCGACAGCGGACTGCACACGTCCGTGCCGCCGCTGCGCTCGCCTGAGGAGGCGGCCAGGGCGAGCACGGGCACCGGCAGCGACGACATTGGTGACGTGACGTGGACCGTGCCCTCCGTGACGCTCTACTACCCGGCCAACATTCCCGGTACGCCGGGGCACAGTTGGGCCGACGGTATCGCGATGGCGACTCCGATCGCGCACAAGGGCGTGCTCGCCGGCGCCAAGGTGCAGGCGATGACGCTGCTCGACCTCATGCTGCGGCCCAAGCTGGTGAGCGATGCGAAGGACTACTTCGCGAATGTGCAGACGAAAACGACGACGTACCGCCCGCTCATGGCCCCGACGGATCAGCCGGCCACGTGGCTCAACGCGGACAGGATGGCGAAGTACCGCGATCAGATGCGGAAGTACTACTACGACCCCTCGAAGTACGAGACCTATCTCAAGCAGCTCGGGATCACGTACCCGACGGTCCCTCCGCCGTAGCGCTGCGCCGCAACCCGGCCTTGTCCGCCCATTAATCTCTGACTAATGTCAGGTATATGGAGGCGATCGCCCGGATTCGAAGCTTCAATCGAACGGTGACCCACCAGATCGGCGCCCTCGAGGACCGCTTCCTCGGGCGCGATCGCTCGCTGGGCGCTTCCCGCCTCCTCTTCGAGATCGGCGCGAACGGTGGGGAGGTTCGGCAGCTTCGGGCTCGCTTGAACTTGGACTCCGGCTACACCAGTCGCCTGCTTCGCGGGCTCGAGGGTGAGGGCCTGATTCGCACAGGCCGATCATCCGGCGATGGTCGAGTGCGGTGCGTGACGCTGACACCGGCGGGCCGAAAGGAACTGGCCGTCTTGAATCGCCGGTCGGACCACGCCGCCGCGTCACTGTTGAGTCGGCTTCCCGAAGCCCAACGACCTGCTTTCGTCTCCGCCATGGGAGTCGTGGAGCGGTTGCTCCTCGCGAGTGCGGTCCGCCTCCGCGTGGAGAATCCGCGAGGCCGGGGAGCGCAGTATTGTCTGCAGCGCTACTTCGCCGAGCTCGCCTCGCGCTTCGAGACCGGCTTCGACCCCGCCCGCACTATGCCTACGGCTGCGACGGACTTCACGCCTCCGCAGGGGTTGTTCGTCGTGGCGACGCTGAACGGCGAGCCCGTCGGATGCGGTGCGTTGAGGTGCCGTCCGGACTATGGCGAGATCAAGCGCATGTGGGTCGCCCCGGCTTCCCGTGGCCTGGGAATTGGGAAACGTATCCTGCAGCGGCTCGAGGCGTTGGCGCGGAAACGGCGCGTGTCGTTGCTCCGGCTCGAGACCAACAAGGCCCTGACCGAGGCGCAAGCCCTCTACCGGAGCAGTGGATACCGCGAGGTAAGGCCCTTCAACGATGAGCCGTATGCGCATCATTGGTTCGAGAAGGCGCTGTAGTCGGCCTTATCCCGGCGGCGCCTCCCCGGTGGCGACCCGCCAGACCTCGTCCGCCAGCCATTCCAGCCGCTGCTGCGCGTAGTCGAGCTCCGCCGGCGTCATCTCCTTCGCCCGGCGGGCGATTTCCCGTGCGTGACCGAGCAGGTCGTCCAGGACCTCGCGCAGCGGTCGGTTCTGGCGACGCTCGGCACGGGGCCGCGGGCTCATGCGGTCTGAATCCCGAGGCTCCGCTCGTCGGCGGTTTTGAACTCCCCGGCGGCCGCGCGCACCGTCGAGGCCAGCCCCCGCTCGGCGAGGTAGCTCTCGATCAGCCGCAGGCCGAGATAATACCCCGAGCGCTCCGGCAGCACCTTCCCCGCTGTCAGGCGGGCGGCGGGGCGCATGCCCCCCGACAAGAAGCGCAGACGCAGCCCCAGGCCCGTCTCGTCCAGCAGGGGCGCCGCCGCGCGTCGCAGGAACGCGTCGAGCTCCCGGATGCGACGGTACTGCCGGCGGGTGTAGCCGAAGTATTCCCACGGCTCGAACCCCGGCGCCACCGCCTGCGCCGCCGCCACGGCCGCCCCCTCGTTCGCGAGCAGCTCCCGCAGGGTGGCCCGGCTGCCGGTGTCCCAGTAGTCGTAATAGCCGCGCAGGTCGGTCACCAGGCGCTTCAGGTCGGCCCGGCTCGTCGGCGACGTGTACCGCACCGCATGCGCCACCTCGTGCGCGATCCACAGCGGCAACAGATGCGGCGCCAGCCCCATCCCGTACGTCTGGGGATTGGCCCGGCCCGTGAAATGCTCGAGACACACGAAGGCCAGGCCCCGCCCGCCCACCACCAGCTCCCCTGCGTTGGCGGCGCCCACGCCGATCATCAGGTACAGGTCCACTGCGCAGTCCGCCTCGAGCTGCTCGAGTGAGCGGTGCAGCGCATCCTCCGCGATCGCGGCGACGTCCACGTCCTCGAGCAGCCGCTCCAGATCGGCGCGCTCGGCCCGCAACGCCGCTGCGACCACCCGTTCCGCGTGCGGCGAGGTCGGGTCCAGCACGTAGTTGTGCCAGTAGCTCTGCAACACCGGCTTGTGGCGCTCGAGATACTCGTGATACGCCGCGGTGGGGTCGGGCGCGGCGAGGATCGCGAGGAATTCCGGCACGAGATTGACGAGCATGACGCGGCCGGCCCCAATTTGGGAACCGACCCCGCCGGAGACAAGCGCGCGCCCGTCCCGAAGGCCTGTGGGCCGGGACGCGACGGCTTGACAACCCTATCAGGTGTGGTCGCGCATCTTGCGGCTCATCTCGGCGAGGAACCGCCGCTCGGCGGGGGTGAGGCTGTCGATGCCGCGCGCCGAGATCTTGTCGAGCACGCGGTCGATCTCCGCCTGCGCGGGGTCCCGCTCCACGCGGCGCGGCGGCTTGGGCGCGTCGCTGGCCCGTGCGGCGCGCCCCGGATGGACCAGCACGCTGGGCTCGGACCGGCGTCGGAGGTTGCGCTCGGCTCGTCCCAGCCGCCAGTCGCTGACCTTCAAGTAGAGGAACCCGGTCGCGAAGCCGCCCAGATGCGCGAGGTGCGCCACGCCGTCGCTGGTGGGCAGGAGCGCAAGCACGAGCGAGATCGCGACGATGAACGTCACGAGCCACTTGGCCGCGATCGGCGCCGGGAGGAGGAATACGTAAATCGGGTGGTCCGGCGCCGCCCACGCGAACGCCAGCAGCACCCCGTACACGGCGGCCGATGCGCCGACCACCGGATTGAGCCTGCCGAAGCTCCACCCCAGCACCAGCGATAAGGCGGCCCCGCCCAACCCGCACAGCAGGTAGTAGCGCAGAAACGGCCCGCCGCCCATCCGCTCTTCCACCTCGGGCCCGAACGCGTACAGCGCCAGCAGGTTGAAGGCGAGATGCAGCAGGTTTGCGTGGACGAACATGTAGGTGACGAACGTCCACGGCTGCCGCAAGGCGGAGAGCGGCGCGAACCCGAGCGTAGCGAGGAACGCCGGGTTGACGAACAGCGTCACCTGGAGGAGGAAGACCACGAGGTTGGCGACGATCAGCCGCCGTACCCACGGAGTCATGCCGAACAGCCGCTGCGGGCCCATCGCGTAATTATCCCCCGCGCGCGCTCCCCGAGTTCCCCGCGAGCCGGCAGATCCGCTCGCACAGCTCCGGAAACTCGATCCCCGCGGCGCGGGCGGCCTGCGGAAGGAGGCTGGTGCGCGTCATGCCGGGGAGCGTGTTCGCCTCAAGGCAAAAGATGTCGCCCTCGGGGCTCAACCGGAAGTCGACGCGCGAATACCCCCCGAGCTTGAGGGCGCGGTGTGCCGTCAACGCCAGCTCTTGCAGCTGCCGCGCCAGCGTCGTCTCGAGCTTCGCGGGGAAGACCTCCTCCGACATGCCCGGCGTGTACTTGCACTCGTAGTCGAACAGCTCGTGCTTCGGAGTGATCTCGCCCACCGGCAGGGGCACGTCACCCAGCACGCCCACCGTCAGCTCCCGTCCGGGGATGAACTGCTCCGCCATCACCTCGCGATCGTACGCGCTCGCGGCGAGCACCGCCGCGTCCAACCCCTCGGCGTTGCGCACCAGCGTCATCCCCACGGAGGAGCCCATCTTCGACGGCTTCACGATCACCGGCCACCCCAGCGCCGTCGTCACGTCCTCGGGGGCGACCGGGGCCATGAACCACGCGGGCACCGGCACCCCCGCGGCCCGGAACAGCCGCTTGGCGAGGTCCTTGTCCATGGCGAGGGCGCTCGCCAGCGCCCCGCTGCCGGTGTAGGGCACCGCGATCACGTCCAGCACCGCTTGCAGGATGCCGCCCTCGCCCCGGCCCGCGTGCAGGCAGAGGAACAGCGCGTCCGCGCCGGTGACCTCCTTGAGTCCGGCGAGCCCGTTCGAAAGCATAGCCCGCTCCCGCTCGTCGAGCTCGGCCACCGCGGGTGGCTCCCGGCCGACGGCGGTCGTGAGCAGCCGCTGCTCGTCCGTCGGGGAGAGCAGCCCGGTCACCGTATCGACGACCCGCACCGTGTGCCCGCGACTCCGTAACGCCTCCACGATCTGGGCGGCGCCGGCGAACGCGACCGCGCGCTCGGCCGTCGCGCCGCCGGTGAGCACCGCGATCCGCATCAATGGATCCCGGCGAGCTGGTGGAGCACGTCGTAGCGGGTGACGATCCCCGCGATCTTGCCTTCGCGTCGCACCAGCGCCGCCGGTGTCTCGCGCGACAGCAGAGTGGTGAGCCGCTCGACGGGAAGGTCCGCATCCACCACGGGGAACGGCGCATCCATCAGATCCTGGACCGGCTGGTCCAGCGTCGCCGGGTTCTCGAGCGCCCGGGCCATGAGCCCTTGCTCGGAAACCGCGCCCACCCCGTCGCCCACGTCCAGCACCGGGAGCTGCGACACGTTGTACGTGCTCATCAGGTTCAACGCCTGGCGCACCGTCGCCGTGGGAGCGACCGAGATCAGCGGGGGCGCGCCGGAGTTCCGCGCCTCGAGGAGCTCTCCCACCGACACGCGCTCCGCTTCGAGGATCTGATTCTCCCGCAGCCATTCGTCGTTGAAGACCTTCGACAGATACCGCTCCCCGGTATCGGCGAGCACGGTCACCACGAGCGCCTGCGGGTCGTTCACCCGGCGCGCCACGTCGAGCGCCGCCACGACGTTGACACCGGTCGAGCCTCCGGTGAACAGGGCTTCCTCCTTGGCCAGGCGTCGCACCATGAGCATCGCGTCCTTGTCGGACACGGTGATCCACTCGTCGATCACGTCCCAGTGGAGCGACGTCGGCAGTTTGTCCCCACCGATCCCCTCGACCTTGTAGGGGTGGCCCTCCGTCTTCTGATGGGTGCGCGCGTACTCGGTGTAGATGGAGCCCACCGGGTCGCCCGCAATGACCCGGACCCGTGGGTTCTTCTCCTTGAGAAACCGGCCGGCCCCGCTGATGGTGCCGCCCGTCCCCGGCGCGCAAACGAAATGCGTGATCTTGCCCGCCGTTTGCTCCCACAGCTCGGGACCGGTCGTGCGGTAGTGCACCTCGGGGTTCACCGGGTTGTAGTGCTGGTCGGCGAAGATCGCGTTCGGGTGTGCCGCGGCGATCGCCCGCCCCTTCATGATATAGTTCTCCGGGTGGTCGGGGGGCACGGCGGTCGGCGTGATGATCACCTCGGCGCCGAGCGCACGCAGCAGCCGCGCCTTCTCCTGTGACATCTTGTCCGGCATGGTGAAGATGCAGCGGTAGCCCTTCACCGCGGCGGCGAGCGCGAGCCCCACCCCCGTATTGCCCGAGGTGGCCTCCACAATCAGGCCCCCGGGCTTGAGGCGCCCTTCGCGCTCGGCGGCCTCGATCATCGCCAGCCCGATCCGGTCCTTCACGGAGCCGCCGGGATTGAAGAACTCCGCTTTGGCGTACACCGGCGTCCGGATCCCGTGCGTGACCCGGTTCAGCCGGACCAGCGGTGTCCAGCCGATCGTCTCGAGGATGTTGTCGTACGGCTTAGTGTGGGACGGCATTCGTATCCCGCTTGGCCGCGCTGTCCGGGACGGTGCGTGCCGTGTCCAGCGGTCGCGGGACCGTGTCCCGCTTCGCCGGCGTCGTATCGCGCCGCGCCGGGCGGACCGGAGCGGCAGGCGGGGGCACCGGAGCCGGTCGGGGACGGGTGGTGTCCGGCTCCCCTTTGGAGAGGGCGCCGGCCCCGCCGCCCGTCTGCGGGTGGCGGAACTCGACCGGCTGGAGGAACGCGGTGGCGATGGACAGGCCGTGTCGCCGCGCCGGAGCGAAGCGCAGCTTGCGCGCGCCCGTGAGCGCTGCCGAGTCGAGCGCGGGATAGCCGCTCGATTCGGCCACGCGACTCGATTCCGGCAGCAGCCGCCCCACGGAATCGACGAACAGGCGCAGCATCACGTCGCCCTCGACCTTCTGGTCGTACAACCTGGGTGGGTACTGGATCGGCGAGTCGGCGTTCAGGGCCACTGGCGGCTCCTGGTCGGGCGGGACGCCGGGTGCCCCGCTTCCTGATTGCTCGGCCGGGGGAGCTTGGCGGCAGCCGGCGGGCCCGACGGCCAGGAGGCCCGCGAGCGCCAGGGTCCGGCCTCTCATGGTCCCTCCGCGAGCTGCTTCTTCCACGCCGCGAGCCGATTCAACGCCTCGAGTGGCGACAGCGCGTTCACGTCGAGCCGGTCGAGTTCCTCGAGCAGCGGATGCGGGCTTCCCGATGGGCCGAACAGGCCGAGCTGGGACGCATCGGGGCGTGCGGGCGGAGCCTGGTGCGCCACGTGGTGACCCGCTTCGAGAAGCGCGAGTACCTGCCACGCCCGCCCCACGACCGGCGCGGGCAGCCCTGCCAGCCGCCCGACGTGGATGCCGTACGACCGGTCGGCGCCGCCCGGCTCGAGGCGGTGCAGGAACACGATCTCGTCCCCCGCTTCGCGCACGGCCACGTTGAAGTTGCGTGCGTGGGCGAGCTCCTCGGTGAGTTGGGTCAGCTCGTGATAATGGGTCGCGAAGATCGTCTTGCACCCGATCGTGTTGTGCAGGAACTCGGTCACCGCCCAGGCGATCGCGACGCCGTCGTACGTGGAGGTCCCCCGTCCGATCTCGTCCAGGAGCACGAGGCTCCGGGCCGTCGCTCCGTGGAGTATGGCGCTGGTCTCGCTCATCTCCACCATGAATGTCGACTGGCCGCGCACCAGATTGTCCGACGCCCCGACCCGCGTAAACAGCCGATCCACCACGCCCACGACGGCCCGCCGCGCGGGGACGAATGCCCCCATTTGGGCGAGCAGGACGCACAACCCGACTTGTCTGAGCAGGGTCGACTTCCCTGCCATGTTCGGCCCGGTGAGCAGGATCACGCGACCGGCCTCGTCGAGCAGCACGTCGTTCGGGATGAATGCCTCACGCGCCATCATACGCTCGACCACCGGATGGCGGCTTCCCTCGAGCACGATGGTGAAGCCGTCGTTGACCTCCGGTCGCACGTACCCCTCGCGCTGCGCGACATCGGCGAGGGCGCCCCACACGTCGAGCCGGGCGAGCACGCCGGCCGTCGTCTGCACCCGGGCGATCGCCTGGGCCACGCGGACGCGCAAGGCGTCCACCAGCTCCGCCTCGCGCGCCGCGATTCGCTCCTCCGCACCGAGCACCTTGGCCTCGTACGCCTTGAGCTCGGGCGTGACGAACCGCTCGGCGCCCGATAGCGTCTGGCGCCGCTCGTAGTCGGGCGGCACACGGTCCCGGTGTGGGTTCGTGATCTCGAGGTAGTAGCCGAAGACCTTGTTGAACCCGACCTTGAGTGAGGCGATGCCGGTGCGCTCGCGCTCCCGTGCCTGGAGCCCGGCGATGTACTGCTTCCCGCCGTCGCGCGCGTCCTTGAGCTCGTCGAGCTCGTGATCGTAGCCGGCCCGAATCGCGTCGCCGTCCGACGACTGGGCCGGCGGACGCTCCACCAGCGCCCGGGCGAGCTCGTCGCCCAGGTCCTGGAGGAGATCGAAGCGGTCCGCGGCGTCCTCGAGCAGCACGGCCCGCCCGCGCGCTTCCAGGCCGTCGAGCGCGGCGCGCACGTCGGGCAGACGGAGAATCGAATCCCGCAACGCTCCCAGCTCGCGCGGGGTCGCGCGCCCCAGCGCGGCGCGGCCCGCCAGGCGCTCGACGTCCCGTACCCCGTCGAGGGCTTCGCGCAGGCGGTCTCGCCCGCGCACGTCGCTGGCGAGGACCTCCACCGCATCGAGCCGTGCGGTGATGGCCCCGGGATCGACGAGCGGCGCCAGCAGCCATCCGCGTAACAGGCGGGCGCCCATCGGCGTCATCGTGCGGTCGAGGACGGCGAGCAGCGTCGTCCCCGCCGCGCCGGGAGCAGCGGCGCGGAGCGGCTCGACCAGCTCGAGGTTGCGCCTGGTCATCTCATCGAGCGGCAACAGGTCGCCCCGTCGCAGCACCCGGGGGTGGGCGAGTTGCGGGAGGCCGCCCGGCTTGAGCTCCCGCGCGTAGCGGAGCAGCGCCCCGACCGCGCCCAGGGCAGGGCGGTCGCCCGGCTCGACGCCGAGCCCGTCGACGGAAGCCACTCGGAAGGTGCGGGCCAGGTCTTCGCGCGCGAGCTCGGGATCGAACTCCCACGCCTCGCGCTCGGTGCGCACCGCGCCCGGAAGCGGGAAGGGGATGGGTGTGCCGCTGGGAAGCACCACTTCCCGGGGCTCGTAGCGACTGAGCACCGCCGCGAGATCCTCGGGAGCCGTGGTCTCGAGCAGCAGCTCGCCGGTCGTGAGATCGAGCGCCGCCATCCCGGCTGGCGCGCCGCGAGCGTCGACCGCCAGCAGGAAGTTGTTGCGGGTGCGCTCGAGCCAGTCGTCGGCGAGGACGGTGCCGGGGGTGACGGTCTCCACCACCGCACGGCGCACGAGGCCCTTGGCGAGCTTGGGATCCTCTACCTGCTCGCAAATCGCCACGCGGTGACCGAGCCCAATCAGCCGCCGCAGGTACTCGGTCGCCGCCTTGACCGGAACGCCGGCGAGCGGCACCTCTGCCGCGCCGCCGTTGTTGCGCGAGGTGAGGGTGAGGCCCAGCTCCCGGGCGGCGAGCTGCGCGTCGTCCTCGAACATTTCGTAAAAGTCTCCCATCCGGAAGAACAGGATGGTGTCCGGGTATCGCGCTTTGATCTCGCGATACTGCTGCATCAGCGGCGTGTCCGCCTCGACTCGTGGCGTCATGGCTCCTCCACCACGAACGGCTGGCCACCGAGCCGGGTCTTGAGGCGTCGCTGGGCTTGCGCAGCTTCGTCGTGCGTCGCGTACCGCCCGACTCGCACCTTGAAGAGGCCGCTCGTGTCCCGCACCACGCGGGCGTCGAAGCCCATCACTTTCAAACGGGTGAGCATCTCGTCCACCTGCGCCGCGCTCTTCACGGCCAGTACCTGCACGGCATACGTCGCGACCGAGGGCGTGGGCCTCGCCTGACTATCGCCCGCCGTGGCGGACGCGGCGGCCGGCGCGGCTACGGCGGCGGAGGCACACCGCGAGGCGTAGAAGCTCACCTGATTCTTGAACTCCACGTCGGCACCTGCGCCGTCCAGCGCCTCGCGGATCAGGGGACAGCCGCGGGCGTCATCTTTGAGGTCGAAGTAGGCGCGCGCGCCCCAGAAGGCCGCTCGGGCCCGCAACGGAGAATCGGGATAGTCGAGGCGCAGCCGCTCCGCCGCTTGCACGGTG
>Ga0137364_10001346_pt1 | contig 11447 bp, 11 predicted proteins | sample SagtaG_10_FD_104798 | JGI IMG/M metagenome (GOLD analysis project Ga0137364, IMG submission 104798) | Vadose zone soil microbial communities from Sagehorn Ranch, Mendocino, California, USA - Sage1_L_20_16 metaG | ecosystem: Environmental > Terrestrial > Soil > Vadose zone | place: USA... | reverse complement strand
CCTGTCGAGTGGTCGCCTATCACCAGGGCAAAAGTGAATTTAATACCATTGAACGCTGATGCCTACTTGAGCAATCAATCAGTAGTGATAGGGCCAGAGGTTCAGTCTCCTGCTCCTGCGCCTCAGTCTGCCGAGAAAGAAGGAGAGCATATTGAAGAGAAAGCCCAAAGCGCGCTAGCGGCACGTCTGAGAAAACTCTTACCGGTGGTCGTCGTCATCCTGTTATTACTCGGCCTGTTAGGGGCGTTGCTCTCGTCGTTCTACTTTCCGTGAGACAAGTCAGGCGCCTTTTTGATGCCACATCACAGTCGTGAGCAGAGCGCGAAAAGCATGTTGAATGGTCGACACCTCTGGCCCTGGGATTTAGCGTTGCTCCAATTCGCGCTGCAGTGCCTCTACCTGTGCTGATAAACGGAGAATGATCTCGATTCCTGCCAGATTGATACCTAGGTCGCGGTGTAAGCGCCGGATGCGGCGCAGCCGCTCTGCATCTTTTTCACTGTAGCGTCGTTCTTCACCGACCATTTCTACACCTTCGATTAAACCCACCGCATGGAGGCGGCGAAGCATGTGGACCTCTACCTGGCAGTATTCCGCAACTTCCTGCTCGCTATAATACACTGTATACCCGCTATCGGGGATGATGATGCGCTTCATTTGACGTTCCTCCATAGCTACCTCCAGTTATGCGCTTTTACTTTGAGCAGTATACCCGATTGATCGTGCAAAGGCCTCAAAGAGGCGGCGCTGTTCTTCGTTAAGGTGTGTCGGAAGCACGACCGACACCTCGGCAAAGAGGTCACCACGTTTGTCTGGTTGCCCCAGGTGAGGCATTCCTTGTCCACGCAGACGCAGCACGCTGCCGTTGGCTGTGCCAGCAGGGATACGCAGCATCAGTTTGCGGCCATCGGGGGTGGGAACCGGTACTTCACCTCCCAGCATGGCTACTGCAAGCGGTACCTCGATACGTGTGCGCAGGTGAATACCTTCCCTGGTAAATTGGGGATGGGGAATGACCTGCACGACAAGGTAGATATCGCCACGTCCCGCTGTACCCTGTTCACCCTTGCCCGCGATACGTATACGTGAGCCATCGTCCACTCCGGGAGGAATCTTCACTTCCAGGTGGCGGGTAGTGCCATCAGCTTCGGCAAGCTCAAGGACTCGTGTCGCACCTTTGTATGCTTCCGCCAGAGACACCTCTATGGGAGACTCTATGTCGCGACCCTTTGTAGGCTGTTGCCGCCTCCTTCCAGTTGTACGCCGTCGCTCACCTGCTTCTGGTGAAAAATCTGAGTGAAAGAAGGTTTCGAAGAAATCTGAGAAGGGGGATTGTTCGCCAAAGATGTCCCGCAGGTCTTCCTCGTTGACCGTGCGGTACTGGTAGTGTTCCCCTCCTGCGCCTGTTCCCGCAGCGCCAGGCCATTGACCATACTGCTGGTAGTAGCTGCTCATCTCATCATATTTTTTGCGCTTCTCAGGATCAGAGAGCACCTCATTGGCCTCGTTGATCTCCTTGAATCTGTCTTCAGCCGTTTTGTCGTTCGGATTGACATCTGGATGATACTGGCGCGCCAGTTTGCGATATGCCTGTCGAATCTCTTTCTCACCCGCATCCTTATTGACCCCAAGGATTTTGTAATAGTCTTTATATTCGACAGCCATAGACATGTTCCTCCTACGCTTGCTGTATATTTTACGTTGAGTCTACAATCAAATAGCGCCAACTGCAAGTTTTACCGATTCCTCCTCATCGCTTCGCTCTTTGTGATGATACTTTGGGATGGTGCGGGTGTGACAGTCACGAGCGGCGAGAAGCGCTGAACAGGTATGCCTATGCTTTTTCCTGGCTGGGACGCGTTTGCATTGCGCGGTATTCTTCCATGACCCTGGCGTGTTCGGGTGAGCGCAGGCAGTCCTCCTGTGCAACGATAAATGCAGCCATTTGCGTGGTGGTATCCAGTTCGAACGCTGCATCAATCTGCTCTTTGGTGTGCAAGAGGGCGGTAAATGGGATATCCAGTAACTCGTGGGCGATGGCCAACGCACGTTCGTCGAGCTGAGCAGGATCGACCACCTCGTTGATGATTCTGAGGGCATAGCCTTCTTCGGGAGTGAAACGGTGGCCGAGCAGGCAGAGTTGCTTGGCGGGGCCAGCGCCAATGAGCCTGGCAAGGCGCATCGGACCTAAAGCGGCAACAACGCCTTCTCTGACAGCGGGAATACTGAGTACAGCATTGGTAGCCGCAATGCGCAGATCACAGGCGAGAGCGACTTGTAAGCCACCTCCCAGGCAGTAGCCATGTATTGACGCAATGCTGATAGCCTTGAGGTTAGCCAGCGCGATGACGCCGCGTTCCCAGGTCTCAAACCAATCGATGGTGAGATTTCCTTTGGCCAGTTCTTTAGTATCCAGGCCGCTACAAAAGGCGCGACCTTCACCGCTGACAATAACCACACGCGTTTCGGTGCTCTGCGCTAAATAGTCGGTAGCGGAAACAAGATCTTGCACCCACGCCCAGTTGGCGGCATTGAGGGCCTCTGGACGATTGAAACGCAAGCGCGCCAGATGGCCATCCAGTTCGCAGCGCATCGTCTCGAGTTCTAACGTTGGCATAGAACAATTCTCCTGCTTTCTTGAAGAGAGGTACGCTTACAGCTTTCTAAGATCGACTACCCTGCGGAGTTTTCCACCTTCACTGCGAGGTATCGTAGCTGGCACCATCAGTGTGACTTTCATATTTAAGCCGATCATGCCTTTGATCTCGCTTTGAATGCTGTCGCGCAAGTTGCGCATGTGATGGTCAGCCTCCAGGATATCTTCGGACCATGCTTCTTGAGTTATCTCACGAAAGACATCTTCGGCCACTTCAACCTTGACCTCGGCGTCGTCGAGTGTCCCTTCGCGTGTCACCACGATCTGATAGTGTGGAACCACTTCAGGAATGCTCTTCAGCACCTCTTCTACCTGGGTGGGATAAAGATTTACACCGCGTATGATCAACATATCGTCTGCGCGACCCCTGATAGGGCCCATCCTGACATGCGTTCTGCCACAGACGCATGGTTCGTGTGTCAGGTAAGTGATGTCGCCAGTCCAGTAGCGCAGGAGGGGCATAGCCTCCCTGGTCAGGTGAGTGAAAATCAATACGCCTTCCTGTCCATCGAGCAGTGGTTCGCCCGTGTTGGCGTCCACCACCTCAGGATAGAAGTGATCCTCCCAGATATGGCTGCCAGCACGACCTTCGATACACTCCTGTGAGACGCCAGGGCCAATAATCTCGCTTAGACCATAAAGATTAGTCGACCTGACCCCGAGGTTTGCGTCGATATTCGCACGGATGGTCTCTGTCCAGGGTTCCGCTCCAAGCAGGGCATACTTGAGACTGAGGTCCTGAGGTGTGATGCCGATCTTTTTGAATTCTTCGCCCAATGTTTGGGCGTAGGAGGGGGTACAGCAAATAACTTCCGGTTTTAAATCGAGGATCAAGGTGATTTGTCGCTGCGTCATGCCACCTGAGACCGGTACCACGGTCATACCCAGCTTCTCCGCGCCGTAATGCGTTCCGAGGCCGCCTGTGAAGAGACCGTAGCCATAGGCATTGTGCAGGAGCATGCCGGGACGCGCACCCGCTGCAATGAAGGATCGAGCCATGACTTCAGAAAAAATAGCGATGTCGTTGCGTGTGTAACACACGACGGTGGCTCTCCCAGTAGTGCCGCTGCTGGCGTGGACTCGAATGGTCTGTTCGCGGTGTACGGCGAGCATGCCAAAGGGATAGTGGTCTTTCAAGTCCTGCTTTCTGGTGAAGGGCAATCCGGGTAGATCTTCTACTGAGCGAATGTGGCCGGGCTGAATGCCCAGCTTGTTAAATTGTTCCTGGTAGAAGGGAACCCGCTCATAGACGTAGCTGATTATCTGGCGCAGTTGTGTGTCTTGGAGCTCTCTGAGTTTGTCGCGGGGTAGGGTTTCGAGTTCGTTGTAGTACATCAAAGATTTCCTTGCCTCCCTTGTTCCTGTGGTTTATGACTACGTTGTCCCAGCAGTAGAGTGCCAACCTCATTGTAGGGGGACTGTGCCCGGGTCGTCAAGTGGGTTAAGGGCTACTGGATGTATGAATGCCGAATTGGTCTTTTGATGTTGTGCTAAGAAAGCGTATTTGTCAGAGAGTGTTCGGCCTCTACTTCACGCGATTCACCAGGCGTATCGTTAGATGCTGCTTGTGTTGATTTATACGAATATTTGTCGGCGCGGCCGCCGGGGAAGAGGAACATTAGCGCTACGCCAATGGCGGCGAAAGCGAATACCAGAGCGTATACCCAGAACAGGCTCTGTGAGAAAGCAGACTGTAGTTGATGCAGGAAGTCGATTGGTAAAGTGTTTCGTACATCAGGGGTCAGGAGCACATTGGACTGCGAGACGTTTTTGGGCAGGCTAGCAGTGGACGCGGGGAAGCGGGCAAAAATAGCCGGGAAGCGGGAAGCCATCTGCGCGTTGAGAATAGTGCCCATGAGAGCGACGCCGATTGTGCCACCAATCGTGCGTACGAATTGGGTGGTCGCAGTTGCCACGCCGCGGAGTTTCCAGGGAACGGCGTTCTGTACGGAGAGGATGAATGCGGTACTGGCAAGGCCGAGGCCGGTGCCGATGATGAACATGGATATCACGATAAAGGGAAGCGAGGTCCCTGCTGTGAAGAGTGTGATCATGCCTGTGCCAATTGCGGCAAAAGCCATGCCGAGCACTGATGTGAAGCGATAGCCATAGCGAATGACAACTCTTCCGCTAATCGTGGCGGCAATTGGCCAGGCCAGCAGCAGCGGCCCAAGGGTGATGCCGGCGCTGGTGGCGGTGCCTCCCTGAACGCCCTGGACGAAGAGCGGCACGTATGAAGTGATACCAAACATGAGGATGCCAAGAACAATGCCACCCAGACTTGAGACTGCTATGATGCGGTTAGTGAAAAGCGACAGTGGCAGTATCGGGTCGGGAGCTCTCTGCTCCTGGAAGAGGAATGCCGCAACGAGTACGAGGCAGAGCACAAGGAGTCCGAAGCTTGGCAGCGATAGCCACGGCCAGGTTGTCCCACCCTGGAGCAAGAAGAAGAGCAGGGCCACGATGCTCCCCGTCAGCGTCAAGGTACCGATATAATCAAGCTTTTGTTTCTTGCGCTCGACGTTTTCTTTCAAGGCAAGAGCCAGTAACAGGCAGGAGAGGATGCCGAAAGGGACATTGATGAAGAAGACCCAGCGCCAGGAGAAATGGTCGACAATGAGACCACCAAGGGCAGGCCCAATCACACTTGAGACGCCCCATACACCACTGAATAACCCCTGAACCCTGGCACGCTCTTTGAGTTCAAAAATGTCACCGATGATGGTGAGAACGATGGGCAGTACCGCGCCCGCACCCAGGCCTTGAATGGCGCGAAAAATAATCAGTTGTTCCATGCTCTGCGCGGCTCCGCACAGGATTGAACCCAGCAGGAAGAGTGTCGAGCCGAAGAGGAAGATGGGTTTGCGCCCGTAGAGATCGGCCAGCTTGCCATAAATTGGCACCGTTGTCGTGGAGGTAAGCAGAACAACTTCAGAATTAGTACGCATAATCCCACAGATGGTTAATGCACTCAAAGCCATTCTTGAAGGAGCAGCGGCATGAAACAATTTACCAGCATTGAAAAGCTAGACACCGGCATGCCTCAACGTGCGCAACCACATGGTACTACCCAACGCTAGAGGAAAGTCTTATCCAATTGTCGTGATGTGCGGTTCAGGTTTGATCGTCTCTGTTTGGCTCTCATCCTCTGCTTGAGCTTGATACGAATACTGTTCAGGGCGGCCACCAGGGAAGAGGAACATGGTTGCTAACCCGAGAACGGCAAGGGCGAACATGAGCGCATAAACCCAGAAGAGACTTTGGGCTAAGGCTGTTTGGAGCTGATTGAGGAAGTCTCCAGGGAACGATTGGCGTACATCGGGGGTGAGTAGCACGTTGGAGGGGGTGATATTCTTCGGCAAATGGGCCACGACCGCCGGATAACGTGCGAGGATGGGCGCGAAGCGTGCAGCCATCTGGAGATTGAGGATGGTTCCCATCAGGGCAACGCCAACGGTCCCGCCGATGGTGCGGAAGAACTGCGTTGAGGCGGTGGCCACTCCACGGACATTCCAGGGGACAGCATTTTGCACGGAGATGATGAAAGCGGTACTCATCAAGCCCAAGCCCGTTCCAATTACCAGCATCGCGACCACAATAGAGGGCAGCGTTGAACTCGCCTGGAAAAGCGTCACCAATCCAACGCCTATGGTGACAAGCAAGGCGCCAATGACTGCTGTCAGGCGATAGCCAGAGCGCAGAATGAGTTTCCCACTCAACGCCGCGGCAATCGGCCACGCAAGTAACAACGGCCCAAGGGTGACTCCGGCGCTGGTGGCGGTTCCACCTCTGACACCCTGCACGAAGAGAGGAACATACGAGGTGATCCCAAACATGACTACTCCCAGGATGACGCCTCCAATGCTTGAAATGGTGATAATCCGGTTGCTGAAGAGAGTTAAGGGCAGGATTGGCTCAGAGGCACGCGCTTCCTGGAAGAGGAAGAGGGCGATCAGGACGATGGCAAGCGCGAACAAACCCAGGCTCGGGAACGAAGTCCAGGCCCAGGTGACACCTCCCTGAAGCAGGGCGAACAGCAGCGCAACGATACCAACAGTAAGCGTCAGGGAGCCTACATAGTCTATCGAGTGTTTCTTGCGCTCGACGTGCTCTTTGAGGGAGACGATGAGCAGGAAGGCGGAGAGCAGGCCAAAGGGGAGATTGATATAAAAGACCCAGCGCCAGGAGAAATGGTCAACGATGACCCCGCCAAGAGCAGGGCCAATGATGCTGGACACACCCCAAACGCCGCTGAAGAGTCCCTGCACCTTCGCGCGTTCTTCCAGCGCGAAAATATCACCGATGATGGTCAGCACGATAGGCAGAACCGCTCCTGCGCCTAACCCCTGGATGGCACGGAAAAGAATCAGTTGTTCCATCGATTGAGCTGCTCCAGAGGCCATGGAACCGATGAGAAAGACGGCAGTGCCAAAAAGAAAGAGCGGCTTGCGGCCAAAAAGGTCGGCCAGCTTGCCATAAATGGCGACGGTACTGGTGGATGTCAGTAAATAGGCTGAAAACACCCATGAGTAGAGGGTGATCCCTCCCAACTTCCCGACGATACTGGGTAAGGCAGTCCCGACGATGGTGGTGTCGAGGGCAGCCAGCGACATGCCAAGCATGAGGGCTATGGTAACAATGATCTTCGTCTTTTTGGTCATAGATATCTTTGCCTATATAAAGCTAAATATGTGGAAAAAACCATACGATGATCGAAACACAGCACGAGGAGTAATTTATTCCCAGAGAATGCGCTCCTCGAAACAGGGGTAGTGGCATAAGTGAGAAGGAGGTGGTAGACTGTGAGGGCCAATTCCAGATGAACAAGAGGAGTATTCAAGGGTGACGATCACCCTTTCCTGTCCCCACTGTAGAAGCAAGGCGCTGGTGCGCGATGGGCATGCCCCCAACGGCAAGCAGAAGGATCGCTGTCACGCCTGCGGGCGTCGCAGTCGCGAGAATCCTACTCCCAATGCCTATCCAGAAACTCGCCGTGAGGAGATTCTGCACGCCTCCCAAGAACGCGAGCCTCCTGCGTGGCCTCACGCGCACCTTTGGGGTCTCTCGCGCCACCGTCTCCAGTTGGATTAAAAAAAGGAGCTCAGCTTCCTCCTTTACGGACCACCTTGCTCGCTCCCGACCCAGAGGATGCCACTTCCACTACTCTGGAACTCGATGAACTGTGGTCGTTTGTGCTTAAAAAAGCGCACGACTCCTGGCTTTGGATCGCCTTGTGCCGAAAGAGCCGTCAAGTGGTCGCCTCTGCCGTGGGTGATCGGAGGAAAAAGACCTGTCAACGCTTGTGGGAGGCCATTCCAGAGGGGTATCGTCAGGGGCATTGTTTCAGCGACTTCTCGGCGGCATATGCGGCGGTGATCCCACAGGAGCAGCATACCGCTGTGGGAAAAGAGAGAGGCTTGCCTCCTGATCTTTCTTCATCGCTATAATCTCGATCGGGCTATCCTTCTCACATGAGCCACTCCCAGAAATATATGCGACAGGTGCGCACAACTCGACCACGTGGGCAGACCTGGAAGACCTTCTTACGCACTCATGCCGAGCAGATCTGGGCCTGCGACTTCCTCCCTGTCACGGATCTCTTCTTCCACTCGCTGTTCGCCTTCTTCATCATCGAACTGCACTCGCGCAAAGTGATCCACGTCGGCGTGACACGATATCCCACCGACGCTTGGACTGCACAACAGCTTCGGGAAGCCACCGCCTTTGGTGTGGGGCCGAGGTACCTCATCCGTGATAACGATGGCAAGTTTGGTGTGTGGGCTTCGCTCGGGTTGCTCAGACGAGTGACATTGAGATTCTTAAAACTCCTTATTACGCCCCGCGCGCGAATGCCATCTGTGAGCGGTTCCTCGGCAGTGTACGGCGTGAGTGCCTCGATCATCTGCTCATCCTGCATGAGAAGCAGCTCCACCGCGTGCTCAACGCGTATATGCACTCCTTCAACCGAGCCAGACCGCATCAAGGCATCAAGCAGCAGATTCCGGAGCAGAAAGCTGGGTCAGTGCCACCACATCATGAAAGTGGTAAGGTCATCTCCTTCCCAGTCCTGGGCGGCTTGCATCGTGACTATCGCAGAAGTGCCTGAGTTTTTTCAGAGATGAAGATCTGACTGCCTGAAGTATACGCGAGATACTTCAAGATGCACTCTTGTCGTTGAGTTGAGACCCAGCAAGCAGTTTCTTATGGTTTTCCTTGAGAGAAGAGAGAGGTTGGTGTCATGGGCAGTGAGTTTCTGTCTGGGATGACAAGAACATACCCCCCAAGCCTCGCTCAATGGGCTATCAGTCATCAACAAGCTAGTAATTGATGAGGTAAACTATCAGTTTGCTCGTCGGATATCATATGTAGCCAGCACAGCACCACCAGGCATGAAAATGGGCTAGGCAGCCACAGCCGAGTAGCGCTCTAGCAGAAAAGAGCCTATACTCGAAGCAGGACCGAGTCAGGTCACACAGGTCGAAAACACTTTAGCGCTCCGAGCCTGAATAAGAAACTGACTGGGGGTACCTGGAACCACCACCACATGTCGCACTCGCCGGAGAAGCACGCAGAGGAATTTCTTTGTTGGTGGTATCCCACCTGGCAAGGTTCTCTCACACACGTGTTGATTCTGATGGAGGAACCCATGCAAGTGATCTACACCCGCTGTTGCGGAATTGATCTGCACAAAAAGGTCATCGTGGCCTGTTTACTCATCTGCACAGCGCAAGGAGTTCAGAAAGAGATCCAGACCTTTAGCACAATGTTGCACGATCACTATCGGCTGCGCGATTGGCTCAAAGCCAACGAGTGTCGGGCAGTCGCGATGGAGTCGACGGGGGTGTTTTGGAAGCCGATCTGGAATGTGTTGGAAGGAGAGATGGAACTCCTGCTGGTCAATGCCCAGCATATCAAGGCGGTTCCCGGACGAAAATAGGACATCAAAGACGCCGAGTGGATCGCCGACTTGCTCCAGCATGGACTGCTGCGAGCCAGTTTTGTGCCCCCACGCCCACAACGCGAACTGCGGGAATTGACGCGCTATCGCAGCACGGTCGGCGGAGAGCGGGCACGGCTGGTCAATCGCATTCATAAGGTGTTGGAGGATACCAATCTGAAATTAACGTCAGTGATCACCGATATCACAGGCAAGTCTGGACGGGCTATTTTGAACGCCCTGTTACAGGGAGAACAGGACCCGCAGGTCCTGGCCGAACTAGCGCTAGGACGTATGCGAGAGAAGCGCGAGCAGTTGATGGAAGCGGTGCAAGGGATGCTCTCGGAGAATCATCGCTTTTTACTGAAAAGTTAGTTGCGCCAGTTAGACTTTCTCGATGGGCAACTGAGGGAGTTGGATCAAGAGATTGCCCAGCGTCTGGGTCTCCCCAGTGGTCAAGACGACCCTGATCCAAGAGCAGGCCAAGCAGCCAACGCGGAACCAGCCAGCGAGGAGGCAGCTGCAACCGAGGCTGAGGCTCTACCCGCCGAGCATCCAGAGCCGCTCTGCGCGCCGCCAGATCGCTCCACCTCTCTGAGCAGCGCCCAAGTGATCGGCATCCTTGATGAGATCACGGGCATCAATGTGCGCATTGATGAGATCGTGGTGGCCGAAGTGGGGACGGTGGTGGATCGCTTTCCTACCGAAGCTCATCTCGTCTCCTGGGCGGGCCCGTGTCCTGAGGCCAAGATCAGTGCGGGCAAACGGCTGAGTACGAAAACAGGCAAAGGGAACCGATGGCTGCGTCAGGCCCTCATGGAAGCGGCTTGCGCCGCCGCCCGTAGCCAGGGGACGTACCTGGGGGCCTACTACCAACGCCTGCGTAAACGCATGGGACACAAGAAAGCCATTGTCGCCCTGGCCCATCGCATCTTGGTTATCATCTATCACCTGCTCAAAGAGCAGCACCCGTATCGCGAACTGGGACCCGATCATGCCGACGAGCAAGCCAACGAAGCCTCCAAGCGCTGGGCGATCCGGCGCTTGGAGCAACTGGGCTACCAGGTCTCCTTGCAATCAGTAGAGGTTGCCTAGGATATGATACTGGGGAAGCATTATTTTCAGAGGAAGTAGCCACTACAGGGGAAGAAATCATCCCTGCCGGGCGCTCCAACTGGCTCCATTTTGTCTGGCTCTCGTGGCAGCAAGACCAGCAGCGCCGCGTGTACGAGTACATCCGGGGTCGGAGCCAGCCCTAGCGATCTACCGACCGGCCGGAAGTCGCGCCAGCGCAGGGCATCGGCGCAAACCCTGCCTCCCTGCTTCTCCCTGTCGTGAAACGTGCCTTAGAGCCTGTAAAAAATGTAACAGGCCCTCGAGTACTATTCGTAGAAAAGATGCTCGTTATCGTAACTTTGCCAGCGCTCTGACAGGAAAGGTCCCTACCCCTTTGAACTTTGGCGGAAGAGCACTAAAGGTAAATCCTTCGTCTGGAAGTTGGCCCAGATTGCACATATGCTCCACGATCAGGACTTCGGCTCCAAGCAGTAGGGAATGGACGGGTCTCGGGCCGCCCCTGGTATCATCGATGTTCACGGAGTCGATGCCGACCAGTTTGACGCCACACTCTACAAGATAGTGAGCGGCATCTTCAGTCAGGTGTGGGTGGTGTTCGAAGTACTGGTCAGTCTTCCAGTAGGCGTCCCAGCCGGTATGCACCAATACAGCTCGCCCTCGCAGTTCCTTGCCGCGGAAGAAGTCAGCGTTCATTGCAAATGTCTCTTTGTGGTCAGCACGAATAACGATGCCATCCAGGTCTGCAAGCCTTTCCACACCTACTTCCGAGAGGTCCTT
>Ga0137364_10001344_pt1 | contig 11449 bp, 9 predicted proteins | sample SagtaG_10_FD_104798 | JGI IMG/M metagenome (GOLD analysis project Ga0137364, IMG submission 104798) | Vadose zone soil microbial communities from Sagehorn Ranch, Mendocino, California, USA - Sage1_L_20_16 metaG | ecosystem: Environmental > Terrestrial > Soil > Vadose zone | place: USA... | reverse complement strand
GGCCCGATTTTTTCGAACTTGATTTTGGCTGACGAAATCAACCGCGCGCCGGCCAAGGTTCAGAGCGCATTGCTGGAGGCGATGCAGGAACGGCAGGTAACGATCGGTGAAAAGACGTATCCGCTTTCGGACCCATTCCTGGTTTTGGCAACGCAAAACCCCATCGAACAAGAAGGCACCTACCAACTTCCAGAGGCGCAGCTGGATCGTTTCATGTTCAAGTTGAACATCGGCTACCCACAAAAATCCGAGGAGCGAAACATTCTCGACTTAATGGCAACCTCGGCACCGGATTTGCGAGTTGATGCGGTGATTGAGCCAGGCCAAATCATCGCAGCGCGCGACGTGGTAAACAGCATTTATATCGACGATCGCGTCAAAGATTACATTGTGGATGTTGTCTGGGCGACGCGACAGCCGGCCGCTTACAATTTGCGACTGGAAGGTCTCATCCGTTATGGCGCTTCGCCGCGTGCGACCATTTATCTCGCCCTGGGCGCTCGCGCGCACGCATTCTTGAACGGCCGCGGTTACGTGACGCCACAGGATGTGAAAAGTATTGGTCCCGACGTATTGCGGCACCGCATCATCGTCAGTTACGAAGCGGAGGCGGAAGCGGTCACCAGCGAGACGATCATCGAGCGAATCTTCGCGGGTTTGCCGGTGCCGTGATCTCGGAAAGTGATCGGTGATCAGTGAAATGTGATCAGAAATGCAGCCTGCAAAATCGTTTCATGATTTGAAAGTATATCAAGCTGCGCGGGAAGCAGCGCAGTTAATATTCGTGGTCTCAAAAAACTTTCCTCCCGAAGAACGCTATTCGCTTACAGATCAGATTCGGAGAAGTTCGCGTGCCGTGAAGGCAATGATCGCGGAAGCATGGGCGCGCCGCCGATACAAAGCTGCGTTCGTGAATAAAATCGATGAGTCGCTCGGGGAAGGCTACGAAACGCAGTCCTGGTTAGATGACGCTCTTGATGCTGGATATCTGTCCAAGGAACAATTCACGGATTTGAACACGCGCTACGATGCAATCGGCGGCATGTTGTCTCGCATGATTGATCGGGCTGACGATTTCTGCAAATACGCACCCAGCACAGATTACCGATCTGTTGCACGCGAAGAAGAAGAATCTCCGTTCACCGATCACTGATCACCGATCACACATGGATACGACCGAGATTCTTAAAAAAATCAGGACGCTCGAAATCAAGACCCGCGGCCTGGTTGAAACGGCATTCGCCGGCGATTATCACAGCGTCTTCAAAGGCCGCGGCATGAACTTTGAAGACGTGCGCGAATATCAGCCAGGCGACGAGATTCGCTCGATCGACTGGAACGTCACGGCACGGATGGGCACGGCGTTCGTGAAAAAGTTCACTGAGGAGCGCGAGCTGACCGTGATGCTGGTTGTAGATGTTAGCGCTTCAGGAAATTTTGGCAGCACAACGCAATCCAAACGCGAGCTGGCGGCGGAGGTTGCGTGTTTGCTCGCCTTCAGCGCGATTAGGAACAACGATAAGGTTGGGTTGATTCTCTTCACGGATCGCGTCGAGCTTTTTATCCCACCAAAAAAGGGCCGCTCTCACACACTGCGGCTCATCCGGGAGATTCTGTTTTTTCAACCGCAAGGACGCGGCACGGAGCCGGCGCTGGCACTTGATTACCTGAACAAGATCGTGACGCGGCGTGCGGTCGTTTTTTTCATATCGGATTTTCAAGCGCCCGATTTTTCCCGATCGCTCGCAGTGAGCGGGCGCCGGCACGATTTCGTAGCGATCCATATTAACGATGAACGAGAAAAAGTGTTACCGAACATAGGGATTATTACCTTGGAGGATGCCGAGACCGGGGAACAGATCGAGATTAATACAGCTGATCGCAAGACGCGTGGTTCCTTTATGGACTTTGTCCGCGAGCACGAGACAGAACTTTCCCGTACGCTCCGGCGCAATAATATTGAAGCGATCACGTTGCAGACCGGAAAGGATTATTTGCCGGCGCTCCGCTCGTTTTTCAAACAACGGGGACGCCGACTCGGTGTTCGATAAAAAAAGGCAAAGGAGTGATGAGTAATCAGATGAATTCGCCTTCCAATACTCCGTTCCTCCCCTGTTCCTTTACTCCGGCGCTGGTGATGCTGGCTGCGGAAGAGTTCCATGATATTGCGCCGCCGGTGGATTATTCGCTTATTCCGCCATGGTTGGTTTTTGTGATCGCATTTGTCGCGCTTTCGCTTCTCGGCCTGGTAGTATGGTTGTTCCGGAAGCGGCGAAAACCACCCGTGCCGCCGAAGTTGCCGCGGGAGATCGCGCTCGAGGAGCTCGAACAAATCAGCCGCGAAATTGAAAGGATGAGCCCATATCAATTCAGCATTCGTGTGTCCGATATTTTGCGGAAATATGTGACGCAGCAGTACGGCCTGCCTGCGACGCGACAGACCTCTATCGAGTTTCTGACCGCGTTGGCCAAGGCGTCGTCTTTCTCCACAGACGAAAAATCATTGCTCGAAGATTTCCTGAACCGCTGCGACCTGATTAAATTCGCGCGATATGAAGCGACAGCGTCGGATAGCGAATTGCTACTACAAGAAGCGATTCGTTTTGTAAAAGGAGGTCAACTTGCGACTGTTTGATTGGTGGCCTGCTAACACCGCATTGACATTCGCGCGTCCGTGGTTGCTCCTCTTGCTGCTGGCAATCCCGTTGCTTGCATATTTGCGCGGCAAACGCGGTCCGGCGGCGGCGCTGACCTATTCATCCACAGCGAGCCTTCGGGCAATCGGAAAACAAAGCGCCGCGCGCGTCGGGAAGATTCTGCGGGCGCTGCTGCTGGGTTCGCTCGCGCTGTTCGTGGTTGGACTGGCGCGTCCGCAGCTCGGAAAAAGTCTTACGCAGATCGAGGCCAGCGGAATCGATATCATGCTCGTGCTCGACGTCTCCGGGTCTATGCTCACGAAAGATTTTACAATTGGCGGACAGGAAGCCACGCGAGTGGATGCGATTCGCGAGGTTACTCGCAAGTTTATTGAAGGACGCCCGAACGATCGCATCGGCATCATTGCATTCGCCGGTCGTCCCTATGTGGTAAGCCCGATGACGCTGGATCATGATTGGCTTTTGCAAAATCTGGAGCGAGTGCGGATCGGCCTTGTGGAAGACGGCACCGCGATCGGGTCCGCCATGGCGGCAGCTGCCAATCGGCTAAACGATAAACGTTCGAAAAGTCACGTGCTCGTTCTATTGACTGACGGAGAGAATAATGCCGGCAAAATTCCGCCAAACACCGCTGCTGAGGCGGTGAAAGCTCTAAAGATTCACTTCTATGCCATTGGAGCTGGCATCAACGGGATTGCACCTGCGCCGATCTTCACTAATCGGGGACCGTTAACTGACGCACTGGGCAACATTCTCTACGAAAACCAGCGCGTAGAGTTTAACGAGACGGGCCTGAGAGAGGTCGCAAAAATTGCGGACGGGAAATTCTTTCGAGCCACCGACACGAAATCGCTCGAACAAATTTACAACGACATAGACACCCTCGAGAAATCGACGGTCAGCGTGAAGAAGTATCAGCAATACCGCGATCTGTTTCCGTTGTGTCTTATGAGTGGATGCGGGCTCTTGCTCGCTCAACTTGTCCTGTCGCAGACGGTATGGAAAAAATTACCGTGAGAAGAAAACGTCCAACGCTCGACGCTCAACGCTCAACAGGAGTGGCAGGGACCTTAGCGTCCCGGCGGGCTTGGAACTATCACGGCGCCAAGGCCGCTCCCACCTTATGAGCTTCGGCGTACCAGAATGGCTTTGGGGATTGTTGCTGATCCCGCTTTTGATTGCGCTGTTCGTCCAGGCAGAACGTCGCGGCCATCGGCGGCTGCAGGAGTTCGTTTCAGCGCGGCTGCTGCCGCAGTTGGCTGCAACCGTAAACAGGCCGCGCCGTATAACGAGGTTTGCCTTGCAATTGCTCGGCATTGCTCTGGCACTTGTCAGCCTGGCGCAACCGCGATGGGGTTATACGTTTGAGGATGTTAAGCGTAAAGGGCTTGATTTGTTGATCGCCGTGGACACATCGCGCAGCATGCTTTCGAATGACGTTCAGCCGAGCCGGCTCGACCGCGTCAAGCTTGCGGTTCAGGATTTGATCAACGAGTTGCAAGGCGACCGTGTCGGTCTAATTGCCTTTGCAGGCCGCGCTTTTCTGCAGGCGCCCCTTACTATTGATTACGACGCTGTGGTTGAGGCGATCACTGATCTGGACACCAAAACGATTCCCGAAGGCGGGACCAACATCTCCAGCGCAATTACTCTTGCCACGCAGAGCTTCGGCAAGAGCGCAACGGGAAATCGAGCGCTCATCATCTTTACCGATGGAGAGGAATTAAGCGGTGATGCTGTGAAAACCGCGAAGGAAGCGGCAGACGCTGGCGTGCGGATCTTTACCGTGGGCGTCGGGACTCCGCAGGGGTCACTTATTCCGGTGACGAGTGATGACGGTCAGACGGCCTTCGTCAAGGATTCAGCCGGCCAGGTGGTCAAATCAAAACTGGATGACAAACGTTTGCGCGAAATCGCGCAGGCTACAGGCGGGTTCTATGTTCATTTGGAAAACGGTCCCCACACCATGCAGCAAGTTCAAAACGAAGGATTGGCGAAGATGCAGGCCGCTGAGATGGACGTGCGCTTGTCGCGCCGGCCAATTGAGCGCTACGAGTGGCCGCTAGGCGCGGCGTTAATTGCTCTGGCCTTATCGATTTTGATTCCCGAGCGAAAGCGAGCACGCGAACGTCGCCACATTCCTGCCCCTGCCCGCAATGAGGCGCATGGCGTTGCAGGCGGGCCTGTCAGGACTGCGGCCACGACGGCCGCACTACTGATCTTACTTGCATCGTTTTCGTATGCCGCCGCTCCTGGAATTGACGCGTACCGCGACGGGAAATTTGAAGATGCGTACAGCCAATTTCAGCAGACGCTGAAATCGCATCCGGAATCGCGCGCTGACGACAAGCTTCAGTTCGATTCGGGCGCGGCCGCTTACAAACTAAAGGATTACAATCGGGCGCTGGAATCATTTAGTCAGGCGTTGCTGACGCGAGACACGGGTTTGCAGAGCAAGGGTCATTACAATCTCGGCAACACGCTTTATCAGCGCGGCGAATCAGAGAAGAGCGACGAGAAGAAGCTCAGCGACTGGACCAACGCGCTCGACCATTACGAACAAACGCTCAAGCTCAATCCGAACGATAAGGACGCCAAAGACAACTACGATTACGTCAAGAGGAAGATCGAGGAGTTAAAAGACAAGAAATCGCAACAACAGCCCTCCCCTTCCCCATCGCCATCCCCGCCACAAAAGGACAAACAGAACAAACAGAATCAACAGAACAAACAAGATCAACAGCAGCAACAGCAGCAACAACAAGACCAGCAACAACAGCAGAACCAACAACAACAAAGTCAGGGGCAGGAAGAGAAAAAAGATCAACAGCAGCAATCACAAGCTCAACAGTCGCAGGACAAATCACGTAGCGACAAAGATCAAAAGGAAGACAAGCAAAAAGACCAGGCTCAAGCGAAGAATGAGCCACAAAAAAAGCAGCAGCAGCAACCCAGCGAGAGCCCTTCTCCGTCACCGGGCACGGAAAAACAGCAAGCGAACCAGCCTTCACCGTCGCCTGGAGAACGGCAGGCTGAAGAATCGCCGACCCCAGGCGAAGGAGAAAATGAGGAGCCCTCTCCATCACCTGGAGAAGGTGAGGACCAAAATGGATCAGAGGGTGATGACGAAAATGCATCACCTACTCCGGCGGAGTCTCCGGAGAAGAAATTTGCAGGCGAAGTGAAAGGTGCGGGAGGAGATCAATCGCAGAAACCGCCGGATAAGAACGCGCAGATTGCCGAGGCCGAATCGGAGAAAGAGGGTCAAATGAGCGAACGACAGGCTCTGGCGCTGCTTGAATCGATGAAAGACGAAGAGGCGCGGGTGCAACTTGATGAACGCAAAGTGAGACGCCGTGTCTATAACGACTGGTGACGCACTCGGGTTAATGGTTGAGAGTTAATGGTTGATGGAGATGTCGATGCGCTGTCGAATCTTATTTGCCGCGCTGGCTGCAATGCCACTTGCCCAGTTTGCATTTGCTGATTCGCCCAGCATTACGGCCGTGCTGAGCAATTCAGAGGCCACCGTCGGCGAAACAGTTGAACTGCAAGTCAACGTGACCGGCCCAGGAGATACGCAAGCGCCGCAGGAAATTGCAGTCACTGGCCTGGAGATTTATCGGACAGGCGAAAATGCGAGCTCTCAGCTCAAATTTGGTGCAGGTGGGATGCAAGTTACCAAAACGGTTACTTATACGTACACAGTGTTGCCGAAGAATGCTGGGAAGTTTACCATTCCCCAGCAGGCAATTCGTGTTGGAAACAACGTGCTACGCACACCAGAACTAACACTGAATGTGGCGGACACACCGGGCCGTGCGACTGGCGCGCGGCCGAGCCGTGGCGCGCAGACCCAAAGCCAATCGGTCAGAGCAGGCGAGCTGATGTTTGCCGAATTGATTGTGCCGAAAAAGGTTGCCTACGTCGGGGAGATTGTTCCCGTCCAGATCCGAATGGGATTTGACCCTCGTATCCGCCCAAGGCTCATCGAGCCACCCGAGATTAGCGGTCAGGGATTCACCGCGGAAAAACTACAGCAATCCGGACAAACCTCAGAAAGCATTAATGGCAGACCTTACGACGTGGTCACGTACAAGAGTGCGATCGCTGCGGCGCGCGCCGGAAAATTCGAGCTTGGACCCGTTAAAGCAAAGGCACAGGTGATAGTTCCTCGGGCACGAAGTGTGCCGCGATCTCGTGGACGCTCGCCATTCGACCTCTTCGACCTCGATGATCCATTCTCTGATCCATTCTTCAGCAATCCATTTGCTCAGATGGGTGAGCGACGCGAGGCGGAAATCAAAAGCGATCCCGTGGCGCTCGAAGTAAAACCGTTGCCACGAAACGCGCCGCCGAGTTTCTCAGGTGCAATTGGAAATTTTGCAATGACAACGGATGCAAACCCAAAGAGCGTGCAGATGGGCGATCCCATCACCGTCACAAGTGCGATCTCGGGTCGAGGGAATTTCGGCCGCGTCAATGCGCCAGTGCTTGAAGACGAACGAGGCTGGCACAAATATCCGCCGTCCTCGAAGTTTAAGCAGGACGACGAGGTCGGTATCAGTGGCACAAAAACTTTCGAGACGGTGCTTTCGCCCAACGAGAAGAAGCAAACTCTGCCGGTTCTCGCATTCTCGTATTTCGATCCAGGGAAAGACCAATATGTGACGCTGCGCAGCGAACCGATCGCGATTACTGTCCAGGGCACGGGGCCAGCGGCGAATGTTGCTGCAGCGGCGCCAGCATCCCCTACCCCAGCTACTGCAAGCCGGGCGGGCTCCGCCACTCAGCCTGTAGCAAAACCGCAGGATATTTTGTATCAACTGACAGATCGGCCAGCAACGGCTGAGTCGTTTGCGCCACTCTATACGCGTCCGGTTTTTTGGACTGCGCAATTAGTGCCGTTGCTTGCACTGATCGCGTTCGCGGGTTGGAAAATTCGTCAGACAAGAATCGATAATCGGGAGGCACGGCGCATCGCTGCGCTGCAGCATGAAGCGGCTGGGCTTATGCACAAATTGCGCCGTAACGCCGTGTCACCAAGAGAATATTTTGCCGAAGCTTCCAGAGTCGTTCGGCTCAAAACGGCGCTGGCCTCCGGCAGCGGCGAGATCAATCCGAACGTCGTGGATGCGGAAACTGCGGCGGACACTTTCAAACTGGACACCGACTCGCGCGACCAGCTGCGCCGTCTTTTCGAGCAAAGCGATGAGTGGCAATACAGCGGCGCGCACAATGGGCCGGATACGATCTCGCCGGAGAACCGTCGCGAAGTGCTGGAGTTGATTGAAAACCTGAAATGAAAAGCTGCACCTCTCTGGTTGCGTTCCTTTTTTGTGCGTTGTCGGCTTCTTCGGTGTTGGCGCAATCCGACGCCGACTTCCCAAAGGCAAATCAGGAGTTTGCCCAAGGTCATTTTAAGGAAGCGATCTCTGGCTACGAGGCGCTAATTCGCGCGGGGCAATGGAGCGCAAACGTATTTTACGATCTCGGCAATGCTTACTTCCGCACAGGCGACTTTGGACGGGCGATTTTGAATTACGAACGCGCGCTCGCCTTGGAGCGGCATCATGCCGAAGCGACTGCGAATTTACAGATCGCACGCGATGAAGCACACGCCTTGGAGCTCCGGCCAAGCTGGCCTGAGCGATATCTGCAATTTGCGAGCGTCAATCAGTACAGCATCACCGCGGCCGTCGGTTTTTGGATCGCAGCGTTTTGTTTCCTCGCGTTGATTTTTAGGCGTCGCCGAGCGGCCACGATCGTTGCTTTGCTGCTCGTGATGCTTGCGGTCTCTGCGGGAGGAATATTTGCGATCTGGCAACTCGAACGCGGCAGTAAAGGCAGCGCGCTTGCTGTTGTCACAGGCAAAAACGTCCAGGCGCGCCTCGCCACCGCGGACACAGCCAATAGCGTTCTGGCATTGCCTCCCGGGAGCGAGGTCAAAATTCTGAGCACGCGCGGCGACTGGATGTATGCAGCGCTGCCAAACAATCTGCGCGGCTGGATTCCAGCAAAAAACGCCGAGCGAGTGCGGCTCTAGCGCGATGGCGCGCATCGCAAGGAGCGGCGGTCTCTAGTCCGCCGAAATGCAACGGAATGACGGCTTCCCAAGCCGTCCCTCCTTGACCCGTGCCGCCAGGTTGCAGTCCCGGCAAATCACCGTAAGAAAATTGTATGAATCCAGCGATGGAAATCGCCACCGACGAGAAGGCCCTTCGTATCAATCTAGACGCAGCCAGGTACGGGACTTTCGCTGAAGTTGGCGCCGGTCAGGAAGTAGCGCGGAGATTTTTCCGCGTGGGCGGCGCAGCAGGCACCATCGCCAAGACCATGTCCGCCTACGACATGACATTCAGCGATGCAATTTATGGACCGGCCAACCGCTACGTCAGTCGCCTTCGTCTCCAGAAAATGCTGGATCACGAATACGATCTTCTCATCGAACGGCTTGACCGAAAATTTGGGGCGGAAAAAACCTTTTTTGTTTTCGCCGATACGGTCGCGGCGCGCAGTTTTAAAGAGCGCAATGAATCGCATGGCTGGCTAGGAGTACGATTTCAATCCCAGCCACGCGGCCAACCGAGCCAGATTATCATCCATGTTCGCTTGCTCGACGAAGCAAACATTGATCAACAAGAAGCGCTTGGCGTGATCGGAGTGAATCTGGTTCATGGCGCCTTCTATCATGCACAGCCAGAGAAACTGATTTCGTCGCTTCAGGAAAATCTCGCTCCAGGACGAATTGAAGTAGACATGATCAAGTTTTCAGGCCCGCTCTTTCAAAAGGTCGATAACCGTTTGATAAGTTTGCAGCTAGTCAGCCAGGGTCTGACAAATGCAGTGATGTTTAAGGCGGATGGCGAGACGGTTCAGCCTGCCGAAATCTTCTACAAGAAGGCGATCCTGGTTGAGCGCGGGAGTTTTCGCCCTGTTACCTATGCCACGAACGATATGTTGGATGGCGCGCGCCGTGTGTTTCTGGCGCAATCGGAGTGTTCGGAAAAAGATCTCATAGTGCTGATGGAGATGACGCTCGAGAATTTACTCGACGCCGGGCAAATTGATCATGCCGACTTTCTCGCTCGCGTGGATATTCTCGGCGCACTGGGACGAACTGTTTTAATCTCGAGATTCGCCGAATACTATCGGCTCGCGGCGTATCTCTTTCGCTATACGAACAAGCCGATTGGCCTTGTCATGGGCGTGCCAAGTCTGATCGAGATTTTCAACGGAAAATATTACACGAAACTCGAAGGCGGAATTCTGGAAGCGCTTGGCCGGATGTTTAAAGGAGGACTAAAGCTCTACGTTTATCCAATGATAGATGAGGCAACTGGAAAGATCGTCAGCGCAACCCAGGTCAAGGTTGCACCCAATCTTCGCTCGTTATTTCGATACTTGATCGACAATCAATACGTCCAGGAGATTACCGACTATCATCGCGAGTATTTGCGGATTCATCCGCCTGAGGTGCTAACTAAATTGCAGTCGGGAGACAACAACTGGGAGCAAATGGTTCCACCCGAGGTCGTGCACATAATTAAGAAGCGCCAATTTTTTGGCTACCGCAGACCAATTGCAGCGTGACGATTCAGAAGCTTTGTAGCCACCGGCCTGTGGCCGGTCGGACCCTAGCGGTTGCTCTTCAGTTCACAGACGGCCCACAGGGCCGTGGCTACAGCGCCGCGTTTATTTAACTGGCCGCAGCTGGACTCGCTGCGCGATATTCGTTGTACGTAGATGAAAATTGCAGTCGCTCAGATTTCGTGTTCGCTCGGCGATCCTGAGGCAAATCTTCTGAAGGTGCGGGACTTTTCTCGGTGCGCTAAAGAGGCGCGCGCTGAGCTGGTCGTTTTTCCGGAGATGACTGACACGGGTTATTCAATGCGGGTGATCCGGACGCACGCCAATCATTGGAATGGTGGGTTTGTTTCCAAGCTTCAGGAAACCGCCAGGAAGCTTTCGATTGCGATCGTCAGCGGCGTTTCGGAGCGGGATGGTTCAACAATTTACAATTCCCAGGTTCTTATCGATTCGCAGGGCAACATTGCTGCGAAATATCGGAAGACCCATCTGTATGCGGTTGCCCCTGTCGAAGAACAGACGTGCTTTGCTGCAGGTGATGCCTTGGCGAAGTTTGAGCTGGGTGGTGTTCATTTCGGCTTCAGTATTTGTTACGACCTCAGGTTTCCCGAAATGTACCGCAAACTCGCCACCGAGCAGAACGTTGGCGCGTTCCTTATTTCCTCAGCGTGGCCGTTTCCACGTGTCGAACATTTTCGAACGCTCGTCATGGCGCGCGCGATTGAAAATCAAAGCTACGTCGTCGCATCAAATCGTGTCGGCAAAGACGATGACTTGTGGTTTTGTGGCAGCTCCGCTGTTATCGATCCCCGTGGTGTGGTGATTGCAGCCGCTTCAGCCGACCGCGAAGAACTTATCCAAGCCGACTTATCCGGAGAACTCGTGCTCTCCGTCCGGAGTCGGGTAGACTCTTTAGCTCATCGTCGAACGGATCTATACGCATAACATCAGGACAACGCACTGACAGGCACAAACTTGCTTTCATGCAAAACGACGCGCCGTTTTCCGCGAATTAACTGCCACCATTGGCGTGCAGAGCCGAGCACGATCGCGAGCACGAGGACCAGAAAGCAAATGGCAACAAACGCATCGAATCGCCAGACGCCTGCCTGACGTATCAGGTCAGCAGCTTTCGTCGAATCGGATGTAGTTGATGCCTGCTGCAAAAGCGACCGTGCACCACTCAAAAAACCAAGTCTCGG
>Ga0137364_10001341_pt1 | contig 11463 bp, 10 predicted proteins | sample SagtaG_10_FD_104798 | JGI IMG/M metagenome (GOLD analysis project Ga0137364, IMG submission 104798) | Vadose zone soil microbial communities from Sagehorn Ranch, Mendocino, California, USA - Sage1_L_20_16 metaG | ecosystem: Environmental > Terrestrial > Soil > Vadose zone | place: USA... | reverse complement strand
GGCGGCGAGATCGACGCGCGCTTGCCATTCCTCGGATGAAACTTCTCCTCGGATCGACTTGAACGCGGTCGTGTAATTCATGGACAGGTTCCGGCGCTTTCCACGGTCGGGCCTCAGTCCGGCAGCATAGCGCCGGCACATAGCCAAGGCCAACACGCGATAAAGAGGAAGGGTCCCATGGCGATCCGCGATATCCTGCACAATGCCGTCAAAGAGAAGCTCGCCCGCGACGAGGTGGTCGCGTCCATGACCGTACGGCTCGTGCGAAGCGTCGAGATCGCGCGTATCGCTCGCACTGCGGGCTTCGATACCCTCTATGTCGACCTCGAACATTCGAGTTTCTCGCTCGAGACTTGCGGGCAAATCTGCATGGCCGCGCTCGAGGCAGGGATCACGCCTTTCGTGCGCGTTCCCGCCAACACGCCAGATTACATTTCCCGAGTACTCGACGCGGGCGCACTCGGCGTGATTGCGCCGCATATCCGCTCGGCGGCGGACGCAAGAGCCGTGATCAAGGCAGCCAAATTCCCTCCGCTCGGCGAGCGTTCGGCCGCCGGCGGGCTGCCGCATCTTCATTTCCGCTCCTTCCCGGTCGCCGAAGCCTATGCCGCGCTCAACGACGCCACCATGGTCGTCGTCCAATTCGAGAGCGCGGCGGCGCTCGCGCAGGCCGAGCAGATCATCGCACTCGATGGCATCGACATGGTGCTCATCGGTCTCAATGACCTGCTGGGGGACTTGGGCATTCCCGGCGAATACGACCACCCGCGGGTGCGTGAGGTCTATGCACAGACCATCGCCGCCTGCCGCAAACGCAACAAGCACTGCGGCGTCGGGGGGCTTGCCACGCGTCCCGATCTCGCGGCCGAGTTCGTGAAAATGGGCGCGCGTTACGTATCGACCGGCACCGACCTCGGGTTCCTCGTGGAGGCCTGCAGCGCGCGTGCCAAGGCGGTCAAGGAGATCAGGCTCTGAACTGCCGCGCGGTGGCAGGCAAGCCAGTTGACGGATGAGCGAGCGAAACGCGAGCTTGCGCGCGAACAGGGGCAGAGGATTTCAAAACTCGATCACCCGGCGGCGTGCGGACAGACCATAACGGTGCAGATCGGTGCCGTGCACATCGAGCCAAGCCTTGGCGCGTTCGATGTCCGGGTAGAGCCGCTTCACCAGGCGCCAGAACCGCAGCGAATGATTGAGCTCCAGGAGATGGCACACCTCGTGCGCAGCAAGGTAGTTGAGCACGAACGACGGCGCGAGAATGAGGCGCCAGGAAAACGACAGGACGCCCGTGTTCGAGCACGAGCCCCATCGGCTGGACTGATCGCGCACGTAGACGCGCTTGATTGGAACGCCGAGCTTGGCCGCATAAGCGCGGCTGGCTGTCTCGAGATCGCGCTGCGCTTCGCGCTTCAGAAAATCGCTGACGCGGCGGTCGACATGCGGCGGTTCGCCCGCGACGCAGAGCACGCGTCTGCCGCTCTCGTCCATCTCGGTCCACGCTGTGCCACGGGCGCCACGGCGATTGACGATGCGATACGGCTCACCGCGTAGCGGCACTTCCAGTCCATCGGCGAAAGGTGCCGCCTCGGGCAGCCGCTTGAGGCGCGCAGCAATCCAGCCGCCGTGCTTTTGCGCGAACTCCTTTGCCTCCTTGAGACTGCCGCGCGGCGGCATGGTGAGGACCACCTCGCGCAAGGCGGCATCGATTCGCAACGTGTAGCGTCGCGCCTGACGATGACGACGCAGACGCACGGGATAGATCGCTTGGTCGAATACGACTTGGAGCGCTGAGGGCTCGCTCGGACGGCGATAGAGCAACGCGCGAAGCGACATTGGATCCACCCCTGGAGCAACCCGGGCGAAATACTGCCACACCGGCAAGAGCCCTCAGCGCGACACCCAACAAATAAAGGCTCTTCCCCCAGATATGGGGGACTCGGAGGAATAAGGTTCAATATATCGTGGCCTTCAAGAACTGAATTGATTTTCAAAATCGCCGAGACGGCCGAAGTCCGCCGCCGTTGATCAGGTCATCCGTTCTGATCTGCGGGTCCGCCATTAAATCAGCTGTTCACTCAAGGCGTTATCGGGCACAGCGATGGCGCTGCCCAGGACGAATCACACAAAAAGCGCGGCAGGACGGGCCTAAAGACGTGTAGGGCGCGGCGCTGGCTCTCCGGGGGGACGCGCCTTTTCGCGGGTTGTTATTCGTTGGCCGCGTTGGCCATGGCGGGCGGCGACATCGTTCGCAGCGCAGCCACGGTGATTTTGCTTGGCGTGCGCCGACTGGCGCCCCGCGCGCCTGCCGCATTGTTCGACAGCACGAAATCCGCGACCCGGGGGACAATCTCAGACCGAAAGCGCGACCCGTTGAAGACACCGTAGTGGCCGACCGCCGGCTGCAGCCAGTGCGCCTTGCGCTCCGGCGGGATGTTGCCGCAAAGCCGGTGCGCGGCCTCGGTCTGACCGACGCCGGAAATGTCGTCATGCTCGCCTTCCACCGTGAACAAGGCGACGCGACGGATTTTGGTCGGATCAATGCGAATGCCGCGATGGGTCATCTCGCCCTTCGGCAGGGCGTGACGCACGAACACCGTGTCCACGGTCTGCAGATAGAACTCGGCGGCGAGGTCCATGACCGCGAGATATTCATCGTAAAACTCACGATGTTTCTGCGCGGAGTCGCCATCGCCCTGCACGAGATGAAGGAAGAGCTTGCGGTGGGCCTCGATGTGGCGATCGAGATTCATGCTCACGAAGCCGTGCAGCTGCAGAAAGCCCGGATAAACGTCGCGCATGAACCCGGGATTTGGAAACGGCACCTTGGTGATGACGTTGCGGCGGAACCAGTCGACGCCGCGTCGTTCCGCATGGATGTTCACCGCGGTGGGATTGACCCGCGTATCGATAGGACCGCCCATCAGCACCATGGAATGCGGCACGTAAGGGTCCTCGTCAGCCTCCATGCAGGCGACTGCCGCGAGGACCGGCACCGAGGGCTGGCAGACCGCAAGCACGTGCACGTCCCCGGCGAGCAAATGCAGGATCGAGATCAGGTAATCGATGTAGTCGTCGAGATCGAACGCACCTTGCGACACCGGGACCATGCGCGCGTCGACCCATTCGGTGAGATAGACGTCGTGATTTGGCAGAAAGCCTTCGACCGTGCCGCGCAAGAGCGTCGGGTAGTGTCCTGACATAGGCGCGACGATGAGGAGGCGCGGCTGGGGTCGGCGCGGTGGGCGATCGAACGCGCGCTCGAAGTGCAGCAGCCGGCAGAACGGGCGCTCCCATAGGACGGAGACGCGCACGGGCACGTTTTCCCCGCCGACCACGGTCGAGGTGATGTTCCAGTCCGGCTTGCCGTAGCGGCGGGTCGAGCGCTCGAAGAGTTCGAGTCCCGCAGCCATGGTCTTGCCAAACGCGGTGTAGGACAGGGGGTTGGCCGGACTGCGAAAAAACAGCCGCGCGGCGTCGGCGAAGGCACGCGAGGGATTGAGCGCGGCCTGGCTCATTTCATAGAGCCAGTAGGCGGGTGCCGCATACATCGGGCCAGTGTCGCCCGGTGCGGGTGCGCCGCCGAATTCGCCAATCGCCATCGACCCAGCCCTCAGCGGCTTTGCCGCACTGCAGCATACTGTCGTGAATCTGACATATAGTCAATGTCTCCGGCGGGTTATCCACCCGTTCCCGAAACGTAAATAATGCTTTCGGCCGTCGGCGCTTTTGCGTCGCAGCAACGCTGGCATGACAAAATCGCTGGGAACCGGCGCTACTCACCGGTCTGCAGCAAGGAGCCGACCCGCCGCGCGCTCTTGAGCAGTTGCAGGAAGGCCAAGACTCCGGCGGCGAAGTAGAGCGCGTTGAGTGCAAATGCCTCAAGCATCAGATCGGCGCGTATGACGTGCTCCATCAGCAGCGCCCGCATGCCCTCGAACACGTAAGTTGGCGGCAGCGTCCAGGCGATCACTTGCAGCCAATCCGGCAACACGCTGACCGGATAGTAGACGCAAGTGAGCGGCATGAGGACAAACATCAGCGTCCAGGCGAGCGATTCCGCACCCATGCCGTTGCGCAACAGCACGCCTGCGACGACGATACCGACCGCCCAACTGGTCAGGATCAGATTCACAAAGAACGCCGCGAGCGCGAGGCCGAGGGCATAGACGTTGAACCCGAAGAAGGCCATTGCGAGGAACGTCACCGGCAGCATGCCGATGGCGAGGCGGATAAGGCTCATGATCATCAACGCGCAGACGAACTCGATCGGCCGCAGCGGGCTGATCATGAGGTTGGTCAGGTTGCGCGACCACATCTCTTCAAGGAATGACACCGAGAAGCCGAGCTGGCCGCGAAACAGCACGTCCCACATCAGCACGGCGGCGATGAAAACGCCGCTCGCGCGCGCAAAAAACCCGGAATTCTGGGCGATATAGAACTGCAGAAAACCCCACACCAAGAGTTGGACCGCCGGCCAATAGATCAGCTCGACAAGCCGGGTCCAGGATGAGCGCAAGAGGTAAACATAGCGCAGCACCATCGCGGCGATGCGATGCGGCGCCAAGGTCACGGCACTGATCGACGGCGCGCTCATTGCGCGGCCTCGCGTGTTTCGCCGCGGCCGCGCGCGACGTCGAGAAATACCTCCTCCAGGGTCTGGCGTCCGTAGCGCACCAGCAGGCGCTGCGGCGTGTCATCGTCCTCGATGTGCCCACGCTTCATGATGATGACGCGCTCGCACAATCGCTCGACCTCGGCCATGTTGTGGGAGGCGAGCAGCACAGTGGCGCCGCGCTCTCTGCGAAATCGCTCGAGGTGACCACGCACCCAGTCGGCGGTGTCGGGGTCGAGCGAGGCGGTGGGTTCGTCGAGAAGCAGCACCCGGGGAGAATTGATCAGCGCCTTGGCGAGGGCGACCCGGGTCTTCTGCCCGGCCGAGAGCTTGCCGGTCGGTCGATCGAGAAATTCCGAGAGATCGAGCTCGCGCGCGAGCGCCGCGATGCGGCCGTCGAGGTCCTCCACGGCGTAGAGCCGCCCGAACACCTTTAGGTTCTGCCGCACCGTCAGCCGGTGCGGCATGTCGACGTGCGGACTCTCGAAATTCATCTCGTGCAGTACCTGATAGCGCTGGCGCGGCATCGCGGCGCCGAGCACTTTCACCGTGCCGGAGGTGGGCATGACCAGCCCCGTGATCATGGCGATGGTGGTGGTCTTGCCGGCGCCGTTGCCGCCGAGCAGCCCTGTGATGGAACCTCTTTCGAGCGCGAAGGAAATGCCGTCGACCGCGCGGGTGGTCTTGTAGACCTTCACCAACTGGTCGACGGCGATGGCGGGTTCGACAGCGTTCAACATGAGGTCGCCTGCGCGGAACCGCAGATGTGGCGCGGCGCCGCGCACGAGGCAAGGGGTATCGGAGCACACGGCCCGCGCACCGAATGCCGACGTCGGCAGTTGAGCACGTGCAGCGAAGGGGTACATTGTTGGACATGAGCGACCAACCTGCCGAGGAAGCGCATCGAACCGGACGCAGCGTGCGCCTGGATACGCTGGTGCGGCTGCGCTGGCTTGCAGTGATCGGCCAGAGCACCGCCGTGCTGGTGGTCTATTTCGGGCTCGATTACGAGCTGCCGATCTGGCCATGCCTCGCAGTGATCGCGCTGGCCGCGTGGCTCAACATTGCGCTGCGCATTCGCTTTCCGATGACACAACGGCTCGAGCCGGACCGGGCGGCATGGCTGCTTGCCTTCGACATCGCCGAGCTTGCGGTACTCTTGTTCTTCACGGGTGGGCTCGAGAACCCATTCGCGTTCCTTTTCCTCGGGCCTGTTCTGATCTCGGCCACCGCATTGCCAGCACGGATGACGCTGATGCTCGGCGGCTTCACCGTCGCCTGCGCCACCGTACTCGTGTTCGTGCACGAGCCGCTACCGTGGGATACCGAGCCGCCCCTGGAACTGCCCGCGACCTATGTCATGGGGGTGTGGCTATCGCTGTTGCTCGCAATCGCTTTCATCGGCTTGCATGCCTGGCAGATCACCGAGGAATCCCGCCAGCTCGCCGACGCGCTGGCGGCGACTGAATTGGTGCTCGCACGCGAACAGCATCTGTCCCAGCTCGATGGGCTGGCCGCCGCCGCCGCCCATGAACTCGGCACACCGCTTGCAACTATCACGCTCATCGCCAAAGAACTGCAGCTCGCGATCAAGCCTGATTCCGAACATGCGGAGGATGTGCGCCTGCTTAACGAGCAGGCCAAACGCTGCCGCGCGATTCTGGCGAAACTGACCGAACTCTCGAGCGGTGCGCCGTTCGACCGCATGAAACTGTCCACGCTGATCGAAGAGGTCGTTGCGCCGCATCGGAACTTCGGCGTTGCCATAAGCGTCGCGTTATCGGCGGGCGAGACGGCCGAACCGGTCGGCGGCCGCAATCCCGCGATCCTGTATGGCCTCGGTAACCTGCTCGAGAACGCGATTGATTTCGCCCACGAGCGGGTCGAGGTCGCTGCCTCCTGGAGCGGTCAGGACGTCGCCGTCACGATCACCGACGACGGTCCGGGCTTTGCCCCCGAGGTTATGGACCGCATTGGCGAGCCCTATGTCACCAACCGCCGCCGGCAAAATATCAACGGGGAAGCGAGTGGGCTTGGGCTTGGCTTTTTCATTGCCAAGACCTTATTGGAGCGCTCGGGCGCTACGCTCGGCTTCGAGAACCGCGCATTTCCGGACCGAGGCGCGATTGTGCGCGTGCGCTGGGGGCGCGGCGACTTCGAACGCGTGATGGCGTTCGCATCGTGAAACTTGGCCGCTAAAGCACTGCCGGCCCTATATTTTAGCAGGGCCCCGCCTCTCACTCGCGTTCATTATCGATTATTCACTTGAGGTTAGCCGGCGTGTTCCTAGATTATCTGCCAAGGTGACGCCAATCGTCGCGGCGGCTCGGACACAGCGCCGCCGCGTCACATTCTGGAGGCGTAAATGGCGATGGCCGACTTGGCCGCGGCCATACCGGCCGATCGCTCGCTGCTAATCGTGGAAGACGACAAGTCCTTCCTGCAGCGGCTCGCCCGCGCCATGGAAGGCCGCGGCTTCACCGTGACCACCGCCGAATCGGTGGCCGACGGGCTGGCCCAACTCGAGACGATATCGCCCGCCTTTGCCGTCGTGGACATGCGGCTCGAGGACGGCAATGGTCTTGAGGTCATTTCCGCGCTCAAGCGCCGTCGTCCCGACGCGCGCGCCATCATCCTCACCGGTTACGGCAACATCGCCACCGCGGTGAACGCGGTGAAGCTCGGTGCGGTCGACTATCTGTCAAAGCCAGTGGATGCCGATGACGTGGTAGCAGCGCTGCTCGCGCTCGACGGCCGCAAAGCCGAGCCGCCGCAAAACCCGATGTCAGCCGATCGAGTCCGCTGGGAGCACATTCAACGCATCTATGAACTTTGCGGCCGCAACGTCTCCGAGACGGCGCGCCGGCTCAACATGCATCGCCGCACCCTGCAGCGCATTTTGGCCAAGCGCGCGCCGAAGTGAGCTGACCGCCGTAAGCGTGATAAGCAAGCAAGAATTTGGCCGCTCAGTCCGGGGCAGCTGATCTCGGATGCGAGCCGTCCGGATCCGCCAATGCGGCGAGGCGTAGCGCCGCCACCCGCGCGAAGGCGAGCGTCATGGCCTTGCGGCTGGGGGGATGGAGTCGGTGCTCCGGCGCCTCGCATACGATCGACGCGCCGAAGGCATCGGCAACGATCAGACCGGCGTCGAGCGGAAAGATATCGCACGGCACCTCAAGCGTAGTCGCGAAAAACAGCCGATCACAATGCCGGCGATAATCCATCCACTTCTGGTCAGCGCGAAAGTCAGCAATCGACGACTTGATCTCGACGATCCACACGTCGCCCTTGGCACCGAGCGCGACCAGATCGGCGCGCCGGCCAGATGCCAGCGGCAGTTCGCTCACGGCCGAGAAGCCAAGCGAATGCAGAAGCCGCGTCGTGCCGCGCGCGATGGCGAGTGCGGTCGGTGATTGCCGGCCATCAGGGGGCAGCGCGGCGGTGAGCGAACTCATACTCATCGAATGAATCAGGCCCGGCAACGGTATGCTTGTGCTGAGAGGACGAAGCCAAACACCACGCACTACGCTGCACTCCCAGCCTCTCCCGCAAGAGGGTCATGTCCCGCGCTCGCAAATCTACTTGCCAGACCCCAAGCCGATCAACAGCGGATAGAACCGGGGCGCCTTCCACCAATGCGAGGCCAAGCACAGCCAAACTACCAATTTTATAGTGAACACTGAAAAGCACGCCTGTTGCAGCCGAGCCGCGGCGGAATCTGGCTCATCGGGCAGCCTGGGCGCGTTCGGCGAAAGCCGCGGCGAGCGCGTCCCGCCGCGGCTCGATGACGCCACGTTCGGTGATGAGCCCGCTGACCAGGCGAGCCGGCGTCACGTCGAAGCCGTAATTCGCCACCGTCGAGCCTTCCGGCACGATGCGCACCTTCTCGACGCGGCCGTCGGCGGTGCGGCCGGTGACCGTCGCGACTTCGTCGGCCGCGCGCTGTTCAATCGGAATCCCGGCAGCGCCGTCCGACAGAGAAAAGTCGATGGTTGGCGAAGGCAGGCCGACATAGAGCGGCACGCCATTGTCCTTGGCTGCGAGCGCCTTGAGATAGGTGCCGATCTTGTTGCAGACATCGCCATTGGCGGTGACCCGGTCTGCCCCTACCAGGACCATATCGACCATACCGTGCTGCATCAGGTGGCCGCCGGTGTTGTCCGCGATCACGGTGTGCGGAACTCCGTGCTGGCCAAGCTCCCAAGCGGTGAGCGCGGCGCCTTGGTTGCGCGGGCGCGTCTCGTCGACCCATACGTGGACCGCGGCGCCGCGATCGTGGGCCACGTAGATTGGCGCCAAGGCGGTGCCGAAATCGACAGTGGCAAGCCAGCCCGCGTTGCAGTGCGTGAGCACTTGCGCAGGGTGGCCCGCCCTGTTCGCCGCGATTGCGCCAATCAAGTTTGCGCCATGGCGACCGATCGCCTGATTGATGGCGACATCTTCATTGCAGATTTCGGCTGCGCGGCGATAGGCGGCTGCGAGCCGTTTCTCGCGGGGGCGGTTGCGTACCACTGCCACCATTTCGTCGAGCGCCCATTTGAGGTTGACGGCGGTCGGACGCGTCGCGGCGAGCACGGCGCAGGCCTGCTCGAGCGCTTCATCGGAGGCATCCGCCCGCATTGCCAGTGCCACTCCATAAGCAGCCGTCGCTCCAATGAGTGGCGCGCCGCGTACCTGCATGGTGGCGATCGCGCGCGCGACGTCGTGGACGCTCGAGAGGCGGACGGTCGTGAACTGGTGCGGCAGCGCGGTCTGGTCGATGATACCAACCGACCAGCCATTGGGCTCGAGCCAGATGGTGCGCATATCCTTGCCGCCGACTTTCATGGCGCCAGAGATAGCCGCGATTCATCGAAAGGCAAGGCTCCCCGCGGTGCGAAAGAGGTGATAGAGAGGCGCGCGGGAGAGCGCATGCCAGTCGACTACGAGGCGGAATACAACAACCGCGCGCGTGTGCCCGAGCATCCCGAAATCTTCGCGCGCTGGGCGCGCGAGGCCGAGGATTACCGGGCCGAAACGATGAAGGAACGGCGCGCCGAGCTCGGATTGAGCTATGGATCGTCGCTACGCCAATTCATCGACCTGTTTTCACCGCGTCGTGGCGTCACCGCGCCACTCGCGCTGTTCATCCATGGCGGCTACTGGCGCTCGCTCGATCCCTCCCTCTTCAGCCATATGGCGCGGGGGCTCAACGCTCAGGGCGTGGCGGTCGGCGTCGTCGGCTACGATCTCTGTCCGGAGGTGAGCATCGCCGAAATCATCGAGCAGATCCGGCACGCATGTCTGTTTCTGTGGCTGCGCACGGGTGAGCGCATGCTGATCTACGGCCACTCAGCGGGCGGACATCTCGCCGCCGCGATGGTGGCAACCGACTGGCAGTCGCTTTATCCGAAGGCGCCGGCCGATCTCGTGCCCGCCGCCTACTCGATCTCCGGCCTTTTCGATCTCACTCCGCTCGTCGGCATTCCCATGGCGCATGATCTGCGTCTCGAGGAGGCCGAGGCCCGCCGCGTTTCGCCGCTGTTCTGGCGCGCGCCGAAAGGCCGCGCGTTCGATGCGGTCGCAGGGGCGCTCGAATCGAGCGAGTTCTTGCGCCAGAGCCGCACGGTCGCCGACAGCTGGGGCAAGGCCGGCGCGCAAACGCGCTACGAAGAAATCGCCGAGACCAATCATTTCACGGTGATTGATGCGCTGGCGGATCCTCAAAGCACGATGGTCGGCCGTCTAGTGGCGCTCGCACCGCGCCCAAAATAAGCGGGCCGCTCTCGAGCGCCTGGCAGCCGTTCGCTCGGCCAATGAATCGTAGCGCAAATCTGACCAGAACTAGCGGGCGGAAAAGGCCTGAATGCCCGTCTGCGCACGGCCGAGGATCAGCGCATGAATGTCGTGCGTGCCTTCGTAGGTGTTGACAGTCTCCAGATTGCACAGCACGCGCATCACGTGAAATTCGTCGGAGATACCGTTGCCGCCGTGGATGTCGCGCGCCAAGCGCGCGATGTCGAGAGCCTTGCCGCAATTGTTGCGCTTGAGCAGCGATACCGCCGCCGGCGCGGCGCGTCCCCGCTCCAACAGCCGGCCCAGCCGGAGCGCCGCATGCAGGCCGAGCGTGATCTCGGTCTGCATGTCGGCAAGCTTCTTCTGGATCAGCTGATTGGCAGCGAGCGGGCGACCGAACTGGCTGCGGTCGAGCGCGTATTGTCGGGCGCGATGCCAGCAGAACTCCGCTGCTCCCATGGCGCCCCAGGCAATGCCCGCGCGCGCGACATTGAGGCAGCCGAAGGGGCCCGCAAGTCCGCTCGCCTTTGGCAATAGGCTTTCCTCGGGCACGAACGCATCGTCGAGCACGATCTCGCCGGTGATTGAGGTGCGCAGTGAAAGCTTGCCCTCGATCTTCGGCGTAGACAGACCTTTTGTATCGCGCTCGATCAGAAAACCGCGAATGACGCCGTCAAGCTTGGCCCATACCACTGCGAGGTCGGCGACCGGCGCGTTGGTGATCCACATTTTCGTGCCGGTGAGCCGGTACCCACCGGGCGCCTTTTGCGCGCGTGTGGCCATGGAGCCGGGATCGGAGCCGTGATCTGGCTCGGTCAGACCGAAGCAACCGACGATCTCGCCGGACGCGAGCTTCGGCAAATAGCGCTTGCGTTGCGCTTCGCTGCCATAGGCGAAGATCGGGTGCATGACGAGCGAAGACTGCACCGACATGGCCGAGCGGTAGCCGGAAGCGACGCGCTCGATCTCGCGCGTGATCAGCCCGTAAGCCACGTAGCCGAGTCCGGCGCCGCCGTACTCTTCCGGAATGGTCGGTCCGAGGAGGCCGAGCGCCCCCATTTCCGAGATGATTGCGC
>Ga0137364_10001335_pt1 | contig 11491 bp, 10 predicted proteins | sample SagtaG_10_FD_104798 | JGI IMG/M metagenome (GOLD analysis project Ga0137364, IMG submission 104798) | Vadose zone soil microbial communities from Sagehorn Ranch, Mendocino, California, USA - Sage1_L_20_16 metaG | ecosystem: Environmental > Terrestrial > Soil > Vadose zone | place: USA... | reverse complement strand
GCGCAATCATCCAGGCTATAGGACGAAGATTCGCGTCATCCCCAACCATTCTTTTCTATCGATCTATTAAGTAGAACCTATGCACGAATTGATTATTGAGGCCGGCCGAACAGAACGCCAATACTGGAGAGATCTCTGGAAATATCGGGAACTCTCTTATTTTCTCGCCTGGCGCGATCTCCTGGTTCGTTACAAGCAAACCGTGGTTGGGGTGGCCTGGTCGTTGATCCGGCCGTTCCTCACCATGATTGTGCTCACTGTCGTGTTCGGCAAGTTCGGCAAGATGCCATCCGGTGGCGTGCCCTACGCGATTCTTGTCTCCTGCGGCCTGTTGCCCTGGCAGTTTTTCTCGACCGCATTGTCCGAGAGCGGCAATAGTTTGGTTACCAACGCGAACCTGATCACCAAGGTTTATTTTCCGCGGCTCGTGATCCCGGCCAGCAGCGTCGTGACCAGTTTCGTTGATTTTGTCATCTCGGCGGCGTTCCTGGTGTTATTAATGATCTGGTATCACTTTGCGCCGTCGCCCAACATCCTATTCCTGCCGCTTTTTGTAATGCTTGCTTTTGCCGCGTCTCTTGGGGTGGGCATGTGGATTGCTGCGCTGATGGTAGAATACCGTGATTTCCGGTTCATCGTGCCCTTTATCGTGCAGTTCGGGCTCTACATCTCACCGGTCGGTTTCTACAGCAACGTCGTCCCTGAGCAATGGCGGCCTCTCTATTCGTTGAATCCGATGGTTGGAGTGATTGATGGCTTCCGCTGGGCGATTCTGGGCGGCGAGCAAGCCATTTATCTGCCGGGCATGATTGTTTCCGTGCTTGGCGCCGTCGTGCTCCTGCTCACCGGTATTCGGCATTTCCGAAATACCGAGCGGACGTTCGCGGATGTAATCTGAAGAAAATTGGGAAAGCTGAAATTTGGAAATCTGAAGAGCTGATCCACCAAGACTAACAAAGCTGAAATTGGCAAAGGGGAGATGAATCAGGGGCGACTGCCAATGGAATTTCGAGACCGGACGGAGGGATATGCTTCGGCCACAATCCGGTTATTCGTTAAGCTTCCAAAAGCGCGCGAAGAGGTCCGCGTTTTGGGCAAACAATTGTTACGATCGGGAACATCTGTCGCCGCCCACGTTTGCGAGGCATCGCGAGCACGGTCAGATGAAGAATTTGTTTCGAAACTTGGCGACGCGCTGCAAGAGCCTGATGAATCCCAAATGTGGCTCGAGTTGCTCCGCGAGGATTGCGGGATTGGTCCCAAAGACACCGTGGTCATCGACAAGGAAGCCGACGAACTTATCGCTGTCATGACCACGATGATCAATAGAATGAAAGGGAAGAACTGAAATCCGATTTCAACTTTCTGTTTTCCGAGTTTCTACTTTGAAACGATGAGTGAACCGATCATCTCCGTCGAAAACCTCTCCAAGCGCTACGTTCTGGGCCGTCAGCGGAGTGGGGATGGGCTGCGCCACGCACTGGAAGGCGCAATGCGGAACCCGTTGGGCTGGCTGAAACGGAAAAACGGAGAGCGGAAAGCGAAGAGCGAAGAGATATGGGCGCTAAAGGATGTGTCGTTCGAAGTGAAGCAGGGGGAGGTCGTCGGTATTGTTGGGCGCAACGGCGCCGGCAAAAGCACTCTGTTGAAAATACTCAGCCGGATCACCGAACCGACGGAAGGCCGCGTTCGGCTCAGGGGGCGGGTGGCCAGCCTCCTTGAGGTCGGAACCGGATTTCACCAGGAACTCACCGGGCGCGAGAACATTTTTCTCAACGGGGCAATCCTCGGCATGACGAAGGTCGAGATTCGTCGCAGGTTCGATGAGATCGTAGCCTTCTCCGAGATCGAGAAGTTTCTCGATACGCCGGTGAAGCGATACTCCAGCGGCATGTATGTCCGTCTGGCCTTTGCCGTCGCCGCCCACCTGGAACCAGAGATCCTTTTGGTCGATGAGGTGTTGGCGGTGGGCGATTTGTCATTCCAGAAGAAGTGCTTGGGGAAGATGGGGGAGGTGGCGCGTGGAGGGAGGACGGTCTTGTTCGTGAGCCATAACATGGGCGCTGTCCGCACGTTGTGCCAGCGCGGGATCCTCATTGAGGACGGCAAGATCCGAGCCGATGGAGATGCGGAGAGCGTCGTGGAAGCCTATTTTGCCGGACTCTCAAGGGGTTTCGGGCGGCAGCAAACAGAGGGCTACGGACTGGTAATTCAAAAGATCGTTTTGAAAAATGACAACGGTCAGGAAACACGCCAGTTTCGTCCAGGTGAGGATTTGCTCGTCGAAATAGCCTTTGACGCGCAGAAGCGCATAGAAAAGCCGTACTTCGTGATCGTGATTCAGAGCAGCAAAGGCAATTGTTTCACCGCTAACATGTTACTGGACGGACATAGGCCAAAGGCCCTCGAAGGCGAAGGGCTGATTGCCTGCAGGTTCAAATCGATGCCGCTGCTGCCTCAGCGGTATACCGTCAGAGTGGCCATCAAAACGAATGACGGAAAAGATTCCGTAATTGACTACGAGGACGTGGGGTCGTTTAGCATCATGGCCAATCTTGAGGACTATGGCTATAAAGGCGAATTTCGGACGCGCGTCTCCGAGGCCACCTCTGTGGTCATACCGTATGAGTGGCACCTACCCGACGGGACAGTAGCTTCGGTAGCTCTAGGCGTCCCGGTGGCGGCGAGCCCAAAATGAATGGTGCGGTAAAGAAAGTCTCGATTTGCACAACGATTTATCGTGGCGTTGAGGCGTACCTGCCGGAATGGTATCGCTCGGTGCGAGCACAGACCGATCAAGACTATCAACTATGGATCGGCCTCGACGGGATCGAGGCCGGAGCAGTGGAAAGGATGATTGGAGCTCAACTGGAGGCGACTTGGATACTCTCAGAACCTGGAGATACTCCAGCACAGATCCGGCAGCGGACCATGGCCCGAATCGTGGAAGCTTGTGATGCGGTGATCTTGGTGGACAGCGACGACATCTTACAGGAGTCGCGCCTTGCCGCCGCACGTGCTGCTTTGGAAACCAGCGAGTTGGCCGGCTGCGCTCTGCGGCTGGTCGACCAAGAAGGTCAGGAGTTGGGATTGACCTTGGGCTTGCCTCCGGGAACCAGCGCCGAGGACGTTCTGCCCCAGCACAACGTTTTCGGGTTATCAAATTCGGCCTATCGGTCGGATTTGCTTCGGCGGTGTTTGCCGGTTCCCGCGGAAGTGGTCCTGGTAGACTGGTTTCTGGCGACCCAGGCATGGTTAATGGGAGCGAGACTGGCGTTCGATCCAGTGGCCCGGATGGATTACCGCCAGCGTGGAGCAAACATGGCCCGGGTGAGATTTCCCGTCGGCCAAGAACAAGTGGTCGGGGACACGGAGTTGGTGCGCCAACATTTTCAACACGTGCTTGCAGTCAAATCCGCGGACTTTCTGCCCCGGCGACTAGCGCGGGTCAAGCGCGTAGCTTCCAATGTCGAATCGTTTAGAGAGTGCATTGTCCAGGACCCTTGCCAACTCCGACGCTATGTTGAGGCATTGAATTTGCTCAATCCCGCACCAATTTGGTGGTCCTCCGTCGCACATCCGGCTTTGGAATCAATGTGGCAAGCCAGCACGCAAATCAATCTTGAACACTGTTAACTTTGGGGAGGTCGTGGTTGGCCCGGGACATCCACCGTACATCATTGCGGAGATCGGCTCGAATCATAACGGCGACATGGAGCTATGCCGACAGTTGATTGACGCGGCAGCGGACGCCGGTGCGCACGCAGTGAAGTTTCAGTCGTGGAGCGAAACTTCTCTCATCGCGGAGGAGGAGTATGCACGCAACACGCAATATTCTGACAAAAAGAAGCATTTCGGAACACTGCGCGAAATGGTGCGAGCATACCAGTTCACCGCGGAGCAACATCGAGAGGCGAAACAACATTGCGACGCCAGGGGGGTGGCGTTTTGCTCGACGTCGTTCTCGACCGAAGAGGTAGATTTGCTGACAGAGCTGGGCGTGCCCTTTTTCAAAATCGCTTCGATGGATATCGTCCATTTGCCCCTGTTGCGATATGTCGCTCGACAGCAGCGACCAATCGTCATCTCCACGGGTATGGCTACGCTGGCTGAGATCGAGCAGGCAGTTGCTGCGATTCGATCGGAAGGGAATTCTCAGATCGTTTTGCTACACTGTGTTTCAATTTACCCGCCGGATTACGGAGTGATTCATCTGCGCAACATGATGACCTTGGAGCAAGCCTTTGAACTGCCGGCGTGATTCAGTGACCATACGCTGGGCACAGCCATTCCTCTGGCGGCGATCGCGCTGGGAGCCCATGTTATCGAGAAGCACTTCACGCTCGACAAGGAAATGGAGGGCTGGGACCACGCCATCTCAGCGAATCCCGCTGAATTGAGGACGATCGTCGAGGAGGGAAGGCACATTTTCAAGGCGCTGGGCAACAGCCAGCGCCTGGTAAGCGACATGGAGCTGAAGAAACGCAAAAAATTCCGCCGGAGCCTGGTGGCACGACGAGCGCTCCAGAAAGGTTCTGTGATAAAGGAGGAGGACCTTGTCGCCAAGCGTCCTGGCACCGGCATTTCGCCGAATGAACTGAATTATGTTGTGGGGCGCAAGCTGACATCGGCCGTTTTGGAGGACCAAGTGCTTCAGTGGAGGGATTTGCTGTGAGGGACTTCGCGGCAACGGTTTGAAATGGGGCTGCCGATAATCATTCTTGGGGGTGGAGGTCACGCGAAAGTCGTAATTGACACGCTGCTCCTGCAGGATCGGCAAATCCTCGGATATTGCGAACTTGGGCAAGATGGCAAGCCGGTCTTGGAGGTCGCACGGCTGGGAGAGGAAGAGGTGATCTTGCGCTTTGCACCTGAAAAGGTGCGCCTCGCAAATGGGATTGGGTCGCCTCTGCGCAGTGCAGTCTATGAAAGGTTTGCCGCCAAGGGATATCTCTTCGAACAGGTCATTCACCCATCAGCCGTGGTGGCCACCGATGTCCACCTCGACAGTGGCGTTCAAATCATGGCCAAGGCAGTGGTGCAACCCGGAACATGCATTGGTATCGACACCATCATTAACACGGCCGCTTCAGTCGATCATGATTGTGTCTTGGGCAGCCATGTTCACGTCGGCCCCGGGGCCGTTCTTTGCGGGCATGTCCGCGTCGGGGACGGGGCGCAAATTGGCGCTGCGGCAACGATCATCCAAGGGAAGTCCATTGGGGCAGGGAGCATTGTCGGGGCGGGCGCGTTAGTGCTTGAGGATATCCCGTCGAAGGTTACAGCCGTCGGCGTCCCCGCGCGAGTCATTAAAAGCGAAGTTTGCCCGAGATAGGGAAGTGGATTCCAAACCGTGAGAACAGTGTACGTAGTGCACTGCGTCGACACCGAGGGCCCCCTTCATGAGTCGCTCGAGGCCACGTTTGAGCGGTTGAAAGGGATCTTTGACCTGGACTTCGAACCGAGCACAGAGTTGTTGGGCCGCCTTCAGAAAGGCCAGGTTGATTTGGGTGGGTTGGAAGCTGCCGTCCAAAGGGTTGTGGATCCACACCTTCTCTCCTACAACGATACCTGGGACAAGGTGGACCTGATGTTGGCCGATGCTTTGTCGGACAGGTTTCGGAATGAGGTGCGTGATACCAACGGGGGCGGTTGGGTCTACAACTGGTTTTGTGTTGATCATGTGGATTATGACCTTAATCCGCGGCGACGCGATATCGGTTATCACAATGTTTTCGACCACTACCGCACGGTTCTTCGGGAGACAGGATCCGTTCAGGACGGTCTCCATTTCCACTATCATCCCCACGCCTTCCGGAGCGAAGCCAACCTCTGTGCGACGCACTGGTGGGCGAATTCAGATAGCCTCGCACAAGTGCTTTCACGCAGGGTGATCGAGCGAAAGTGGTTTCCGGCAGCAAATCGGCCAGGTTACCATGTGACCAGGCCGGACAGTCACTGGTTCCTCGAGCAATTTATTCCCTTCGACTTCTCGAGTCAGGCGGTAGCGGCAACCGAGGAAGACAAAGCGCAATTCGGACTCGATGAGGGGCGCTTGGGTGACTGGCGCCGCGCACCGGCCAACTGGCAGCCCTACCATCCGGCGCACGATGATTATCAGGTACCGGGGGGTTGTCGCCGTTGGATCGGCCGCTGTTTGAACGTCGGAACACGCTACCGTTTGCTTATCGAGGCGGATGTGCGGCAGGCCTTCGAGGAAGCGCGCGCAGGCAAACAGGTTGTGCTCGGCTTCACCAACCACGATTTTCGTGACCTTCGCTTGGACGTGCAATCAGTTCGAAAGCTGCTCGTGGCGGCAAGCAAAGACTTTCCTGATGTCGCGTTTCAATTCTCCGAAGCGGTCGCGGCGATGCGTAGCGCGTTGGGACTGGTCTCTCAGCCCCCCTGTGAGCTGGAGCTTTCTCTTGCCAGGGCCGATGGGACAGCGCACGTCCTGAAAGTAATCAGCCCAACTCCTGTTTTCGGGCCGCAGCCATGGCTGGCCTTGAAGACTTCCGCTGGAACCTTCCATCACGACAATTTCGATATTCTGACACCCTTTCATCGATGGCAGTACGTTTTTGATGAGGAGACCTTCCCGTTGAAAGCTCTAAGTGCGGTGGGCGTGGCTGCGAACAATGCTTTCGGGACGACCACCGTAACCGTCCTGGAGACGGAGACGGGCAAGGTCTCCAGGCAGCTTTGGAACGCGCTTGGGATGGACTGTCCGGTTCTGCAGCCCTCGAAAACTTTGGAATATGCATGAAAGACACTGAAAGCGAGAAACGGCTGGTGGATTCGATAATCGCGCCAGCTGCCTCCATCTCGCAAGCGATCGCGCAGCTCGAACGGGCCGGCACCGGGGCCTTATTGCTGTGCGATGTCGACCGCTACCTTTGCGGGCTTTTGACCGATGGCGACATCCGGCGAGCTGTGCTGCAAGGCCGATCACTGAATGATCCCTGCACCGCCATCGCAACCCCTAATCCCATTAAAGTGCCAGCGCCCGTAAACGCAGAGGAGGCGCTGCGAATCATGAACGAGCATGACATCCACCATTTGCCTGCCGTGGATGCCGACGGCCGGGTTCAGATCTTCGTGTTGCGCCAGGATCTGACAGTTGAAGCGGATCAAGTACGGGTTGAGCGCCGGCTCAGGGCGTCGATTGTCGCGCCTAGCGCTTCGATTTCGGAAGCTATGGCCCAACTCGACAAGGCGGCCACCGGCACTCTGTTGGTTTGCGATCCGGACCGCCATCTCCTCGGCTTGTTGACAGACGGAGACTTTCGCCGGGCGATTCTGCGACGCAAGCCCCTCAGTGAGCCTTGCGGGACGATCGCGAGTTCTCACCCCATAACCGCCCTCTTCCCTGTCGTCCCGACGGAGGCCTTGCGGCTCATGAACAAACATGACGTCAGTCAATTGCCGGTGGTCGATAACGAGGGACGGGTTCAAAAGCTCCTTTTGCGCAAAGACATAGTACCCGATCCCGGCCTGGCTCTTTCCGCTGTGGTTATGGCGGGGGGCCTCGGGACCCGGCTGTGGCCTCTCACCGAGAAGCTGCCCAAACCGATGTTACCCGTCGGCGACCGGCCGTTACTGGAGCTAACAATCGCCCAATTGAGACGCGCCGGGATCAAGGACGTGAGCCTGACCACCCACTATCTGCCCGAAGTTATCTCGGACCATTTCAAAAACGGAGAGACCTTTGGGGTTCGCTTGAATTATCTGCAGGAAGAGCATTCCCTGGGAACCGCCGGTGGACTCAAGTCGCTGAAGCACTTGGACGGCACGATGCTGGTGATTAATGGAGATGTTCTAACGGGCGCGCCGTTGGATGCCATGCTCGATTTCCACCGCGCTTACCACGCCGATCTCACGATTGGCGTGAGGAAATACGATGTCCAGGTCCCTTTTGGCGTAGTTGAGTGCGCGGATGTCCACGTAACACGGTTGCAGGAGAAACCGTCGCTCAGCTTTTTCATTAACGCGGGCACCTATCTCCTCGAACCTGCGGTTTGCGACCACATTCCCTCCGGCCAGCGTTTCGACATGACGGAATTGATACAAAGGCTGATCGAAGCAGGAAAAGTTGTCGTCAGTTTTCCCATCATGGAATACTGGCTCGATATGGGGCGTCACGAGGATTATGCCAAGGCCCAGGAAGACTTTCGCAACGGAGCGATTTGATATGAAGATCTTGGTTACCGGAGGCGCAGGATACGTCGGTTCGATGCTTGTTCCGATCCTTTTGAGCGCGGGTCACACACTCAGGGTCTTCGATAGCTTGAATCACGGAGGGGCTTCGCTTCTCTCGGTCTGGTCGGATCCCGCCTTCGAGTTCCGGCGCGCAGATATCCGCGATCGCCGGGCAGTAAGGTCCGCTCTTTCGGGAATGGAAGCGGTCATCCATCTCGCGAGCGTCGTTGGCGACCCTGCATGTGCCAGAGACCCCCACCTCGCGAGAGCCGTCAACCTCCAAGCCTCCTTGGCGCTTATCGAAGACAGTCAGCGCGCTGGCGTCGAACGATTCGTTTTCGCCTCGACGTGCAGCAATTACGGAAAGATGAAGGACGCAAACCATTATGTGGATGAGGAATCGGAGCTAAGCCCGGTCTCCCTCTACGCGGAAACGAAGGTGGCTGTTGAAAAGTCTCTACTTGCCAGTGGCAACGGCAAAGCATGGTCTCCGACACCTCTGCGGTTTGCGACCATTTTTGGGGCTTCGCCGCGGATGCGTTTCGATCTGACGGTGAACGAGTTCACCCTGGAAATGCTGGTCAAAAAAAGGCTGGTGGTTTTCGGGGAGCAGTTCTGGCGTCCTTATCTCCACGTTCGGGATGCCGCCCGCGCGATTAAGTTGGTCCTCGAATCTCCGGCAGCCAAAGTAGCCGGCCGGGTTTTCAACGTGGGTGCGACGGACCAGAATTTTCAAAAGCAGCAATTGATTGAGTTGATCCGTCCGCATGCACCGGATGCCGTGGTCGAGTTCGTTCACAAAACCGAAGATCCCCGGGATTATCGGGTTTCGTTCAGTCGCATTAGCGAACAGTTGGGCTTTCAAATCACGCGCACGGTAACGGAGGGCATCGCGGAAGTTGCCAGGTTGGTGCGTGAGAATGTGATAAATGACTTCGAGAACCGAAGTTACCGTAATTGATGATCATTGAGAAACTTGCGCCGGGAGCGCCTCCGTCTCCCGGTTTCATTCCTTTGCTCGTTCCCGAGATCCGAGGAAACGAATGGCGGTACGTTAAGGAGTGCCTCGATACCAATTGGGTCTCTTCGGTGGGTGCATTCGTGGATCGCTTCGAAAGCGAGATAGCGAGCCGCGTGGGCTCGCAGTTCGCCGTCGCGACGGTCAATGGGACCTCCGCGCTGCACGTGGCTTTGTTGATCGCCGGTGTACAGCCGGAAGATGAGGTACTCGTTTCGACCCTAACCTTCATCGCGCCGGTGAATGCCATTCGCTACGTCGGCGCCTGGCCGGTGTTCATCGATGCGGAACCGGATCATTGGCAGATGGATGCGGCCGGCGTCGTTGACTTTCTGGAGCGAGGCTGCCGCTGGCATGAAGGAACACTTTATAACCGGCATACCGGGCGTCGCGTGGCCGCTGTAATTCCCGTTCACGTCCTCGGGCATCCGGTGGATCTGGATCCCATCCTCAAGGTTGCGCGCAAGTACAGCCTTAAGGTAATCGAGGACGCGACCGAGAGTCTGGGTGCTGCCTACAAGGGTCGTGGTGTCGGAAGTCTCGGGGATATGGCCTGCTTCAGTTTCAACGGCAACAAGATGATTACCACTGGTGGAGGCGGCATGTTGGTAACCGCAAACGAGGAGTGGGCTCGGAAAGCTAGATATCTTACGACTCAGGCCAAGGATGATGCGATTGAGTATGTTCACAGGGAAATCGGCTACAACTATCGGCTGACGAACCTGCTGGCGGCCATGGGTTGCGCTCAGCTGGAACAGTTGGATACCTATATCGCGGCGAAGCGGCGGATCGCGAACAGGTACGACCAGGAGCTTCGAGACCTGCCAGGAATCTCGCTAATGAACGAAGCTTCCTGGGCATTCAGCTCCTGGTGGATGTATACCTTGCTGATAGACGAAGCATCCTTTGGAATGGGTTCACGGCAGTTACTGCGCTCGTTGAACTCAAAAAAGGTTCAGACTCGCCCGCTTTGGCAGCCTATCCACCGGTCCGGGGCGCATGAAGACAGAAATGCGGTGGCGATGCCGGTTGCCGAGAGGCTCTACGAGCAGGCTCTTAGTTTTCCCTGTTCGGTGGGTTTGAGCGAGGAGGAGCAGAGCAGGGTTATTGAGGAGATCCGGACCATTGCGGCCAATGTAGTTCCCGGGAAAGCGGCATGCATTTAACCAAAGACAGAGACATTCGCGGGAGTGAATTTGACCATTGCGGGCCGTTTATGCATCGGTTGATGACGCAACTATTCCCCATCTGTCGAAGTATAACGGGGGATGGCCTGCGTGAAACGCTCAGCATTATTCAGACCCACATTCCCGTCACGATTTTCGAAGTTCCTTCCCGGACGAAAGCGTTCGATTGGACCGTTCCAAAGGAGTGGAACATCCGGGACGCGTTCGTGCTTGATCCCCAAGGGAGAAAGATCATCGATTTCAAGGAGAATAGCCTGCACGTGGTCGGCTACTCCGCTCCGATAGCCAGGTCCGTCACGCTTTCCGAACTTCAGGACCATTTGCATTCGCTGGAGGATCAACCGGATGCGATTCCCTGGGTGACATCGGTCTATGAAGAACGTTGGGGTTTTTGCCTTGCGCATAGCCAGAGAGTCATGCTGGAAGAAGGCACTTACCAGGTTTTCATTGACAGCGAGCTGAAGGAAGGCTCGCTTACTTACGGGGAGTTGATCATTCCGGGAACCTCCAGCAAGGAGGTGTTTATTTCCACGTATATCTGCCATCCGTCGATGGCGAATAACGAGTTATCTGGACCGGTGCTGGCAACGATGCTGGCAAAATGGCTTGCCAGTGAACCGCGCCGGTTTACCTATCGCATCATTTTTATTCCTGAAACCATCGGTTCCATCGTCTATTTGAGCAGAAATCTCGAAGTGATGAAGCGGAATATGCTGGCTGGATTCAACCTGACTTGCGTGGGTGATGAACGCGCCTATTCCTACCTTCCTTCGCGGAATGGTTCCACGCTCGCGGACAAGGTAGCCCTGAACGTTTTGCGGTCCAGACATCCGGATTTTAAGGAATATTCCTTCCTCGACCGGGGCAGTGATGAGCGACAGTATTGCAGCCCGGGTGCCGACCTGCCCGTGGTATCGCTCATGCGCACGAAATATCGTGAATTCCCGGAATATCATACTTCGCTCGATAACCTCGAGTTGGTGACACCAGCCGGTTTGGAAGGGAGTTTTGTCTTGCATAAGGAGTGCATCGAGTTGCTCGAAAGAAACAGGATCTACAAGATGAGATGCCTTGGTGAACCGCAACT
>Ga0137364_10001331_pt1 | contig 11508 bp, 13 predicted proteins | sample SagtaG_10_FD_104798 | JGI IMG/M metagenome (GOLD analysis project Ga0137364, IMG submission 104798) | Vadose zone soil microbial communities from Sagehorn Ranch, Mendocino, California, USA - Sage1_L_20_16 metaG | ecosystem: Environmental > Terrestrial > Soil > Vadose zone | place: USA... | reverse complement strand
GGCACGAAACGGGGCGGCGTCGTGTAGGGAAATAAGCTAATACTGGTGGAGGGCCGCTATTACGCAAACTACCCCACCGTGACGATTGTCGGCTGGGCCCCCACGGAGGTGGCGTACGGATTGCGTGCCTGGCTGCGACGCGATGGCTCACTCATCAGGAATCATCGCCTCTACGTGAGCACGTACTACACTCCGGCGAGGCCCGTCTTCACTCGAGCCGAGACACCGTCTCGACCCCTCGAGCTAACCGGGATCGCGCGCGACGTGACCGCATGCGTCGGCGGCAGGCCATGCTCGCCGCCCGAAACATTCGGGGCGTTCATTCCTGATGCGGTTCTCAGGTCGAACCGTGACAGCCTTGCAGTGACGTTCTACGACCGCGCAGGTCGGCGATTGCTCATCACCCTCCATCGTGATCTGATCGAGGCGTATCTCGGGAGGTTGGATTCCGTGGTCGCGGTGATGCGGACGAAGTAGTCCACAGGAGGGTGGATCCGATGAAGCTCTTGTTCCGAATCCTTCTGATTGCTCCGCTGGTCCTTGCCTCAAGACCGTTGTCTGCTCAACGACTGGCTCCGGTGCCATCGTACGCCTTGGCGACGATGCCGCCGCTGTCGTCGGCTCCCCACTTTGCCGCCGATTCGGTCGTGCCGAAGATTCCGCGCACCTACTGGCTCGAGGGTGGGGTCATTGGAGGTGTGAGTCTCGGGCTTGCGACCGTGATGTGGGCTCGCAGCATGCGAGAATCCGATCGCGAGAACATTGTCGGCGACGTCGTCGGATTTGCGTTGGGGTTTGGCACGGGCTTCGCCGCAGGTTCGCTGATCGGCGGCCAATTTCATAAGCCGAGCGAAGAATGATGCGAGGTAGATTGCCGATATGAAATTCATTCTCGTGATCTACAACGATCCTAAGCTCTACGACGCGCTCCCCACGACCGAGACCGACTCGATGATGCGCGACTGTCTCGCGCACGCCGATGAGCTGAAGCGGGACGGATTGTTGCAAGAATCGCAGATGCTCGAAGGCGCCGAGACGGCCAAATCGGTGCGGATTCGGAACGGCCGCACCAAAATCACCGACGGGCCATTCAGCGAAGCCAAAGAAGTGCTCGGCGGCTTCAACCTCATCGAAGCCAAGGACATGGACGAGGCGGTCGAGATCGCCAAGCAGTTTCCGTGGGCCCGCACCGGGTGCGTTGAGGTCCGTCCCGTGCGCGACATCGAAACCGTGCGCCGGCGCGTCACCGTATCGGCGTCATGAGCGAACGCCGCTACAACGACAAGGAAATCGCCGCGATCTTCCGCGCGGCGACCGAAGGCCCGCAGGAGCCCGAGCGGGAAGTCCCGCGGGACGAGGGGTTGAGTCTCACCGATCTGCAGGCGATCGGCAACGAGGTTGGCATCGCGGCCGGCGCCATCGCGCAGGCCGCCCAGGCCCTCGACGCCCGCGTCGGCGCGCCGGCGCGCACGCTGCTCGGCCTGCCGATCGGCGTCGCCCGCACCGTCAATCTGAATCGTCGACTCACGGACGCCGAATGGGAGCGGCTGGTGGTGCAGCTGCGCGAGGTCTTCAACGCGCGGGGCCGCACCCGCACCGACGGATCGCTGCGGCAATGGACCAACGGCAACCTGCAGGTACTGCTCGAGCCGATCGAGAGCGGCCATCGCCTGCGATTCCGCACGATGCACGGCGCCGCGCGCGGCGCGATCGGCGCCGGGGTCGCGATTATGGGAATCGGTGTCACGATCGCCATCACGAGTGCCATCGGCGGCTACTTCGTCGACGCGATTCCCGGCATCACGCTGCTGCTCGCGGGCGGGGCCGGCATGGTCGCCAGCGGCGCATTGCGGCTGCCGCGCTGGGCGCGCGTGCGGCAGCGACAGATGGACGAGCTGGCGGCGCAGGTCGCGCACCAATCCGACACGGGCACCAATCAGTAGCCTCCGAGGTCAGTTGAAGCGGGGGTTCGACCGGTCGATTATGACGTTTGGCGCGGCTTTGCTTGACGCATCCTGAAACATGTCGCTTCGTAGCACCAATGATCCCGGCGATGCTGTTCGTCGTCGGCGCCTCGGGCGCCGGCAAGACCGCCGCCGTCGAGGCGCTCGCCGCGCGCAAAATCCCGGGCCTCCACTGCCATCATTTCGATACGATCGGCGTCCCCAGCGCGGAGGTCATGGAACGCGAGTGGGGCGGCGGGGAACGGTGGCAGGAGCGGATGACCAAGCAATGGATTCAGCGACTGGCGACGAACGCCGACGCCGCGCAGTTCGCGGTCCTGGAAGGGCAGACCCGCCCTTCCTACATCCAGCCCGAGCTCGAGCGTCGCGGCGTCCGGCATCGACGCATCGTGCTGTTGGATTGCCCACCGCTCAAGCGCATGGTGCGATTGCACGGCGCGCGCGCCCAGCCGGAGTTGAGCAACCAACGGATGGACGCGTGGGCGGCGTACTTGCGGGGCCAGGCGGACGCGTTGGGCCTGCCGGTGATCGACACGTCGCTGCGATCGATCGCTGAGGTCGTCCAGGCGCTCGAGGAGCAGATTCAGTTGCTCCGAGTTGCCGCTGCCGTGCCGGCGTAGTAGTCTCGTCGCCCATGACGACAACGCAGATGCAGGCGAACGTCCAAGCAACCGCGTGAGCCAGTCGTTCCTCACCCCCCGCGTTGCCATCGAATGCATCGACGAGGCCCTCGTCCTTACCCGGCGGAACTTCTGGCCGCTGCTGCGGGTCGGGCTGATCCCCTATCTGCTCCACGCCGTTGCCAGCCTGCTGAATGGCGGCGAGCCGTTCGGTCGCTTGCTCGGGCAAATCGCGGCCTATGGGTTGTACGGCCTGATGGAGGCCGCGACGGTGACGGGCGCGTGGGACCTGCTGCACGGACAGTCGATTCGGATGGGTGTAATCTGGGGGCGCGTCGGCCATCGGTTCTTTAGCGTGCTCATCGCCGCGTGGCTCAGAATTCTGCTCATATTCGTCGGCGTGCTCCTGATCATTGTGCCGGGCTTCTACTTTATGGCGATTTATTTTGCCGTCCCGTTCGTAAACGTCACCGAAGACCTCGGCGTGGGTGACAGCCTGTCGCGCAGCCGCTCGCTCGCGATGGGGTCGGTGGGGGGGATTCTCGTCTCGCTGGTGGGCTTTTGGGTCATCATTGCCGCGGTGGCGATCGCGATTCCCAGACTGCTCACGCAGCTCGGCGTCTCACCGTTTTCGGTGATCCACACGGCCTCCACGCTCGTGTGGGGGGCGTTCGTGATTCCATTTCGCGCGGCATTGGCTGCGCGCGTCTATCTCGAGATTCGTATCCGCAAGGAGGGATACGATCTGCAACAGGTCATGGCCTCGCTCCCCAATGCAGCGTAAGACCGCGCTGCTGAGCCTCGTCTTCCTCGGCTGCGGGGCAGGGTGGCATCGCCCGCCCGACCTCGAGCCGCGGGCGTACCCTGAGCACCAACAGGTGCAAGTGTGGCAGGGTGGCACGGTGCGGCGCTGGCAAGCCGTGCGCATCACGCCCGATTCGATCAGCGGCGTGCTCTTCACGAAGCCCGCGGGCTGCGATTCGTGCCGACTATCGCTCCCGCGCGCCGCCGTCGACTCGATCCGGCTCGGAAATCCCGTCGACGGATTCTGGAAGACGTTTGGTTTGGTGATGACCGGGTTTTTCGGCGCGTTGATCATCATCTGTCGCGACGGGTGCCCTAACGGCGGCTGAGGCGTATACTAAAACCATGGCTTCCAAGACCAGATTCTGGCTCATTCTCGGCACGACAGTTGGTCTCTTCGTGCTCATGATTTGGATGGGCGTCAATTGGATGCGAAGCGAGTTCACCGGCGTGGTGGACCGGAGCCGCGTCGTCATCGACGAGGGCCGCGCGCTTGGCAAGTACGTGACGGCGAACGGCTGCGTCGATACGGTGTTTGCACGGCATGCGGCCGCTCACGGGACGTCGATGATGCGGTCGGTGACCGAACAGTTCTTTCTGGAAGGATGTCTCTCGACGGCCCAGCCCGCCGCGGTCTGCGATACGATCCCGGCCGGCCAGAGCATGAAGGAGATGTTCCGGTTCGGGGCCTGGAGCGCGGAGCAGTGCAAGGTGCACAAGCTGTACGACCGCGACTGCCCGCGGCTCTTGCAGCCGCTCCTACGCTACTGTGGCGGCAGGCGGACCTGATGGAGCTGCGGCCACTCGACGAATCGCACGCCGACCTGCTTCTGTCCTTGCAGCGGCAGGACGATGTGTGGGAGTTCGTGGGCACGCTTCCCGATCCCGCCGAGCGGGATCAGCACCATCTGTTCGTCGTGACGGACGGGCCGGTCAATCTCGGATTCGCGGGACTGCTGAAGTCGCACGCCACCGACGCCGATGATTACGAGCTCGTGTGCGCGATGCGCTCGGAAATGCAGACCCGCGGCATGGCGAAACAGGCGTGCCAGCTCGTGCTCGACTGGGCGTTCAGCACCGGGAAGCTCGAGCGCGTGATCGCGTGCATCGACGACAATAACGAGCCTGCCCGTGCCATTGCCGCGAAACTCGGCATGACCCAGCTCGGCCCGCAGCGTCCCAACCGTTCGGTCTACGTGGTTCATCGCGATCAGCGCTAGCCGAGCTCTCGTTCTTCTCGCCGTCGCCGGCTGTTCACCGACGGCGCAGGGGCCGTCGGTCGACTGGCGCACCACCGGCAGCGATCCCGGCAACACCCGGTACTCTCCACTCGCACAGATCGATACGACCAACGTCGCGCAGCTGCGCGTCGCGTGGACGTATCACACCGGCGACTTGCCGGGGGGCGGTCACGGCGAAATCCAGGCGACGCCCATCGTCATCGACGGCGTGCTCTACACGACGACGCCGGCGCTTTCGGTCATTGCGCTTCACGCCGATCGCGGAACCCTGATCTGGGAATTCGATCCACGCACGACGTACCACGCACCACCCCCCGCTTTGACTCATGTGAATCGCGGTGTCGCGTACTGGGCGAACGGGAGCGAGCGGCGAATCTTCTTCACCGCCGGTCGCCGCCTCTACTCGCTCGACGCCGGCACCGGCCGGCCCGTTCGCACGTTCGGCAATTCCGGTTCGATCGATCTCGCCGCCGGACTCTCGCGCGACATCGGCGACGCCTACGTCGTTGCGACAAGTCCGGGCGCCATCTACAAGGATCTGCTGATCCAGGGGATGCGGGTTGGCGAAGAGGAGGGTGCTGCACCGGGAGACGTCCGGGCGTACGACGTCCGGAGCGGCGCGATTCGCTGGACGTTCCATACGATTCCACATCCCGGAGAATTCGGCTACGACACCTGGCCCGACGGCGCGTGGCGCACGGCGGGCGGCGCGAACTCGTGGGCCGGCATGTCGGTCGATGCCGATCGCGGCATCGTCTACGTCCCGACTGGGTCGGCCACGCCCGACTTCTACGGCGGCGCGCGCCATGGCGCGAATCTGTTTGCGAATTCGCTCATCGCGCTCGATGCGCAGACCGGCACGCGGCTCTGGCATTTCCAGACCGTCCATCACGATCTGTGGGATCGCGATCTACCCGCCGCGCCGAATCTGGTCACCCTGACGCGTCATCCGTCACGCATCGACGCCGTCGCGCAAATCACCAAGAGCGGGTTCGTCTTCTTGTTTGATCGCAAGACCGGGAAGCCGTTGTTTCCCATCGACGAGCGACCGGTGCCGCGTTCGGACCTGAGTGGCGAACGAACGTGGCCGACGCAGCCGTTCCCGCGCCAGCCCGATCCGTTTGCGCGCCAGACCATGCATGAATCAGACGTCGTGGACACAGCGCGCTTTCAGAAGCTGCAACATGGCGGGTTGTTCACGCCGCCGAGTCGCGAGGGAACCGTCGTGCTGCCGGGATTCGACGGTGGCGGCGAGTGGGGCGGGGCAGCGGTCGATCCCGAGACGGCGGTGCTGTACGTCAACGCGAGCGACGTGCCGTGGATCGCGGCGATGCGCGAATTCGCCCAGCTTCCACCCGCAACCGCCCCGCCTCGCCCTGGGGGAGGTGCGGCGGTGTACGGCGCCGTGTGCGCGGGATGCCATGGTGCCGACATGCGCGGCCGCGATCGTGCGCCGTCACTTGACGGCTTGAAGGATCGGATGTCCGCCGAGCTGCTGCAGGAGGTGATCGAGCGCGGGCGCGGGTTCATGCCGTCGTTCGCGCGATTGCCGGAGGGCGAGAAGCGCGCGCTCATCGAGTCCTTTGGATTGGCGGCGTCGGCTCTCACCTGGCACGCGGCGGCGCCGACGAACGCGCCGTATGAGTTCGTGGGCTACGAGCGCTGGCGCGACTCGAGCGGCTATCCCGCCATCAAGCCGCCGTGGGGGACCCTGAGCGCCATCGATCTCAACACCGGCAATTCTCGCTGGCGCATTCCCCTCGGCTCGTTTCAGGCGCTGGCGGAACGCGGCGTTCCTGCGACGGGCACCGAGTTGTACGGCGGACCGATCGTGACCCGCGGCGGCCTCGTGTTCATCGCGGCGTCACAGGACGCCAGGTTCCACGCGTTCGACGCGCGCACGGGACGGCTGCTCTGGCAGGTGACCCTGCCCGCACCGGGCTATGCGACGCCGTGCACCTATATGGTGAACGGTAAACAGTACGTTGTGATTGCCGCCGGCGGCGGCAAATTGGGGTCCAGTTCCAGCGATACGTACGTCGCGTACTCATTACCGTAGATACCCAGGCCGATTGTTGCGATCCTCGCCCCATTGGTCCCGTTCCTTGCGATGCTGCCGCTCGCCGTCGCCGGGATGTACATCGCCAACCATTATTTCAAGAGTCGCGAGGGCGGCTCACAGATGAAGCAGGAGCTGGAAGCGTTGCACGAAGAGATCACGGCGCTCCGGGAGTCACAGGCGGAAATGCAGGAGCGCATCGATTTCAGCGAGCGCCTCCCTAGTCAGCTGCGGGAAGGCCGACGCGAACTCCCGAAGTCTTAGGGGGAAGGCTTCAGCGCAGGAGGTTGAGACTCTTCAAGTAGTCCGCGGCCATGTAGGCGGGCACGGCGAAGATAATTTTGCCGTTCGACTCGCGCTCCCCGCCATACAGCACGGCGATCACGTTGCCGTTGCGGTCGAAGATCGGGCTCCCCGACGAGCCGGGCGCGCCGTACGCATCGACCTGGAGGACCGCCGTGAGCGCCTTGCTCACGGTTCCCACCGTCAGGCTCGGCTCGGCGATCGGATCGCCGCCGCGGTTTTCCATCGGCAGGTCGAAGCCGAGCGGGTAGCCGAGGATCGCCACGGGATCGCCGCGCTCGATGCCCTCGCGGGTGCGCGCGAGCCCGCGCACGCGCGGCGTGCCGCCCTTGATCGCCACGCGCAACACGCCGATGTCGGACTCCGGGGAGACGCCGATCATGTCGCCGCGGAAGAATTGCGTGCTGCCGGAGAAAATCACGCCGAGGCGGTGCGGCGTCTTCGTGCCGTCTTCGCCGACGAGGATGTGCTTGTTCGTGATCATCGTGCCGTTCGAGTCGACCGCGAACGCGGTGCCGCTGAAGCGCTGGCCGTCGGCGTACTCGACCAGCACGATCGCGACCGCATCCTGATTCTGATGTGAGATCGCGCGATAATCGACGCCGCCTAACAGGCGCCGGCGCTGCTCGACGGCGTCCAATTGCTTCTGCAATCGGGTAACCGCCGCAGCGTCATTACTCGAGGCTTGCAGCTCGCGCCGCAAGCGGGCGGTCTCGTCCTGCGCCGCCTTCAAAGCGTCGCGCACTCCGTGCAGCTCCGTCTGAACCTCGTGTGTCATCGTTTCCGATTCGCGCGCCCGCCGCCTGCCGTCGATTTGGATCCACGTGAAGCCGGTCCCGACAATGAGCAGCACGACGAGCAACACCTTCGTCGTGCGCCGCAGCTGCGCCGTCTGCCGCGCGACCTCGGCGGCGATCCGCACGCCGGTGCTCTGCCGCGGGGCCGTGGCGCGCGGTGGTGAGGGCACCGCGTGATAGATCTCGCGCGGCGACGACGCGCGCTCGGCCAGATTTTCCGCGGAGCTCACACGCTGCACATCTACTTCAGAGCCGATGACCGCGAACTCGAGCGACGGCCCGTTCGTGCCGAAGCCGATGACGTCGCCGTCCTTGAGCAGCAAGTCGCCGGAGATCTGCTTGCCGTTGACGAAGGTGCCGTTGCGGCTGCCGAGATCCTGCAAGACGAATCCTTCGGTCTTGCGCACGATCGCCGCATGCCGCGACGACACGTCGAGGTCGCGCTCGGCGTCGAACCGCACGTCGGACAAGGGATGCCGGCCGATGCCGATGTAGCCCTTGCGGAACGCTTCGACCTGACCCGCGCGGGCGCCGGAGAGAAACTTGAATTGCGCTTTCACTTCTGCTGCGTGAGATACCAGATGAGCGCGAGGGCGGTGGCGATCAACGCGAGCACGATCATGCGCGTCTGCTTGCGCGTTTCCTTGCTCGGCACCGGCGGCCGGCTGCCTTTGTAGACGGGCACCGGCTCGGTGCTCGTCTCGGTGTCGATCAGCGGATACACCTGATGGCCGACGTCCTGCGGGCCGCCGTCCGAGTTGCGCAGCCCATCGCCGTCGAATCGCGCCACCACCACGGTGATGTTGTCCGGACCGCCGCGCTCGTTGGCGAGGGCGATGAGTTTTTCGCACACCTGACTCAATTCGCGCGTTTCGGACACGACCTTGGCGATCTCGTCCTTCTTGACCTGTCCCGACAGGCCGTCGGAGCAGAGCACGAGAACGTCGCCGCGCCGCACTTCCTGGTGCGTGAGATCGACTTTGACCTTGGGATCGGGACCCAGCGCCTGGAGAATGATGTTGCGGCGCTCGCTCTGGGCGGCTTCTTCTTCGGTCAGCTCGCCCGCTTCGACGAGCCGCTGCATCAGCGATTGGTCCTTGGTGATCTGATGCGCCTGGCCGTTGCGAACGAGATACGCGCGGCTGTCGCCCACCTGCGTCAGATAGAGATGATCGTGCAGCACGCCCGCGGCGGTCGTCGTGGTGCCCATGCCGCGCACTTCCGGATGCGCCTTCGCGTGCGCGTGAATGCTCGCGTTCGCCACCTCGACCGCTTCCTTGAGCCGGTACGCGAACCGCTGCGGCGTCACCTCGGCTTCTGCGTTCCACGTCTTCATGAGATGATCGTAGATCGTATCGGTCGCCATCTCACTCGCGAGCTCACCCGCTGCCGCGCCACCCATTCCGTCGGCGACCACGAGCAATGTGCCGCGCGGCCCGATGTCGTGCTTGCGCACTTCCGGCTGCAACGACGCGGCTTTGCGCGTCAGATCCGCGACCAGGAACCGGTCTTCGTTGTGGTCGCGCGTGCGGCCCAGATCGGTCTTGCCGAAGACCTCGACGCGGATGGACTTCGATGAGCGCCCGAACATCAGCTGCACTGACCCAGCAGAGTCGAGTAGGTGTTGTCGGCGGGGTCGAGCTGGTTGGCGGTGCGGATGTAGCGGCAGCCGGTCGTGCGCTCGTCGAGCTGGAAATACGCCTGTCCCGCGACAAAGGCGGCGTACGCCTTGTCCTTTGCCGAAATCCCGGCGGCGGTATAGAACGCGAGCGCCGAGTCGCGCACCATCGTCGCGGTCGCCGGAGTCAGTTTCTCGAGAAACAGATCGTCCAATGCGTCCTTGGCGCGGGCCAGGTTGATGCGTGAGGACGAAGGCGGCGCGGCCGGAGGCGCGGCGCGCCGGCCGGTCTCACGAGCACCCAGGGTCGTCACGCCACCAGATTGGCGATCTGGCTGGTTGCCCGCCGTGTCGTGGGGCACGGTGCTTGTGTCCGACGGGTTTCCATTCGCTTTCTTGCCGCCGCCGAACGCCATCCATGCGCCACCACCGGCGAGCAGCACGACGACGCCAATGGCTACCGGAATGAGCGACCGCTTCCTGCCGACCGGCGCGGACGGCGCCGTCGGTGGCGGCCGTTTCGCGGAGATCCGCTGCGTCGCTCCGCCCGTCGTGTCGAGCAGTTGGGTGCGCGCTTCGGTTTGCGGAACAGGGCTGGAGACGGGTCGTCCCGTGATCGCGGCAATGTCGGCGGCGAATTTCGCGACGGTCTGGTAGCGCTCGGCGGGCGTCCGCGCCAGCGCCGTGTCGAGCACCGGCTGGAGGCCCGGCGGGAACGTGAGATCGGGCCGCGCAGCGGCGAGTGTGGTGGGCTCGTCGGTGAGCCGCTTGATCATCGTTTCCTGCACCGTCGTCGCTTCGAACGGCAGCTTGCCGCTCAGCATCCGGTAAAACACGAGCGCGAGCGAGTACAGATCGCTGCGGCCGTCGAGCGTGTCGCCCGACAACTGCTCGGGGCTCATGAACTCGGGTGTGCCGACGACGAGACCGGTCTTCGTGACCTTCTGGCCCGCTTCGTCGCCGCCGACCGCTTTCGCGATCCCGAAGTCCACGACTTTCACCACGTCGCCGCTCTTGCGGCGCGTCAGCATGATGTTGTCGGGCTTCAAATCGCGATGCACGATGCCGAGATCGTGCGCCGCCTGCAGTGCTTCGGCGGTCTGGAGGAAGATGCTCGCGGCTCGTTCCAGCGGCAGCGCGCCCTCGCGCTCGAGCAGATCGGTCAGCGGCTCACCCTCGATGAACTCCATCGCGAGATAGATGAGCCCGTCGGGAGTTTCGCCGAAATCGTAGATCGCGCAGACGTTGGGGTGGGCGATACGGCTGGCGTTGGAGGCTTCGCGGTTGAAGCGCGCGACCGCGTCAGGATCGTGCACCATCGACGGGTTCATCACCTTGATGGCGCTGCGCCGGCCCATCTTCACGTGCTCGGCGAGATAGACCTGCCCCATGCCGCCTTCGCCCAGCTTTTTGACGACGTGGTAGCGATCCGCGACGACCTGGCCGACCAGGTCGTTCGCCGGCGCGGCCGACCGCAGCGTCTGCCCGTCGTTGGGGCAGAACTTCACGTCATTCGGGTATTCGGTGGAGCAGACGGGGCAGATCTTCATGCCGCCGCGTCCGAAGTCCCGCCAGGTACACCGGGGAGCTCGACACGCAGCAGCTTGTCTCCGACCATGATGCGGGAACCGTGTTGCAGCGGCATCGCGCCACGCGCGGCGACGGCGACGCCATTGCGGCTGTGGTCGTCGACCAGCACGAAGTCGGCGTCCTCGGAGCGCACCGTGGCGTGCTGCGCGCTCATCGACGGGTCGTACGGGAAAATCCAGTCGCCCCGCTCGCGGCCGATGTGAATGTCGCGGCCCGGCGAGAGCTGAATGGTGTCACGCGAGCTGCCATCGGTGCGCAGCTGCGTCAGGCTCGCGATGTCGGCGCTCGGCACCATGCTGCCCATACGCTTCGTCGCGTCGGCCTCGGCGGTATGCGGGCCCGGATAGCCGAGCCGGCGGAAGCGCAGCACCTGGGAGGCGATGAGGATCAGGTCGCCGTCGCTCAGGCGATAGGGGGCTTCGAGAAACACCCATGTGCCGTTGCGGCTGCCAAGGTCTCGGACCTCGAGCCGGCCGTCCTCCCAGGACAGCTTGGAGTGCAGCGGCGACAGG
>Ga0137364_10001325_pt1 | contig 11518 bp, 9 predicted proteins | sample SagtaG_10_FD_104798 | JGI IMG/M metagenome (GOLD analysis project Ga0137364, IMG submission 104798) | Vadose zone soil microbial communities from Sagehorn Ranch, Mendocino, California, USA - Sage1_L_20_16 metaG | ecosystem: Environmental > Terrestrial > Soil > Vadose zone | place: USA... | reverse complement strand
GCCTACGCGGCGGAGCATTGGGCGCTGGACACCATGGTGGCTCGCTATCTCGCGCTGTTCCAGTCGCTGCTCGCCGCGCCGGCGCGGGCCGCTTGAGCGGAGCCGTGCGAGAGGCGGTCTTGGCCCGGTTGCGCCTCTCAGCCTACGATCTGCCGACACGAGACAAGGTCCCGGTCATCCGGCAGTTACTGAACGTTGACGGTCCGGGGCTCGCCCTCGATATCGGCATCGGCACCGGCTACACCACTTACAGCGTGTTCGATGCCCGTCCGACGACCTGCGTGGACGTGGACATCGCCAACCTGCGCCTATACCGAGAACGGGTCTGCTCCGTTCCCGGCGCACGGCGGCCGCTGTGCGTCGCAGCCGAGGCCGTGGCGTTACCGTTCAAGGCGGGGGCGTTTCGGTTCGTCCTCTGCAGCGAGGTCATGGAGCATCTTGCGGACGACGATACGGCCACCCGCGAGCTTGCCCGCGTGATGGCCGCAGACGGAACGGCGGTGATCACCGTCCCGTACACCGGCCTCGGGGTCACGAGCTTCCTCGGGCTGCTGCGCATCAAGACCGTTCACGACTTCGCGGGCCCCGAGTATCACGTCCGGCCCGGGTATGACGAAGCATCCCTGGCGCGGCTGATGGAACGGCACGGACTGCGGATTCACCGGCAGGCCTACTACTTCCGTTTCTTCACCAGGTTGGCGACCGAATTCGTCAGTCTCGCCCACCTCTGCTATCAGCGGGTCGTCCACCGCCGCCGCGCCTGGACCTGGTCGGACGTCACGGCTTCGGAACGGAGCCCGGTGCTGCGCCTGTACGCGCGTATCTTCCCGGCGCTCTGGGCATTCTCTCGCCTGGACCACCTGCTGACTTCGCGGCGCGGCTTTGGGCTGGTGGCCGCAGTGCGAAAGACGCCCGCGGACGCGCCATCATGAAGCGGCGCGAGGTCTGGCGTCGCTTGACGAGCGCGGACTGGCTCGTCTCCCAGGCATGGGACGCCTGGAGGCACTTGCAGGATTCCTTCTCCTCGGATCCGTTCGCGCGCCTGTACCGAACGGTGCGCCCCTACACCATGTCCGGGAACACGCGTCTCCGAGGCCTCCACGCGGCCGTTGGACGTGTGACGGCGCGCGACATCCCGGGTGACGTCGTGGAATGCGGCACGGCGCGCGGCGGCAGCGCGGCGCTGATGGGACTCGCGCTGAAGGAAGCGGGGGCGGCCCGAACCTTATGGGTCTTCGATACCTTCGAGGGCATCCCAGCGCCGACCGTTGCGGATCCGGATCACGAGATCGCTGCGCTGTACACGGGTGCGTTCCGCGGCGGCCTGGAGGAGGTGCAGGATCTGTTCAGGCGGCTGGACATCCTGGATCGAGCCAAGCTCGTCAAGGGCCTGTTCCAGGACACGGTCCCGCGCTCCGACGTGAGGGCCATTGCGGTTCTGCACCTCGATGGCGACTGGTACGACAGCGTGAAGGTGTGTCTGGAGCACCTCTACGACCGGGTCAGTCCGGGCGGGATCATCCAAATCGATGACTATGGCCACTGGCAGGGGGCGCGGAAGGCCGTCGACGAGTTCATGACGGCACGGCACATCACCGTACCGCTCCGCTACCTCGACTACACAGGTCGCCAACTGGTCAAGCCATGACGCCGCTTCAATTCGGCCCACCCTTTCGCACTTCGTCGACCAGCCCGGTCAGCCGGTGATCCAACTCGCGGAATCGCCGGTTCAGGGCAGTGAGCATCACGCCCACCAGCATCAGGATGAGGCCCGACAGCACCAGGCCGGTGGCGAGGACGGCCGTGGGAATCCGCACCGTGCCCCGCTGGGTGAACTCGTAGGTCACGAAGAGGCCGGGCAGCAGCCCCAGGACCACGCAGATGATACCGGCCCCGCCGAAGAAGCTCAGCGGGCGGTAGTCTCGCAGCAGGGTAAAGATCGCGCTCAGAATGCGGAAGCCATCGCCCACCACGCTGATTTTGGAGTGGCTGCCGCTGGGCCGGGGCTTGAGACTGACGGGTACCTCGATGGTGCGAAACTCGCGCTCCAGCGCCAGGACGCTGAGCTCCGTCTCCAGTTCGAACCCGGCAGACAGGACCGGCGCATGTTTGACGAATTCCCGGGTCACGGCGCGGTAGCCGGAGAGCAGGTCCGTCACGCGGGCGCCGAAGACCGCGTTCAGGAAGCCGAGCAGGATCCGGTTCCCGGCCCGATTCACCCAGCGAAACTCGCTTCGGCTCCTCGATCCGAGCCGGGTGCCGACGACGACGTCCGCCACGCCGTCGAGAATGGGCTGGATCAACCGTCTCGCATCCTCCGCCGGGTAGGTATTGTCCCCATCCACCAGCAGGTAGATGTCGGCCTCGACCTCTCGGAACGCCTTCCGCACGGCGAAGCCCTTGCCGGGCCGCGTTTCCCGGAGGACGACGGCTCCATGCTCCGCCGCCACCTGAGGCGTCTTGTCCGATGAGTTGTTGTCGATGACGTAGAGATGGGCTTCGGGCAGGCTCGTGCGGAAGCCGTCGAGCACCCGGCCGATCGTGAGTTCTTCGTTGAGGCATGGGATGACGACCGCCACCCGCCGATTGCTGGCCGCGCTCATCTGCTCTACCTATATGGTATCCGGCAGCCGTGTGCAACTAGTGCGCCGCCCGAGCTCAGGGCTATTGCTTGGCCGTGGCGGGGCGCACCTCGAAGACCGTAAATCCACCGGCCGTGTGGATCGGGGTGAGGCACCGGCCGGCGAAGCGCTGCAACGCGCGCAGCCGCAGCGGAGCAAGGTCGACGCCCCGGGCCGCGTAGTACTGGATGGCGCCGACGTTCAGCAGCACGTGCGTGATCCCCGCCGAGCGCAGGCAGTCGGGCCAGACCGCCTTCGCGGAGAGCAGCGGCCAGTTCACGATCACGTTGTCCTGCAACACGGGAACCCGGAAATAGTATCCGCGACCCTCGAACAGCATGAGGATGCGGCTCTGTTTGGGAAGTCGCTCGTTGACGAACCCGACGACATCGGCATAGTCGCGGGTCCGTGCCTTCAAGAAGGCGTCCCGAGAGAGAGCGCCCGATGCGTAGGCGAGGAGCCGACCATTGGTCACGAGCAAGTACGACAGGTGCCCGGTCCCCACGAGAACCAGCAGCGTGGTGGCGGTGAGCAGCCGCTGCACCCAGCGCGCCGCTAACACGCGGTCCCACACCTGCCCGTAAGCATGCAATGCGGCCAGGGTGAGGGAAGGAATCACGGGGCTCAGATAGCGGAGGCTCGTCGTGGGCTGCAGCAGCACGACCAGCGACACGTAGACGACCGCCGGAGCCGCGAGCCACGTCAGCACCTCGGTCTTCAAGCACAGCAACCACAACGGCAGGACCAGCAGCAGGAGGTTGGGGCGATAGAATGCCCCCTCCCCCTCGACGGTGATCCGCTCGGGTGCCACGAACAGATCCACGAGGTTGAACGGTTTCGCGACCTGCAGTACCGCGGCGGGATCCACTTGCGGCGGTAACGCGGGGCCGCCGTAGATCCGGGCCAGCCATGGGTCGAGTCGCAGGCCGCGAAGGAAGGGGTACAAGGGGTCGCCGAGGAAGAGGGCGTTTTTCAGCAACCAGGGGAGCGCGGTAGCGAGCGCGAGGCCGAGCACCAGCGCGACGGCGCCCGCCCGTTTCTCGAGCCGCACGACCACCACCCACCCCCCCAGCGGAGCGAGCGCCAGAAGGTAGACCAGGGCATTGTACTTGACGCCGACCGCCATCCCCGCGAGAGCCGCGCTCAGATACAGAAACCGCGCGTCCTTCGACTGCATCGCGCAGATCACCGCATAATGGACCAAGAAGAGGTACAGGGCGAGGATCGTATCGATGCGCGGCGAAATGGCGACGAGCACGAGCATGCCGCTGCCCCACAGGACCGCGAGACTGAGCCCTGCGGTGCGTTGGTCCAGGAACCGCAGGGCGAACGCGAACGCGGCGAGCCCGAGCCCGAGGGTGCACAGCGCGCTCACGAGCGCCGGACCCGCCGGCGCCCCCAGCGCCAGGAGCGGAAGGTAGAGCATGTGGGGCAGGCTCACGAACGCCCAATGTGCATTGTCCTCCGTCAGGTAGATCGAACCGCGCTCGAGAAACTGTTGCGGGACCCGCAGGTGGTACATGAGGGCGTCCCAGTCCGTCGGCGGTGTGAGCGCGCCCGTGATCACGACGAGCGCGATCCCCACGAAGACGGACAGACTGAGCCGATCGGCACGGGCGCGGAGGCACGCGAGCACGTCCTGCACGAGCCGCGGGAGCTCTCGCAGCTCGTTCCTGCCGATGAACGCCGCACCCAGCAACACTGCCAGCAGCACGACCGGGCGAACGCTCCACCACCCGACCACGAAGATCGCGGTCGCCAGCGTCCCCAAGCCCGCCGTCGTCCCAAAGAGCAGTGCTTCCAGCGGCCGCTCCAGCCTGAGCCCGCCAGCCTTGAGGAGTCGGCCCCCGACGCCGGCCGCAATCGCGAACAGTCCCAGGACAAGGGCGACCGAGAACAGATGGTCCAGGATCAACAGCACGCCGGTGTAACCACCGCCTTGGTTCGCCAGCGCCAGGTGGGCGAGGAGCAGGCCGCCGATCGCGACGAGCCCCGCGACCGTCGCGTGGAAGGGCTTCATGGCGACGCGAGCCTGCCGGCGCGCGCCAGGAGCGAATCGGCGATGCTAGAGTCGCCGCGCGCGCGCGCGCCTGACGCCTGGTTCAGATAATTGGCAGCGCAGCGGCCGCACAACGCCGCCGCCCGCCGCAGCAGCGTGTCCGCGAGGGCCGGCTGCCGCAGCGCCAGCGCCGCGTCGGCGGCCCCGATGAAGAGGCGCGAGTCCCGGTCGTACAGCGCGAGCGCCGCGCGGTAATACGCCAGCGCCCGGGCAGGATTCCGCCCGGCCTGCAGCAGGGCGGCGGCGTATTGCGGCCCTCGATAGGAGCGCGGCGAGTCCGCCAGGATGCTGACGGTCACGGTCGTGTCGTCGCGCCAGACCGGGACTCGCCACGCGGTGCGCGCCGCGGCGGCCACGACGCCCAGGCCCACCAGGACCGGCACCAACCGGCTGCGCAACCCGCCGAGCCACGCCCCCGCCGCCACCGCCAGCCCTGCCGAGGGCAGGTAGAGGGTCCGCTCGGCGACGAGGACGCCGACCGGGAACAACAGATTGGCCACGGGGAGCAGCGCCACCGCGATCCACACCAGCCCGTACGCCTCAACGCGGCGGCCGCGCCGCCACGCGACTACCACGAGAGCAGCCCAGATCGCGGTACACAGCACGCCTGCCAGGAGCCGCGCGTCGAGCACGCTGCTCACCAGGGTCCGCTCCTGCAGCGAGTAATCCACGCGCAGCCTGAGCGGAAACACGAGGAGGCGGGCGACGTCGGCCAGGGTCGCCGCGGCCGTGAGTCGCACCGTGAGCCCATCGGCACCCTGGAACACGGGCGCGATGTCGGCGAAGCCCGTGTGGGTGTGCAGCACCGCCCAGCGAGCGAGGGCGTATGCGCCACCCGCCACCGCCCACGCCGCCGCGAGCGCCACCATCGTGCGGCGCGGCGGGCGCGTGACCCCCAGCAACCACGCGAGCGCCACCAGCGCCGGTGCCACCGCCGCATTCTCCTTGCTCAAGAGCCCGCACGCCAGCGCGACCCCGCTCCACGCCGGGCTCTCGCGCACCACGGCAGCGTACACCGCCAGGAGGGTCCAGAGCGCGGCCATGAGCTCGCCCCGCCCGACGACGTTCGCGACCGCTTCCACGTGCACCGGATGCACCGCGAAGAGCAGGCCGGCGATGAGCCCCGCCCGGGCGCCGGCCCAGCGCCGGGCCAGCGCCGCGACGGTCACGGTCGCGGCCGCGTGCCACAAGACGTTCACGAGGTGGAACCAGGGAGCTCCGTCCAGGCGGGCGTCGAGCACCAACGTCGCCACCGTCAGCGGCCGGTAGTACTGGCCGCCGAACCCGCTCGCCCACCACGACTCCCCGAAGGCACGCCACATCCCCGACCAGTCGGACAGCAGCGGGTTGAACGCGACCTGGGACCGGTCGTCGAGCGCGAAGCCGTTCCAGAGGGCGCCGAGATATACGACCGCCGCGCACGCCGCCACCGCGAGATCGAGCCGCCGCTCCGGGGACAGCTTCACGAGGGACGGAGCCGGCGGGCGTGGGCGACGAGCGAGTCGGCCGAAGCCGAATCGCCCCGCAGACGGGCGAACCACGCCTGGTTGCGGTAGTAGGTGACGCAGCGCTGGCAGACGGCGTCAGCGCGGGCGAGGAGCGACTCGGCCACGGCTTCCTGCTGCAATGCGTACGCGGCATGCGCCGCGGCGATGTACACGCGCGCGTCCTGCGGGTAGATGCGGCTCGAGGTCTGGAAGGCGCCGATCGCCCTCGCAAACTGTCCTGCGCGCAGGTATTGCCAGCCGAGATTCTGCCAGGAGAAATAGGAGCGCGGGGCGTCGTGCAGCAGCGCCAGCGTGGCGGCGCGGTCGTCGCGCCAGGCGCCCACGCGCAAGGCACTGCGCAGGCCGCCCAGCACCAAGAGCAGTGCTGCCACGGCGGCGAGCCACCGCCCCGTGAGGCCCCGCAACGCGGCTCCCAGGGCGATCGCCAGCCCCACGGACGGGAGATAGAGCGTCCGCTCGGCGATCAAGATCTGGATGGGGAAGAGCAGGTTCGCCACGGGCGCGTAGGCGATCGCGATCCAGGCCAGTCCCAACGCCTCGACCTTGCGCTGGCGCCGCCACGCGAGGCCGAGCAGCAGGGCCCACAGCGAGCCCACCAGCACTCCGACCACCAGCCGCGCGTCCCACAGCGACTGCACCGCGGTGCGCTCGGCGGGAGAATAGTCGGCGCTGAGCGCGAGCGGGAACACGAGCAACCGGGCCACGTCCCCCAGCGCGGCGGTCGCCGTGAGACGAATCCCCGGCCCGTCCTGCCCGAGGAACACGGGTGCGGGGTTGCCCGATCCCCCGAACCCGCCGAGCACGGCCCAGCGCACCCCGGTGTATGCCGCCGCCAGGACGGCCCAGCTCGCGACGAACGCCGCGAGTGTGCGGCGCGGGGGGACCGGCCGCACTCCCAGGATCCACCCTGCGGCCACGAGGCCCGGCACCACGGCAGCGTTCTCCTTGCTGAGCAGTCCCCCCGTCAGCGCCGCGGCGCTCCAGACGGGGCTGCCCCGCTCGAGCGCCGCGTAGACGGCCAGCAAGGTGAACACAGCGGCCATCAGCTCGTTCCGACCCACCACGTTGGCAACCGCCTCGACGTGTACGGGGTGCACGGCGAATGCCACGCCCGCCACCAGCCCGGCGGCATCGCCGGCCCAACGACGCGCCAGCACCGCCACCAGCACGCTCGCGGCGACATGCCACATGAGGTTCACGGCGTGGAACCACGCCGTCGAGCGGACGGACCAGTCCAGCGCGTAGGTCGCTATGGCAAGGGGGCGATACACCGAGGCATCGAGATTGGCTGGAAAGTACGGCAGCGCGAACGCCCGCCACACCCCGGACAGGCTGTGCACCAGCGGGTTGGCCACGATGATCGTCAGATCGTCCAGGGCGAAACCGTTCCACAGCACGCCCAGGTATACGATGACGGCGGCCGCGCCGACCGCGAGGTAGACTCGCCTAGCGGTCATGGACCCGGAGCGCCAACCGACCACCGGGCCAGCGATGCACGATGCTGAGCCAGTCCGGGTAGGCGCCGAGCAAGGCGTCGAGCTCCTCATCCGACCCACTCCCCCCGCCGGCGAGCAGGATATGCGTCGTGTGCAGGCGGTCGAGGTAGGCACGATGCTCGGGGGGACCCGGGATCGTGAGCGCCGACCCCCGATACCCGTAGACGTAGAACGGCACGCAGGTGCGGCCCGTGTAGAGCCACACTAACGCTTCGTCGTCGGTCGCGAGCACCGCGCCGTCGGGAAGCGACCTGACCCAGGGCAGCAGCTCCGTGAAGTTGGCGGAGATCGCGTGAGCCGTCGTGCCCCACCAGCGTCCGGCGAACCCGCGCGCTTCGACCTGCGTCCACCCGATCACGAGCACGACCCCGAGGAGCGTGAGGGGCACATGCAGCGGCCGGTGTCGCCACAGCGCGAGCCCGCCGCTGGCTCCGATGAGGAGGATCCAGGGGAGCATGATCCATAGGAACCGGTCGCTCGCGTACGGCCACACGGCCAGGATCGCGAGGTAGAGCACGAGGCTCCAGCCGATGGCGGAGCGTCGCACCATGCGGGCGAGACCCCACAGTGACACCGCCGCGGTCAGTGCCGCGCAAACGAGGTACAGGGGTCGCAGCGGGAGCCAGCTCAACAGCAGGTCGCCGAGGGGCCGCAGGACGTGCGGCAGGGCGGACCACGTCGCCCCGAACCCCGCCTGGCGCACGACCTCCGCGTAGCTGCCGTAGTTCAAGGCCATGGCTGGATCGATCAGCTGGTGGTGCAACGAAACCCACAGCCCCCATCCGGCGGCGGCGAGGGTGATGGGGACCGCGGCGAGGGCGACGCCGCGCCATGAGACCCTGCGGCGCTCGAGCAGAAACAGCACGATGCCGGCGCCGAGGGCCACGCCGATCGAGCGGGTCAGCAGCGCCAGCGCCGCGGCGAGGCCGGCCAGGCCTGCCGCCGCCACCGACGACAGGCGCGCCGGAGGCGCATCCGCGAGGATCACGGCAACCGCGACGAGGAAACCGAATAGCGGCTCGGAAAAGAGGACGGCCTGCATCGCGAGCATCGGGATCGCGAGCCCCGCCGCCGTCACCAGCGCCGCAGCGAGCCACGGGGGCGCTTCCGGTCCCAGCAGGTCGGTCCGCGTGGCGTGCCAGGTCACGAGACCGGTGGTCACGGCATTGAGCGCGAGATTCAAGACCTTGGCGAGCAACCCGGCCGTGGACACGGAGAACATTCCGAACAGGGGAGCCAGCACGAGCGGATACAACGGCGGGTAGTGGACCACGGCGGGCATTCCGGGGAGATGCGGGTGCACGTAGCCGAGGCCGCGCGCGAGCGCGAGCGCGATCCCGGCGTACAGGCCGTCGTCGTAGAAGACACCCACGAGATCGCGGTTCAAGGTGACGGCACCCAGGACCGCGACGGCCAGGGCGGCGAGCCCGGCGGCGCGGGGTGGCGTCACGCGGGAGCGCCTAACGCCGGCGCCACTCACCGCGCGGCGGCAACAGATTGTAGCGCAGCACGTGGAACAGCGCGGCCAGGCCGTCGCGCCAGCCGATCTTCTTCCCCTCCGCGTAGGTGCGCCCGCTGTAGGTGATGGGGAGCTCCCAAATGCGCGCGCCCGCTTGCGCCAAGCGCGCCGTGAGCTCGACCTCGATCCCGAACCGCTCGGCGGTGAGGGGCAGGCGCTTCAGCACGTCCGCACGCACCAGCTTGTAACAGGTCTCCATGTCGCTCAAGTTCAAATTCGTGAACATGTTGGACAGCAGCGTGAGCAGGCGATTGCCGATCGAGTGCCAGAAGAACAGGACGCGCCGCGGGCCCCCTTGGAAACGGGATCCGTACACCGCGTCGGCCCGGCCCTGCCGGATCGGCTCGAGCAACACAGCCAGGTCGCCCGGGTCATACTCCAGATCTGCGTCCTGCGCGACGATGACGTCGCCCGTCGCGCCGGCGATGCCGCTCCGCAGCGCCGCGCCCTTGCCACGATTGGTCGGATGATGGATCACCTGGTGGACGAGCCCCTCGCGCGCCAGCCGGTCTAGGACGGCGCCGGTCCCGTCGGTCGAAGCATCGTCCACCGCGATGATTTCGGGGCGGAGCCGCACCTCATGGAGCCGCCGCACGACCGCCTCGATCGTCGCTGCTTCGTTGTACGCCGGGACGATTATGGAAAGCCTGAGCCGGTCCGGGGAAGGGGGCGCCGTCACGCGGGGGCCTCCCCGATGGCGATGAGCGATTGACCCACGCGCCAAGGGAGGAGCCGCTCCAGACGGAAGAGGGGCACGAGGACGTCGTACAGCCGCAGCGACCCTGCGGGGATCAGGCGGCGGCGCAGCAGGCGCCCGGCCAGCCACCACCCGGGGAGCCCCGCGAGATTGAAGTACTCCATATGCCGCACGCGCAGCGCCGCGCCGCGGAAGCGCTCGGTCAGCCCCTGGCGGGTGTAGCGCCGGTGATGACCGAGCGCCACGTCCAGGCTGCCATAGAGCCACGGCAACGCGGGCACCAGCAGGACGAGGCGGCCGCCGGGGGCGAGCAGGCGGGCGATGGCCGCGAGTGAGCCCCGGTCGTCCGCTACGTGCTCCAGGACGTTGAGGCAGATCACGGTATCGAAGCGCCGCGCGGCGAGCGCGCCGTCCACGGTGGGCAGATAGAGCCGGGTCACCTCGACGTTCGGGTGGCCTGCAAACCGTGCGCGCAGCCGCTCGAGATAGGCGGGCTCGGTATCGGTGAGCACCACGCTGCGCCGGTCGAGGAGGAACGCCGACAGGTTGCCGATCCCAGACCCGATCTCCAGTACGCAATCGCCCACCCACGGCCGCAGCCGGGCGAACATCCAGCGGTTGTATCGGGGCGCGGCTGCCAGGCGGTCGAGCGTGGCCGCTCCCACGACGTCGTGCGGCTCCGCCGGCCTGGTCTCAGGACGCGTCATGTTCCCCGAACCCGTCCCGCAGGCAGCGGTCGTCCCGCAGCACGCGGAAGAAGACCGCCGCCTCGGCCGGCTCGGGTTGGAGCACGCGCGGGCACCGCGCCCTGATGGCGGCGATGTCTTGCTCCAGACCGGGCGCTGGAGGGGACAACGCCACGATGGTCACGCTGTCGGCGAGGATGCGCCCGGCGACATAACGGCCGGGAACGGCGAACGTCGCGGGTCCGAGTCCGCTCTCGGTGGGCGAACCCGGGACGGTGCGACGACCGGTATAGAGGTACGTACCCGCCGGCGCATCGACCATGAGCCGGTCCGCAGGGGTCGTGTGCGTCCGGAGCCAGCCGGCCAGCAGGTGGATGTGACGGGTCTGCACGGCGAGGATGAGCGTGGGCGACAGGTCTTCCGGCGGCGGCAGCACGCCGGTCCGGAAGGAGCGTGACGCCGCCTCCCGCAGCTCCGCCTGACGCAGGGTCACCGCGAGAGCCGCGAGACCGAGTGCGAGCGGGACGCCCCACCGCCAGCGCGCCGGGGCCCGGCGAGCCGCGACGTCGACGGTGCTGGCGGCCAGCAAGCCCAGAAACGGCAGCAGCGGCAGCAGGAGGCGTCCCTGAGTGAACGGCCACATCAAAGTCAGCGCGGTGACGGACAGCGTCGTGAGCACAAGCGCCGTCTGCGACCAGCGCAGCCGCGCGCAGGCGACCGCGACCGCCACGACGGCGGCGAGCACCACGACGACACCGATCGGCTGGTTCGAAAACAGGTAGGCCGCCATCCGATGCACGTATACCACGACATTGGCGGCGATCGTGCGCACGGCGTAGCCGATCAGCGCGACCGGACCGGTGACGCCGAGCCAGCGCCCATACGAGAGGTCATCGGGTTGGGAGGAGAGGGGCCCGCGAGCGCTCCAGTAG
>Ga0137364_10001324_pt1 | contig 11519 bp, 5 predicted proteins | sample SagtaG_10_FD_104798 | JGI IMG/M metagenome (GOLD analysis project Ga0137364, IMG submission 104798) | Vadose zone soil microbial communities from Sagehorn Ranch, Mendocino, California, USA - Sage1_L_20_16 metaG | ecosystem: Environmental > Terrestrial > Soil > Vadose zone | place: USA... | reverse complement strand
CGCTTGCGAGACGTGCGCGCATTCAAAATGAATCCTTGGGTGGCCTAACACCGAAATCTTATTCTCCTTTGAAGGAACGCTCGACACGCTGATTCTGAAAACTCTGACACGCGGCCCCATGCACGGCTATGGGATCGCCTCTTTGATTCAGCAGGTGTCCGATGAAGTCCTGCGCTTGGAGGAAGGCTCGCTCTATCCCGCGCTGCACCGGTTGGAACTCGACGGCATCATCGATTCCGAGTGGGGCGTGTCATCCAACAATCGCCGAGCGAAATATTACAGGCTGACAGCGCTCGGACGGAAACAATTGGTGAAGGAAGCGAGCAACTGGAGCCGGCTCGCGCAAGCGATTGCCCGCGTGATGGAGATGGCGTGAAGAAGTTTCTGAAGAGGCTGCGGCGGCGGCGCCAACTTGATCGGGACCTCGAAGACGAGCTTCGGTTTCATCTCGAAATGAAAGCCGAAGAAACCGGCGACGCGTCGGAAGCGCGCAGGAGGCTGGGGAACGTTACGGCGCTGAAGGAGGCATGCCGCGAAATGTGGGCTTTTGTCGCGCTTGAAAGCTGGTGGATGGATATTCGGTATGCGTTTCGGACGCTCAGCAACAATCGGGGATTCACAATGGTCGCGGTGGCCGCATTAGCGCTCGGCATCGGGGTGAACACAGCCGTTTTCAGCTTTGTCAAAACGGCGCTATCTTTCGACCCGGGGATCGAGCGCGCCGACCGTGTCGTTCTCGTGTCAGCTACCGATACATTGGGCCAAGACGAACTCTCCCGGTCCGATCCGGATCTCCGCAACTTTCGGTCGCAGGTGAAATCCCTGGTAAGTCTCGCTGCCTATCGCCTCACCCCAGTCAACTGGAGCGACAACAGCGGACTCCCGGAACGTTACGTCTGCGTGCAGATGTCGGCCAATGGCTTCGCGGTAATCGGCCGGCAGCCTATATTAGGGCGCAATTTCGGGTCAGAAGATGAGCGCGCTGATGCAACCGCCGTCGTAGTGCTCACCCATCGTCTCTGGCAAGACCGCTATGGCAAGGACCGCTCAATCATCGGGAGGGTAATCCGGGTCAACGAAGTGCCCAGAGTCGTCATCGGCGTAATGCCTGCCGGCACGCGATTCCCCGAAGACACGGACCTGTGGATACCGTTGGTCTCGGGCGGAGTTCACAGCGGTGATCCTGGGCTGTTCGGCCGGCTTGCCGACGGAGTCACACTAGCCGCGGCTCGCAATGAGATGGACACGATTGCGCGGCGCGTGGCGAACAAATCTCCGGATACTCTTAAGGGCCCGATCATCGATCTGAGCCCCGTTCTCAAGATGTACGGCTTGTATCACGCGCGACCGCTCCTCGTGGTGGTGTTATGCGCAGTCGGATTCGTGCTGCTGATCGCATGCGCGAACGTCGCCAATCTCCTGCTGGCTCGCGCCGCAGTAAGGTCGCGTGAGATTTCGATCCGGATTGCAATCGGCGCCGGTCGCGCGCGGATCATCCGGCAGCTTCTGGTCGAGAGCGCCGTCCTATCATTTGGCGGCGGCCTGGTCGGATGGCTGCTCGCACTCGCCGGACTGCATTGGTTCGATGCCAGCATGGCCAGGTTTCCGAAACCTGCATGGTTCGATCTTTCGATGAATACGAAGGTGTTCGTTTACCTGGCGGCTATCTCGATTGGCACGGGAATTCTGTTTGGGCTTGCGCCGGCGCTGCAACTGGCGAAGGTCGATGTGAGCAACGCGATCAAGAACGGCGGCCACGGAGCCGCTGGGGGTATGCGCGGGCGCCGCCTTTCGAACGTGCTCGTCGTTTTTGAGGTGACGTTATGTGTGGTGTTGCTGGTGGGCGCTGGCCTGATGATCCGCAGCGCTATTAAGGTGTACGGGACGCCGATTGGCGTGAACGCAGCGAACGTACTCACGATGCGCATTGAGCTGCCTGAGGCGAAGTACCCGCGGCTAGATGACGTGATCTCTTTTCATAAACGCTTGAAGACGCGGATAGAGTCGCTGCCGGGAGTCGAGGCGTCGGCTCTGACATCCAACCTGCCCGTCTATGGCCAGATGGAATTTACCTGTGAAGTAGAGGGTGTGCCGCCCACTGATGTCGGCCGGTTACCAAGCGTGGGTGGCCTCGTAGTCAGCCGCCACTATTTTCGCGTGATGCAGGTGCGGCCGCAGCGCGGCCGTGTCTTTATCGATTCCGATGAGGTCAAGGGATCTCCAGGGGTAATCGTGAATGAGTCCTTCGCGGCAAAGTTTTGGCCGGGAGAAGACCCTCTCGGCAAGCATCTCCGCCTGGTAAGGGACCAGGCGCCGCGGTCCTTGCTGACCATCATCGGCGTAATCCCGGATATCCATCAAGATTTCCAAGATCCATTGACACACGATCCACTGATTTACTTGTCATATGCACTGGAACCACAGCGCTCGACGTTTATCGTTTCACGCACTCGCGTCCCACCAACCACGCTTGTGAATGCATTTCGCCGGGAGGTGCAAAGCCTCGACGAAAACCTACCCGTTTACGACGTGCGAAGTCTGGAAGACAGAATCACACAGCACCACCTGAGCATAGGGATCTTCGTGGCCCTGTTCACGATTTTTGCCGCCATTGCACTTCTTCTCGCTTCGGTCGGGTTATACGGGGTGGTTGCGCACTCCGTCAGCCAGCGCACGCGGGAGATCGGGCTGCGTATGGCAGTGGGCGGAACCGCGCGCGACATCGTCTGGCTTGTATTCGGACAGGGTCTTCGCCAGGTTGTGATTGGGTTGATTATTGGGCTGATTGCCGCGTTCGGCGTTACACGTGTCCTGCGCGCCGTTCTGGTAGACGTGTCACCGAATGATCCGCTGACGTTCTTAGCGGTGTTGGTGGTTCTTATGCTGGCAGGCACGCTCGGTTGCGCGATTCCGGCGCGCCGGGCGGTCCGGGTGGACCCGGTTGTGGCATTGCGTTGTGACTAGCGGCGTATACCTAAATTCTTGCGCAACTCGTTCCTGGAACCCACTGCGTTCGAAAGGTGTCTAAGCCACATGTTGGAAGTCCATCTCTTGACCAAGCGCTACAGCGGCATCCCCGTGGTGGACGCCGTGAGTTTCTCTATCCGGCCTGGCGAAATCCTCGGTTATCTTGGCCCAAACGGGGCCGGCAAGAGCACAACCGTCAAGATGCTTACCGGGCTGCTCGAACCTACCTCCGGCCACATTGCCTTCCACGGTCAGGACGTCCGCCAAGACCTGAAGGCCTTCCAGCGCCGCATCGGTTACGTCCCTGAGGAGCCTCAGCTTTACCCTCATCTCAGCGGCCGCGAGTATCTGCAGTTAGTGGGCCGTCTGCGAGGCCTGCCCCGTGGCGTCCTGGAGCCGAAGATGGACGAGTTGCTGAACCTCGTCGGCCTCTGGGAAGACCGTCACTCAGCACTTGCTTCCTACTCCAAAGGCATGCGCCAGAAAATCCTGCTGCTCGCCGCGCTATTGCACAACCCCGAACTGCTCATCCTGGACGAGCCGTTCTCCGGCCTCGACGTCAATTTCGCCATGGTGCTGCGTAGCCTGCTCCAATCGCTCGCTGAGCAGAAAAAGATCATCCTGTACCGTTCCCACGTCCTGGAAGTGGTGGAGAAGGTTTGTCACACGGTGCTCATCCTGCGCAAGGGCAAGGTGGTGGCGCATGACTCTGTCGCGCATCTACGAGATCTAATGTCGAAATCATCGCTCGAAGGTGTTTTTGCCCAGCTCACTCAGCCAGAAGATTCCGATGCGATAGCCAACCGGATTCTCGACGTAGTGGCCGTATGATGCCGCGCATCCGAAGCTGGCTGAACGAGACGCACGGCGCGGGTTTCGAGCTGATTCGTCATTTTCTGACCCGGTTTTTTGAAAGCGAGATGACCACCATACCCGGCGAGTGGCAGAAGGTGGCAATCGGGCTGCTGGCCGTGTTGCTTTCAGCGGGGATTCTCGGTCTGACCACTTACTGGCAAAGCTTCAACAAAATGCAGGAAGCGGGACTTTCGCCGGCACAGATTTATCGTGAGATCCGCGCCGACGAATTATCGTTCATCGCGCTTGGCATGGGCATCACTCTACTTCTCACGGCCCTTACATGGGAGTCGCTGTTTCCCAGCCTGCGGGATTGCCTGGCGCTGGCGGGGTTGCCCATATCGCTCCGCCAGATTTTCTTGGCGAAATTCGGCTCGTTGCTCCTGGTCTTCGTGGCCTTCCTGCTGGCGATGACCCTGCCCTGGGCGATGGTCTTCGCCGCCTGCACCTCGGGACATTGGCAGGGGAACCCATCCGCGGTGGCTACTGTCGGGGCGAATTTCGTTGCTACAAGCGGTGCATGCGCTTTCGTGTTCTTCAGCCTGCTGGCCTGCCTGGGCGTTCTGCTGAATCTCATGCCCAGCCGGATCTTTGCGCGCGTTTCCTTGTTCATGCAGGGCACAGTGTTTATCGCCACGCTGGGGGTTCTGCCGCTCATCGGCCGGCAACCAACTGCCGAAGCTTGGTGGCCCCCAGTCTGGTTCGTGCGGCTCTGGGAAGCAATCATCGAGGGGCGTGGGAGCGCAGCCCACATTGCGGTGGTCGCCATGGTACTTCCCCCGATAATCTCCGTTCTGGCGTATCTGCTCAGTTATCACCGGTATCGGCGCCTGCTGCTCGAAGCTCCACCGGGCCGCTCTTCAGGCAACCGCAATGGTGTGGGATCGTGGCTCCTTGAGCGCTGGATCTCCGACCCTAGGCAGCAAGCTGCGTTCGCTTTCATCTGGAAGACGCTCGCCCGCAGCCGCAGTCATCGGTTGATCCTGCTGGCCTATGGCGGCATCGCGCTCGGTGCGATTACCAAGGGCGCACTCGACATGCCCCGGCCATCACTCCGCGACGAGGGCCTGTACGGGCTCCTGGTTGTGCTGGTCCCACTTGTACTCGCGCTCCTTGTAACAGCCGGACTACGATACTTGTTCTCGCTTCCTGTTTCGATCGGCGCCAACTGGATTTTTCAAACGACTGAGCGAGAGGGCCGGGACGCGTGGCTGGTGGCCGTGGAACGGTTCGTCATCTGGTGTGGCATCTCTCCCATCTTTTTGGCCGCCCTTCCGGCCGCAATCGCCATTCTTGGTGGGTTGCGCGCTGCGGCCGCGACGATCCTCGCGTTTTTCGCGGCACTGGTGTGGTTCGAAGCGCTTTTTCGGCGTTGGCGCAAGCTGCCATTCACCTGTTCCTACCTTCCCGGCAAACAGCCTGTATGGCTTACGCTGATGCGCTATGCGCTTGCTTCATCGTTACTGGGGCCGGCCGGCCAGTTGATCCTCTACAGCTCGGGTGAGCCCATCGCCTTCGTGGCTCTGTTCACTTTTCAGGCCGCCATCTGGTGGCGATGGCGGGCCGAGCGCCAGAGCGCATGGCGTAATGGCGCACTCTGCTATCAGGAGGCCCCTGAGGCCGCGGTAATGACGCTGGATCTCCAGCCCGCGAGCGAGGCGCAACAAGCGCCGGTTCCTGCGGCGCCTTCATCCGAGGCGCCTCTGTTTGAAAAGACGCTGATTGCGTCACGCGGCCTCCTGCCCGAGGCATGGGTCGAAGAGATGGAGCAGGAGCGCCGCCATCCGTACCTGCTGCTCGAAACCTTCCTGGACGACGTGCGCTACGGCGTTCGCCTCATTCGCCGCAACGCGCTGCTCTCGACAGTGGTCGTCCTGACCCTCACGGTTGGCATCGGGATCAACGCCAGCGTCTTTACTGTTTTCAACGGCCTGATGATCCGCGCGCACGTCTCCAAAGATCCGGATAGCTTCATTCGCGTGGTTCCCACAGCCCGCCTGCAGCGATCAACGCGGCCCGCTTCCTATGCGGAATACGTTGCCTGGCGCGACCACAGCCGCTCGTTGCGCCAACTCGCGGCGTGGACTAACTTTCCGGCGATGGTGGGGGACGACGATTCGACAGGCTCGCCCGGCCTGGCGGTATCCTGTAACTTCTTCGCCGTAGACGGACTAGATCACGCTACATTAGGCAGACTCTTCGTTGCCGATGACTGCCGCGCTCCGGGGCGGGTGCCGGTGGGTGTAATCAGCGAGTCTATTTGGCATACTCGGTTCGCCTCGGACCCGCATGTGATCGGCCGAGTGGCCCGCATCAATAACCGTCCCGTAATCCTGATCGGAATCGTTCCGGACCATAGCTCCGCCTGGACCCATCCAAGGGGTGTGGGCATCTGGCTGCCGTACACGGCGGTACCGTATTTCGACCCCGGTCGGAACGTTTTCGAGAATGAAGAGTTCCTGTGGTTGACCCTAGCGGGTCGCGTGGCGCCGGGATTCTCCCGGTCCGCCGCCCAGGCGGAACTCAACATTCTGGCGCACCAACAGGACCAGTTACACCCTGGACGCCGCACCACCATCGTGACAACCGATGGCTCCTGGGCCGAGGCATGGGAATTGAATGCGTCTGGGCGGGATCTCATGCTCATGGGTTTCTTTGCCGCCAGTTTCAACCTTGTGCTGTTCATCTCTTGCGCTAACGTAGCCACGCTCCTGCTCTCGCGCGCAGCCGCGCGCCGTCGCGAGATCGCGGTACGGCTTTCTCTCGGCGCTCCGCGCATTCGCCTGGTACGGATGCTGGTGACGGAGAGTCTGCTCTTAGCGGCGATGGCAGGCGCGGCCAGTGTGTACCTGGCATGGCACGCCCCTCATCCTCTTTACCAGCTGATCGCGTCCGAGTTACCGGACTTTCCGATGCCGCCGGATTGGCACACCTTCGCTTACATTTCGGTTGTGGTACTGCTAACGGGTTTTCTTGCAGGCATAGCGCCCGCCCTGGAGTCTCTAAAAGTGGACCTCACGGCGACGCTCAAGGGACACGGCGGAGTGTTCGGCGGGGCAATCGGCGGGACGCGGGTTCGTACTCTGCTGGTCGCCGCGCAGGTAGCCCTGAGCATGGTATTGCTGGTCGAGGCCGGCTTGTTCGCACGGTCCGAAGATCGAGCCTTGCGCGGCGATCCAGGGTACGCGCCGCAAAGAGTGGTAGTCGCTTTTTTGCAGTTCCGGGCTGACACTCCGCGCGAATCGATGCGAGTCCGGCTGCAGGCGATCAGCCAACGCATCAAGGCGCTCCCGGGCGTGCGATCCGTCGCTTTCTCAGACGGTGTACCCCTGCTAAGCTCCGAGAGCATGGAAGTGCAACCGCCAGCCCGGCCAGACGCGAGCCAGCCCGTGGACGTGTATACCGCGTCTCCCGGCTTCTTCGAAACGCTCGGCATACCCATTCTGCGCGGGCGCGAGTTTCAGGACTCGGACGCTTCCGCGGTAATTGTGTCGCAAAGCCTGGCCAAGGCATTCTGGCCCAACGAAGATCCTATCGGCAAAGTGCTGGCGCTCCCGGCGGGCGCCGCCCAGATAGTCGGCGTGGCGAGAGATATCGACCCGCTGCGTTTCGGAGACTCTGACAACCCGCCCGCTTACCGCATGAGGCATGTCGGTGACGGTGAGCACGTGATGTCGGTGCGGTTCGACGGCGGCGCGGCCACGGGCGCCCTTGCGGTGCGCGCCGCTCTCCGCGAGCTGGATCCGGATTTGCTGGTCTTTCCGCGCCTGCTGCAGAATTGGCTTGAGCAAATCAAGGCCGCTTTGTGGAGCGTGGCCTCCTTGATCGTGGTGCTCGGCATGGTGGCGACGCTCCTGGCCACCACGGGAATCTACGGCGCGGTTTCGTTTGCCGTGAACCAGAAGACCAGGGAACTGGGGATTCGCGTGGCCCTGGGCGCCACGCGATTCAACATCATCCGCGAGATCTTCGTGTCCGGCGGCAAGCCGGTGTTGCAGGGTCTGATCGCAGGCCTCTGGCTTTCGGTGCCGACAGCCGTGGGCCTGCGTGAGAGTGTTAGGGGTTCCGTCATCCGCGTCGATCCCGGAGAGCCGTTTCTCTACTTCGCAGCCGCGCTGGTTTTGGGAGCGGCGGCGATTATAGCCATGCTGGGCCCGGCGCGGCGCGGCGCCAATACCCATCCCATGGACGCCCTGCGTTGCGAATAGGTCACCTGCTTTCGATGGCGATCCCGAATTGTCTGGCTTTCAAGGAGCGCTCGTAGAGCACGCTTCTCTCATTGCTAGGTAGCGGTGAACGCTCGTGTTATTCGTCCCCAACGTAATGATCACGCGAACTCCCCTTTACGGGCAACTCCGCCGCAGGATCGAGGGGCTGTCCACACGGGGTTCGAGGACCTTTGATCCCTCGGGAACCGCCGTCCACGTCTCCTCGAGCGGGACTTGCGGCCGACGTGATGCCATTTTCCGGTAACCCGTTTCCCAGCCCTTGCGAGTTCCCGAGTGCGCCGCGATACGTCCTTAAGAGATAGAATCGTCTCAAATGTGAGAACGCGATCGGCCAAGATCCCGACGAGAAGGATTCTTATGATGACACAGCGGTCTCTTGCTCTTCTTGGCTTTCTGTGTGCACCACAGGTCGCGAGAGTCAGCGTTTGGGCCCAGAGTCGAGGGACGCCGGTCGTCATTGGCGAGACGATTCAGCTTCAGTCGAACACTCTGAAGGAATCGAGATCTCTACTCATCTCGAAGCCCGCCGGATATGACAGCGGTATGGAACGGTATCCAGTTCTCTACTTGCTGGACGCCGAAACGCACTTCCACTACGCCAGCGGATTAGCCGATTTTCTGGCGAAGGACGACCGAATGCCGAACATGCTTTTTGTCGGGATCGTCAGCGGGGATATGGCGCGTCGTACGCACGACTTGACGCCGCCGTCGACCGCCGAGACCGACAACCGCTTTTCGCCGGGCAACGGCGGCGCGGATGCTTTCCTGTCCTTTTTCGCCGATGAACTGATTCCATTCGTCGACAAGACGTATCGCACGCGACCCTATAGGTTACTCATTGGCCATTCATTTGGCGGCTTATTCGGAGTCTACGCGCTGATTACGAAACCAACCCTTTTCAACGCGTATATTGTCGCCGACCCAAGTCTTTATTGGAACAACGAGTCGGTCGTAGCGCGAGCGGAGTCTTTCCTTTCAAACACCAAATCTCTCCAGGCGGACGTCTATATGACGGCGTCCAGCGACTCGGGCAAGGCTCCAGGCGCGGTTGCGAGGTTAAACGCGGCGCTTGGCAAGTCAGCCTCCGCCGGGTTCCGCTGGAACTTCGATTGGATGAAGCAGGAGGACCATCTGTCAATCCCGCTGCCGAGCATTTACCGCGGGCTGGAGACCATATTCGAAGACTGGCGTCTGACCGATCCGTTGGAGCTGTTCGATAAGGGCGGCATCGATGGAATTCACAGGCGTTATCGAGAGGCCGGTCAGAGATTCGGTTACCCCGAACGGATAACGCCGCCCTTCACCGTTTCGCTGGTGGTTGCGGCCCTGATGGGGGAGGGGCGCCTGGAGGAAGCTTCCAAAGTGCTCCTCCACGATTCCAAAGCCTATCCTCCTCCCTGGAATCAACTCGATGCCCTGGCCCGAGCTTATGAGAGTCGTGGCGACACAGAACAGGCGGCTCGGTATTACCTCCTATCGCTAAGACAGAACCCACAGAACGAGTTTGCTAAAAAGAAGCTCTCCGAGATCGGCGTCAAGAGCCCAGAATTACAGTAGGACTAACGGTGGCTACATACCGAAAATCCACCGGCCTCAGGCGGCCCACTCGGACCGGTGCATTTGCATGAAAGTGGGGTTACCAGATACTGGCCCCAAACGGGGTTCTCGTCAACTGGCGTCGAGCAGAAATTTAGATCGCGCGCAGCGATTCAGAGTCAATATTGCTTGAACTTTTTCTTCGCTGCCGCGTTACATTACTAAGCGGCTACAAGGAGGGTTGAATGAACACTCTGTTTCGGGATCTGCGGCACGGCATTCGGATGCTGGCAAACAAACCAGGGTTCAGCGCGACCGCAGTGATCGTGCTGGCGTTGGGAATCGGAGCGAACACAGCGATCTTCAGCCTGGTGAACGCCTTTCTGCTGAAACCCCTGCTGATCCGGAAACCGGAACAGCTTGTAGGTTGCTACAGCCGCAATTCCCACAAGCCGGATGACTATCGGGCGTTTTCGTATCCGAACTACGCCGACCTGCGCGATGGGAACGCCGTCTTTAGCAGTCTGATGGCGCACAACCCGGCGATGGTCGGGGTTTCGGAGGGCGACACCACGCGGCGCACGATGGCTGACATGGTGTCTTCGAACTATTTCGCCACCTTCGGAGTTCCCCTCTTCCGCGGACGCTCGTTCACTGCCGTCGAGGAGCGTCCAGGTAGCGGCATTGATGTCGTGATCGTCAGTTATAACTTCTGGAAGAGACGCGGTAGTGATCCGGATCTGGTGGGCAAGACCCTCCGAATTAACTCGCGAATCCTGACTGTGGTTGGGATCACGGCAGAAGGCTTCAGCGGCACTACCGCTCTGTTCTGTCCTGAGCTTTTCATGCCACTGGGCCTGCACGATGCGATGACGAACGATTTTGAAGGGCTGGGACGGCATCTCGCCGCGCGCGACGACCATGAACTGATTCTAGTCGGGCGGCTCCGGCCCGGTATGAATGAGAAGTCAGCCAACGCGCAGCTCGCCGCGGTGGCGTCCGGGATGGAGAAAGCCTATCCGAGCGAGAATAAGAATCAGACTTTCATTATTCGACCGCTTTCCCGAATGAGCATCTCAACCAACCCAACCACTGACAACGAGATCATCGTTCCTGCTGTTTTGCTTCTCTCGATGGCGAGCGTGGTTTTGCTCATCGCCTCTCTGAATGTGGCCAACATGATGCTGGCGCGGGGTGCGGCACGGCGAAAGGAGATCGCCATTCGGCTGGCGCTGGGCGGAGCGCGCGGAATGATCGTGCGGCAGCTCTTCACCGAGGGGCTGGTGTTGGCGCTCGCTGGTGGCGCAGCGGGCCTTTTGGTGGCCTACTGGAGCACAGGTGCGCTGGTCCACTCGCTGGCCCGCATGGCTCCGATCGATCTGGTTTACACCGCCGGGCCCGACCTTCGTGTTCTGGCAGCGACCATGGGTTTCTGTCTGTTCAGCACGCTTCTGTTCGGCTTGGCGCCAGCCTGGAATTTGTCCAAGCCGAACGTTGTTTCCGGTCTCAAAGATGGCGAGCATGAAGACGTAGCCACCGGGAAGCGGCGCAGGCTCTTCTCCCGTCGAAACGTCTTGGTGATTAGCCAGGTTTCCCTCTCGCTGGTGCTGCTCACGTCGGCCGGACTTTTCATTCGCAGCGCCCAGTGCGCCGCCAATGTGGAGCCTGGATTCCGTCTCGACAACGGCGTGCTGGTGGAAGTGGATCCGAGCGTGGCCGGCTACGATCAGGCGCATGGCCGGCAGATATACCGGCAGTTGCTGGAGCGCTTGGAAAGCATTCCCGGTGTCGAAACTGTGAGCTTGGCCGGCACCGTCCCATTCGGAATGATACACCTGGGCGGCAATGTCCAGCGGGCGAGCGATGCACCCCCTTCGCCGTCCGATCCTTCCGCCAAGGGCACACTCGTGGACACGCGCTCCAACATTGTTG
>Ga0137364_10001322_pt1 | contig 11523 bp, 9 predicted proteins | sample SagtaG_10_FD_104798 | JGI IMG/M metagenome (GOLD analysis project Ga0137364, IMG submission 104798) | Vadose zone soil microbial communities from Sagehorn Ranch, Mendocino, California, USA - Sage1_L_20_16 metaG | ecosystem: Environmental > Terrestrial > Soil > Vadose zone | place: USA... | reverse complement strand
CTGGCGTTCCGCCTCTCGCCCCGCCTGCTCGAGTGGGCGACGCCGTACGCCTACACGCTCATCATGCTGCTGCTGCTGCTCACCCTCGCCGTCGGGACCGGCGGCGGCACCGCCGCGGGGAGCAGGTCGTGGATCGGCTTCGCTGGCGTGCGCCTCGGCCAGCCCGCCGAGCTCGGCAAGCTGGTGACGGTGCTCATGCTCGCCCGCTGGCTCGCCGAGCGGCGCGCGGCCCCGATCACCCTGCGCGAGCTGGCGTACCTGCCGTTCCCGTTCCCCTTGCCGTTCCTGGGCCCGCCGGCCGGCTTCCCGTTGTTCAGCCCCCTGGTGATCGCCGGCGTGCCGTTCCTGCTGGTGATGGCCCAGCCCGATCTGGGCAGCGCGATCGTGCTGATCGCCATGATGTTCGCGATGCTGTTTTGGGCTGGCACCAAGCCCTCGCTGCTCCTGCTCCTGTCGTCGCCGGCCATCGGCCTGATCCTCGCGTTCTCGACGATCATCTGGGGCGGGTGGATCGTGCTGCTCTTCGGCCTGCTGCTGTGGTGGCGGCCGTACGTGTGGGAAGGGCTGGCGGTCATGTCCGCGAACTTCATCGCCGGCGCCGTCGCCGTGCCCCTGTGGCAGCGCCTCGCGCCCTATCAGCAAAACCGCCTGCTGGCGTTCCTCAATCCGGAGGTGGATCCGCGCGCGACCGGCTGGCATGTGATCCAGTCGCGGGTGGCCGTCGGGTCCGGCGGACTCCTGGGGAAGGGGTACACGCTGGGCTCGCAGAAGCGGCTCGCCTTCCTGCCCGCGCAGCACACGGACTTCATTTTCTCGGTCGTCGGGGAGGAGCTCGGCTTCGTCGGCGTCATGGCCGCGCTGGCGCTGTTCGTGGCGCTGCTGCTGGTGCTGCTGCGCATCGCCCGGCGCGCCACCGACCAGTACTCGAGCCTGGTGGTCTTCGGCCTCATGGCGATGCTGTTCACCCACATCGTCGAGAATGTGGGCATGACGGTGAACCTGCTGCCGATCACCGGCATCCCGCTCCCGTTCTTCTCCTATGGAGGCTCCTTCCTGCTGACCTGCTCCGTGGCGATCGGCCTGGCGTTGCGGGTCGCGTGGGAATCGCGCCTGTCCGGCTATACCGAGCGCTGACAAAGAGTTAGGCGATTGGGGCTGGCGCCGGGGGGAGGGGGCTCTCAAATTGTGCCCTTTCCCGACCCTCCTATGCCCCGAATGGCCTGGTTTAAGAAAGAGCGCAAACCGCGCAGCTCCGAACGGGTGAAGCTGGAGATCCCAGCCGACGCCTGGGAGAAGTGCGATGAGTGCGGCCATATCGACATCAAGGAGCGCTTCGTCCGAGCGCTCAATGTCTGCCCCAAGTGCGGCCATCACCGGCGTATCTCGGCGCAGGAGTACATCGACCTCCTGGTCGACGAGGGCTCCTGGCACGAGCTGGACGTCAAGCTCCGTTCGGCCGACCCCCTGACGTTCGAGAGCTACAAGGATCGCGTCCAGATCGCCTACAAGAAGGCGGGGTATCTCGATGCCGTGCGCACCGGCTACGGCCGGCTCCACGGCCAGCCCGTTAACCTGGGGGTCATGGATTTCTCGTTCATGGGCGGGTCGATGGGGTCGGTGGTGGGCGAGAAGATCGCCCGGCTAGCCCAGCGCTCGGCCGAGAAGGAGATCCCGCTGATGATCGTGTCCGCCTCGGGCGGCGCCCGCATGCAGGAGGGGGCGCTGTCGCTGATGCAGATGGCGAAGACGTCGGTGGTGATCGCCGAGCTGAGCCGCAAGGGCATCCCCTTCATCTCGATCCTGACGAACCCCACGACCGGCGGCGTGTCAGCGTCGTACGCGATGCAGGGGGACGTCATCATCGCCGAGCCGGGCGCCGTGGTGGGCTTCGCGGGGCCACGGGTCATCAAACAGACGATCGGGCAGGACCTGCCCGAGGGATTCCAGACGGCGGAATTCCTCGTCGAGCACGGGATGGTCGACATGGTCGTCCCGCGCGGCGAGCTCCGCGACACCACCGCCCAGCTGCTGCGCCATATGGCCGGCCGCCGGCCCGTCGAGGCCGCCGACTGAGCCGGCTGTCCTTCGCGGACGCCTGCCGCTTCCTCTTCTCCCGACAAGCCGGCCGCATCAAATGGAGCCTCGCTCCCACCGAGGGGCTCCTCGCCGCACTCGACCACCCGGAGCGCCGCTTCCCGACTATCCACGTCGGCGGTACCAACGGCAAGGGTTCGACCTGCGCCTTCCTCGCCGCCGAGCTGCAGGCGCGGGGGTTCCGGGTCGGCCTCTACACGTCGCCGCATCTGGTCTCAATGTGCGAGCGGATAGCCGTAAACGGAGAACCGATTACCGAAGACGCTCTAGCCGCATGGACGGGCCGGCTCCAGGCGGACATCGAGCGGCTCGACGCGAGTTTCTTTGAAGCCACGACGGCCATCGCCTTCGCGGAACTTGCGGCCCGGGGCGTGGACATCGCCGTGATCGAGGTCGGTCTGGGCGGGCGCCTCGACGCCACGAACGTCATCACGCCGCTCGCCAGCGTCGTCACCAAGATCGCCCTGGAGCACACCGACTACCTGGGGCCCACGCTGGCGGGGATCGCGCGCGAGAAGGCCGGGATCGCCAAGCCGGGCGTGCCGTTCGTCACCGGCGAGCCCGATCCCGCGATCCGCCGAGTTCTGGTCGAGGAAGCCGCCGCCCGCGGCGCCCGGCCGATCGTGCCCGTCGATACGCGGCGGCCCCCGTCTCCAGGGGCCCGGCTTGGCCTCAAGGGGCCGCACCAGTGGCACAACGCCTGGGTGGCGTTGGCCGCCTTGAATGCGCTCCCCGAGCCGTTCGGCCCGGTGGGAACGGACCTCCCCGCCAGCTTCGCCGAGGCGAGCGTGGCGGGGCGGTTCGACGTGCGGGGCGGCGGCCGCTGGATCTTCGACGTTGCCCACAACCCGGACGGCATGGAAGTCCTCGTCGCGGCGCTGCGCGACGAGCGGCCCGCGCGTCCCCTCCACGCCCTCGTGGGCATCCGCAACGACAAGGAATGGCGGCCGATGCTCGAGCGTTTGCTCCCCGAGGTCGACCGGTTGGTGCTGACCGTCGCGCCGACGGTGCCGGTGGCGCAGCGCTGGGTCGTGGAAGACCTGGGCGGCTGGACCACCGAGCGGGTGATCGGCCAGCCAGTGGTGTTCGAGTCGGAATTTGCCAACGCGCTCGAGCTGGTCCAGGACGGGGCGGCGACGGTGCTCGTCACCGGCTCGTTTCACACCGTGGGGGACGCGATGGCCCGCTTGCCCGCGTTCGCGCCCCCCTCGTAAATTGTTGTGATGCAAGGGAAAGCGTTGCCCGGTTTTCGCGACTTCTATCCCGACGCACTCGCTCTCCGCAATCACATTTTCGCCACCTGGCGCGCTGTCGCGCGGCGCTACGGCTTCGAGGAATACGACGGGCCGCCGCTCGAGCCGCTGGACCTGTACACCCAGAAGAGCGGGGAGGAAATCGTCGCCCAGCTCTACACGTTCAAGGACAAGGGCGACCGCGAGGTGGCGCTGCGGCCCGAGATGACCCCGTCGCTGGCGCGCATGGTGGGGGCGCGGGCCCCGGCGTTGAAGAAGCCGATCCGCTGGTTCTCGATCCCGCAGCTGTTTCGCTACGAGCGGCAGCAGCGCGGCCGGCTGCGCGAGCACTTCCAGCTGAACATGGACCTGATCGGCGAGGGCGGGCCTTTGGCCGACGCCGAGCTTATCGCCGCGGCCATCGACATCCTGCGGGCGTTCGGTTTCGGCTCAGGGGACGTCCAGGCGCGGATCTCAGACCGGCGGGTGCTGCGCGCCCTGTTGCTGGGCCGCGGCGTCAAGGAAACGCAGCTGCCGGCGGCGTTCGCGGCGATCGATCGCGCCGAGCGCGAGCCCTCCGCGGCCGTCGAGGCCCGGCTGGTGGAAGCGGGCGTCGGCAAGCCGCAGGCGGAGGCGGTGTTGGAAACCGCGGCCCTGCGCGGGCTCGAGCAGGTGAGCGCCGCGCTCGCGAAAGTGAAGGGCGGCGCCGAGGTCGGCGAGCCGCTCGCGGAAGTGTGCGGCGCGCTCGATGCGATGGGGCTCGGCGCGTTCGCCCAGGTCGATCTCACGATCGTGCGCGGCCTGGCGTATTACACGGGCACCGTCTTCGAGCTGTTCGACACCGGGAAGACGCTGCGCGCGATCTGTGGCGGGGGCCGCTACGACGATCTCCTCGACCAGATCGCGGGCGTCGATCTGCCGTGCGCCGGGTTCGGGATGGGAGACGTCGTGCTCGGCGAACTTTTGAAGGAGCGGGGCGCGCCGGTCCCGGCGTCGGCGTCGCTCGACGCCTTTTTAGTGGCGGTGAGCGGCGCGGACGTGCTGCCGGTGGTGCAGCTCGCGCACCGGCTGCGCGACCGCGGCCTGGCGGTGGAATACGCGCTCAAGCCCCAGGCGGTCCGCAAGCAGCTGGAGCTCGCGGCGGCGCGGGGCGCCCCGCGCGCGGTGATCGTGGGCCCCGACGAGCGGAAAGCCGGCGTCGCCGTCGTGAAGGACCTGGGGGCGGGGACCGAGACGCGGCTGCCGCTCGCGGAGCTGGAGGAGGGGGGGGGCCGATGGACAAAGTGAGCCTGGCGGAGAAGCTGGCCCGCATCCGCGAGCAGTGGCAGCCCAAGATCGTGGGCGAGCTGAACGGCCAGCAGGTGAAGCTGGTCAAGTTCGAGGGTCCGTTCGTCTGGCACCACCACGATGCCGAGGACGAGCTGTTCTACGTGGTGCGCGGCCGGTTCCGCATGGAGTTCCGCGACCGCGCGGTGTGGGTGGAGCAGGGGGAGTTCATCATCGTGCCGCGCGGGGTCGAGCACCGGCCCGTCGCGGACGTGGAAGCGGAAGTGATGTTGTTCGAGCCGGCCACGACGCTCAACACCGGCAACGTGCGCAACGAGCGCACCGTGGAGCGGCTCGAGCGGCTCTGACCCGGGGACCGATGGCGCCAGCGCAGAAGCTCACCCCACGCGCGCAGGATTTCAGCGAGTGGTACAACGACGTCATCATGCATGCGGAGCTGGCCGATTACTCGCCGGTCCGCGGCTGCATGGTGATCCGGCCCCTGGGCTATCGCATCTGGGAGCTGATGCAGGGAGCCTTGGACGCAATGTTCAAGGCGACGGGGCATCGCAACGCGTACTTCCCGCTCTTCATTCCCATGAGTTTTCTCGCCAAGGAAGCCGAGCACGTCGAGGGGTTCGCCAAGGAAGTGGCGTTGGTGACGCACACGCGGCTCAAGGCGACGGGCAAGACGGGCGCCGGCGCGGTGATGGTGGATCCGGCGTCGGCTCTGGAGGAGCCGCTCGTGGTGCGGCCCACGTCGGAGACGATCATCTACGCGATGTTCGCCAAATGGATCCAGAGCTATCGCGACCTGCCCCTGCTGCTCAACCAGTGGGCGAACATCGTGCGCTGGGAGTTCCGCACCCGGCTGTTCCTGCGCACGACCGAGTTCCTGTGGCAGGAAGGACACACGGCGCACGCTTCGCACGACGACGCGGAAGCCGAGGCCCGCATGATCCTCGGGTTGTACCGCAGGTTCGCCGAGGAGTGGATGGCGATGCCGGTCCTCACCGGGGTGAAGACCGACAGCGAGAGGTTCGCGGGCGCGCTGCGCACCTACGCGATCGAGGCGCTGATGCAGGACAACAAGGCCTTGCAGGCGGGGACCTCGCACAACCTCGGCCAGAACTTCGCCAAAGCGTTCGAGGTGAAATACCAGACGGCCGCGGGCGGCTTGGACTTCGTCTGGAATACGTCCTGGGGCGTCTCGACCCGGCTCATCGGCGGCCTGATCATGACGCACTCCGACGACAACGGCCTCATCGCCCCGCCGCAGCTCGCCCCGATCCAGGTGGCCATCGTGCCGATCTGGAAGTCGGAGGAAGAGAAAACCCAGGTCTCGGGCGTCGGGGCCCGGGTGAAGGCCGACCTCGAGAAGGCCGGCGTCCGCGTGGAGCTGGACCTGCGCGAGAACATGAAACCGGGCGCCAAGTACTTCGACTGGGAAGCGAAGGGCGTCCCGCTGCGCCTGGAGATCGGTCCCCGGGACATCGCGGCGGGACAGGCGATGGCCGCGCGGCGCACCGGGGGGAAGGCTCCGATGAAACTCGACGGGCTCGCCGCCGCGGTCACCGCCGCTCTTGGCGAGATCCAACAGGGCCTGCTCGCGGCCGCCCGGGAGCGCCGCGAGCGTCATTCGATCCGCGGGGCCACCAAGGCGCAGTTCCTCGCGTTCATGAAGGGCGAGGGCGGCTTCGTCTACGGCGGCTTCTGCGGCCGGGCGACGTGCGAGGCGGAGATCAAAGAGGCGACGTCGGCCACGATCCGGGTGCTGCCGGATCCCGAGTTCCAGAGTCCCGAGGCGCCGGCGACCTGTATGTGGTGCGGCGCGAAGAGCGTCGCGGAGGCGGTGTGGGCGCAGGCGTACTAGGGCGCAGTCCTTTAGGGTTTGATCCGGCGCTGCTGCGCGCCATCGGGGAGCGGGTCGGGACCCCCACCTACGTCTACAGCGCCAATCTGATTCGCGCCCAGTACCACGCTCTGGACGACGCCCTCAAAGACATCCGCCACCGCATCTGTTACTCGGTCAAGGCCAACGGCAACATCGGCGTGCTGCGCGTGCTGAAGCAGCTCGGCGCCGGCGCGGACATCGTGTCGGTGGGCGAGCTGCGCCGGGTCCTGCTCGCGGGGTTCGACCCCGATGCGATCGTTTTCTCCGGCGTGGGGAAGACACCGACCGAGCTGGACGAGGCGATCCGCGCCGGGGTGGGGTTTCTGAACATCGAATCGGCCGCCGAGCTCGACGCCGTGATCGAGGCGGCGCAGCGCGTCGGCAAGCGGGCGCGGATCGGCATTCGCGTGAACCCCGACGTCGCGACCGAGACGCATCCGTACACCAAGACCGGTGAGAGGACGGCCAAGTTCGGCGTGCCCTACGACGAGGTCGTCGCCGTCGCCAAACGCATCACCGCCGAGCCGCTGCTGCACCTGCGAGGCCTGGCGATGCACATCGGCTCGCAGATCACGGACGTGGAGCCGTATCACCGCGGCACGGTGAAGCTGGTCGAGCTGGTGGCGGGGCTGAAGGCGTCGGGGATCGATTCGCTCGAGGCGCTGGACGTCGGCGGGGGCCTCGGCGTCCGCTATCACAACGAGAAGGCGCCCAACCCCAAGCAGTTCGCCGCGGCAGTGATCCCGCCCGTCAAGGCGGCCGGCCTGGGGCTGCTGTGCGAGCCGGGGCGCTACCTCGTCGCCAACGCCGGGGTGCTGCTCACCAAGGTGCTGTATCGCAAGCACGCCGGCGGCAAGGAATACGTGATCGTGGACGCGGGGATGACCGACTTCGTCCGGCCCAGCCACTACAACGCCCACCACGAGATCGTGCCCCTGCGGGATGGCCGACGGGAGGAGCAGCTCGTCAACATCGTGGGCCCGATCTGCGAGTCGGGTGACTTCCTCGCCCTGGACCGCAAGCTCCCCATCGTCGAGCCTGGCGAGCTGCTCGCGGTGCTGGGCACGGGCGCGTACGGCTTCGTGATGAGCTCGACGTACAACCAGCGCCCCCGGCCGCCCGAGGTCCTCGTCGAAGGCGACCGCTACTACGTGGCGCGGCAGCGGGAATCGCTGGACGATCTGCTGCGCGGCGAGACCGCCGAGCCGACCACTTGGTATCAGGCGTGAACCGGATCCTCATTCTCGATTACGGCTCGCAATACACTCAGCTGATCGCGCGGCGCATCCGCGAAGCGCACGTGTACTGCGAGATCCATCCGGCGGCGAAGGGCTGCGACCTCGAGTTCATCCGGCGCTTCGACCCCAAGGGCATCGTGTTCTCGGGGGGGCCCAACTCCGTGTTCGACCCTGGGGCCCCGACGGCCGACGGCAAACTCCTGGATCTCGGTACTCCCGTCCTCGGCATCTGTTATGGAATGCAGCTCCTGGCGCAGCTGGCGGGCGGTGAGGTGACGCCGTCCGCCGAGCGCGAGTACGGCCGCGCCGAGATCACGATCCGGGAGCCGGCGGGTCTGTTCGCGGGGTTCGAGACCGGCGCCACGACCACCGTGTGGGCGAGCCACGGAGACAAGATTGCCACGCCCCCCCCCGGCTTCCGGGTGACGGCGGTGAGCGCCAACGCTCCCGTCGCGGGAATGCGGCACGAGCAGCGGCCGCTCTTTGGCGTGCTGTTCCACCCCGAGGTCGCCCACACGCCGCGGGGCGGGGAGATCCTGCACAACTTCCTGTTCGGCATCTGCAAGTGCGACCCGGACTGGACCCCGGGACACTTCATCGAGCAGGAAGTCGCCAGGGTCCGGACGCTGGTCGGACCGAAGGGCCGGGCCATCTGCGGGCTGTCGGGCGGCGTGGACTCGGCGGTCGCGGCGGTGCTGGTGCAGCGGGCCATCGCCGACCGCCTCACATGCATCTTCGTAGACCACGGACTCCTGCGGCAGGGCGAGCGCGAGCAGGTGGAGCGCACGTTCCGCAAGCACCTGGGGATGGACCTGCGTGTCGTCGCCGCGGGGGCGCGGTTTCTGAAAGAGCTTCAGGGTGTGGACGACCCCGAAGAGAAGCGGCGGCGCATCGGGCACACATTCATCGACGTGTTCGAGGACGCGGCGCGCCACGTCGCGGGCGACGTCGGGTTCCTGGTGCAGGGCACGCTCTACCCCGATGTGATCGAGTCGTCGTCGCCGTTCGGCGGGCCCTCCGTGACGATCAAAACGCACCACAACGTCGGCGGCCTGCGGCCCGACCTGCCGTGGCAGCTGATCGAGCCGCTGCGCGAGCTGTTCAAGGACGAGGTGCGCGTGGTGGGGCGGGAGCTGGGGCTCCCCGAGGAAATCGTGGGACGGCACCCTTTCCCGGGCCCCGGGCTCGCGATCCGCGTGCTCGGCCCCGTCACCGAAGAGCGCCTCGACGTCCTGCGCCGCGTGGACGCCATCTATATCGCCGAGATCCGCGCGGCGGGGCTCTACGATCAGATCTGGCAGGCGTTTGCGGTGCTGCTGCCGATCAAGTCGGTTGGCGTGATGGGCGACGGTCGCACCTACGAGCACGTCGTGGCGCTGCGAGCGGTGACAAGCCGCGACGGCATGACCGCCGACTGGTTCGGCTTCCCGCCGGACGTGCTGGGCCGGATCTCCAACCGCATCAGCAACGAAGTCAAAGGGGTCAATCGGGTGGTGTACGACGTGAGCTCGAAGCCCCCGGCCACCATAGAGTGGGAGTAAGCACTCGAACGGCAGCCCTCGCGGCCGGGCTGCTGGCCGTTGCCGTCGCTCTCCCTTCTCTCCGCAACGGGTTCGTCAGCGACGACCGCTGGATCATCGTCGAGCGGCCGCTCCTGGTGCAGCCGCCGTCGGTCACGGCCGTCCTGACCGAGCCGTACTGGCCGGCCGGGTTCGGCGGCGTCACGTGGCGCCCGGCGGTGCTCGCCTCCTTCGCGCTCGACTACCGGCTCGGCGGCAACGCGCACTGGTTCCACGCGGTCAACGTGGTGTGGGCCGGCGCGGCGGCGGCGTTGCTTACGCTGCTCGCCTGCGGGCTGTCGGATCCCCGCACGGGGCTGGTCACGGGGTTGTTGTTCGCGGTCCATCCCGTGCACGTCGAGGCAGTCGCGAACGTCGTCGGGCGCGCCGAGCTGATGGTGGCGGCGGGTTATGCGGCGGCGCTGCTGTGCGCGCTGCGAGTCGAGCGTCACCGCGGCTATCTCGTCGGGGTCTCGCTCGCCGCGGCGTTCGCGATCGCCTCGAAGGAGCACGCCGTCACCTTGCCGGCGGCAATCCTGCTCGTGTTCATCGCGCGCCGAGCCAGCCCGCGGGCCGCCGCGCTGCCGGTGCTCGCCGCCGCGGTGCCCATCGTGGCGTACTTCATCCTCCGCGGGGTGTTCACCAAGGGAAGCTTCGCCTCCGGCGGCCTTGCCCTGGGATTGGAGCACCTCGGCGTGCTGCAGCGGGCGTGGGCGATGATCCCGATCTCGCTGCAGTGGTGGCGGCTGCTGCTGTTCCCGGCCCACCTGTCGGCGGACTACTCGCCCGGCGAGCTGGTGGTCTCGACCGGATTCACCCTCGCACACGTGATCGGCCTCGCCGTGTGGAGCGCCGCCAGCTGGGCGGCGTGGCATTGGCGCGCGCAGGTGCCGGGGCTCGCCCTGGGGCTCGTGTGGCTCATCGTGACCGTGTCACCCGTGGCCAACGTCGTGATCCCGACCGAGGTGGTGCTCGCCGAGCGTACATTGTACTTGCCGTCGTGGGGGGTGTGCTTCGCGCTCGCGGCGGTGGGAATGGCGCTGCCGTGGCCGTCGCGCACGCGCGTGGCGCTCCTCGCTGCGGTCCTGGTGGCCGGCGCCGCCCGCACGCTCGCCCGGATCCCGGCCTGGCACGACGACGAGGCGCAGTACCGGGCGCTCACCCGGGACGCGCCCCGTTCCTACCGCACGCTCTGGCTGCAGGGCAAGGACGAGTTTGCGGCGGGCCGCTGGGGAAGTGGCGAGCGCTTGTTGCAGGAGGCGATCGCCCTGGCACCGCAGGTGACCGGCCCGCGCGTCGATCTGGCGAAGTACTACGGGACGGCGGGGCTCTGGAAGCCCGCGGTCCAGGTCCTTCGGGAAGCGATGGCGGTGGACAGCGCGCTCGTGCCGGCGTGGGCGCTGCTGCCCGGGGCGCTGCTCGGTGCGGGGGATACGACGGCGGCCGTGCAGGCGGCGCGGGAGGCGCTCAGACGGTTTCCGGGAGATTCGGAGCTGGTGCAGGGGGCGCGCTCAGTTCTCAATGCGGTTCCGAGGTGAGGCGTTTTCGGATGAGGCGTGGTCGAGTGAGGCGTGGTCGAGTGAGGCATTGACGGGTGGGGCGTTGTCGAGTGGGGCGTTGTCGGGTGAGGCGTTGTCGGTGGGGCGTTGGACATTACTCCGGCTCCCGCAGCCTGCGCACAAGCGCTGCCACCAGACGGACACAATGCAGGCGACTCTTACGGAGCTCCTCGAGTGTCGCTCCGCTCAAGTAGCCCATCGCGTCCGCCAGCTCGAGGACCCCTTGTAACTCGTCAAGGGAACCGAGGGCGATGTTGAGGTAGCGAACGAACTGCTTCCGGCTGACCTGGCCCGCTCCCTCCGCGATATTCAGAGCCACGCTGTACGCGGCACGGCGCCATTGGCTGGCAAGAGCATATTGTTCGCTTCGAGGCAGCGCTGCGATTGCTCCCCGACTGAGGAGTGCGAGTTTTCTGCTCTCCTGCCAAGCAACGAGCTGTCGAAAGTCTCCCACCCCTCACGCTAGATCATCGACATCCAACCGCGGTCATCATTCTAGCGCAGAGGGGCTCGCGAAAACGCCTCATCCGAACGCGCCACACCCGGCAACGCTTCACCCGGCAACGCCTCACCCGAGAACGCCTCTCTCAGCAACGCCTCTCTCGAGAACGCCCTACCGTCCTAGATATTCTTTTCCTCCAGCAGCGCCAGGAATTCCGGCGGTGCCTTGAGCTTCGCCAG
>Ga0137364_10001320_pt1 | contig 11528 bp, 14 predicted proteins | sample SagtaG_10_FD_104798 | JGI IMG/M metagenome (GOLD analysis project Ga0137364, IMG submission 104798) | Vadose zone soil microbial communities from Sagehorn Ranch, Mendocino, California, USA - Sage1_L_20_16 metaG | ecosystem: Environmental > Terrestrial > Soil > Vadose zone | place: USA... | reverse complement strand
CTGGGCAAGCATCGACAGAGTGAAACTCCTGCTTCTTACCTTAAGCTGGCTACCCATAAAGTGGTTGCATCGTGGTGCTCAGGGCCGATAGAAAAAGGCCCCCCAGCTGTCCTCAACTCTGGGGGCCGGAGCGTAATATGGCATGCCTTGTGATGCAGCAGCAGAGTGAGCAAGACGGAGGGGAGCAAGCGCAGCCGGACTCAAGCATTTCGAGAATGGAGCATTCTCTCGCAAATGCTATTATGCTGCAGGGCCTCAGATGCACGCGCCATCGAGGCGTGCGTGTTCGTATGCAACCCATACGCCCGACAGGGTGCCCGCACCCCGTCGCGAGTGAACAGTGGGTTGGTGCGGAAGAAACAACTGTTGGTCGTCGCTGTGTCGTCAAATGTCTCCTCCCTCCCCTGTGGAGATAATTTTCAAATTTCAGCTGGGGGCCGGTAACAGTATTACCTCCTGCCTCAGCCCGATAATATAAGGTTCGAGCCATCGGTCTCCCCCGTTCATCTCACCCCTACGGTCACCGACCCCAAACGGACGCTGTCCGAGGTCCTGGTCAAGCAGTCTGGCATTCTGTCCTTTCTCTGTTGATAACGTCGCCTGGTTTTCATTTTGTTGTCTCTCCGCATCGCCTACACAAATCGACGAGAATCGGTGATTCTCCATTCGGCGGCCAACATGGACTACTCGCCATTCTTCGCGCAAGCCCCTCAGCCCTACCAATTCATGGGCATGCCGCCCACACCAACGTATTCGGGAGAGGAGAAGATAGTAAGTAGATCTTTTCTATCTACTCGTCCAGCGTGGTGTGTATCCCAAGAGCTAAGATGCCGATCAGGACCCTCTCGACACTTCCATCTTCAACCAAGCCTACGATTTGCACTACCCCCTCATGTCAACCAGCAACGCAGACATAGGGGGTCCAGTAGTGAGTCTGCCCATCAGCAGCATCGGCAACATCGATGGACTCGACAGCATCGACAGCATCGACAGCATCGACAGCATCGACGGCATTGACGGCGGCGTCGGTGCCGAAGTCATGACCACCGAAAAAGCTTCCACCGCTCCAACCCCAAACCCAGCCACCATGCGCGACGGTCGACGGAGTAGCAGCGAGGAGAAGGATCTTACGCCAGCTCAGAGCAGGCGGAAGGCGCAGAATCGGGCAGCGTAAGCACTAACAATCCTTGGCTGCCCCACTGGGGTACATGTCTGCATGGCTGATCCCCCATGGCGATGCAGCACATTTTTGCAGAGCTTCAAGAATGACACGGCTGACTCGATTTTTAGACAGCGAGCATTTCGGGAGCGCAAGGAGCGCCATGTCAAGGACCTGGAAGCCAAGCTTTCCGCTCTCGAGAGCTCCACTACGCTCCTAGCTACAGACAATCAACGACTCAAGCTTGCTCTACAACGCGCAACTAACGAAAACGAAATCCTAAGACAGCAGACCTCTCGCAACCGGTCACTGTCCATACCCTCTCCGGCGAACAGCTCACCGTCAAACCGGAGCACCGATGTCGACACGCGGTACTCTACTCCATCTCCTCACGGCCCATCGCGAGCGGAAAGTGAAGGCCGGTTACTGCCTGCCAGCGCCACGTGGGATCTCATTCAGTCACATCCCCTAGTACGACAAGGCCACGTAGACATCGCAGATGTGTGCGAGCGGTTACGGCACGCGACGCGTTGCGACGAAAGCGGACCAGTCTTTGCAGAGAGGGAGGTTCGAAGTGCAGTCGAGGAAAGCCGAAGAGGAGGAGGCGATGAGCTTATCTAGCCGCACAAGGCTTGGTTTGACCGAACAAAAATGTAATGGCAAGAACGGTACGAGCCACGTTCTGAAAGAGGTGTGCCTAAGGGACTCGAAATGATGAACTTGCGACGAATGAATTATACCCTTTGTGTTTTTGGTTCGTTCGGATGGCGTCTTAGGCTTGGGCATGACGGGCGGGCAGGCAAGCATCGTGGAACCTTTTCGCTGGGTGGTTGACGTTTGTGAGCCCACATTGTTTCATGGGCATCATTTTGATTGTATTCTCTGCACCTCCCTTCACCGAATTATTACAAGTTACCATATCTTCATCACTATCGACTCGAGTTTTCCCGTGTGCCCACAAAGGTTCAAGCTTGATCGAGATTCCCCCCAACATGGTCACGAAAATCACTCACCGAGCCGAAGATGTGGTTTCGCGTTTCGAAAGCGAGGCTTGATCCAGTAATGGTCCGACAGTAAAGCTACCTGAATCGAGAAATTCGATGCGATCCTGTTGCTCTTGAGGCTTGACCCCACCTTTTTCCCTTTCAACATCTCGACGGTCTCTTCGATTCGGTTCTTCGTGATTCCAAGTCCAGTGCGCACATGCATTCACATACGAGAAGAGGGGCGGTCAAACTCGTTTAACGAGGAGGCTTACGAGTAAACGCAGAATACCATCTGGGCAATCAACACCTGCATGGTCGTTTACGAAGCGGAACCAACCTATCTTGGCAATTCCGAAGCAATATCTTGGAAAAGCCGAATTTACTTTTCGTAGCTTGCCCAAAATCAAGCCATTCCATGCTGTTCGATGACACCGTTGAACTGAGTACATGCAGAGCTCGGGAATACATGACCCAACACGAGCATTCAATGTCCCACACTAGAACCAATTTGAAGGGATGCCAATTGCATGCTGTGAACCCCACTTTCGGACACGAAGCTTTGCATTCCGCCATCACGCTATGAAGGTATCGCTATCTCACACCATCTATCTCGATCCCGCCAGTACACCACCTGCTCGATGCGGAATAGCCGAGCAAACGTAAGCCCACCGATTCTACCTGATGCCTTTGACATAATCATCGACGACAGGGAATCCATGCCCATTGGCCGTGTATGTAATCCACCGCCGCCAGTCCTCGCCTCGTGGCCGACGACTCTGTGAGAGTTTGGACGTTATAAATAGACATTGATGGATTTGCGCTCAAGTCGGCCCCACAGTCTCCCGATTTGTCTCTCATTAGCAGCAGGCTCTTAATTCCCATGACCAACCGGCATCTTCCAGGCAAGGAATCGAGAGGCTCAAATAAGGGTTGACTTCGTTTCATGTCCACTGGAATGACATCAGATCTCTGACCTAGCAAAGTCCCGAAAGAAACTTGAACGTACCGGAACTTAATTCCCAATCTGCAGGTACACGGGACGGACCATTGCATTTCCACAGGAATGGCGACCGGCGTGCCGGTGGGTGATGCGACTCTTGGTTTGAGAAAATTCCGACTTTTGAAAGCTCACTCCCAATCGCTGTCCTCCTCTTCCGATGCAGATGTTTTTCCACCGCCTCCAGTCTTGATACCGCGAGCCACATAATCTTCTTCTTCTTCACGTCGTCGCAGTCGAGGATCGTTTTGCTTCACGGCGTCAACGTCGACAAGCATGCGCTCTAAATCTGCCGTGAAATGTACCGTCAGCATGCAAGTTCTTCAAAGCCATCCAAAGCAAATTCGCAATCAGGTATGTATGGAACGATGGTGATCTCCGGGCAGGAGTGGGTGATTCATCGATCAGAAATGTTTTCTGCTTGCTAGCAATAGCAGTCTTGAGGGCGATAATCGATGGATGATAAATCAAATCAAACTCACCTTGTATCTTAGTGTGATTCCCTTGCAGCTCCCTGAGTGTCACGATTTGCTTTTTGATGTCTCCATCCTTGTAGACCAGAATCGTCGGCGTGTTCTTGTCCGGATAGCCCTCGATGCAGAGATCGCCGCGGATTTGACAAAACTTGACGTCTCCAAACTTTTTCGCGACTTCCCGCCACAATTCTGTCACAATTCTAGACTCCACATTCGCTCCGTGGGAAGACGTGAGTAGTACGAAAACGTATGCATTCTGCGACGCGTCGGTCACGTCCCGAGACCAGTCTGCCTTTTGTATCGGATACACCTGGCCGTAAACAGACTTGGACTTGATTGAGGATAGCTCTGCCATTCGCTTCTGCCTGAGCAAAGTGAGGGAATGCTTTCCTGGTTCGTATTGTGGACTACTGACCGGTATTGATTCAAAAAGTCTTCATCCTCCTCATCCTCTAACTCGGCGAGCTCGTCAAGGTCTTTTGACTCTAGTCGGTTCTCGTGCGCCAGTCGTCGAGCTTCTACGAGAGCTTCCTCGATCATGGGGGTTGGGGAAGGCGGTTTCTCGGGAATGATGCCATGCTTGCGGAGGATGTCGTTCCTTGAGATAAAAAGTCAGACATCTTCCATTGAGGGGAATACATTTGTGGAGAGTTGCATACCATTCCGTATCTGCGTTCGGGTCATCAACAGGCACGGCAATTCGCTCCTCCGCTGGGGCAGCCATTTCGAAGTGACCAGAGTTCGAGGAGGGCAGGGAAATGTAAAGGAGATAAAATCCGTTCAATATGGAGCATCGGCAGAGCTTGGGAGGAAGTCTAATGTGTAGAATATGGCGTGGAGGAGATACCTCTTCTTGGGTAGCAGCCTTGAAATCGATGCGCCGCTTGGAAGGTCAAGAAAAGCCACCACCGCCACCGGGGCCGTCCACCAAATTCGACTGTGCAGAATGCCAGGTGGAAGACGAGACCCAGCCAACAACGAACCCATTCAACTGCCTTGATCCTCTTTTGAAGCCTGACATAGCCTCCTCCGTTAATAGATCCTCTCTGATCATGGCCTCCTGATCACCTACACCTCTTTCCGCAGCAGCCAAACAGAACCTCTTCCACGTAACCCACACTTGTACCTTCGCTCCACGATGAGCTACAAAAAGGACGAGGGCGACAGCCCAATTGTCCGCGTCGACCGCACTGCTGTCTTCCAAGAAGCCCGCGTCTTCAACTCTTCTCCCATCTCGCCGCGAAAATGCCGAATACTGTTGACCAAGATCGCGCTTCTACTCTTTCAAGGAGAGAAGTTTCCTCAAAACGAAGCAACCGAGCTCTTCTTCGGCATTTCCAAACTGTTTCAGAACAAAGATGCGAGTCTACGGCAGATGGTATATCTGGTCGCGAAAGAGCTCAGTCCCGTCGCCGAAGACACCATTATGATTACAAGCTCTGTCATGAGGGACATAGCGCAAACCAGCGACGTAATTTACCGACCAAACGCCCTACGAGCTCTTGTGCGCATCATCGACTCGTCGACTGTCCAGGCGATTGAGAGACTGCTGAAGACTGCCATTGTGGATAAGGTCCCGTCCGTTCAGTCGGCAGCCCTCGTTAGTTCTTACCGTATGTATTGCCGCCGTTGTGCTAGACCATCCGCTAACTTAAATCGTATAGACTTGCTCCCAATAGCCAAACAGACAATCCAACGATTTCAGAACGAAGTTTCCGATGCTGCCACTGCGAAGAGCTCGACCGGTTTCTCCTTGGGATTCGGTGGCAGCAGTAGCAGTCACAATGCTCTGACTAGCAACAACAGCTACACTACCCAATATCATGCCCTTGGTCTCCTATACCAGATGCGATCGCACGATCGCATGGCGCTAGTCAAAATGATACAACAATACTCTCAAGCTGGTGTCCTGAAATCTCCCGCCGCTACCATCCTTCTCGTTCGATTCACGGCAAAACTCATCGAAGACGAGCCATTTCATAGGAAACAGATGTTCCCATTACTCGATGGTTGGCTCAGACACAAGAGCGAAATGGTCAACATTGAAGCGGCAAAAGCAATCATCAATTTGGCTGATGCAACCGAACAGGAATTGAAACAGTGCCTTCATGTTCTTCAGATGTTCCTGACATCTCCCCGAGCCATTACGAAGTTCGCCGCCCTACGAATCCTCAACCAACTCGCAACTTCCCGACCCGACACTGTCAGATCCGTCAATCCCGATATCGAAAGCCTCATCAATAACAGCAATCGGGCCATTTCCACTCTGGCCATCACAACTCTTCTTCGAACCGGCAATGAGAGTAGCGTTGACCGTCTGAGATCCATCGGTACCTTCATGTCCGAGCTGAGCGAGGAATTTCGCGTCACCATCGTCGAAGCTATACGAACCCTCTGCCTGAAGTATCCGAACAAAGGCCCGACCATGTTACAATTTCTCAGTGGCATACTTAGAGAGGAAGGTGGCTACGAGTTCAAGAGGGCTGTGGTCGAATCCATGTTCGATCTGGTCAAGTTCGTCCCAGAGGTCAAGAACGATGCGCTGGCACAACTGGCAGAATTTATTGAAGATTGCGAATTCACCAAGTTGGCAGTGAGGATTCTCCACCTTTTGGGTGTGGAAGGCCCGAAGGCGCAACAGCCAACCAAATACATTCGTGCCATCTACAACAGAGTGGTTCTGGAGAATGCCATCGTCAGGGCAGCGGCTGTGACGGCTCTCGGTAAATTTGGTCTTACGCAGAATGCTGATGTCAAGAACAGTGTGCGAGTGCTACTGACAAGATGTCTCGACGATAGCGACGATGAAGTCAGAGACAGGGCTGCATTCAATCTCAAACTCATTGACGAAGAAGAGACCATGGCAAACCGTTTCCTCCGCAACGATTCCATGTTTTCGCTGCCCACACTCGAGAAGCAGTTGGTAATGTATGTAACAGCAGACCAGGACACCTTCTCAAAGCCATTCGATCTCTCCAAAATTCCTGTTGTCACGCGAGAACAAGCCGATGCGGAAGAACGATCTCAGAAACTGACCGCGGCAACTCCAACCATCAAAGCTCCCGCAGTTGGCCCACAACCGAGCGCGAGACCGGGTGCAGAAGCTGCTACCACCGCTGCAGCCGCTACTCAGCAATACGCCCAACAACTTCAAGAAGTCCCAGAGTTGGCTGCATACGGCGCAGTGCTCAAGTCCTCTCCCGTCGTCGAATTGACAGAGTCCGAAACCGAGTACGTCTGCAAGGCAGTCAAGCACATCTTCAAGGAAGCCATCGTTGTGCAATTCGACATCCGAAACACCCTGTCCGAAACCGTTTTGACTGACGTGTCGGTCATCTGTACGCCTGCCGAAGAAGACGGTGAATCGGGCCTGGAAGAAGACTTTATCATTCCAGTGCCACAACTCAGGACGGATGAACCCGGAACGGTCTACGTGACCTTCAAGCGCAAAGGAGGCGAGAAAGCCTACGTCGCAACCTCGTGCACAATCATCCTTAAATTCACCACCTGAGAGATTGACCCTAAGACGAATGAACCAGAGGCCGACGGTTACGACGACACTTACGAAATCGAAGACCTAGACCTGAACGGGGCTGACTATGTCGTCCCGGCCTACGCTGGCAGCTTTGACAATGTTTGGGAACAAGCTGGGGCGGGAGAGGAGGCGAGTGAGACGTTGCAGCTTAGCAATATGAAGAGCATACAAGGTACGTTTCACGTGAAAAAGGATGCAAGAATATCTTACTGACATTATCGAAACAGATGCCACCGAGCAACTTGCCAAGATCCTTTCGTTACAGCCTCTCGAAGGTACCGACGTCTCCCTCAGCACAAGTACGCACACCCTCAAACTGTACGGCAAGACGGTCGGAGGTGGCAAGGTGGCGGCCATGGTGCGTATGGCGTATTCTGCAAGATTGGGTTTCAACGTAAACATCAAGTGCAGAGCCGAAGAGGAAGGTGTTGCTGCTTTGGTGGTTGCCAGTGTGGCGTAACTTGCTGCCCTTTTCAGCTTTGTTTTCTGCCATGATACACGATGTTGTTGGTAGGCTGCCAGGACATGAGTTGGGCCTCGCATAGACAAATTCGCGGTTAGGTGTTTTACTAAGATAGGCTCGCCACGGCTTGCGATGGACCGCGATGTAGTAGTGAGTGCGGGATGGGACAGATTGAGGAAGGTGATGGAAAGGCTGGTCCCGTTTCGAATACCTACACCTTTATGGTATCCTCACTGCTACGTTTATGCCTTGCGCACCTTTTGGCGACGATATACAACGCGGTAACTTATATGAGAAAACTTGACAAACCTGTTTCACACTTAGTAGTGTCCACACATTGTGCCTCGTTCCAATCCCTGTTTGAAGCCGCTCGAATCATCCTGATGGAAGGGCTTTCTGCACCGCCAACACCGTCCGTGGACGCCCTATTTTGAATGCGCCTACACCCACTGTAAATAGGGGGCTACCCCCACTAAATTTAGTGGATTCGCCGGGACCACTGTCTCGTCAACGAAGATCAAGACCCGAAGTATTTCCGCTGGCTCCAAAAAAATGTTGAAAGCGATCAATTCGTCTACGAAACAAATTTTGTGCTTCTTCATACGGCGGATTTAATTGTCATCACAGAATTTGAGCGCAGTTTACCTGTCACTCGCCATGGCAGCCGTCTACAAAGCTTTGTCCAAGTCAAAAACCAAGAACGATAAGCCGAAAGCGAATGGAGTCGTCAAAGAAAATCGGCAGCGAGTATTAATGTTGACCTCAAGAGGCGTAACCTTTCGGTAAGACCTTTCACCCCATTTACAGTGTCTGCTGACAAAATATCCAAGACATCGACATCTCCTGAATGACCTCTGTTCCCTCCTTCCCCACGGTCGCAAAGAGTCGAAGCTCGATACCAAAAGCAAGCTCTTCCGACTCAACGAAATCGCCGAACTGTACAATTGCAACAATGTCCTCTTCTTTGAAGCTCGCAAGGGCAAAGACCTCTATGCATGGATGAGCAAGACGCCCAACGGTCCGACGGTCAAGTTTCACGTTCAGAACTTGCATACAATGGATGAGCTTCATTTCACCGGCAATTGTCTGAAAGGATCCCGACCCATCCTCTCCTTCGATTCCTCATTTGACCAGCAACCACACCTCGTCGTCATCAAAGAGCTATTGATTCACATCTTTGGCGTACCCAAGGGCACTCGAAAGTCAAAACCCTTCATCGATCATGTCATGGGCTTCACCGTGGCCGACGGCAGGATATGGATAAGATGTTACGAGATAAATGAGACAGAAGCCAGCAGGAAACAAGCAGCAGGAGTGGAAGAGATGGATGTTGTTGACGATGCACCCAAAAGAGGCAAGCCTTCGGACACAAATCTGAGCTTGGTCGAGATAGGACCTCGATTCGTCCTTACACCCATTGTCATCCTCGAGTCAAGCTTTGGTGGCCCAGTCATCTACGAAAACAAGGAATTTGTCTCACCAAACCAGATTCGGGCTGAGCTCAGAAAGTCAAAGGCTGGCAGGTACAACACACGAACTGAGCATGCTTTAGAGAGGAAGATGAAGCGCGAAGATTTGGGATTGAACACGGATGGACGACAGAAACCCAAAAATCCCCTGGACAATCAGGTGCTGTTCGTATGAAGCTCAATCCAAATCCAAATCCAACCCAACCCAACCCAGATTCATGGGACGTCACCCTTCATATGTCGCTCCAACATCGTGCTATACTCCAACGTAACCGCCCCATCAACTTTGGGCTCTTTGACTCGACTCAATTCCTTTAAAGGATCCAAGGCCGTCTGGGTTTCCGGCACATTATTGCGACCAGCTTGAACTCTATGTGGGACTCTCTTGTTACCTCGGACCTTCCGAATTTCATCCATCATCATGCAACTATCAACCATCATACAAATAGCCACCCGGTTCAAGTGGTCGGCACGCTGCAGCACACGCACCAACATCAACACGTTGCCTCTCACTCCAGCCGTCAACGCCTCCGTATTTTGACAGTTATAATTGATCATCCCCAGATAGCTGTCCACATGATTGATATTGATGACCAGATTGCGTATTCGATGAACATAGGTTTCGCGTTCGAGAAAGGGAAGTGGGAAACGGAAGAGCTTCTTGACCATCAAGCCATTCTTCGGGATCAATCTGCACTTGTGGAAGTTGATTCGGTCGTAGGTAATGTCGAAGACGAAGGTGTTTCTGCCGTAAAGTACTTCGGCACATTCGCCGTGCACTTGCTTCGACGTTCGAAGTAGAGCAGTCTCTCCTGGAATCCAGACGACAGTCTTTTGTGTCTTATGCCGTACTTCGATCGTTGACGGCAGTACGTGGGAGTAGATTTGTAGTCGGAGTTCTGTGAGATAAGTTTGTTGGGTCGGAAGCCAAAGCTTTGTGTAAATGGTGCATTTTTACCTTTCGGAAGTAGTAAGAACTTTGCAAACGACGCCTGTCCTGGCTTTACTTCTTCTACAGTCATGCCTGGTGATTTCACGTCCTATCATATGCGCTCCAAAACGAAGAGAGCGTAAGCCGTACTCGAGAATGTTGTGCTTGCGGGAGAGGGCCGAGGTGGAGTGTCAAACTCGAATGACGCACCACTTCTCACGATACAATTGAGTAGACTCCGAAGTTTAGCCGTACTAAGTGACATCTTTGCCCTCTGTGCCATCGTAATGTTTGAAGGCGATTCGGCGAGGCAAACTTTACGAGACTACCTATCCCTCCGAAGGTTGCGGGAAATCGCCTAAATATTGGTGACCATTTCGAACTTATCAAAGAGATAATTATTAGGGCCATTGCTGTGGTGGTGGTGAGGACGATGGGAAAGGCGCCGATCTCCTGCACGGCCAACACCTTGTGAACCCACTAGACTTAGTGCGGGGCCCCCCTATTTCAATGCAGGTGTCCCGCTGTAAAATAGGGCGTCACCCCTACTAAATTTAGCGGGTCCACACGGTGTTGGCCGTGTTGGCTGGCTGAGAACCGTGGTATGGCACTGTTTGTTCCGCAATTGGCATCCGGAAGAAGCATTGTCTAGGCTGGGTATGAAGCGAGATTGATACGTCGTTTGAGCAAGTCAGGTTACGGTATTCTTTACAAGCAAGTTCTAGGCCAGGTACCGGATCCGAAGCATAGAGGTTAAGAACATGTAGAGTAAAACAAATCCACCAGCCAGTTCTTCTCCGCTTGAATGGTGTCAATTGTAAGCCAAGAAGTCGTCACAGAAATCATGCTATTAGCCAAGTCAGAGCAGCAACAGCATACGCATCCGTCGCAATCCTCAATGTCGGCTGAACAACCGGCGCAAAATGCGGACTATGATTAATGGGAAGATCTTCCAAATTCCCCTCTTCCTCCGCCTTATCCCAAATCGCCGGATCAATACCTCCATAACACCAATAAGTAGCCGGGCGATTCACCGCCGTAGCCAACACCCCAAAATCCTCACTACCACCCAACCTCATCGTATTTGGATCGTACATCTGCCCATCAGACCGAAAGTGTGCCGCAAAACTCGCCTCCAACTTCTCCACCACCTTTTCATCATTTATGAGGAACGGGAAGCTGGACGTCGGTTTCAGCTCGGAGGGTTTGGGGGCCTCGCCGGCCAGCGATTCGGCATCAATGATGCGGTTTACGGACGCGAGGACGCGGGTCCGCGTGTGAGGTTTGAAGGTGCGGATGTTGAGTTTCAGGTCTGCCTGGGCTGGGATCACGTTTTCGGCGTCGCCGGCGTGGATGGCGGATACGGTCACGACGACCGGATCGGTCGGGTCGGTTTCGCGCGCCACGATGCTTTGGAGTCGCGTTATGGTGTAGGCTGCGGTCAAGATGGGGTCGCGCGAACGGTGTGGTTGCGATGCGTGGGCCCCGCGTCCATGGATCGTGAGTTGGAAT
>Ga0137364_10001318_pt1 | contig 11536 bp, 10 predicted proteins | sample SagtaG_10_FD_104798 | JGI IMG/M metagenome (GOLD analysis project Ga0137364, IMG submission 104798) | Vadose zone soil microbial communities from Sagehorn Ranch, Mendocino, California, USA - Sage1_L_20_16 metaG | ecosystem: Environmental > Terrestrial > Soil > Vadose zone | place: USA... | reverse complement strand
GGGAGAGGTCCCGGACGAGGCGGTTTGACCGGTTTCATTTGGAGGTGGGACAAGGATTCGCACCCTGGAAGGCAGAGCCAACGATTGCACAGAAGGCTCGCGTTCCCCGACTGAGCGAAGGCTCCCACCACCAGAGGAATGCAGCTTCATGCGGGTCTCGAACAGGCGGCTGTGGGGCGACTCTCCTCCGCCCGAACCCTGCCCACCGCGCGAGGGCCCTCTTCCCTAACCGCTCGGGACGCTTACCATCCTGGCCTCTCTCGCCAACTCATTGCTGTTGAACAGCTTGCCTTACCAGCAAGGGTCCCCCGGCATGGCCAAGCACGCCCCGAGCCGCCCGCCCTCATTCGGCAACCGAGTACTCCTTACTGGACGCCTCGAATTCCGGGTTCCTGGGGTCAGGAGCCGTCGCGGTGGCCCGGGGGCGCCCGTACGGCTAAGCTAACCGCAGGGGAAGAGGGGGCGTCGTGGCGACGGGTCGGACGAGGTGGCATCCGCTTCCTGGCCTGGTCATCCTTTCGTTGCTTCTCATCGCGTGTGGAAGGGTTGCCCCCAACGCAGCCCAGCCAGGGCCCAGCCCAACGCCCCAGCCGACCTTCACCACTTTTGGCCCCGTGACGCCGACGGCGACGCCCGGCGTCCCTCCCTCCCCACCGTCGGCTCTCGCCCTGGGGGACAACTGCACGCAGACCACCGGCGCGCTCACGGGAGGGTTTCAGGTGCTCAAACGGGTGACAGCGGTTGCGGAGGGGAGCTTCGACCGGGTGACGTTCGAGTTCACGACCCTGGCTGCGCCCGTGGCGGTCACGCCAGTGACGATGACTGCGGCCACGACGCCCGGCGTGCAGGACGGCAGCGGGCTCCCGATCCGGATGGCGGGCAGAGCGTTCATCCGCATCGTCTTCCTGGATGCCTCCACCCACGACACCCTCAACACGCCTCCCAAGGCCGGCTATTCGGGTCCCCTGGACCTCAGGCCGGCCCTGAGGGAAGTGGTCGAGGTCAAGCTGGCTGGTGACTTCGAGGGCTACCTGACCTGGGTTATCGGGCTGTCGGGGAGGGCCTGCTGGAATGCCCAGGTCTTGTCGAGCCCGGCGCGTCTCGTGGTGGACATCCCCAACACGCTGAGCGTGACGGGGTAACCGTGTCGCCGCGCGTCCGGCGACAACCGACCTCAACGTCGCTGCGGCCATCCTGTTTCGATGCTCTGCGCAGGCCGCTGACCCCGCTCGTCGTGTAGGTACGGCAAGCTATTCGACAGTTATGAGTTGCCCGAGCGTCGGCTGATGCGCATCCTGTTCAGCTTTGCGGGTGGACCCGGACATTTTGACCCCATGGTGCCGATCGTCCAGGCAGCCCAAGCCGCCGGCCACACCTCGGCCGTGGCATGTGGTCCGTCGCGCGTTTCCGTCGTTCAGACTGCAGGCTTCACGGCCTTCGGAATCGGCCCGGCGAGATCGCGTGACCCGGCTCGGCGCTTGCCCCTGCAGGAGGTGGATGTAACCCGCGAGGAGCGGGATCTGCGCGAGCGCTTCGCGGGCCGGTCCGGGGCCCGCGCCGCAGACCTCCGGGCTCTCGCCAGGGAGTGGAGGCCAGACCTCGTCGTGGCGGACGAGACGGACTTTGGCGCCGTGCTTGCTGCCGAGGGCCTTGGCATTCCGTACGCGACGGTCCTCGTGCTCGCCGCAGGCTCCCTGATGCATGCGGCGGGAGGTCGTCTCCGACACCCTTGAGCGGGCCCGGGCCGATCTCGGCCTGCCCCCCGATCCGGATTTCGTGGCGATGAGCCGGTATCTCGTGCTGTCACCCTTCCCGGCCATCCTCAGGGACCCCGCCTTCCCATTGCCGCCAACCGCTCATCTCTTCCGGCCCATGGAAGTCAGGGATCGCCCCAGCGGCCCACCTCCGTGGCCCGAGCGCCTCGCCGGGGCCCCGACCGTCTACTTCACGCTGGGGACCGAGTTCAACGTCGAGTCTGGGGACCTGTTCCCGCGGGTTCTCGCGGGGCTGGCCCAGCTCCCGGTCAACGTGCTCGTGACCGTTGGGCGGGAGATCGATCCGGCGGAGCTTGGCCCGCAGCCCGAGCACGTGCACGTTGAACGGTTCCTCCCGCAGGCCGACGTCCTTCCACGCTGCGAGCTCGTTGTCTTCCACGGGGGCTCCGGGACGCTGACCGGAGCTCTGGCTCATGGCCTGCCGATGGTCATCCTGGCCATGGGGGCAGACCAACCGGCCAACGCCAAACGTTGTCAGGCTCTGGGGCTGGGCATCAGCCTGGATCCTGTGCGGGTGACGCCGAACGCGGTTCGAGAGGGGGCGGCGTCGGTGCTCGCGGACCCGGCGTACCGCCGGGCGGCGCAGCGATTGCAGCGGGACATCGCCGCCCAGCCGGCGCCGATGACCGCGGTTGGTTTGCTCGAACGACTGGCTGCCGACCGGGCCGCTGGGTAGGGTCAATGTGACGCCGTACGCCTCCTGATCGTGCGACCCCTTCGATCCGAACACCAGGCGGAATGGTGGCTGGGATGGGTCGGGGCGCCCGTCAGGCCGAGAGGGTTCGGTACAGGTAGGTGGCGGCGAGCGTGCGCCATGGGCGAAAGCGTTCGCCCAGGGCGTCTATTTGAGCGATGGATGCTGGGGTATCGAGTTGCCAGACTCGTTCGGCCGCTCGGCGGAGGGCGAGGTCGGCGGCGGGCCAGACGTCCGGGCGGCGGAGGGCAAGCATGAGTACGCCGTCGGCGGTGAAGCGGCCGACGCCCTTGACCTGGGTGAGCTCGGTTCGAGCGTCGTCGTCGAGGGTTCCCAGCCGCTCGAGATCGAGCCGGCCGTCTTCGAGCCGGGCGGCGAGGTCGTGAAGGTAGACGGACTTCGCGCGGGAGAGGCCGATCCCGCGGAGCGTTTCGGTATCGGTACGGAGCAGCTGCGCGGCTGTCGGTAGGCGGCCGTCGTGCAACGCCTCGAGCCGGGCCAGGATCGAGGCTGCGGCGGCCAGCGAGAGTTGCTGACCGATTACCTGGAGCACGAGTGCGCCCCAGGGGTCGCGAGGCCAGCCCTCCAGCAAGTGGTCGGGATCGAGGGCGGGGTTGGCCTCGACGAGTGCGGCCATTCTGGGATCTGCCGCGCGTAGCACTTCTCGGCCGGCTGCCCACCGGTCCGCTGCGGCTCGGGTCGCGGCGCGGGCTCGATCGCGGCTCACGCTCACCGGGGCCGCTCCCGGAGGACGTCGGCCGGTGCCTTGTCGTCGCGCAGCCCGAGGAAGCGCGGCTGGCGCAGCCGGCCGTCACTTGTCCACTCGGCGAAGCCGATCTGGGCGACCAGTTCGGGGCGGGTCCAGTGCGTGCCGCGCGGAGTCGGCCGCACCTCAACGAACGGCGACGTTGGCGCCTCCAACGCGCGCAGCCGGGCGCCGAGGTCGCGCAGCGTCTCCCCGCTGTATCCGGTGCCGACCTTCCCGGCATACAGCAGGCGGCCGTTCTCGTAGTAGCCGACGAGCAGGGCGCCGAAATCGGTACGGCTGCCGGCGGGATCGGTGTAGCCGCCAATCACGAGTTCCTGCCCCCACGCGCACTTCAGCTTCAGCCAGTCCTTCGAGCGCCCACGGATGTACGGGCCGTCGGCGCGCTTGGCGATCAGCCCCTCCCAGCCGGAGCGGCACGCCGCGGCGAAGCGCCGCTCGGAGTCGCCACGCCACGCTTCGCTCAACTGCAGTGCCGCACGCGGCCGGGTTGCCTTCGCCAACCGCGCCCGGCGCTCCAGAAGGGGGAGCCGGGTGAGATCCTCACCGTCGAGCTCGATCAGGTCGAAGACGTTGTAGACGACCGGGTAGTCGGCCACGAGCTCCGCGGAGGGCATGATGACCCCGAGGCGCTGCTGCAACCGGCTGAAGGAGGTCTGGTCGCCCTCGTAGGCGACCACCTCTCCGTCGAGCAGAAAGCTCCGAGGCCGTTGGGATGCCGCCGCGGCGAGCACCTCGGGGTAGGTGCCGGTCAGGTCCTTGCCGGTGCGGGACTCGAGCTGCACCTCGTCGCCGTCTTTGTGGGCGACACAGCGCTCACCGTCGAACTTGCGCTCGAGCAGAAAGTCGTCGCCGAAGTCGCGACGCTCGGTCAAGGTCGCCAACATCAACGCGACTGGCATGCCAGCTATCATCCCTGATCGTCGAGGAGACGCACGTCTCTCGTCAGCATGGCCGCACGGTGACCCGCCGGTAGATTCTGAAAAAACCACTTCCGGCGCTTCATTGTGTGACCACCCGCGATAATCGCGGTCCTTCACACAAAGATCCTCTGACCCTGACTCCGATGCCTCGCAGACCATCGGGTAGGCTCGGGGGAGTGCCGATCGAACGTGGGTTGGTAGACGCCGACGCTCTGGGCCATTACATCGAGGAGACCCTGCCGGACCTCGGTGGACCCTTCGAGATCGAGCGACTCGGCGAGGGGCTGTCCTGCCTCACGTTCGCCCTGCGGGGACAGGGATGGGAGGTGGTGCTGCGCCGGCCCCCCCGAGGCAACCTTCCGCCGACTGCCTACGATGTCACTCGCGAGTACCGGGTGATGCGGGCGCTGTCGGACGCCGGCGCCGAGGTGCCGGTCCCCCGTCCCCTCGCCCTGTGCCGGGATCCGTCGGTCATCGGTGCCCCTTTCTACCTGATGGAGCCCGTCTGGGGACCTGTGGTGCGCTCCGAGCTGCCGGAGGTGCTGAACACGACGTCGGCGCGCCAGGCCATCTCGGAGCACCTGGTCGACAAACTGGGCGCTCTCCATGCCATCGACTACGCCTCCGTCGGCCTGGATGGCTTCGGCAAGCCCGACGGCTACCTGGAGCGCCAGCTCCGCCGGATGGGCGAGCTGTGGGACCGGGCGCGGTTCCGGGACATCCCCGAGATCGACGAGGTGGGACGGTGGCTCGGCGAGCACCTCCCGACCCAGCGTGCGTCCACGATCCTGCACGGCGACTACAAGCTGGACAACGTCATCCTGTCCCCCACCTCTCCGCCCCGGATCCGGGCGGTGGTGGACTGGGAGATGTCGACCCTCGGGGACCCCCTCGCCGATCTGGGCTGGCTTCTCTACTTCTGGTTCGAGAGCGGGGAGGCCTCCTTCGAGCTGCCGATCGGGATCGTCACCGACCGCGAGGGATTCCTCCGCCGGGAGGAGCTCCTCGAGCGCTATGCGGAGAAGGCGGGAACGGCCACCGGGCAGATCGGTTGGTACGTTGCGCTGGCGGGCTGGAAGATCGCCATCATCATGGAAGGCGCCTACCGCCGCTACCTGGCCGGCGTGGCCGACCATGCCGCCTTCGTCACCCTCGAACGGGCGGTGCCGGCGCTGGCGCACCGGGCGCTGCAGGTGGTGAGGGGCGAGCTCGCTGTTTAGGGGGTGCTCAGAGCACGACCGCCGCCAGCTCCCTCAACCGGCCGCCCCGTACCGTGCCAGCTCCCGCCGGGCGATCACCATCTTGTGCACGTCATCGGGGCCGTCGACGATCCGCAGGGTCCTGGCATGCGCGTACATCTCGGCCAGAGGGACGTCGGCAGATACTCCGGCTCCACCGTGGAGCTGAATGGCCCGGTCGATGACGCGGATGGCGGCCCGGGCGGCAATCACCTTGATGGCGGAGATCTCCAGCCGGGCCCGATCCTTGCCGGCGGTGTCCATGAGCCAGGCTGCCTTGAGCACCATGAGGCGCGCCTGCTCGATGTCCATCCGGGACTCGGCGATCCAGTCCTGGACCACGCCCTGGTCGGCCAGGCGCTTCCCGAAGGCGACGCGGGACAACGCCCGCCGGCATATGAGGTCGAAGGCCCGCTCGGCCATGCCGACGGCTCGCATGCAGTGATGGATCCGGCCCGGCCCGAGCCTCGACTGGGCGATGGCGAAGCCGCGCCCCTCGTCTCCCAGGAGGCTGTCCGTCGGGATGCCGACATCCTCGAAGAGGATCTCGCAGTGCCCCCCATCTTGTTCGTAGCCGAAGACGGGCAGGGGGCGCACCACGGTGACACCCCTGGCGTCCATGGGCACGAGGACCATGCTGTGGCGGTGGTGCGAGTCCTCGTCCGGGTTGGTCACCCCCATAACGATGGCCACCTTGCAGCGCTTGCTGGCAGCGCCCGAGATCCACCACTTCCGGCCGTTGACGACGTACTGGCTGCCCCTGCGCTCGATCCTGGTCTGGATGTTGGTCGCGTCGGAGCTGGCCACGTCGGGCTCCGTCATGGCGAAGCAGGAGCGGATCTCCCCTTCCAGCAGGGGCTTGAGCCATCGCTCCTGCTGCTCGGGCGTCCCAAGCTCTGCAAGGATCTCCATGTTCCCCGTGTCGGGGGCCGAGCAGTTGAGGCTCTCGGGAGCGATGAGGCTCCGCCCGCTGATCTCCGCGAGAGGGGCGTACTCAAGCGTCGAGAGTCCTGCCCCCCATTGCGGATCCGGGAGAAACAGGTTCCAGAGCCCCGCCTCCCGCGCCTGTAGCTTCAGCTCTTCCATGATGGGCGGGTGGACGTAGGGGTCACCCGCCTCCTCCACCTGGCTCCGGTAGACGGGCTCCGCCGGGTAGACGTGCTCGTCCATGAACCGGAGCAGGCGCTCCTCGAGCGCCAGCACCTTCGGGCCGAATGTGAAGTCCACGGCGAGCCTCCTCCTCTGAGCCGGCAACTGAGTCGGGCAACGCTCCCGATCGATCTTGCCAGGATCTGACGGCGATTCCCTGGTCGCTCCCGGTGGAGCGGCGTGCCGGAGGTGCGCGGCTTACCGGGAAGAACGCGCCATGAGTCCCGCTATCAGCACCTCGAGCACTTCGCGGAGGGTGGGGAGGAAGTCGAGTCGCAAGGCCGCGAGATCCGGGTCGGCCTCGTAGGCGGCGAGCATCGCGGCCGACGGCTTCGCATGCGTCCACACCGCTCCCGTCACCATGACCGTAGCGGCGGCGAAGCGGAAGGCGTCGTGGTCGCCGAGCTCGGGCAGGTGTCCGACGACCAGCCGGGCCAGCGACGTGACGTTCGTGATGGCGGCACGCTTGTACTCCGCCGCGACCTTCGGGGAGAGATTGTGCTCCAGCACCGCGGCCTGCGCACTGATCAGGTCGCAGAGCACGGGGCGCGACGCGAGTGACGAGGCAATGGCTGCGGCCAGTTGGTCGCCCCGCTCGGCGGGTGGCGCGCTGGGGTCGACGGCGGCCAGGTCCTCGTCGAGCCTGGCCAGCCACTCCTGCCAGGCCGAGTCGAGCAGGTCGAGGAGCACGGCCTCGCGGGACTCGAAGTAGCGCAGGACATTCGACTTGGCCAGACCGACGCGCCGGCTGAGCTCGTTGAGGCTGACCTGCGCGACCGGCATCTCGGTCAGCATCGCCGCCGCAGTCTCGAGGATCGCCTGACGGCGCAGCTCTCGTTGCTCTTCGGAGCGCGCCCGTTGGAATGTCGCCACGCCCCCAGTTTACAGACCGACGGTCCCTTGTCATCAGACCGGCGGTCTGCTATCGTCCGACATAACAGACCGCTGGTCTGTCCGAGCAGAGATCCGAGCGTAAAGGAGGCCCCATGGATGCCATCCCCGACCAGACCGGCAGGCTCATCGTCGTCACGGGCGCCAACAGCGGCACGGGCAAGGAGGCCACCCGGCGCCTCGCGGCTGCGGGCGCACGTGTGGTGATGGGAGTCCGCACCATCACCAAGGGCGAGCAGGCCCGGGACGAGATCCTCACGGGCCAGCCCGACGCGCAGCTCGAGGTGCGCCACATCGACCTGGCCGACCTCGCGTCCGTCAAGGAGTTCGCCGGCGGCCTCGCCGCGGACGGCACGCCGATCGATCTGTTGATCAACAACGCCGGGGTGATGGCCCCGCCGACCCGCATGACCACGGTGGACGGCTTCGAGCTGCAGTTCGGCAGCAACTTCCTCGGTCCGTTCGCCCTGACCGTGCGACTTCTCCCGCTGCTCCTCGCTGCCCCGAATCCGCGTGTGGCCACCATGAGCAGCGGCACGGCCAGCTACGGCCGGATCCGCTTCGATGACCTGCAATCGCAGCGCCGCTACCGACCCAACCTCTCCTATGCCCAGTCCAAACTCGCCGACCTGATGCTGGCCCAGCACCTTGCCGCCCTTGGCCGTCAGCGGGGCTGGAACCTGATCAGTACGGCTGCGCACCCGGGATTCACCCGAACCAACCTGCAGACCGCAGGCGCGAGCCTCGGACGCGAGAAGCCGAAGCGGACGTTTTTCAACAGCCTCAACATCCTGCCCTCCCAGGACGTCGAGCACGGCACCGAGCCCCTGCTCTACGCGGCGACCAGCCCCGACGCGGTCAGCGGTGGCTACTACGGCCCGGGTGGCCGCTTCGGTCTCGTCGGCCCCACCGCCACCGCCCGGATACCTCGCAGGGCCCGCGACGCCGCCACCGCCGCCCGGCTCTGGGCCGAGGCGGAACACCTGACCGGCGTCACCCTGCCCATCCCAGTCAGCTGACCGCGTTACCCGGCACAGCCTCCCAGCCAGGCCGTCGTCAGCATGATGCGATCCAGCGCCACCCACGCAGCGCCGTAGTACGAAGGCGCCGCGGCCTGGGCGCCTTCGGCCCGATCGAGTAGCGACAGGCCGGTAGCCTGGGCGCCCGCGGCGATGGCGGCCCCCGCCAGCAGCCACGTCGGCAATGGGATGGGATCCGCTCCCCTGGGCGTCGCCCGCAAGGTCGTAGGTGGCGGCGAGCCTGCCCCCCATCCTGGACTTGAAGAAGGGCCACGCCTGCCGGGCCCATTGCCTTCCACCGCTGGAACAGTCCTCGGCCATCCGGACAAAGGTCCGCGCGGCAATCACGATGAGGCCGGCGAGCCGGCCTGGACGCTGACCTGCCTGGTGGCCCCGTGATGAGGAGCAGCGTCGAAGCCGCCAGAACGAGAATCGGAACGAGTGGCCGAACGCTCTGGAGGTAACGCGATGCTCCTCGCGGTGCCGATCGTCCGCCGGGTGGTCCGGCGCCGTTTAGCTAACCCGGAAACTCCGCGGCCTAACCGCGGACGCAAACATCGGGACGCGGAGGTTGTCCTGCGGGCAAATAGGCGGGCGAGAACTCTTGCTGCTGCAATCTGGCGCGGCCGCCTCTCGGGGCCTAGATGAGCGGGAATTGATTAAAAATTTTAAGAGTCTCGCTAACTTGCAACCCGCACGTCCTCGACGGTGCAAACATCGCTCTCAACGCTTCAACTTTCGCCAGCCGCCGGCCCGGTTGTTCGCGATGATCTGCTTGACCATGGCGCTGAGCGCGGCCGCGTTGAGGGTCTCGCCCTGGCGGACGGCCACGGTGCGGGCGGTCTTGTTGTCGTGGCCGGCGGTGATGATTCCCTCGGGATCCGGCACGATCACGCCGTCGTAGAGAAAGACATTGACGTGGTCCCTGGCCGCCAACAGGGCGCAGATGTTGCCCTGCAGCACGAAGTACGGGCGGTCGGTGCGTTTAATGGCCTCGGTGACCTCCGGGTCGGCGGCGTGGACGAGATCCCGGACCTCGCGGCAGATGGCCTGCTGCCAGTCGGGCAGGGCATCGATGTAGGCGTCCACACGCGGGTCGGCCGTGTAGGTCATAGCCAACTCACCCTAGCTCGGTCCGAGCGCACGAGCGCTGCCCGTGGTCGAATGCCAAGCTGGCAAAAAGGACGTCACACTCATGGCGGACGGCCGTGCATGCAACGATCGGCCGCCTGAAGTAGGGGGTGAGGATTGCCGACTGACGGCACCGATGGGGCGCTGGACCTGCCGCAGGTGGCGGTGAGCTACCCGGTGGACGAGGAGTTCGAGCGGATCAACCGGGAGGTCCTCGGCAGCGACGCCCGGATCACGTTTCTCCAGCGGCTTCCGCGGGACCGGTGGCCGGCTGTCCTCGCCGAGGCGGAGATCCTGGCGGCCTGGAACCTTCCCCGCGAGGTTCCGGCCGAACTACTGGCGGGGGCCAGGGCCCTCCGGTTCATCCAACTGCTGTCGGCAGGGGTCAACCAGGTCGACTTCGGCGCGATCCCGGACGGGGTCCTGGTCGCGGGCAACGTTGGCGCGTACGCCCAACCGATGGCCGAGCACGCGATGGCCATGACGCTTGCTCTTGCCAAGCGGCTGCCTCAGCACCATGCGGAGCTGGCCAGGGGAATATTCGACCAGGAGACGCCGTCGCTCACGCTTGACGGGAGCGCCTGCGGGATCCTCGGTTTCGGAGGGATCGGCAAGACCACCGCCCGACTGATGCGCCCGTTCGGGGCCCGGATCTTTGCGGTCAATACCTCGGGGCGTACCGAGGAGCCAGTCGAGTTCGTCGGAACGGTGGCAGACCTCGACGCCATCCTCGGTCAGCTCGACGTGGTGATCGTCGCCCTGCCGCTCACCCGGGCCACCCGAGGCCTGATCGGGAGCCGCCGGCTCGAGCTGATGAAGACGACGGCCATCCTCGTGAACGTCGCCCGGGGGGCGATCATCGACGAAGGCGCTCTCTACGAACACCTGCGGGCGAACCCGCAGTTCTGTGCAGGGATCGACGCCTGGTGGCAGGAGCCGTTCAGCGAAGGGAGCTTCGGGACCAACTATCCGTTCTTCGAGCTTCCCAACCTGCTCGGCTCCCCACACAACTCGGCAATTGTGCCGGGCATCCTCTACCGGGCTGCCCGGCAGGCTGCTCTCAACGCCCGCCGATTCCTGCGCGGCGAGCCCGTGGCCGGCGTCGTCCGGCGGGAGGACTACGACTGAATCCGACACACCCTCAGCAGGCCTGCAACCATCGGGACCAACACGACGAGACCAACAGAAACCCCGACGCCATTGTCTGGCTGGCCACGATCGCGTGCACCTGATTCGGCCGGGATTGCTCCCTCACTTGCCTTCCGCCCGGGGCGAGGCGGAAGCTTTTCGGACCGCGATCTCAAGGAGGAAGCGATGCCGTCCGACGAGACCAAATTTCTGCTCCGCGAGAACCAGATCCCGACCGCCTGGTTCAACGTGGTGCCCTCGATGCCCACGCCGCCGTCGCCCCCGCTGCACCCGGGAACGAGGCAGCCCATCGGTCCCGACGACCTCGCCCCGCTCTTCCCGATGGCCCTCATCGGCCAGGAGGTGACCACGCAGGAGTGGATCGACATCCCCGGCCCCGTGCTGGACGTCTACCGCACCTACCGGCCCTCCCCCCTCCACCGGGCCCGGCGGCTCGAGGCCTACCTGGGCACCCCGGCCCGCATCTACTACAAGTACGAAGGCGTATCGCCGGCGGGGTCCCACAAGCCCAACACCGCCATCGCCCAGGCCTATTACAACAAGGCGGAGGGCGTGCGGCGCCTGGCGACCGAGACCGGCGCCGGTCAGTGGGGCAGCGCCCTCGCCATGGCCTCGGCCTTCTTCGGCCTGGAGTGCCAGGTGTACATGCTCGCGGCCTCCTACCGGCAGAAGCCGGGCCGCCGCACGATGATGGAGACCTGGGGCGCCCGGGTGGTCGCCTCGCCCTCCGACGAGACCGCGGCGGGCCGGGCGATCCTGGCCGGGGACCCGGACTCGCCGGGGTCGCTGGGGATCGCCATC
>Ga0137364_10001312_pt1 | contig 11548 bp, 9 predicted proteins | sample SagtaG_10_FD_104798 | JGI IMG/M metagenome (GOLD analysis project Ga0137364, IMG submission 104798) | Vadose zone soil microbial communities from Sagehorn Ranch, Mendocino, California, USA - Sage1_L_20_16 metaG | ecosystem: Environmental > Terrestrial > Soil > Vadose zone | place: USA... | reverse complement strand
TTCTAACGCCCTGTAAAGGACGCGGTTTCGACACAGTTCAACCTTGGCGGTGAAGCCGTTCATGGCAATCTGGATGGAGAAGAACCCGGTTGTCTGCTTCATCTCTGCCGCCTCGACTTCGCCAGATGATATGGTGGCTGTGCCACCCTGTCAGTTTGGTGATTTTCCGATTGCAGAGTGGGCAGAGACCGTCTTGCTGTTTCCAGAGGCGAAGTAATTTCCGTTTCCCCTGAAGGTTGTGTGCCATTTTCACATCGAGACGCTTTTCAAAGTAGGTCTCCCAGTCTGGGTCATACGGGTTGGCTTCATTCTGGATTTTAATATGTCGTTGGATGGCGACACTCTTGGCCTTGAACAGTCGAATAGGCTGAACAGTTCCATCGTGCGCAAGGATTTCTCCCTGGAACACCCAGTTCTGTCTTGCGATGGACTGGAAGTATTTCTTCTTAATCCATTTGATGGGCTTCTTTGGATGTCTCCTTTTTCCCCATTGCCAGAGCGCACAAAAGATCGCATGGTCTACCTTCGAGAAGGTTTCCTTGCTTACCACATGTCGGTGATAGTTCGCCCATCCCCGAATTTTCGGGTTTAATTGAGCGATCAGATTTCCGGTTGTGGCTTGCTTGTTGTCTTTGATGACTTTTCGGATGCCTTCCAGAAAGGTATGGATGTTCTTTCGAGAGGGGGTGATGAGCAGCTTCCCCTTGTACTTGCGGAGATGTTGTCCGAGAAAATCGAAACCATCCTCAATGTGAGTGATGAGGGTCTTTTCCGGTGAGAGTTCTAGCCCCCGTTCTCTCATAAATTGCTCCACGAGCGGTTTGACCTCGTCTTCTAACACCTCTTTGGACCTGCCAGTAATGAGAAAGTCGTCGGCAAAACGGATGAAATTGACTTTCTCTTTGCTGGATTTTCGAGGGGGCTTTGGGAATTTCTCCCGCAACTTTTTCTCTAGTCCATCCAGGGTCATATTGGCGAGTACGGGCGAGCAAATTCCTCCCTGGGGAGTACCCTCTTCCGTTGCATGAAGAACGTTTTTGTCGATAAACCCCGCCTTGAGCCATTTTCTCAGAATGGTCTTGTCCATGGGAATATGCTGTAATAACCATTCATGCGAAATTCGATCGAAACAGGCTTTAATGTCTCCTTCGAGTATCCACTGCGCTGAGTTCTTCCGACTCAAGGCTGCAAAACATTGCTCAATCGCATCTGCTGTGGACCGTTCTTTTCGGAAACCGTAGGAATTGAGGTCTCCAAGTGTTTCCGCCACTGGGTCCAGTGCCAGAAGATACAGAGCTTGCATGCTTCTGCACAAGATGCAAGGAATGCCCAACGGGCGCATTTTGCCTGAGCTTTTCGGAATATAGATTCGCCTCAGCGGTTTGGGATGATACCCTCGCTGCTGTAGGCGACGAATCGCTTTGGCTTTCTGGCTGGGCATGGTCCAGATTTCTCCATCCACTCCTGGCGTTTTCCTGCCTTGGTTTTCCGTCCCTCGTTTCACGGCAAGGGCTTTGCCGCTAAATGAATGGGTAAGGAGCCGTTGCAAGGCTTTCACCTTGCCCCAGCGACCTGCCTTCGTTGCCTTGACGATACGCATTTGGAGCCGACGCACGTTTTCGTGAGTAGCGTTCCAGTCGATGGAGTCCCACTCTTCCTCTCCGTGGGAAACTGCACCAGCATCCTTGCCTGCCTGAGCAGGTGTGTTTGCCGCCATCTGCTTTGTTTCCTTTCTCGGTTGGCCAAATTCTCTCGTCATGAAAGACCAGATGGAAGTCTGCTCACTTTCGTGTAGGATGATCTTGCCATATCAGCTCAATCCCTATCTGTTCCATTACAGAGCAGCATTCGCTTTTTCCATCTTCCTGTGCCCGCCGTTCCATCGGTCTTCCTTACGGTTGACGTTCCCTTTCAGGAGAACGACGGGGTTTCCACGTTCCGTATCCATACCAGGATGACGTAGGTCTCGCCTGTCCGCCGGTGGCTTTTCTGTCTGCGTCAGGATAGGAGGGAAGATCCTGATCCAGCCACGTTCCCTTTTGGGGTCAAGCCTCTCAGCACCTTTGGCTTGATCACGGTTCACGACGTTTATCAGCGATTGACGTAAGTTGACCATATCATCCGACTCTAGCTCCCGACCGCTCTGATGCTAGCAGTCGCATTCTTCCCTCACAGGTTGAATGCCACCCGTTTGGGCGAGGCTACATTGTCCCAAGAGCTTCACACAACACGATTACTCCTGTTGCATGTCTCGGTAGAGTACCGATGGCAGCACATCGGGTTGAGTCCTGTTTACAGGCCCAACGGCTATGTATGCGGCTTCGTGTCGCAACCCTCCGAACCGGACGGACACCTTTCAGCGTATCCGGCTCTCCAAAGGCACCGACTTCAGTCCTAGACGACCCTAATAACCACAGTAGTGCAACTCTCATACGTTCACGCTTCGCGTTATCGTATGGGAGTCCTACTCTTGGCCTACAACCGTTTCGGGAGTCCTTCAAACTCTCTATTGGCTGTGCTTTACCTAAGTTTGCGGTCGGCCAACGGTGACGGGGTAGAGCAACCCGCCCGTTGGATTTGAGTACCCGTACGGGGTACTACTGGCCTTCCGTAACCATAGTTTGCTCAGTCCATACGATTTCGCGTTTTTCTGGTAATCCCTCTCACTCCCGGCGACTACGTCAGCGACAGACAGAGTAGAGGACCAACTTTCGGCGACTATGTCAGCGACAGACAAAGTTGGGTGAGTTCACCAGCGCGTGTCGTCTTATTGAGTTGTTCAGGTACTCGTTCCCCTAGTGCAGCCTGTGGTTCCGACTCCACTAGGATAAATCGCCTACGAGCATAGGCTTTCTCGGATCATACGCCAGGTCTGAGAGTTTCAGCCCGTCGTATTCCCCTCGATGGATTTTCCGGTGACACTCCTGACACACCGGAACCTGTTTCCGATTAAGCTTCGCAAGAAGACCGGTAAAGCCTCTCACTTGCTTCTCGGTCATTTTCCGAATGTGCCTGACGTGATGCATTGCCACCCCGAAGTTTTCGAGGCAGATGCAACACGGCTGTCCTAGCTTGGACCTTGTTCGCATTCGTTCATTCATCCGAACTAGATCAATAGTCGGGCTATTTGTGAATGCCTTTCTATCGGTCGTCCAATCCGAATTCCTGTAGAACACGATGGTTCTTTGTTGCCCCTTGCGCGTGACATTCACTCGAATGCCTTTGTCCTTGATAATCCTGGTTATAGGCACCTGTTTCTTGGCCGCCAGCGTTTTAGCTAGCGAGAACTTCAGGATGTATTGTATCCTGCTCAGTTCTGCCCAATTGTCCGTAGGCCGATAATAATTTTGTAAGCCCCTATTTATGGAGCTATACAGGTTTATTATCTGGTCTTCGTCCAATAGGGTCCAGGCTTTCTTGTGCAGAGGCCTTCCCTGAGCATTGCAGAAGCCTTTCTGACAGAGCTTTTTAATTAGCTCGTCTATAGGGGCGCGTAACACTATCTGCATGCCGGTTGATCTTCGTTTGAAGTTCTTGCCGCTTGCATTTGTTGATAGTGTCTGTTTCTGCTCTGCCGTTTTGGACCTGCCCAACCTTATTCTGTATCCCAAGAACTTGGCGTCTGACGTTCGAGCATTCGTAATCACCGTCTTTTCCTCGCTGAGCGTCAGGTCAAGCTTGGCTTTCAAAAATTGCCTAACTTTTTCCCTGATCTCTTCTGCGAGGCGCTTGGGGCCAGTGACTCCGACTACCCAATCGTCAGCATAGCGTACATAATGTACCCGCACAAAGTTGGGGTCCTTTGGGTCCAGCGATGGGAGCTTCCGCATCTGGACGCCTAATTCCCTGTATTCCTCGGTGTCGATCTTTCCGATCTTTGCCAGGTAGTGCCGTCGTCTCTGTAGTTGACGGTATTCAGGGTTTGGGCGTCTTAGCTCGCCTTTCTCTAGCTCTTTCTGCAATTGCTCGACATATTCATCAAACTCATGCAGATAGATGTTTGCCAGGATTGGCGAGACGATGCCGCCTTGCGGCGTACCTGCCAGACTGTCTTTCCTCGACCCATCTAAGTCTTGGTAGCCAGCGTTCAAGAATTTCCAGATGAGGTTTAGGAACCTCTCATCATTGATCTTCTTTCTCATGATAGCAACCAATATTTCATGGTTAAAATCATCGAAGCAGGCTTTAATGTCTCCCTCCAGGAACCATGTGGTCCCGCTCCATTTACCCTGGATTTCTTTCAACGCACTGTGACAACTGCGAGAGCTTCGGAAACCGTGACTGCTATCCTTGAAGTATGCTCCGTGTGGACTATCGTAGATGGCTTCGAGGATGAGCCTCACTACCTCTTGTACGATCTTGTCCCTGGCGCTTGGGATTCCGAGTTTCCTCATTTTCCCATTACTTTTTGGGATGAGCGCCCTTCTAACGGGACTCGGCTGGTACTTCTCAGTTCTCATCTCATCGATAAGCTTTCTGATTTCGTCTATACCAAATCCGTCAATGGTTTCCTGGTCTGTGCCTGGGGTCATATTCCCAGGTTTCGACTTGATGCGCTCGTAAGCCAGGATATAGAGTTCCGGTTTGAATAGTAGTCTGTACAGATCTGAATTGATCCAGCCGCTCTTTGCGTTGAGCTTGCGGATCACTTCTAATCTTTGCAGACCATCTGAGCAACCCGCATCTTTTAGCATGAGCGGTTCTCCTTATTCAGTTGAATGACTACTATCCTACAAAATCCCTGGTACCTCCCTACGGTTGCTAGGGTCGCCTAGCCACCGTCCCATCTCTTCGGCCTCATGCACCATCCGGTACAGCCTGCAGATGGGCGATGGAGTACCTTCTCCACCCCTTCCCCGTGTCTCAGGCATTACCCTGAGCGTTTGGGTACTATGGGTGTTCTGTCACCATGAGGCTCTCGCCTTTTAGGTGATCCCCTGGTTACGTTCCCTCCCATGTCTCCACTTAGATCCCCTTTTCGCCGGTAGCCCTCTCATTGAGGGTTGCTGTGGTGGGATACCCTCCGGTACACTGACATCGTTTGCACCGGACCACCGCACGGGCTCAATAGTACCGTGAATGCCCGAGTCCCGCGCAAGACCGCTCGGCTGGGGTTCAACCAGTTTAGGTTTAACCATATGGAGATTAGCTGACGGGCGTGGACGTAGGTACTTAGTCCGCCCCGCCTTCCTGGCGCCATGCTACTGTCCCCTGCCGCCTTTCGGCGCAAGGTAAGGCGCTGCTTTACACTCGCCGTCCTCCCTGGAAAATGGAAAAGGGGCGGCTCTGATTGGAGCCACCCCCTACCATTATGGGCGATACAGGACTTGAACCTGTGACCTCTTGCATGTCAAGCAAGCACTCTAACCACCTGAGCTAATCGCCCGTATCCAAAGAGTAAGTATCAGAGTGACCGCACTTCGCGGCTTGGAAAGGTACGCGTCGTCAGGGCGCACATGTCAACGTAGCGCTCTAACCAACTGAGCTAATCGCCCTTGAACACGGATAATAATAGCATCGCCTTGGGCAGTTGTCAAGGAAAAATACAAAATTCTGAGCAATTGAATAATCGGTTGTTTATAGCGAGGGTTGTTTTGATACCCATCTTTTCATTTCAAAAGGTACACATTACACCTTACATACTTTGAAATTCGATGATATACTCTGATTTAGATATTTTATTTATCACGAATGCTACATAACGAATTTCCCGATGAATGCTCGAGATACGACCAGTCAGAGAACCAATCTGAAACCACGGTCATATCAATACGTGCAACAACAGAGTCAGACCAGCAAATCACGAAGGAGCAATATGCATGCGCACTTCAGGGCCTGCTATTTATGACCTGAGAACTCTATTGAAAAGCTTTACCAGGCAACGCTTTATTTATCTATTTGCACTCATCTGTATCACGACGATTACCTGGGTTGAGTTTGGAATGGTTCAAGTACACGCCTCTTCGTTTGCCCATACTTCACCCACAGTCAATGCCAATTGTGCCCAGGCTAGCTCTTCGCCAGATGGCAACCCGTTCCCGCTTTGCCCTGGCCCGTTTCCTACTGGAGGCAATTGTGTCTGGTGGGCATGGGAACAGTGGCATCTACTTGGATATGATCTACCTCCTGACTGGGGAAACGCTGCCGATTGGATCGTTGATGCTGAACGTTCTGGTTTGCCTCTAGGGACAACGCCTCGTACCGGTTCAATAGCCGTATTTCCCCGTGCAGATGGCGTATGGGCCTTTGGAACTGCAGGACATGTCGCCTTCGTGACCTCGGTCAGCCCTGACGCAACAAGTTTCAACGTAACGTATCAGGACTATGGAGATCCTACTCCCATGTTCACCGGTACAGGTTATAATGTCTCTGTCATCAACGAACCACGTTATCAGAATGGAGAGATGCGATTTATCTACTTCCCTAAACTTATCGATCCTGCGCGTTTTAGCCAACTGCCTGGCGTGAACGGTAATGGAATTGCTCAGATTCCAATAACGAACAGTCTCATGAACAGTCCCATTACGCTTGGCTTGCCTCCAGGATCAATTGACCAGGAATTCAATGCAAACTTTACTGGTTCAGGGTTTACCGATCTGCTCCTTTACAATCGGCAACAAGGTAGTCTGGATGTGCTCAATTTCAAAGACAAAATTCAACAAAATTCAACAAACAATGTTCAGAAGAAACCAGAGAATCAATCAGGGCACAATTCATTGATCACACAACGGATAAGTTTGGGTGATGCAATAACTCCAATCAATGGCTGGGGTTCATCTTTAGATATTCACATTGGAGATTATACAGGTAGTGGACGTTCACAGATTTTGCTTTATGATCGTGTAACAGGGAAAATACAACTGATAAGCCTGTCAAAGGAACTCAAGATTCAGAAACATGTTACTCTTCCTGGCTGGGGTACGAATTGGGAACTTTTTACTGGACAATTTGATGGGCAACATACTGGTATCTTCATGTATAACCCATTTGCATTCCCGAATCCAACATCTGTGAGTAATCCTACTTCACCAACTGTTGTTCAAAAACCCGGTCCCGCACCTGTACAAAACCCAACTCCACAACCCAGTCCTAGTCCTAGTTCCAGTCCATCTCCCAGTGCTAGCCCAACTCCCAAACCCAGTCCGTCTCCTAGTGCCAGTCCAACACCTCAACCCAGTCCTAATCCTAGCCCGTCCCCTAGTGCGAGTCCAACACCTCAACCCACTCCTAGTCCAACTCCTACAGCTAGTCCGACTCCAACTCCTAAACCCAGCCCTAGTCCGACTCCAACTCCTAAACCCACTCCTAGTCCAACTCCTACAGCTAGTCCAACGTCTAAAGCTAGTCCGACTCCAACTCCTAAACCCACTCCTAGCCCGACTCCTACAGCTACTGCTACGCCTTGTCCAACTCCAGTACCGAGTCCCAGCCCGACTCCTATAGCGAATGCGACACCTTGTCCAACTCCAGTACCCAGTCCTAGCCCGACTTCGAACAATACGGCTAACACAGACTGGGAATTTGGCAATTTCAATTTCGCATTCAATACAACACCACAACCAGGACAAGACTTGAGCGGAAGTGCACTCCAAGATTGGGAGACGCAAGGGCGAATGAAAAATGTTATGGTCATCGACTTTAAAAAGGATTTCAGTATCAATCGGCAGCAACAATACACGCTCTGGCATGATTCCTGGGAAGTGTATGTTGGTCGCTTTGCTAATCCTCAACAGGACGGCATCTTTCTGTATGATAGAAACCAGGGAGAGGCGCGTATACTGAACTTCGATAGTAAATTGATCGTTTCGCAATACCAGGAAATACACAACCTGACAGGTAATTGGGAAATCCACAGTGGGAATTTTAATAACTCGAAACGCGCACAAATATTGCTGTATGATCCCAGTAGTGGAGATGCGCAATTCCTGGTGTTCGGTGCGGATTTATCATTGTTACTTCAAAAAAGTCTACCAGGATGGGGTACCAATCGTGTATTATATATCGGTCATTTTGGCCTACTCTCTCTCAGTGTCATGCTGTATAACCAACACATGGGACAAAGTACTTTTATGGCTTTTGATTCATCGCTGCGGGTTTCCAATCAATATACCGTTGCGAGCTGGGACCAAAATTCCCAAATACTTGTTGGTTCTTTTTTTGAACGTTCGCGCTGCTTGACTGGCCATATATGTAGTAATGGTGACGATATCCTGGTACTAAATCGTAGTACAGGCCAGGCAAAACAATATACCTTCTCCTTTGGCAACCACTTCAAGGTTTTCGATAATCGGATAGAGGCGTTTCTACGTGAAGGTGTGACATCAAATCCTTCTCTTCTAACCGTCGATGCTACTTCTTTTAGCTTGATATCAACACTTGACACAAGCATCCACAATGAAGAACTCTATTGAGCAAGCCTGAAGAATATCTAGCTGGCCTTTAGGACAGTTGACAAGAAGCGCATAGAGGGTGATACTACAGTGCATACATAGTTTATAGCACAATGAATACCAACATTTTGCGCATTTCTCTTTAAAGGACTGCCAGATAGATGACAATCGAAAAAGATTTTTTCAGGCAAGTGATGGGCCAATTCACTACTGGAGTTACAGTAGTAACAGCTCGTAGCAAGGATGGGCTGGCAGGTCTTACCGTCAACTCTTTCACCTCGGTCTCGCTTGAACCACCACTAGTCTTAATCTGCGTTGATGTAAATAGTACAGCACTGCCATGTATTCGCGAAAGTGGAAATTATGCTGTCAATATCTTAACGAGTGAGCAGGAGAACCTTTCGCGTTGTTTCGCAACTACTTCATCAGAACGATACGAGCATTTTTGTCATGCAAGTTTCCAGGCTGCTTCTACAGGCTCTCCGATAATTGGTGGAGCGCTTGCATTTATTGATAGCCGTATTATCGCGGAATATCCAGGAGGGGACCATGTAATCTTTCTTGGTCTTGTTGTTGCAATGGGTACAAATGGCTACGCAGCTTTTGCAAGTGAAGAGGATCAAGGAAGCCACTTGATAGAACTGAAGATCAGAGAGGGGAATAATTCTAATAACCTGAACCATAATGATTCGAAAGCCCCTCTTGTCTATTATCGAGGCAAGTACCGGCATCTGACTAGAGATTATCAAAGCCCAAGCCTCGCTGTTTATTCTGAAGAAAATGTTAAGTGAAGAACGAACAATCAGCCGGCAAGAAGCCATCAAAGAGTTACAACAACGAATACGTTGTTGCCGTCTTTGCGAAGAACATGGCTATATTCCTAAAGCACAACCTCTTGTCAGTGGACATCCAGATGATCGGATCATGGTAGTAGGGCAGGCTCCTGGTCATCGTTCAGTTGTGAAAGGGCGCTCATTCAGTGGACCTGGAGGCACTATCTTACAGCAATGGCTCGAGCAGGCAGGTTTCCCTCCTGGCTATCTTCACTCGCACGTCTATCTCAGTTCGCTCACTCGCTGCGACCCTGGGCGCAATCCTCGTGGAGATGGAGATCGGCGTCCATCTGTATCCGAAATTGCTCTATGCAAACCTTTTCTAGCTGCGGAGTTTCAACTACTTCAACCTGAGGTGATTCTACTCGTAGGAACAATGGCAATCGAGACTTTTTTCGGGAAAGTGAAACTTGAGGAAGTGATTGGCACATATCAGGAACAAGAAGGAATGCTATACCTGCCGCTACCTCATCCATCGGGTGTAAGCCGTTGGCTCAATGACGCTGAGCACCTCAAGCTACACCGACGTGCTCTGGAGATCCTTGCAGCATGGCGAGTGGCTTATAATCTTTAACACTCTTTCTCAGACACACTCATGAATATTTACGAAACGATTTCAGTATCTCGAGGAACAACAGGATATTCCGTCTCTTTAGCTCTCTTGTGCATATGGTACTCGTACACACCTTTTTTAAGCGTTCCCAAAGCTAATGTAGCACATGTGGGGCGTGTCATCACCAACTCGCGTCCCAACTGCTCCATCAGGTCTTCAAAGCTCATATTTTCAACTTCTTCGGCTGTCATTCCTTGCGTTATCTCAGTTACGTATGAAGCTGCGGCGCTACTAATTGTGCAGCCCTCACCTTCCCATTTAACAGTCTCTAATTTGCCATTTTTATCAAAGCGGGCATGCATTGTAATAATATCCGCACATCCAGGATTTCCTCCACTTAGACTTACGTCAGCCTCCTCTAAAGGACCATAATTACGCGGATTTTCATAATGATCCATGAGAAATTCAATTGCTTCTTGTCGATCCATTTGTATCTATTTCCTCCTGGAAAGAAACAGGGTGACCTCGAGGCAGCACCCTTACTATACGAAACAGGGATGTGATACGATTGGTGTATAGTAGGTACATACTCTTGAGGTCGCCCTGAGGCCCGGTTCAACTTCACCTTCACCTTATGAAGCTAAGGTTTCTCGATTGGTGCCTTGACCAGGTTACCCCATTCAGTCCACGATCCATCATAATTACGGACACGTGGATAGCCAAGTAAATACGTCAATACAAACCATGTATGAGCTGATCGCTCTCCTATTCGGCAATAAGTGACGACATCCTTATCACGAGCGATGTCCTTGCCCTCGTAGATCTGACGCAATTCCCCAGCAGATCTGAACGAACCATCAGGATTTGCCGCTGTCGCCCAGGGAATACTCTTGGCGGTAGGAATGTGTCCCCCACGCTGAGCACCTTCCTGTGGGTAGTTCACCATGTGTATCAATTCACCTGTATACTCTTGTGGCGAACGGACGTCGATCAGGCGACGGTTGGGATCCTTCAATCCACTCAACACATCGTCACGAAATGCGCGGATAGACTCATCCATTGTATGGGCATGATATGTTGTAGCCTCGAAGTGAGGCACTTCTTTTGTAAACTGACGACCCTCTGTCTCCCATTTCTGTCGGCCACCATTCATGACCTTCATGTTCTTATGACCATACATGGAAAACAGCCAGAACGAATAACAGGCATACCAGTTGTTTTTATCGCCATACAAAACGATGGTCGTGTCATTGCTAATGCCCCAACGACTCATGAGGTTTTCGAAGCCCTGCTGATCTACGAAATCACGACTAATTGGATCCTGTACATCAACATGCCAGTCGAGTTTGACAGCTCCAGGTAAATGACCAATTTCGTACAACAGTACATCCTCATCAGCCTCGATGAGACGCAAAGATGGATCGTTGAGGTGGTTGGCAACCCAATCCGTTTCGACTAGCACCTCAGGATGAACGTAACCAGAAGAAGCACTTGCGCCGGAAGTCGCTGTTTCTGTACCAGACATTTACTATGTCCTCCCTAAAATAATTCTACTATCTCTCACAAACCTTGCCCTAAATTCGAGGCTTGTGATGAAAGTGTTCAAGCAATGCAGATTCTATTGCTTGTTATTGATAACAAAGTTGATACGTTTTATATTCTACTTCGCAACTCGGAATTAGGCAAGTGCTACAGAACTATATTCTTCTTACTCTACAAGTCGAATACTTGCCAAAGTGCTTAGTCGTTCTGCCAGTCCTGTATTGCGTAAT
>Ga0137364_10001303_pt1 | contig 11568 bp, 8 predicted proteins | sample SagtaG_10_FD_104798 | JGI IMG/M metagenome (GOLD analysis project Ga0137364, IMG submission 104798) | Vadose zone soil microbial communities from Sagehorn Ranch, Mendocino, California, USA - Sage1_L_20_16 metaG | ecosystem: Environmental > Terrestrial > Soil > Vadose zone | place: USA... | reverse complement strand
TTTGACCGACAGCACTTTCCCGCCGCTGACCCGGTTGTCCGGACAGAGTCCGAGCCAGGAGGTAAACGCGGGCGCACCGGCGAAGCACGAGAGGTCCGGACCGATCTCCGCCAAAAGAGTTTGCGTGGTGAGGACGTTGATCCCTGGGATGCGTGTCAGGTCCACCCCGAAGATTCGATAGAGGTGATTCTGCAGGTCGAAACGGGGTTCGCCAGCACTCGGTTTTTGCCCGTCTGGCGATTCCGGGAGGGACCCTTCCGGGGGATCCGCTTTCGATTCGAAAGCCTCCAGAAGCTGCGCAATTTCGCGGTCACATGCCTCGATCAACTCCTGGTAATGACGAAATGCGGTCAGCGACTGGTCGAGCGTGAACAGATGCTCGCGCCGATAGTCGCCCACCAGCGACTTGGCGATGGTATCCGCAGTGGCCTTGACCCGTCCGTCGCGCAGTGCCGCCAACGTATGCGGGTTGCGCTCCCCCGCCAAGATGGCCTTTATGATCGTCATTCCGGTCACACCGGTGATATCGCTGATCACGTGGTGCAGTTGCAGGTTCATCTGATCCAAAGCTTTTTGCATGTGTTGGACGTGACTCGAAGCCATCTGCACCAGGCTGTCCCGATGCCGAAGGATCGAACGCACCGCGCAGACCGCTTGTTCCGGCCGAAACGATCCGCGCAGCAAACCTACCGAATGTAGATATCGCAGCCACTGACAGTCGGAAACATCCGATTTGCATCCGGGCACATTCTTCACGCGACGTGCGTTGAGCAGCAAGACGGTGAAACCCTGCGCCTCCAGGATCTGAAAAAACGGGATCCAGTAGACGCCTGTCGATTCCATCGCCACCGTCTCAATCTGACAGCTTTTCAACCAGTTCGCAGCGGCGTGCAGGTCGCCCGTGAACGTCGAGAAATGCCGTACCGGTTGTGGATCATGATCCACAGGCACGGCGATGTAAATCTCCGTCGCTCCTACATCCACACCGGCAGCATTCGGGTTCAAGCAATATGGGGTTGACAAAAGTATGGAGGCGTAGCGTGCTGCAGAACGCTTCTTGGTGTAAACATGTGTAATGCTCCCCCTCAAATTTTGACACTTGCGGTCTCGAACGTTTGCGTAACTGCGGGCGGTGACAACGAATTGTGAGCCCTTCGAGGCGGCGGCCCCGACAAAGATTCAATCAATCGCATTGGGTCACCGCGCCGATTCCACCGTAATTCACAACGTCGTCGGCCTTGTGATCGTAGGGTGGTGGCTGCAAGATTCCTGCTAGGAAAGCAACTTCAATCATGTGCACTTTGTTGTCGGGGGCGTCATGAACCATTCGGTCCGGCTACCGGCTTGGCGATCTTGTTCAGCCAGGGCACGAATTCGAACTCGGCGTGGCGCAGCTGATTGTCGGGGTAGGAGCGCCTGTCAATTTTTAGCCCCTTCGTACTAATGACGAACGCAAGAGCAACGCTAGGAAAGTATTTCATTGAATAGTCACCAATGGGTGTCCCGGCATGTTGCAAATAGAACCAACAGGGCAGGCTGAATCCACTGAGGCCATTGTGCTCGCAAACTCCAAAGCATCATCATCCGAAATAGTTCCGCTAGGAATGATATAGAGCACTGGTCCGTAGGCCGTAATGGGATAAATGGAGAATTGGCAATAGAGCGAGAAATATGTCGCCGGACCGCCAGAAACCTTGTAGGCCAGCCACTGCCATGACCATTGACCGTCACCCTGCATCATGCCTTGCTGGTAGATCTTGTTACTGAACGTGGGTTGCGGATAACCGCAAAAGGAAAGCCCTAGCCCTTGAATCGAGGTTCTGCTATCCCCTTTAATCCATGCACCGCCAATAATCCAATCACCAGCATTCGGAATGTATTGAGTCGCCTGGCACGCTTTAGAGAAATACATCTCCTCATTCATGGCTGTCGTAGAGGAAGCCTTCGTTGCACTCGTCCCGCCGAAAGGGTCGGATTGCCCGGTGCTGAGTGTAGTTGCTCCTGAATACTGCGTAGCTACCCAAGACGAAGAATTACTCACGGCAAGGTTTTTGAACCTCACAGGCACTAGCCCGGCAATGCGCCGAGCTGAGTCCGTTTCTCCCACCATGTAGCCGTTAAAGAATCCTGTTTGCCTTGAAAGAATCGGGCTGATACCTTGCGCGGTGAAGTTCTGGCCGTTCTGGTTCAATATAGTAGCTGGACCTTGGATACCGCCTCCGCCTGTTGTATTGGCAACGGTTGGACCTGGACCACCGCCGTCATTTTGAATTGCTGGGGTCGGCGTTGGTCCTCCATCCGCCATTTGGATGTTCGAAAGATAAGAATCCACGGCCCCGCCGAAGCCAGTAAACCAGACAACAGGCGGAATGTCGTGAACTCGGTCCCCCAAACCTTCCTCGGTGATGTTAGATACATACAAACTTCCGCCGTTGGCTCCTGGTATGAACTTTATGCCGCCTCCGGCAAAATTCGAATCGTTGATGTGAATTAGTCCATTTCCTGAGTTTCCAGTTCCGTCAATCAGGACAGCCGCAGCGTTGTTGGCGAAGCGTCCTCCAGCCGCATTGTAGGCGTTTCCCCCACAACCGTAATCTCTGAGCCATATCCAGAACGATCCTCCAGTAATATCGGTGCAAGGGCCGCTGTTGAGCTGATTTGCAAGTCCAGCGGTGACGTTGTCCAGAACTGCGCCAGAGACTCCGCATGTCCCTGTCCGACTACCATCCGAACACTCTCCCATCACGACTCCGCGTTGCGGATACTGGAATCCAAAATTTGCGATATGGACGGGCAGTTGCGTACCAGACAACCAGATGGCGGGCCCTTTTCCCGACCCTGCCAAAACCCTATTCTTATGCGCGTTTGGACCGCTGCCATAATTACCCAATCCAATAATATTTATGCTACACCCATTGCATTTCAGCCATCCAACGGGAGGACTTGCGTAGTTTGGGTCACGCGGAGCCATAAACCAGATTCCCGCATTTGCCGTAGGATTGAGAGCTGAACCAGGAGCTACGTACACCGTTCCGCTTCCAGAGAAAGGTCCGACTACATTCCCTCCAGGCAAGGAAACGAGAGCAGCAAAAACAGTTGCCTTGGAGCTTCCCCATGAAAGGCCGTCATTAGAATCTCTTCCTGTTCCGGAAACGTAACGAATGGCTGCTTGCTGTCCATTGGCAGGTGCGGCAAATAGCAGAATCGCTAGGAGGGCTTTTTTCATGTTAGTTACTCAGAATCCGCGAAATATTATACGACACCGAGAAGTTGGTTGGTGACGTCGTACAAATCCACGCCGTGTTTTGAAACAGTGATGGTTCCGTTCGGCTTGAAAATGATGGTGCCAACTCCGGTGCTCACATGCACGAAGAAATCCCATTGAGATTTGGCCGTAATCAGCGTCAGCGTTTCCGATGCCGTGCTGTCCGCGATAGTTACAATTACAATGGGAGCGACGCTACAGGATGGGGCCGTTGTGGAAAATACCACTCCGCAGTTTGAATTTCACATCGGAAGTGCACTCGTGGTCGCAGCAAATGTGCCGGTAATTTGCCGGTGATGTAGCAAGGATTCGGGATTGGATTGTTCAACAATAGCCTTGGGGAGGGTGCCTGAGTAGGTTTGCAAATTGCGGCAGTGTGTTGCCCCAACTCGGTCGCAGCACCTAGAATACTTCCAGCTGTTGCATAAATCATATGTTAAATAGAATCCGTAACTGGTCCCGCCAGTATAACGTAGCTGTGAGAAATTATAGGGATCCTCACGGCAAAACACAGTTGGTTTTGGAACGTGGGCGCTGAGAATGTACGATATAGGGCCTTAATGCTGAATTATCTATGGTGATTTGCGCTGGGTTGCGTCGACCGGTCGGCCAAAATCAACAATTAGATGATCAAAGACTTCCACGAATTCGATGATGGGGCCTGCATGAGGGCCGACGTGTGCATCATTGGAGCCGGAGCAGCGGGCATAACTCTCGCAAGGGAATTTCTGGGCACCCAGTTCACAGTCTTGGTCTTAGAGAGTGGTGGTATCGACAATGAGGCCGTGATCCAAAAGCTGAATGAGAGCGAAGTGGTTGGACTGCCTCACGCGGGCATCGAGAAGGGACGAGTTCGGGCTTTTGGTGGATCAACAATAGCCTGGGGAGGGCAAAATCTGCGTTTAGGTGCCTTCGATTTCCAGAGGCGAAGTTGGGTGCCAAATAGCGGATGGCCCATCACCCTCCAGGACGTCGAGCCGTACTATGATCGAGCTGAGCGAGTGCTTCAACTCGGTCCGAACATCCGTTACCAGGATCTATGTGCTCGCGCCGGAATTGAACCCCTCGTCTTCGATTCGGATAAGCTCTATTTGGAGTGTTCCCTGTGGAGTCCGTTCCCCAATTTCGGAACAACATATCGTAAAGAGCTAAGAGCGGCGCGTAATATTTCCGTAATTTTGCACGCCAGTGTAACCGAGATAATTACGAACCAAGCGGCAACAACCGTGGAGCGGATTGAAGTCAGGACCCTATCGGGGAAGAGAGGAACTGCGAGAGCGAAGTTTTATATCATCTGCTGTGGAGGTATTGAAAGCGCGCGACTTTTGTTGGCTTCCGACCGGGTTGAACGGCAGGGCGTGGGCAACAAACGTGACCTAGTGGGTCGTTACTTTCAGGATCATATACACATATGGTATAACGATATCGTTACGACGAACCGGAAACGCCTGCAGAACTCATGCGAATCGTTCTTTATTCGCGGGCGGAAATATGCGCCCCTGATTGCGCTTAGCGAGCGAATCCAGGCCGAGAAACAACTGGTGCGTATTCATGGAACAGTTATTTTCTGGATGGAAGCCGATTCCTCAGTCGCCGCCGCGAAGACTCTCTTCAGAGCTGTAAGAGGCAAGACGCTTCCCCCTCTGGGCGAGCTTCGATATTTACTCGGCAATTCATTGGCCGATCCTAGTGAACTGCTCGGAATAATATATCGCTACTATATTCAAAAACGAGCCGGAACTCCAAAGCGCGGTCGGGTTTATCTCGCAGCACTATGCGAAATGGCACCGGACCCAAATAGCCGAATAACTCTGAGTGAAGTCCGAGACCAATTAGGAATACGCCGAGCCAGGATTGATTGGCGGGTTGGGGAACTTGAGCGACGGACCGCATCTGAATACATCAGGGCCATCGCGAGCGAGTTACAGCGGCTCGGAGTTGGAACCTATGATCTTAAACAGGCCGCACTTCTTGACGACGAAACGGCATGGGTGAAGATGGCTACGGACAATAATCATCACATGGGAACGACGCGAATGCATGAGAGTGACAAACTGGGCGTAGTGGATTCCAACTGCCAGGTGCATGGAATAGATAATCTATACATTGGAAGCAGCGCTGTGTTTCCTAGCAGTGGTTCCTCGTATCCTACGTTGACAATACTGGCTCTTTGTATAAGGGTTGCGGACAGGCTTAGAGATCTGCTGACTACGATTAAGCCGGTGGAGTTTTCATACAAGCAGCTCTCACAATAGAAGGGTCAAATGGTGAGGGTAATGCCAGAGAGATGGCAGGCACTAAGATCAGTATCCCTGTTATAGGTTTCGGGTGGAGCAGTCTTGCAAGCGTTGGCCGCAAGAACGCGATTCGATTGTTAGAGAGTGCGTTTGATGGTGGCATCCGACATTTCGACGTAGCCCGGTACTACGGATACGCGGAAACAGAAGGCGTCCTGGGAACGTTCATCAAGTCCCGCCGCGCACAGGTAACCGTCAAGACGAAATTCGGCATCGGCTACGCACGGTCATCTGTATCAACCCGAGGTCAGGCGGCTTCCCAAAATGTCACTATGCATCACCACCTGCCTAGCCGTAGCTAGAGTTTCCAACGGCTCGCGATTCGGTCCCTTTAATCCGCACAATAAGGAGGGAGTCTATCGACTTTCCCTGGTGAGCCATGCCTGAATCCCGATACCGGACTCTCATCGTTTGTTCGCACCCTGTTCAGTATATGTCCCCTCTGCTTCGGCGGATGGCACAACACCCCCAGATCGATCTTCAGGTCGCCTACTGTTGCTTGCGAGGAGCTCACTCCGGCCATGACCCCGAATTTGCAACAGCCATTCAGTGGGATGTGCCTCTTCTGAATGGCTACGATTGGGTCGAGATTCCTAACGTTGGAACAGGCGCCGAGTCGTTTCTCGGACTCTGCAATCCCGGCCTCTGGCGACTCATTCGGCGGAACAACTTTGACGCGGTCTTATGTCACACCGGCTACCTAAAGGCCTCCTTCTGGATCGCCTTCCTCGCTGCCCGTCTTGGCGGCTCCGTTTTTCTTTTTGGAACCGATGCAAATAGCCTGGCTCCCCGTGATTCTCAAACCTGGAAAGTTACTTTGAAGAAAGTTTTCTGGCCTCGACTTTTCTCTTTGGCGGATCAAATCATTGTGCCTTCTTCAAGGAGCCGAGATCTCATGCGGTCGCTCGGCTTTGCTGAGGACCGCGTGACTTTGACCCCGTATTGCGTCGACAACGATTGGTGGGCCGCACAATCGGCACAGGTTGACCGTGCCGCTATGCGCTCCGCTTGGGGAGTCGAGCCAGACTCTACCGTCGTCCTTTTCTGTGCCAAGCTGCAGCCGTGGAAGCGCCCGGGCGATCTTCTGGAAGCATTCGCCGCATCAGGAATCCCCCGTGCTATCCTCGTTTTCGCCGGCGAGGGACCGCTCCGACAAACGCTTTTCCAAAGGGCTCTAGACTTGGGAATAGCCGATCGCGTTCGCTTCCTGGGTTTCATAAATCAATCGGCGTTGCCGGCTGTGTACAAGGCATCGAACTTGATGGTTCTGCCTTCAGAATACGAACCCTTCGCGGTCGTCGTAAACGAAGCCTCATGCTGCGGATGTCCCGTTGCCGCGAGCGACCGTGTTGGCGCCACCACCGACCTCATAGCTCCTGTGAATCCTGGTTTCGTCTTTCCTTGCGGCGATGTTCCCGCGCTCACCGAACTACTGCAAAAAGCGCTTTCCGATCCAACTGAACTGGCCCAGCGTGGCCAGGACTCTCTTCGAAGGATGCAGTCTTGGTCCGGCCGAGAGAATATCAGCGGAGTCTTGGAGGCCATCGAGCGCGCTCTTTCACGATCCAGAGCAAAGAAAGCCGTTCCTTAAAATTCGGGGGCGGCCTTGCTTTTTCCAGGCCCACACATTGTTCTCAAACTGCTAAGATCAATCCAGCGTGGCCAAGACAGATTCAACTGAGATCGCACAGATCCCTACCCCAAAGAGAGTCCGCCACCTTCTCGGTGCTGGCACATGAAAATCGGCGCGTTGACAGATTCTTTCGAGTTTTTCCACAGTAACTTGCGCAACATTCTCACCGTGGCCCTCATCGCACTGGCAGCCTACGAGTGTGCAGACCTCATCGTCGAAGACAATCTTCATACCTTGTACTATGCGGGATTGGTGGTCCTTGGCCTGGTGGCACTTGTAGCAATCCTTAAGGACTGGCGAAAAGGAGTTTACGCCTTCGTGGCGTGGATCGCGGTCGAGGACTTGATCCGAAAGTATCTCGGCAATAACATGATCATTTACTTCGCCAAGGATTTCCTCGCTCTTGTGGTCTATCTCTCTTTCTTCATTGCGCGCAGGTCCACTTTGACGAAGGTTTACAGACCACCTTTTTTGATTACCTTCCTAGTTTTCTTCTGGTACTGCGTCATTCAGGCTCTTAATCCCGCGTCAACCAGCATCTTTTATGGGCTGATGGGATTGAAGCTCTGTTTCTTCTATGCGCCCCTTCTTTTCGTGGGCCATGCCCTCGTCGATTCCGAAAAGGAACTGCGCCGCTTTTTCTTTTTTAACTCCGTCCTCATTCTCGTGGTGGCGGGATTTGGAATCGCGCAGTCCATTCTGGGACCTACTTTCCTAAACCCGCAAATGATCCAGGAGGACATCCGCACCTTAAGCACACTGTATCGCGTTTCCCCGGTCACGGGCTTGGTTGCTTACCGGCCCACATCGTTCTTCGTTAGCACCGGCCGATTCCAGAATTTCCTAGTGCTCTCGTGGGTTTTGGCGCTCGGTTTTGGCGGGTTTCTCCTGATGCGCAAGCAGAATGGCCGCTTACTCGGGTTCACAACGGTTGGCATTGTTGCTGCGGCTTCTCTGATGGCAGGTTCGCGGGGCGTCTTCCTCTGGACACTTGCGAGCGCCATGGTCGTTGCTCCTGCCGTCACCTGGGGGGCATCCTGGGCCGGGGAGCAGCGAATCCGCGTAATGCGAGCCGTCCAGCGGGCAGCAGTTTTCGTTGCCATAGCCCTAGCCATTCTTGTGGGAATATTCCCACAAGAAGTTGCTAGCAGGCTGGCAATCTACACCGAAACTCTTTCCCCTTACAGTTCCCAAAGTGAGCTCGGTTTTCGATCTCAGGAGTATCCCCTGCAGAACTTTGTCGCGGCGTTTGACTTTCCACGGTGGCCGTACGGCTATGGAATTGGAACCGCTTCTTTGGGGGGACAGTACGTAACTCGCCTTATGCATGCTCCGCCGATGAATATTGGTGTGGAAAACGGCTACGGCCAGCTGGTCATCGAGCTTGGAATTGTAGGCCTGCTTTTGTGGATATTACTGGCCTATAAAATCACCCATTCCGCGTGGCAAGCCGCCAAGAATCTGAAAGGAACGATGTGGTTTCCAATTGGGTTTGCAATTTTCTGGTACGCCTTTCTGCTGGTCTTCCCAATCAGCTTCTACGGTTTCATTGCTTACCAGGACTTCGTCATGAACGCCTATTTTTGGCTGATGCTTGGCATGCTGTTCCGAATTTCGGAATTTCGAAGAGATCTTCCGCAAACAACCGCGTGAAAACAATAAGTAAACGGAGGCCTGCTTGCAGATTGTTGTCGTGTCGCCATTTCTAGATCGTCGTCATGGTACTGAGCTTTGCATCATCGAACAAATTGAAAGATTGTCGTCGAACTACGGCTGGGGGATCCATTTGTTTTCCCAGCACGTTGAAGACGTAAATAATCTCCTCACAGAAGATCCGACAAATACAACGACGGGGTTCATTCGCTGGTACAGAGTCTCTGACATTCCCGCTCCCCATCTTCTCAAATTCTTGTGGTGGTTCTTTGCGAATCGAGGCGTAAGGAAAAGCGCGCTAAAGCGCCTTGAAAACCGCCCCTTGCTGGTCTACTCGCCCGGAATCAACTGTCTGGATGCCGATGCCATTACCGTCCATATTGTTTTCTACGAATTCTATGCGCGTGTCCGCCATGAACTTGCCTTCCTCAAAGTGCCGGTCAGCAGCTGGCCTGTTACGCTTCACCGGAAACTGTACTACAGGCTGATTATGGCTTTGGAACGCCGCATTTATACTGACCCCAGAGTCCGTTTGGCGGCCGTGTCAAAGCTTGTATCCGCTCAACTCGAAAAACACTTCGGACGAACTGATTCAGTCGTTATTCCCAACGCGGTCGAAACAACGATTTTTAACTCCGAGGCACGCCTTGCCCGGAGGTCAGTTTCGCGCCATAGCCTTGAGCTACACGACAGTGAGTTTGTCGTTTTGTTGATTGGCAACGACTGGAAGAATAAGGGACTCGACCAATTGCTCCGAGCTTTGGCCATCGTCGAGATTTCAATCCAGCTCTTGGTGGTCGGAAAGGATGACCCGGGACTGTACCGGCCCGCCCTCCGGGAGTTACGGCTAGACGACCGTGTCCGTTTCCTGGCGCCCGCTGCCGACGTGCTTTCATTTTATGCCGCCGCCGACGCCTATGTTGCCCCTTCACTCGAAGACGCCTTCGGCCTGCCCATATTGGAAGCTATGGCTTGTGGATTGCCCGTAATCGCTAGTGTCCAAGCAGGGGCTAGCGAAAACGTCGTTGATGGAACGACGGGATATATACTGCGAGATCCGATGAACCACGCTGAACTAGCTGATCACATTCGGCGGCTTGCCAGCGACAAGTCGGCAGCACAGAAGATCGGGGCTGCCGCTGCCCAGTTTGTGAAGTCTTCGGTCAGCTGGGACCACAATGTCTCAGCGACCCGCGAGTTTTTGGAAAACGCGTTATCTTCGAGTCAGGATTGAAACTCGGCGCTTTGACGCGGGTCAAGTTCTTCCGTGACTTATCCTCGCTTTATGAGTGTCCCGCTTGATTCCCAGGTCCCATATTATGGGCGGAAGACTATTCTCATCTGAAAGCATATCGCAACCTTAACATCGTGATCTTCTCGTCTCCGACGAAACGTTTTGTAACAACGCCTTCTACGATTTCGCTCGCAAAGTGATCATGACGGCAATCCGCGGCGTGATACTATACATTGGCTTTCTTTTGACAGCCCAGGACTCATTCCGAGACACCCTCTTGTCGCTACGAGGCAACCTTTGAAGGTCACAGCAGGTTTGCAAAGAGCCTGGCAGTTCCGAATGACCTCCACATCGCTGGACCTAGGAGGGCATTCGCGCGGTTTGGGTCCAGCGTAGCCAGGTAATTTGGCACTGGTCCGAAAGCTGGATCGAAAATGGGTTGAGCATCAGGAAGACAGCGAACTCTAGCAAAGAGTTCCTGAAGTCCAAAAATTGAATATCCATTCGACTTTAGATATTTGTGAGTAGGGGCAGGGAACGCAGCCTCTTCTTCAAAAATAATATCGCGCACGGCATGTCGTTTGAGAAGCCGTGTCATGCCTTGAAGGACGCCGAGCTCATGTCCTTGTACGTCCATCTTCAGAATACCAATTGTTTCGCCTGCGTCTAGAAGGCTATCCAGATTCTGAATCGGTACCTCAATTACTTTGAGGTCTGGACTGGCTTCTACTTTGTCGGAAATCCTCGCTGTGCCGCTATTGGTCCGAAACCAGTCATTTGTATGAAGCAACGCTTGCCCGTTCTCTGTACCTAGAGCCGCTCGGTGGAGAACAAAAGAACCGCACCTAGAGTCTTTTTTCCAAGTTTCTACGTTTTCTCTAAGCGACTCAAAAACCTCAGGATGCGGCTCGAAGCAAATGACCTTTCCCTTTGGACCTACTCGGATGCCGAGAATACTAGCCATGTATCCTATGTTTGCGCCCGCATCGATAGCCAAATCCCCCGGTTCGGTTAATCTCCAAAGTGTTTCCGTCACACCAATTTCGTACAACCCATGGCTCGCAATATCAAATCCTATCGTCTCACGTGGATTGATCTTTATTGGCAACCCCCAAGGAAGTGTTACATACGCTTCTTGCTTGGAACCCCAAAGATACTGAAGCCTTAGTCTCCTCAATACTTGAAGGGGTTGAAAAATGTATGGAGGCGTAGCTAGCCGAAGAATGCTTCTTGGCGTAAACATGTGTACTGCTCCCCCTCACATTTTGACACAGGGGGGCCTCGAAAGTTTGCATAACTGCGTCACCGTAATTCCGACCCAGAGCACTTAGCTTCTCCGGGTATAAGACCACGAGAGGAGAAGCACCGATGAGGAAGAGTCAATTCAGTGAAGAGCAGATTGTTGGGGTATTGAAGGAAGCCGAGACGGGAGTTCCGGTGAAGGAACTCAGTCGACGGGTAGGCGTGAGCGATGCCAGGGAGGCTC
>Ga0137364_10001298_pt1 | contig 11581 bp, 12 predicted proteins | sample SagtaG_10_FD_104798 | JGI IMG/M metagenome (GOLD analysis project Ga0137364, IMG submission 104798) | Vadose zone soil microbial communities from Sagehorn Ranch, Mendocino, California, USA - Sage1_L_20_16 metaG | ecosystem: Environmental > Terrestrial > Soil > Vadose zone | place: USA... | reverse complement strand
TACGCAGTAGAGAACGCGCTCAGCATCCTGAAGATGCTGGACAAACTCACCCCAGCGCAGGAAGAGGCGCTCAAACGCGCGAGAACCCACCTGAAGCAGGCGAAGGAGAAACCGGTAGGTCTGGGAGAATTTACTAGGGGAGGCGAAGACCGAGCAAAGATCGTAGACCTTCTAGGGGAAGTAATGGGCGAGACACGACTTGCTAGATCCTTCACAATTCCAGATGAAGACGTGAAGATTAAAGAGGCCAACTTGAAAACCATCGACGCTAGGATCAGAGACTACACGCTCAAGATGGACATGACTTCAAAGACCATCGTTCACGATTGCGGTGATTGGGAACGTGCGATTGAAACCCGCCAGTTGTGCAAACATATCGGAAAGGTTCTCCTGACCATACCGGAGCAAGTGGCGTTGGCGTGGGTCGTGGCAATTCATGAGAATCTTGATACTTGGAACTTTCAGCAGCCCAAGAAATAGCGGGTCCGAGTCTGTCCTCGACGAATCTACTACTCAAGGTCAGAAACCAGGTTGTTGATTGTAAGCGGTGCCCACGCCTAGTTGAGTATCGAGAAGAGGTCGCTCGGAACAAGAGAAAGGAATTCTTAGACTGGGAGTATTGGGGTAGGCCTGTTCCCGGGTTCGGGGACCCGAACGCTTCGTTGTTGATTGTAGGTCTGGCTCCTGCGGCGCATGGCGGGAACCGGACAGGCCGCGTCTTTACGGGAGATCGAAGCGGCGACTTTCTCTACAAAGCCCTCTACAAGGTGGGTCTCGCAAATCAGCCCACATCACAGAACTTAGAGGATGGGCTGGAACTAAAGGGCGCTTATGTGACAGCCGCGGTCAAGTGCGCTCCGCCCGACAACAAGCCTTCGACAGAAGAGACAACGAACTGCTCCGCGTACCTCGCCACCGAAATAGACTCGCTAAAAGATCTGAAGGCGATTCTCTGCCTGGGACAGTTTGCTTTCAACGCCGTAATCAGAATAATTCGGAACAAGTACAATCTCCCGCAATCCTCCGCAAAATTCGGCCATGGAAAGGCGTTGAGGCTTGGCGACGGGATTCCTCCAATCATTTGCTCCTATCATCCTAGTCCACGGAATACTCAGACGGGTAAGCTGACTGAGAAAATGTTCCTCTCTGTTCTGCGAAAAACATTTCGCGACGGAAAAATCGCCCGCAACAAGCCCTGATCCCGAATCGCGGCAGGCGATTTTTGACCTGCGGGATATTCATGCTTGATGACCCGGAGAAATCCATCATTGGAAAATGCTTGGCTTGCCCGTTCTAAGCCCTGAACCGGAGGACTCGCCTGGAACAATTTCAGCTTGCGAGAGCTCTCTAGGAAAAAGGGGGGGAGGAAATATTTTCTCACGAGGTGGAAGCGGTATTATGAAGATGCCCTTGCCTAGGTCTTGTGGCTTCTCAACCGTTCCAATCCTCGAATCTTGTCACTCATCATCCGCCGCTTATCTAGACGCTCATCTATTCGGAGACTAGACGAGACTCGTTTCGCACCCATCGAACGCAGTGCGCGGTGTGAAACTTCAACCGCCTCCAGTATGGTCCCGATACTCTCAGCCTCCAAAACACTCGACATGGGAGTAACATCGACTGTCAATCCGGGAATCCTCGACATCGCCCGTACCGCGGCTTTAACGTAGCGGCCGACGCTCGTCCCCATTCCTATAGGATGAATGCTGAACTCAGCGACCAGAACAATCCGTCTTTTTGCCTTCGGCTGCACAGAAAACCGATAAAGCAACGGAGGAGAGTTTAGTCTTTCCGGACTAGCTGACCAGCCGGTTCTCGCGAACGCCCGGCTTCTGGCGTAGTCCGTGAGACTCTTCATACTTCGAGGTCTTGTCTATGTCGAGTTCCATCAGCTGGACCGTGGCTTTCTTGATTATTCCGAAGATCTCCTCTAGCTCTCGCTGCTCAAAATCCTTCAACGAGAGATTCCCGATCCACTGCATCCATCCTTGCATGCTCTTCGCTAGAGTAGAGCAGCAGAGACCTATACCATACACGATGTCTAACCTGTCCCTCGGATCTAGATCAGATATTCGTTTCACTCTATTCCGGGCCTCTTCAACCCACGACTTCGGTTCATCTGACAATTCCATTTTTTTGTTCACACTCTATTTTTTCGAGTCGCGACCCACTGCCCACCGGCCCTAAGAAAAACGCCTAAGACCGACCTACAATTGATCGCGTTAAGAATCCACTCAGGAGTCAATATTAACGTTGCCTGCCCCTTTTGGTACATCCATAGTAACGAGTTCTTCGAAAAATGCGTCGGCCATGTAAGATGCTCGAACTTCTCAATCGAGAAAACCGTTGAGAGACTGGATCAGCCAGAGAAGCTGATCGCTGAGAAACTCAAGAATGATTGAGTGTTACGACGCGAGTGGGAACTACTGTACTTACAATAAGATGCCGAGTTCTTGGGCGTCTTGGATTGCCCGCATTGTTTCTTCAACCGAGAAAACCCACGTGTACTGGCTGGCGAAAGTCCAATCTCGATCTCCGCCCCCTGCCGGTCTGCGGTAGTAAGCGAATCGAATGTGTTTCGACCTCTTGCCGTCGGGTTCTATCAGTTCGACCCGGGTCGCGTAGTCTGCAGAGTTGCCTAGGTGAACCCTGACTTGGGTTGCCTTAATCACTGTTCCTTCCATTTGATCGCCGCCTGGATATGTGAACTTCATTCGTTTTGGAGGATCCCTAATCTTACCTGCCGTCAAAGGAGCTTCGAATCGAGAGAAAAATAAGCTTTACATTCGACCCCAGCGGCGAACTACAAAGAGCGCATCATCCGACGCGCCAGTCCAGCTTTCAGCTTGTCTATATCTTGCTCAGCTTTTCCCATCGACTATGCGACTTTATCTTGTTTCCATTGTGGACTGCGGAAGCTGTCCTCTATCCTATTCGTTTTCTCATAGGGTTGACGACTACTTTCTGAATTGGGCAGGCAGTTCTCCTGACAACACTTAGACCTAATAGAGGGAGTTGTCGATTGAAGTAGAGGGGTCATTGAAGATTCGATTCTGACCGAGTCTTATTGAAAGCACTTTCAGCCAAACGCCTCTGCCAACTTCACAAGAACATGTTTTCCCACTTCTAGCAGCTCTTCTCGTCTGAGACCGGCCAAAACCACGTTTCCGTTGGCGAAAATCAGGATCGACGCTCCTTCGAGTTCTTCTGCGTAGTAGATTGCTCCTGGAAACTGCTCAGGCTCGTACATCACATTGGATAATCGTCCGGCAAAGGCTCTCTACGTCTACACCATGGCCGAGTTCAGCAGTTGCGACTAAGCTCCGACGCTTCACCTTGATTCTAGTTGATGGAATTAGCCCGACTTTCGCAAGGCGATGGGCTGCGTAGTTCAAATCGTATCTGGCAGCCTTGAGGCTATTAGTTCCGATCGAAATCATCTTTCCGTTTGCAAAGTTTACCGTGTTTCGTGCTCGCGCTTTCGTGTTTCTCTCGTGTGTCGGTCCCGTCTTTGGTTTTGCTTCCGGCGGACGAAGTTCTGAAGCATTATGTGACTTCTCGCGGCAACCACTACGTTGCACACGGACCCACGGAGAGGGAACCTACTCCGGGTCCGATGCGATGTGACCCCCAAATATTCGCGGACCTTTTCGCGCGAACACGAAAAAACAATGACCGCGCCGACATGGGACCCACGCGGTGTCTTCATAAGGGGACATTTCCAGTTATGGTGCATCTCAGCCATGTCCCAGCCACCACCGCCGGGCTATCTGGATATCGCCACGAAGATTTTCACGATACTGGTGCCTTTGAAGAGAAGTCCACTTTTCATCAGGGGAATCGAGGGAGAACGCCGAAAACTTGTCTACGCAAGAAAATGTCTCAAGCCCGTCTCGAATTTTTGGAGGCTGATAATGAAGTCTTACGGTGTGTACTTGGGCTTCGCAAGTCAGAAGCAGCCAAGATTTGCAACACTAACAAAAAATCACATTTTCGCGAAACTTCTGCGATAGGAGGGACCGGCCCCGATTACCATGAATAGCAAGACCATGAACCCCAGCCATATGAGTATGAGCCCGATGAAGTAAGGAGTAAAGGGTCGAAGAACGGGAGATGAGTAGAGAGAGAGGAGGAACCCCGGTATCATCAGTCCGAGGCTTAGGCTGAGAAAGAGCATGGGCGGGACCAGCGCTTCTCTCTTCCAGTGAATATCGTCCACACCTTCTTCTTTCTTTGGCTCTTGCCTCAGGACGTCCCCCAGAGACTCGGACGGGGTCTCATGCAGATCGGTTCCGCACACACCGCACCGGTCTTCATCCTTGACAACCGCCCCACATCCAGGACACATCTTCAATCGGAGACCGACCCGAAAAGCTCTCAACCTATCCGTCGCCACAGTCTTAAGGGCCTTTGGGCCCGTCCCGCCAGCGAGGCCACACCACCACCTAGAATTTACTCTAACATTGACCGTAGGCCAGCCAATTATGTCACTCCTTCATGTTGACTTGCGTCGCAGCCTAAAACAGTATGAAAAGTTGGGCCCTCATTCACTCGAATCGTCCTTGTAGGAACATTTGAAGGGCCGATCTACGTGACGTTTACTGTCACGACGGTGGTTACTGAGGGGAAGCTGGGAGAGGAGGCACCGACGATAACCATGTATGTTCCTGACTTTGCGGCCGCAGTGATGGTGAGCGATGTGTTAAACACAGGATTTGACGGATTCAGAGTTGATGAACTGGCGCTCAATGCGGCAGTCAGGCCGGGTGACTGAACAGTTGTCAGCGTCACTGGTACAGTTCCAAGGAACGTGTTGTCGGTTCCTCCAGAGAGAAAGATTGAGACTGGTATTGTCGCACTAGTAGAGTTGGTAACGCTCACTGTAGTAGGCGCTAGGGCGATGCCGAAGCTTCCCTCGGCACTTCCATCCTCGTAGAGTGTCTGGGGTATTGCTTGGGCTCCAGGAGAGAGCGAACTGTACAACGAGCCGGTCGGCTGGAAGCTCCATGGCCCCCTTGACACCCACTGCTGAATCTGTGTCGTGATGGGAGTAGGATTGTTGGGCAGGCTTCCATGTCCACCCGCAGCCTCTCCGATACAAGCCCCTGCGCTAGGAACGCATGCGACATTTGCCGACGGTGTGTTCCAGTGCAGACATGCCTGGTAGCTGACTACTCCACCAAGCCCGGTCGAACTGGGCTTGCAAGCGTTGATTGCGCTGACGATGTCCGAGACCGTTGCCTGGGCGCCGACACTGTTAGTGCTCGGCGCATAGGCTGCCCACTCGAATTCGAGGAGCTTTGCACTGGTACGGAAGTAGGCGTAGTTGGGGTCCAGTCCTTTTCCGAATCGACGTAGGACTATGTTTCCTCCTGGGCCCACGCTACTTGATCCAGAGCTGGTGCAGCCACCGCCAATCACCGTGCCCGTTACCCCGAGATCACCACTCGCGCAGACAAATGGTCCTGAACCTATGAGCCTGTTGCCAGAAATCGGATCAGAACTCGATCCCGCGATGTACGAAGGATCTACGATGCATTGAGGAGTTCCTTCGGCGAGACATGGCCCGGTGGCACCGATCGAATGCCAGACGTGTTGTGGGACTATTGGCACCAAGGCTAGGTTGCCCAGGTCATAGGGGCTCTGTGAGGACAGGGCGACAAGAAATGTTTCTGAAAGACCGGCACCGTTCGTTCCTCCATAGTTGCTGAAAGCGGCCGCGGGAAGCTGAGGTGCTAGACCAGCAGCTGTACCGTTCAGGCCTATGACATCGATCAGGTTTGTAAGGCGGAAGTTGAGAAGAGAGAACTTTACGTCACTAGCGGTCACGATATGAGATGCCAGACAGTCCGAAGTAGCCGGTACACAATTTAGGATATCGTGAAATGGTATGTCTCCCCTTATTGTGACCTTGATACAATGTGCGACGCTAATGAAAGTCCCTGTTTCGTTTAGGCTGGCAGGGCACTCTGTCGGTTGGGTACCGTGAGTTTCATCCCTGAAGTAGTTCGCCATCCAACCAATCACTTGCCCAGGGGAATAGGGATTCGAAACAAAGAGCGAGTCGTAGACCTCTCCTAGGACCGTGCGGTCGAAGCTTGAGACCGATGTGAAGGGATTCAGCCTCACCGTTGATTCCTCAAGGCCCCAGCGGAGAACATCCCGAACAGTTGGATTAGATGACCAGGCGTTAAGGGCAGTCCACCAGTTAGCAGTCCCCACACCTTGCTGGTTGACAATGTTTGTCCATCCGTTGAGATAGACAAAGTTTCCATAGTCGCTCCAGATGGGAATATTGATCGCTTCACTACCAAGAATGTACTCGGCCGACTCTGCCGAAAGTACTGACCCTTGGATGGTGCTATTGTACTCAGTCATACTGGACCAACGGTTGAAGGTGGCGTTGTGATAAGCGTTGAAGGAGTTCTGACCATTGTAAATCGTAAAGGCTTGGTCAGGGTTCGCGGAGAGATTCCAGCCCAACACTGCCATGCGCCAGTCTGCCCCTTTACAAGGAATGTTGGCGACATTGAAGGCAGCCTGTATGTACGCCATGAGAAGTGTATCTGCTTCCGGGGGCTCTCCCAGAGCACTAGGCGCGGCGAAACCACCATCGGCACCAAGTATCGCGTCGACACCTTGCACATTTGTTCCGCACTCCACGACCGCTGGCGAGGAAGGGTCCAGCCTACCCATCAATCTATTAATAGCCAAAGTAAGAGTATCGCCGAGTGCTCTAAGCATGGTTCCCGACTCATACGGCGGAACCCATAGGTCAATGCTCTGAGTCTGAGCCGCATTAGTCAGGCCGGTTAGAACGCACGTAGAATTACTTTTGCCGGTTGCGAGTCCGGCGGCAATGAAGTGGTCGGCTGCAGCGCAAAAATCTGGAGACCCCTCGGCGACAATCCCATGAGCGTCAAAGTCGGACCCAAGGGAATAAGCGCCAACACAGCTTCTTGGCTCGGGATGAGCAGCAAGAAACGCCTGCTCCCAGCTGCACACATTCCACCCTGGGATACGGCCATTCTGAGCAACAGAAGAGTTCGTATCCGATGGGCGAGGACAGAGTAACTGGCCTAACCCCTTTGGTGGGGCTAGTTGCAGGTAAGGAGCGAAGCAGTCAGCAGGGAAGCCCTTTCCACCGAGATTCTGGATGATGAAGCCATCGTGGCTAATCAGATGGGCGATTCCTTGTCGAATATTCTCCGCTCGACCTGTGGGATCGAAACCGCCGTTGAATGAAACACCCCAAAAAGTGTTGCTCATATTGAAGTCTATTCCAAAGATGTCATACTGACTCACTTCCGGAGTGACCAAGAATCTAGGATCGGTCGTAAAGTCGGGCTCTCCCGGTGTACCGAGGTAGAGTGGAGGCACGTGGGCATCGACGATGTCGATTCCATCGGTACCTCCTGCTTGGAGAGAATTAAACTCGGTGGCGGAACCAGAATTGACCTTGAATTGCAGCTCATCGACCATAGGTCCTGCTGGAACCCATCTAGTTCCCGATTGTAAGGGATAGGGAGCCCAGTTGGCTCGAACCGGCGTCAAGACGGGCACAGTCAACATACCAAGCATTAACGTGACAAGAATTCTCGGCTTTCGGTCTGACTTCAACTTCAACAAGTTGATGCAAACTCGGCTCTTGCCACATAAGTTTCTAAGTCGTTGAAAGGAGCCTTGTATTTGGTCAATACGAATCCTGGCGGGATGCGCTGAGGATAACTCATAGCGATCTTAAATATCAACATCGGGAGCTGGGCCCCAACCCGATGGTGACTCCCAGCCGAGCTGAGTCCTACCCCAGACTGACACATCAAGGAATTAGTCCGCTTCGATAATCTATTTAAGATTATTATTTGATAACGTCGGCTAACATTCTGTGATTCGAGGGCATTGATTTGAGTCCCAACCGAGTTAGAGTTTGGATATGAGGGTAGGAGAACAAATCTACGTGAAGTTTTATTATGCGCCTCTCTAGTTGGAACCTCTCGGCATGGCATCAACTTTTGGTTTCATTCTGATTCTCTTCGGGGCATTTGTCATAGTGGTCGGATATCAGATGGTGACCGATTGCCTAACGAATTCTCCTAACAGTCCTTGTTGGAGTCCACGCGCAACTGGGGCCTTTGCTTTGTACTTCGGAATCGGATTGGCGGTTGCTGGCGGGATTGTGCTGACAGGTCCTAGGCTAGCGAGATTGCTGGCATACCAATCCTTGAGAATTGTAGGCACCGCGGTTGTGGGAGGAAGTCGATTCACGCGAGACCACGACGCATCCAGTCATACCATGACGAGAACGTCATAGAGTAGAGGCTCGCCACCCAACGTCTTTTCTAATCTGGACCTAGCGCGGAAGTCATGAACCAACATTCCAGAAAGAGAACGCCTGGAACGATTGGTCGAACATTCCATGACCTCGGTCAACCGTCACTCTCTCTGCATTTCCACACTACTCGGCGGCTAACCGCACAAGAACAGGAAGCTTCCCAGTCGGGGCTAGCAAGATGGTTTAGGATTTACTCTTGTTCTTTTTCTAGTGCTCACGACTCGAACACCTTCTTGCCCCGCCAAAATCATTCTAGTGGAGGTGCAGCTACTTTCGGCTTCGTCAGTCTTCTTGCTCGTCTTCAACATACTCTCGAGGGAGCGGTATCTCCTCAACATCGAGCTTGCTCCATTCTTTCGCGCAATGTTTGCATCGGTACGTAAGCTTGTAGGTTGTGAACTCCTCCGGACGCATTGCGACCGCATTTTTCTCCTCATCCGATAGCCCAAGAATTAGCGAGCCACGACTCATCTGTAATCCTCCCCTCGTTGGCCCTCCTACGATACTTCCCCCTAGAGAAAAATCGCCCACCTTCGTGGCCTCGCTCGAATCGAGCTCCTCCTTCGACAATAGCTCCGCTTCGAAAGGCCTGCTACAAAAGGACACTCACCGAGAACCATAGTGAGGAGCACTAAGCTCGTCTTCTAGCTTTACACTATTGAATCTTCCGAGTGGGGAAATAATGTGCACCACGTTCAACTTACGCCCCACACTATGGACGGTCCAATGCCTGTCGCCAAAGCCAGTGTCGAAGAGGCATTTAGAGACTACGAATGAGAGCTAGGAGCTTGTCAGATTATTACTCGTCCTCGCGGAGAATGTGAAGTCCACCAAGGAGACCCAGAAATTCTGCCTTGATGGGTACGAGGTGGAGCGAGTGCCCGAGATTAAGATACCGTGAGATTCACGAAAAAAAAGTCTCTGCCACGGGGTCTATCGGGCTTGAAGACATAGAGCCTTTGCTCAAGCCCGTGCTGCAAGCATGCCTACGAGGGCATGGGAGGAAAAAGTCGAATCCTTCAAGAGCACCTACTTGGTCTACTTCGGATACATTGGCACCGAGACACCTTCAGAACTCCGCCTAGCAGGGCATGGGGTGCCCAGCGACTACGTCTACGGTGCAGAAATGAGGATCGCGAAGTTCTACTTCAATGGCCTCTTGGACATCCCATCATCCTATTACCACATGGACGCGCTAGGAAGCACACGGTTTCACAACCGACGCCAGCCACAAAGTTCTATTCAGCGACAACTACCTGCCCTTCGGGAACACAACATACCATCGGGGAATGAGACTTACAAGTTCACAGGCAAACCTTTGAGCACGGCGACAGGTCTCTACTATGACTACAACCGCTAGTATGACTCCTCCACGGGGTTTCATAAGGAGCCTGGATTTTCATGGGCTAAATCGAAAGATCTTGCCTGATTATTCTTCCAAGCGTGAAAAGCATCGAGCAGACCAGTGTAAACCTTGGGGCTTGTGCGAATCTCCCAGATGGCATCTAACTCTGTTTGGATCCGTATTCGAGCCTTTTTGAATAGTCTGCCAACTATAACACCGTTGACCTGGTTGATGTTCGAGAAGGGTATGTTTTCGCCACTCATAGTCGGCCATCTTTCTCCTCTCCTGATTTCGCTTCTCCGCACGGGGCCCGGCCTTATGACCACGCCGTCACAGTACAATTCCAATGTGCCAAGACTAGGTTTTGGTGCCTCACCCAATTTGTTGAATAGAACAAGCTCGCGCATCAGGGGAGGTGGGTCTTCCGACATGAGCCGCATAATAGACACACTCGGAACATGTTAAGCCTATCAAACGAGTGATCACCTTTAAGCATCACGGTGGCATTGGCCCATCGGTGGACGACTGGCTGAGGCGGAAACACTGCCTGCCTCAGTCTTCGATGCTGATTGTTCTCTGAACACTCCTGGTACAATACCGGTCGAAACATCTTGCCATACCGATTCCTCGCAGATAGAGTCTTCTCCATACCGGACTTACTGCCTGGAAGGTTCTTTCTCAATTTCAACTGAAAATATCCGGACCGACATTCTAATAGAACATGGTAATCGGCCGATCGGTTTCCATGAAAATTACGGATTTCAACCATGGAAGGGGAGTAATCGCAAAGCATCCTGCTATCCTATGGGAATGTTTCCAGCTCGTGCTTGGATTCTCTTGAGTTAGGCCTTCACGGAATCGTGAAGCTTGGAAATCCTGAAGAACCTCACCGAGGTATTGTCTGTTTTGGTGGAAATTGGGACCGACCATCCACAGTTTGGACAGTATCTATCCTTCAGGACCCTATAGGCCTTAGACACTTAATCGGAACGTTGGGCATCTCGTAAAGTTTGGTCGTGCCAAGGTTGTCGTATTTTGAGAGACGAAAAGAGGAGACCTGACCGAACTACGCCCCGAAAATAATTCTCTGCGGAAGTCGCGACTGGCCGGACAAGATATGCTGAAAAAAGGGGAGGTTTGGACCTATTCTTTGGGTGCTCTGCTCGTCTATGGAGTGGTTATTGGGGTTGTACCTGAGCTTCCGAAGTGATCGAAGTCACCGCTATAGGTTCCCGTGATTGATTGGGGAGCGGCTTTCCCGGACTTGCCGTCTGGCCAGCGCCTGAGAGGGTGCACGGGTTCCGACTGAAGGTACCCTTTCCGCTACTCCTCCAAGCAACAGTTCCTGACAGTGTTATCGGGGTTCCAGGTGATCTGTCCGTCACAACGGCTGACAAATGAACGCAGCCCGACTAATTTGGAAGTTCTCGCAAAATACCATCAACAGAATGGATAGAAAGCGAGTAGCCGATCCGTGCAAAGATCAGTCCTAGCATCCCACCGAGGAAAAATGACAATTGGAGAGAGAACGGCAGCAAGAGAAAGACTCTCGCAAGAAGCAAGAAAAGAAGGGGAAGAGACATCAACAACATCAATACGACTCCTAGAAAGGCTCCTATGATCGAGCCGATTATCGTCACGAACCGTGGCCTGGGTCCGTCTGAAAAATCTGGGTAGCGACTCCCGATCGCAACACCGAGACTCGCTTCCGCTAACACAAGCGTAATGCCCACGGCGATGAAGGTCAGCGCGTCTAGAACTGAGACCTGGAAGAAGAATACTGTCAGCCCGAGTCCGAGAACCAGCCCGATTGTAGAGATCAGCGACGTGAAGAGAACCTTGCTAGTCACGATCGTCCCCGCCTCGATGGGAAGAGAACTCAGATTCCACAGTCGCTTCCCCTC